>Ga0315541_1001479_pt1 | contig 21700 bp, 27 predicted proteins | sample SalMarSW160190MG_FD_203095 | JGI IMG/M metagenome (GOLD analysis project Ga0315541, IMG submission 203095) | Salt marsh sediment microbial communities from the Plum Island Ecosystem LTER, Massachusetts, United States - Salt Marsh Sediment SW1601-190 ...
CTTAAGATATAAATGCTCATAGTCTACTAGTTCCTCAAGTGTTGATTGGCACTCTTTAGAGATAAGAACCAGTTCACTCATAACTTTACTCCCGAGTTCCTTATCTTGATTTTTGTAGACATCTATGACCTTTATGAAATTTGATTGAACCCTCCCTTCCAAAGTTTTAATTTTTTCCATATACTTACCATGGAGAGGTTTGGGAAATTTATGAGATAGTTCGATGAGATTCTTAGAGAAATCACCAATTCTCTCTATATCAATCACTATAGTTGTGAGTATAAGCGAAGGGATGATATCCTGTGCTGGATTGATAGCGAGGTGTTCTAATACATCTTTCCTTACCTTAATCTGTAATTTATTCAAATTTCGATCAATTTCATAGATATCTTCCTTCTCCTTTTCCTTCTCTATTACAACTCGCATTGAATACTGAAACATATCATAAGCAATATTTAGCATATTTAAAACGCTTTCTTCTGCTTCTTTCATAAGAGATGGTTTTCTGAAGAAATTCAAAAACTTCTTAAACATATTTACCTCCTTAAGAAGAAAATAAATAATCCGGGTATTATAATAAATATAAGTAATATATAAATAAATGCAAGGAATCTTTTCCTTCCTGGTAGATAGCCTATCTTTTTTGCAAGGAAGATGGGAATCTTTCTTAATGGATACCATATCATAATACCAAATGTATTAAAAAGAGAGTGGCAGATTGCAACCCTGATAGCATTCACGTTTCCTGTAACCAGGGATGCCAGAATGGTAGTTACCGTTGTTCCCAGATTGGCCCCTAATGTATATGGATAGATCTGTTCTATACTTAGTATACCCGCTCCAACAAGAGGAACTACAATAGAGGTTACAACCGAGCTTGATTGAACAAATGCAGTAAGCCCCAATCCAAGCAATCCTGCTGTAAGTGCGTTTCGAAAGAGGTACTGATCAATCAGGGTTTCGAATTTACCTGCCGAGGCTTTTCTGAGTGTTTTAACAAAAAGGGTTATGGCAAGAAGGACGAGAAAGAAAGCTAATATGACGGATATAGTAGGATGTCCTCTGGTTATACTCATTATTTTATGAGCTACAGGTTCAATTACCAGATCAAGAGGTGATTCAAAGGTAACCCCACCTTTGCCCCACAGAAGATCAGTGAAGAATCCAGATATTCGTTCTATGGGATGAAATAATATCTCGAGTGGTAATAATATAAGGACTGAAAGGAGGTTAAAAATATCATGAACAATAGCTGCAGGGAATGCATTATTGAATTCTCGCTCAACCGAAAAATGACCTAATGAGGCAATCATATTGGTTATCGTTGTACCGATATTCGCCCCCATAATTATGGGTATAGCATTGCGTACTGTTAAGGTTCCTCCGGCAACGAAACCCACAGTGAGAGAGGTAGTAACAGAACTCGATTGAATAATTGTTGTAGCGAATACGCCAATAAAAAGTCCAAGGATTGGATTGCTGGTGGTCTGTATAAGCGCTCTGGTAAAGCCAATTCCTAACCCTTTAAGCGAACTACTGAAGAGTTCAATCCCGAGAAGGAATAGATAGAGATAGAGGAGGGCCAAAAAAACATTTAATAGAACCCTAAGGGTATTTGAGTATTTAGAAAACTTCACCCCTTATGTCCTTTTTGAAATCTCCCCGGGCAGGACTCGAACCTGCAACCACCTGATTAACAGTCAGGTGCTCTTCCTTTGAGCTACCGAGGAATGATAATATCATAATTAGTTCTTTTGTTTTGTCAAGTTTATTTTAGAACAACGTCATCAATTTCGTCTAAATTCTCAAATTCATCTGATGCTCTTATTATTTCAATCGCAGTCGGACCTCTTCCAGGTCCAATCAGGAGGACGCTTTTCCCCTTTCTGCTTAGGAAATGAATAAGGGGTTCGAAATCACTATCTCCTGTAATAATGACGATTTCGTCTACGAATTCTGAGTTCATTACTATTTCTAAAGCCATCTCGATATCCATATTAGCTTTTACAGAGCCATCAGGTCTGTCTTTTGCTGCTTTGCTTAGAACCCTGTAACCTATAAGCGAGATAGCGTCTATAAGTTTTAGCCTGTTCTCGTCAGCTTGTCTAAATGGAATAAATGCAGAGAATTTTATTATTTTTCCGTCTTCTTTCGCATAACGTTTGATTAAATATTCTTTCAGTCTATCGTATCTAATTTCTGCGCCCTGTTTTTCAAAAACCTGTTGTATATTCTGGACATCGATGAATACTGCAATTCTTTTCACAATGCCTCCTTTATTAGTTTTTAAACTTGGTAAATATATTGTTTATCTGATTAACTATTTATCCGAGCAGATGAGTTTCCAATCTGATTCATGATAATAGATTTATCCTGCGGTCACAAAATCTTTTGAATCGAGTCCAAATTGCCTTCCTGATGGTTTTCTTTTCTCTTGTAGTTTAATACCAACATTTTCCAACTCAGCTAAGACAGATTCATAGATGTCAGGGTCAGTTGGTATACATACTCCTTTTTCCTCTATTTTGTCCTCGAGAATTAGATACACAGCACAGGCAGCAGGAAGACTGACAGTCCTTGCTATTGCTGTATCTTTTCCCACCGTTCCATGATCTACCAACTTTGAAATAAAAATTGACTTTTCACTGCCTATTTCTGCTACGACTTCATCCTGAAGGATTACCATATCTTTCTCACCATCTTTATATGATAGTTTATCTTTCATCAGGAGAACAAGAACGTCAATATTCCCACCTTTTTCGATACCAGTTTTTGCATTAGAAAATAAGCCCAGCCACTGGAGTTTATCAAGTGCTTTCTCAGGTGGATTATAATCGAGATAATCCATCACTGCTTTTCTTGGGTTGTCCTCACCAGAATTAGTCAAACCCTTGATGAATTCCGAATAGGTGAGATTTGAGAGGTTCTTTTCTTCTGTTTCAAGAAGTCCAAGTCTCGAAATAAGGAGCCAAAGATCGCACCATTCCGGGTATCTTATTGTTCCTCTGAATATCTCATTAGCCTCTTTTATATTATATTTGCTTAGATATTGTATTGAGTCTCTATTAGGATAAACCTCCATCATACCAATTCCCTCAATATCCATCTTAAAATAGTGTCCAAATAGGTTTTTAGAGGGAATTATAACCTCTTCTCCGTCTTTCAGGTATTTCGCGTTATTTCCTCCTGCCAGGGCAACCCCTCGTGGACTCCATCCAATCTTATATCTAAAGGGATTATCGCTATAATCAGGAGCAGGTAGTGATCCACAATAGGAATGGAAGGCAATAACAGTACCCCCCTGGTTATGTATGTAGTCAATAGTTTTCTGGGCCGACATATGATCAATGCCGGGATCTAATCCTATTTCATTTAGCAGCAGCACTCCTTTATTCTTAGCCTTATCATTAAGGTTTTGCATTTCATTGCTTACATAAGAGGTAGTGACCATATCGGTCTTGTATTCCAAGCAAATCTCTGCTACTTCAACGTGGTAAGTATAAGGTAATAAGCTAACTACACAATCTGCATCTTCCACCAATTTACGAAGGACATCTTTCCTGTCAACAGTCCATTGAAGTGCTTTCCCATTTGAATGTCCACCTATTAAATTTTCCGCTTTACAGAGGGTTCTGCTTGCAACCGTAACTTTAATACCTTTATCTAAAAGGTATTTAACCATAGGCTTGGCAACCATTCCAGCACCAAGAATTAGTACCTTTTTCATTTCAATCCGGTCTCCTTAAAAAATTACTTAGATTTTGATAACGAGGGGTCAATTCACCTTTATATAGAATAACGGCTCTCTTTATATGAAGAGGTAAAGTGCATTTATTAAAATCTACTGGATAAGATGCACTTACGATTTGGGGAATGAAATCTTTTAGAATATTACTAAAATAGATTGAAGATTCTCGTGGGAGCAGAGAAGGGAGTATATCTACAGCCATAATGACAGGACCAACTCCCGCAACACCATATTGAATTGTTTCCTTTTCCGGATGATATACATATACTGGGTTGTCTGGTTTTGTACTTTCTATGGTGCATTCTATCGCTCCTTTAATGTCACAACTAATATCTCCGATCACCTTTAGCTTTACCATTTCTTTATTATAATTCTCTCTCAAGTACTCCTTTGTTATGAGCCTCGGATACTTTTCTTCCCAGTAGATGGCGTTTATAAAGATGGAAATATAGGGAATGTATCTGTAGAATATCCCTTCATAATGTTTGGGATTCTCATAATAATCCTGGAGCTCAAAGCTTTCCCCATCCGTTCTCCGAACGAGATGTTCTTCTTTAAACACAACCTTGTATAGTGTGTGAGGATTATCCTCAAGGCTTTCGAGGTCTTCTGGTTCAATCTCAGTGAGAGGGAAGTAACTAAGCAGTTCTTGTACACCTCCTGAAACATTACCATAACCAGCTATACCGATGACAAAGGGAGCAAGTTCTTCCGGGAACCCCTTCTGTGTTATCTCCCTCCCTATCTTTGCAGTGTCCTCCTCCATATGAGATAGTGAGGGGTATTGTATGGAGCGTTTTAGATGAAGGAGGGGGGTTATGTAACCTTCGCATTCGAGTCGCTTACCTGCTGCCCAGAGAGATTCAATCATTCCTGCAATACCTGCATATTTGCCAAAGGCTATCAAACGATTCTCATTCTCGTCCTTTACGCATTCATAATCTATCAAGGTATCATGCATTTCCATCATTCGTTTTAACATCGGTATATTATATTCCTGACCTTTAATCGTATGTGAGAAGAAGACATAGGTTTTATCTTCCAAAAAGAAATCCATTGGAATTTCTTTGATTCCCAATATCAGCGGAACATCAAGAGTTTCAGATACTTCCACTCCCGCCTTTATGTATTCCTTATCCGAAAATACCCTGATTGAGGAGGGCTGTACGATTGTTTTTATAGAGTGATTAGAGTTCAAAAATACTATATCATGAGGAGTAAGAGGTGTTCTCTTTTCCCATATACTTTTGTCTTCTCGCCTTATTCCAATACATCGCTTCATAATCACTCATATATCTATCACGTTACCACTATTTGTCAAGGTCGGATTATACCGCCCAGTGAAGGCTGGAATCAAACCTTTAGCAAGGGGTTTGAAGGCCTTTTGCTTCCAGCTACATACAACTTGCAATCACGAGGACCATAACAAAATGTTCCTGTGCGATAATGTTTTAAGTGAGGTTTCCAGTGATCCTTGATAATCTCCACTGCCATCTTACATCCCCAGATACACTGCCAACATTTATTTTTATAAGTTCTGATGAATAACCGACGGTAACCTCGTTCCCTATATTCTGGAAGAGTTGGTGGTATACCGGTAAATGGAGGTATTTCAGTTATTCTTACCTCATTGTTCTCTCTTTTTAGAAGTTTTAGGGCACTTATTTTGTAATATTGAGCAATCTCAAGACGGGGCTCTTGAACCAGCAAAGCTAAACCTTTAATACTATCGCCCTTTCTAAAAAGGAACTTTGCTTGAGTTCCTTTTCCTATTGCTATTATAAAACTTGTTTCGGGGCTTCCTTCAATAGTTCCACTCAGATAGATGTTATAGCCTAAATAGGTATGAGCTGATTCGTCAAAAGACCTCATCAATCTAATTCTTGGTTGAATAGATAGAATTTTTCCTGAAAAACTCAATTTATCATTTTTCTCCTCCAAAATAATCTACAAATTTCAATTCTTACCTCGTAATTATCTTTCTACGATATATCGGTGCTCTCTTTTTGCTTTTCATCCAGTATCTCAAACATCCCAAAACCCTGGGGGTTTTTGGAGCCGATGCCTGCATCCCAGGCAAGTTTTATAAGTTCAGGATGTGATTTGACCCTGTATACTCCAAGCCAACCTTTTATGAGGAATTTCTCCTCGCCCTCCTTGTTGTAATTTACTGGAATTTCTATCTTTTTATTGACAGGAGAAAACTGAATCCGCATCCTTATAGCTTAGATCTTCAAGCATTTCGCCTATTAAGAAAGAAAAAAGAATACATATTAAATAAAGTATAACTGATATACTTTTTTGTCAACATTAAAAAAGCACAAACAGCGCAAAACGGACATATCTCTCTTTTACAAAAAGAAGACGAGGCAGTGCCTTGTCTCTACGCAATCCAAAGCCTGCCATTTTGCTAAGAAACAGTTTTGCAACGTCATTGGCGTTGCACTCTAGAAAGAACGCACCCCTACTCATTTCTTTCCTGAAGTATAAAGATTATAATTTTGCATTTTGCATTCTTCATTTCTTGCCCCGTTAGATATGCAATTATCTAACGGGGTGAACATTTTACAATGAAGTGACGGGAGTCTTCTCTTTCTTCTTGACATCAAATATCATTTGATTATAATTCTTATATGAAGATGTTCCCAACGGGTTCCTTGGCTATTTTAATCCTTTTGGGAATTGTTTCAGTTGGATGCTTCAAGGATACCAAAGAGTATCAGGAGATTCGATTTGTGTCAAACAGGGATTATTATCCAGCGTTTCACCGTTTAGCAGAGAGCTCAGAGGAGAGTATCGCGGCGGTTATCTATCTTGCAAAGTTTCACAAAGCCCATGAGACACAGGTCAATATGATTCTTGACGACTTGGTAAGTGCCAAACAAAGGGGGCTTCGGGTACGCGTGCTTCTTGAAGAGAGTAACTGGGATTCATCGCTTAATGAGTATAATGGGGAGTTTATAGACTCTTTAGAAAAGTATGATATCGCGGCTTCTTTTGATGGTGAAACTATTACAACCCATGCAAAATGTGTTATATTTGATGGAGAATCGGCACTCCTTGGTTCTACGAACTGGACTACTTCTGCCCTTGAATATAATAACGAGGTAAATATTGAAATCCATGATGAAGAGATATGTGCAGAGATAGAAGAGTATATTAATAATCTTTGGGAGGATAAGTGATTAAAAGGTATAGAGTAGCAGAAATTCACAATATATGGTCTGATGAAAGCAAATTCAAAAAGTGGTTTGAGGTAGAACTCGCCGTTCTTTCCGCCAGAGAAGAAAGAGGAGAAATACCAAAAGGAACAATGCAAAGCTTAAAAGGGACCAAATTTACAGTGGGTCGAATAGAAGAGATTGAAAAGAGAACTCATCATGACGTTATCGCATTCATTCTGGCTATCGGCGAGAACAGTGGCGATGAAGCACGTTTTCTTCATCAGGGGCTAACTTCCTCAGATGTAGTAGATACAGCTTTTGCACTCCTCCTCAAGGATGTATCTATTATTATAGAAGAAGAATTGGGAAAGACCCTGCAGGTCTTGAAAGAGAAGTCACTCCAGTATAAGGGATTATCCATAATAGGTAGAACCCATGGTGTTCATGCAGAGCCAACAACACTTGGCCTTAAGATACTTTCTTGGTATTCTGAGATGAAAAGAGCATGGCAAAGGTTTATGAGGGCATCCGAGGAAATGAAATATGGTAAGATCTCAGGGGCTGTAGGGAATTTTGCTTATCTGGGTCCTGAAATAGAAGAGATGGCTTTAGAGGAACTCGATTTGAAGCCAGAGCCAATTTCTACTCAGGTAATCCCGAGAGATAGGTATGCAGAATATATGTTTTCTCTTTCTATGATAGGCTCTGTTATTGAACATATAGCCCAGGAGATCCGTCATTTGCAGAGGACAGAGATACGGGAACTGGAAGAACCTTTCAGGAAAGGCCAGAAGGGCTCTTCAGCAATGCCACACAAGAGGAATCCTATTATCTGTGAACGCCTCTGTGGAATGAGTAGATTATTACGTTCCTATCTCTCAGTTTCACTTGAGAATATTCCCCTATGGAATGAACGGGATATATCTCATTCCGCAGCGGAGAGGATCTATTTCCCGGATTCAACTGAACTTATTGTATATATGCTTCGTAAACTAATCTTTATTCTGGAGAATCTCAATGTCTATCCTGGAAACATAAAGAGGAATCTTGAGTTCACAAATGGGCTTATCTTTTCACAAAGGGTTCTCGTTGCTCTCCTCGATAAAGATATTGCAAGGGAAGAAGCATACAGGATCGTTCAGGAAAATGCAATGGAGGTCTGGGAACATGGGGGAAACTTCAAGGAGAGATTAAAGAAGGATAAGGGGTTATCAAATGTTTTCACTAAAGAGGAGTTTGACTTGCTCTTTGACCTTGAACTTTATCTAAAAAACGAGGATGAGATCTACAAGAGAGTACTTGGTTGATTATCTTTTCAGACCTCGATAATTGCATGCTCGATTCCAGGTACACAGCTTTAGTGCTTCGAGATTTTGTTGGAAGTTTGATAAACAAGGGGGTACTGCTTTCTATAGTTTCCAGTAAAACCGAAAAAGAAATCCTATATCACCTTGTGGAACTGGGGATAGAGGCTACTTATGCTGCAGAAAATGGTTGTCTTGTGTCAGTTGGCACAGAGAGGTATGGATTCGGAACAGGTTCAGATGTAATCAAAGCCGAACTAAAAGAGATTGCAGGGAAAAGCGATGTTGAAATTGAGCTTTTTAGTGAGATGGAAAATAAGAAGATTAAAAGATTAACAAATCTTCCAGAACATCTTATCCCCCTTGCGAAAGAAAGAAAATTCTCCGAACCCTTTAGGGTCATAAGGGGCAATCATGATGAACTTTTAAAAGGACTCCACTCTCTTGGATATTCTGTTAATTGGGGAGGGAGATTTTATCAGATTTCAAAGGGATGTTCAAAAAGAAAGGCTGTCAGAATAATCCGGGATCACTTGGGTGGTTATGCAATTGGCATTGGTGATAGCGAGAATGATTACGAGATGCTTGACGGATGTGATTATCCTGTTACACTTAATAGTGAAAGTAGTTCAAAGTATAGGAGTTTTAGCAAATACGGGCCTAAGGTTTGGAAGATGGCAGTTAAAAAGGTATTAGAGGAGATAAATGGGTGATTTTTTCCAAAACGGCATAATAACAACACTCCATAGATTGCCTGGATACTGCTTGGAAGATTTGGAGGATAAAATTCGTTCAATTTCTAACCAAAGAAAGCTTGCTCTCTTACTTCCATCTTTATTCCTGGAATTGAAGAAGAAAGCTCTTTCAAGTATAATAGAGGTTTTGAAAGGAGTAGATTATATCCACGAAGTCGTTGTTAGCCTTGATGGAGCTAATAAGGATCAATTTGAATATGCAAAGGATTTTTTTTCGATGCTTTCAACTAAGAGCACTGTTATATGGAACGATTCTCCTGAAATTCAGGATATATATGAAGAACTAAGAGAGAAAGGTTTAGACCCGGGTTCCCAGGGTAAAGGTCGGGGAATATGGACTGCCCTTGGTTACATCCTCGCTAAGGGTGAGGCCTATATGGTTGCCCTTCATGATTGTGACATCCGGACCTACTCGAGGGATATATTAGCGCGTCTTATATATCCTGTTCTATCAAAACGTCTCAATTATGATTTTGCCAAGGGATATTATTCAAGGGTAACCAACATGTTGCATGGAAGAGTGGTGCGGTTGTTCTTCACACCGCTCATAAGAGCATTTAAGAGAATATTTGGATACAGGGAGTTCTTTGAGTATTTAGATTCTTTCCGTTATCCTCTTTCTGGAGAAGTTGCAATGGTAATAGAGCTTGCGAGGAGAATACAATTTTTTTCAGATTGGGGTTTCGAAATCGGTATGCTCCGGGAGGTATACGATTCTACAAGCCTCTCTCACATTTGTCAGGTAGACCTTATTGACCGGTATGATCACAAGCATCAGGATTTCAATATGGAAGACCTCCATTCAGGGATTATGAGGATGGCGATTGATATAGCAAGGGCATTCTTTAGGATTCTTTCAGAGGAGGGTATAATCCTGGCTCCTCATCTTATCAGGACCCTTAAACTTACTTATTGCGATGTGGCAAAACAATTTGTAGATAAATATAAGGATGAAGCTATGATAAATGGTCTTAGTTATGATCGGCACAGAGAGTCCAGGGCGATCGAGAAATTCGCTTATGCCCTTGAGGTTGCAGCAAACGAATTCAGTGAATACCCAATGGGTTCGCCACTGATACCCAAATGGGGGCGGATAGATTCTGCGATACCTGATTTATTGGATAGGCGTTTACCGGATATAATAGAGCGGTTAAACGGGAGGTAAATTGAGATACTTAACAGCAATAAGAGATGATTTTATGAAAAGATTGGAAGAAATAGAGAATGTTGACATTTTAGTTGGAATCCCTTCATATAATGTAGATAAGACAATAGGCTTTGTAATCAAGCAAGTGGGCAAAGGCCTAAAGACACACTGGGGGGGTTTAAAGGTGCTTGTTCTCATATCCGATGGTGGTTCTGTAGATGATACAAGGGAGGTAGCCGAAGCTAGCGAATTACCTCCCTTTATAGAGAAAGCAGTGGGTATATACAGGGGGTTACCTGGAAAGGGTTCGGCAGTTCGGGGGATTTTAGAGGCATCCGATTTGCTAAAAGCTCGGGTTACCCTTATGTTAGACTCGGATCTTCATTCTATTGGGCCTGATTGGATTTTGAATCTAATATCTCCTATAATCAAAGATAACTATGACTATCTTGCACCTTACTATAAGAGGTATAAATATGATGCCACAATTACAAACAATATAGCATATATGTTAATCAGAGCGTTATATGGTAAGCAAGTGAGACAACCAATTGGTGGAGATTTTGCTTTCTCCGGAAGGATGGTGAGATCTCTTTTAGATGATGAACGCTGGGACACTGATGTAGCCCGCTTTGGGATTGATACCTGGATAACTACCACAGCAGTGAAGAATGGGTATAAGTTAGGACAGGCGAGATTGGGGGCAAAATTACATGAGGTAAAGGATCCCTCCATGCATCTGGGTCCTATGTTTCGTGAAGTGGTGATCACAACCTTTGAATTGATGGAAGACTATGAGGAGGTTTGGAAGGCAGTTCATGGGTCAAGTCCTGTAGATATACTGGGAAAGGATATAGGCCTTAAACCAGAAGAGTTTGGTATAGACCTGAATTCCCTCTGTGATTCCTTTAAGTATGGATATATTGAATTTAAACCGCTGTGGGAGGAAATTCTCAATCCAGAAGATTTCGTACTCCTTGAAAAGATCTCTAAAAAAGAGGATTTTAGCCTCCTTTCCCATGAAAACTGGGCAAGGATTGTATATGACTTTGCATCAACCTTCCATCACTGGGAGCGACATCATGTGAAATTAGTTGGTACAATGTTACCTCTATATAATCTCCGGGTTGCATCTCTCTACCATGCATCCAGTGATATGGACAGTGATGAATTCGAGTCTCTTGTGGAGGCGGCTGCAGTCACATTTGAGGAGCTTAAAGACTATCTTCTCAAGCGATGGCAGGGGTAGTCTCTATAGTTCATTATTCCGCTTTACCTGTTGTTGGTGGAGTGGAGTTTATAATTTCTAAACATAGAGAACTAATGAAGCAGGATGGGGTGGATGTGAAGATAATCGCGGGTGATGGAAAACCTGATGTTTTAATTCCTGAACTCAAAGCAACTTATTATAATAAAATTCAACAAGAAATACTAAAGGGAAGAGAGCCGGATGACTTTAAGGATAAGGTAGAAGCCCTTAGGAGCAAACTATATCTGGAAATTTCAACTTCCGATGTCCTGATTGTCCATAACATCTTTACTATGCATTTTAACCTCGTTGCTACGGCAGCTCTTACTAACTTGGCAAAGGATATAAGGACTATTGCGTGGGTGCATGATATATCTTATATAGACCCCACATATAATCTACCAGACCCTAAGAATACTCCGCTTGAATATATAACTGAACCATTGGAAGATCTTGAATATGTTACTATCACTAAATACAGGAAGGAACTACTCATTGATTTTCTTTCAATAGATGAAAGTAGGGTAACTGTTATTCCCAATGGTATAGATCCTTATATGCCACTTCCTGCTGATATAAAAAAAACTGCAAAAGAGTTAAATGTTCTGTCACATTATCCCGTTATAATATATCCTTCGAGGCTGACAAGAAGGAAGAATTTCGAATTTGCCATTGAAATCGTAGGAGAATTGGAGGGAGATCCCTTATTACTCTTATCTGCGCCACCTGATCCCCATAATCCTGCATTCTCTTCTTATAAAGACGAGCTATGCAAATTCTCCGATAAAAAGGGTGTTTCTTTGATATTCTTTGGAGATTTGTGTCCTATTGAAGAGATATATCCATTCTATTTCCTGGGCGATCTTCTCCTCATGACAAGCAGAATGGAAGGATTTGGACTGCCAGCTCTCGAAGCAGCACTTATGCGAATACCTGCTGCACTTTCGGATATTCCACCCTTAAGAGAATTAGGGGAGAATTTCCAAAATGTTATATTCTTTGATTTAGGAGAGGATCCAACTATAGTCGCAGAGAAGATATCTTTATTGTTAGAAAAATCCCCGACCTTGAAAGATCGTCATGAAGTTATTAGACGATATAGCTGGCAAAGGATCTACCCGGAGAAGATAAGAGACCTACTTGAGATTTCTTAAGACTTCTTTAGATACGGATTTAAGAGGTTCGAATACGCCAATCCCATCCACAGCTACCCCCTCACATGAGAATAATCCTCTTGAATTTAAGGTTTCTTCCAATTCTGCTATTGAAACAATGTTAGGAAGGTCACGTTTATTATACTGAATTACCATGGGTATGGTTTCCAGTTTCTTACCATATTCACTTAGATTTTCTTTTAGATTCTCCAACGATTCAATATTATCATCAAAGCGCTCTATCTGTGAATCGGATACGAAAATCAGCCCATCTACTCCCTTAAGTATAAGTTTTCGAGAGGCATTGTAATAGACCTGACCCGGAACTGTGTAGAGATGGAAGTGAACCTGGAATCCTTTAACCGTACCAAGGTTCACCGGGAGAAAATCAAAGAAGAGGGTTCTATCCAGTTCGGTGTCGAGGCTCATCAGCCTGCCCCTGCTCTGAGGCTCTACTTTTGAATATATATATTTGATATTGGTGGTCTTTCCGCCAAGTCCAGGCCCATAATATACAATCTTACAGTTTATTTCCTTGGATGCGTAATTAATCAAAGACATATTTTCACCATAACATTATTCAAAAAGGCTATCAAGTTCCGATTCTGCTTCATCAATGAACTCCTGGTCAACTGTTCCTACATATTCGCTTTCAAGTTCAGCGAATATATTCTGGAAGAGGATCTCCATTTCTTCTGATGCTTTCCTGACTTTAATCCTGACCAAACCAAGTGTAGTTTCTTTGGGGAAGATTACAGCCAATATTACTTGATCTGCAATTAAGGAGACATATATGCTCTTCGCTATTCCCTGATGGAACAGAGTGGAGAAGTCATGTTCACCAATAAGATCTGCGAGGTTTGAAGTGGCTGCAAAATCAGCCGCTGAAAGAGTTGCAAAGGATGGTATATCAAGAGAAGAGGTATCACCTGAAGATGTTATAAGTTGTCCAGCCTTATCGATAAGCAAGACTGCTGAAGCCTTTGTCTCTATACATAGTTTCTCTAAGTTCTTCTTTATCTTTTGATATTCTCTTTCAAAGGAATCTATGTTTTCAGCTCCCAACTGCTGATACTCCTGTTCCTTTTGGTTTATATTTAGGGGATGCATGAATGTACACACCTATATGGATTGGATCTTCCCTCAAAAAGGAAGCAATTACCTTTTTTACAGGTTCTCCTCTCCTGTCCCCGTATATTTCTTTCAAATCCCTAACCATAAATCCCCTTTTTTTCATTCTATACAGTATTTTTTCGTTGTCAAGTGATTATTTTTGAGGCTTTCTGAAATTTTTGTTCATTTATTGCTTTTTTTTTAAATTAATGATCAAAATAAACCCTTCTGCTCTTCCAATCTCTCTGGCGGCTGCACATTGAAGTGTTTGTAAGCCAGTGTGGTTGCCTTTCTTCCCTGTGATGTTCTTTTAATAAGTCCTTTTAGGATAAGATATGGTTCGAAGACTTCCTCTATAGTTTCTGGATTTTCTCCCACCGCTGTGGAGAGGGTTTTGAGTCCTACAGGTCCACCATTGAATTTATCGATGATGCTTCTTAGAATTGCTTTATCCATTATATCAAGCCCCAATGAGTCAACCCCTAATTGCTTGAGTCCATATTGAGTGATATCAGTATCTATTTTTCCTTTCCCTTTTATTTCCGCAAAATCTCTTATACGACGGATCAGACGATTGGCTATCCTTGGTGTTCCGCGAGCCCTCTCGGATATCACACGGGATGCTTCCTCTGTTATGTTTATTTTCAGAATGGATGCTGAACGTTGAATTATAACTTTCAGAGCCGTAGGTGCATAATGAGATAGCCTTGGGATATATCCAAATCTTGATCTGAGGGCTGAACTCAACAGGCCAGATCGGGTTGTAGCCCCTATTAGTGTAAAGGGCTGGAGGTTTATCTTTATTGATCTTGCATTTGGTCCTGAATCGATCATAATATCAATCCTGTAGTCTTCCATTCCCTGATAGAGGTATTCTTCTACATCTCTATTTATCCTGTGGATTTCGTCTATAAAGAGGACGTCACGGTGTTGCAATTTTGTCAGAATTCCTGCAAGGTCTCTGGGTTTCTGAAGTACAGGACCGGAGATAGCAGTTATATCAACATCCATTTCTAACGCTATGATATGGGCCAGTGTAGTTTTCCCAAGCCCGGGAGGACCATATAGGAGGATATGATCAAGGGGTTCATTTCTTTTCTTTGCTGCAAATGTAAAGACCTTGAGATTTTCCTTTATTTTATCCTGATTGATAAATTCTCCAAATGTTTTGGGCCTAAGAGTTTTCTCGTACTGGTCTTCTGAAGGGCTTTTTGTGAGTGATGTTATTCTCATGATCCCTTAAGCACTCTCTTTACTATTTCATCTGAGGTAAGATCCTCTGAATCTTTAAGTACTTTCTCTATATAATGATCTGCTTCTTCTGCTAAGAAACCTAGGTGCATTAATGCCTTTCGCGCTTCTTCAGGTGCTTTTTTTGTGGTTAATTTTAATCTGTCTTTTAATTCAAGTATTATCCTTTTTGCAGTTTTACTCCCTATGCCCTTGACCCTGGATATTGGCAGAGGGTCATTGTTACTGAGTGCATTCTTAATTCCAGGAATTCCAAGCCCTGATATTATAGAGAGTGCTGTCTTTGGCCCAACATTTGGAACCTTGATTATCGTTTTGAATAGATCTCTGCTTTCCTTTTCCTTAAAACCGTATAATTCGACTCCATTTTGAGTTATTGAGAGATAGGTATATAGGGAAATTTCGTCTCCAGTATTACAAGAAGCATTTTTTAAAGGGGTGTTTATCTCAAATCCAAATCCATTGACATCTACTACTATCTTTCCTTCTGTTTTTCCCAGTATGGTTCCTTTAATGGATTCCAGCAAGTTTACCCCCTTTATTTAGATAACAGATTATAGTTCCAAAGGCATCAGATACATCCAGAGGGATATCCTCGGTGAGGTTTAGAATGGCTTTTATCATATAACGGACCTGAGTTTTAGATGAAGCGCCTGAGCCTGTTACTGATTGTTTAATTTCTCGGGGTGTAAATTCGGCCACCGGGATACCCCGCATTTCAGCAAGGAGTAAATACGCTCCTCTTAATTCACCTAATTTTATCAAGGTTCCTGTATTTGGGCCTTTAAAGATCGTTTCTATTACCAGTAAATCTGGTTTTCCTCTGTCAATAGCTTCAGAGAGGGATTTATAATACTTATGGATTCTCTTTGACCCTTTAATCTTTGTATGTTTTATAATTTCCCAGCCAAGGACCCTTATTCTATTATCTACTTCCAGCAATGCGATTCCGGTAGTAGAGAGGCCAGGGTCAATTCCTAAAATTTTCAATTTAAGATTCCATCTCTTCAATTATTGAGTCTGGAATATTAAAATTGGAATAGACTCTTTGTGTGTCGTCTATATCTTCAAGAAGAGAGAGGAGCCCTAAGAGTTTCCGTGCTTTCTTTCCCTCCAAATTTTTCTCCGTGGTTGGAATATAAGTGAGTTCGTATTCCTCTAGAGGTATGTTTCTTTTCGACAGGAATTCTATAACTTTATGTAGATCAGATGGTTCTGTAATTATTTCATATGCATCATCCTCTTCTTTTATATCCGAAGCGCCAGCTTCTATAGCTGTGTCATAGAGAGTCATTTCAGGGATTTCTCCCTTTTTTACAATGATCATACCAATGCTTTTGAAGAGAAATGAAACACATCCCTCTGAGCCCAGTTTCCCCCCATGTGATTCTAAAATATGCCTAATTTCTGACGTCGTTCTATTCTTATTATCAGTAACACAATCAATAAAGAGGGCTACTCCTCCAGGCCCATATCCTTCATAGGTTGTCTCAACAAATTCCATTCCCGGGAGCTCTCCACTACCTTTTTGGATTGCTCTCTCAATGTTATCCTTTGGCATGTTATTAACCTTTGCTTCGGAGATGGCTTGACGTAATACGTTGTTTTTCTCTGGATCTTTACCCTTTCGAGCAGCTACAGAAATTTTTCGAGAGAGCTTGGAGAATATTTTACCTCTTTTCTGATCTTCACTTTGTTTCTGCCTTTTAATACGATGCCATTTAGAGTGTCCTGACATTGAAGCTCCTCTTTAATCTGTAATATATATTATTATATATCGAAGTCAAGATGATACGAATCAACATCTATATGAAGCGCAGAAGCATATGATAACCTTTTTATTACTATTCCCCTACCTTATCCATCAGAATTTTCCACTCTTCATCTATATTCTTCTGGATTACGGCCACATTATCTTCCGTTAGGTGTCTGAATCGCCCTTGAAGCTTTAGGTATTCAATTGCGGGTTTGGGTTTTCGTACCTTCTTTGTGAGTTTCCAGTTCCGTCCGTTTTCAACCTCAATAAGAGCAAAGATTCTTGTTTCTACTGCAAGTCTTGCTATTTTAACTGTATTCTCAGGGTTTGATTTCCAGCCAGGGGGACATGGTGCGAAGATGAGTAGGAACCGAGTTCCTTTGATATCCTTTGCTTTCTTGAATTTAGTTATCATATCTTCGGGGAAGGCTACAGAACAAGTTGCAAGATATGGAATCCTATGAGCAGCTAGTATAGAGATTAGATCTTTTTTTGGCCTGTCCTTTGGATGTTTAACCGGTGTCGTTGTTGTCCATGCCAGGTAGGGTGTCGAACCACTTCTCTGGATCCCTGTATTCATATAGGCTTCGTTATCGTAGCAGACATATATTATATCATCATTCCTTTCTGCAGCACCCGAAAGAGCCTGAATACCGATATCGTAGGTTCCTCCGTCTCCTGCCCATGCTACTACATTAACATCTTTACCCTGAACCTCAAAACCTGCCTTTATTCCAGATGCTGTTGAAGCAGCTGCCTCAAATGCAGTATGGAATAGAGGAATATTGACAGAAGAATGGGGAAATGGCCCATCTATTACTGACCAGCAGCAAGCGGGAATACTTAGAACAGTATTCTTTCCTATTGCCTTTAGTGCATACCTCATTGCAAGTGCAGCACCACAACCCTGGCAGGCGAGGTGCCCCTGTCCCATTACCTCTTCTTCAGGAATACTCAGTTTCATATTCTTACTCCCTTCCAGATAATATCTGATTTAGGTTCATCTTGTTTCATTACATCCTCATAGATATTTATAATATCCTTCTCTCCAACATCTCTGCCTCCAAGCCCGGTAATTACCCCAAATATTGGGGGTGTATTCTTCTCATTATAGCAGGCAGCCTTTACTTCCTGGTAGAAGATACCAGAACTACCGAAGGATATATTCCTGTCTATTACTATTGCTTTATCTACAGAGCTAAGGAGTGATCTGACCGTTTCTGCTGGGAATGGCCGAAAGACTCTGATTCTAAGGAGTCCTACCTTTTTGCCCTTTCCCCGCAGGTAATCTATCACACTCCTTGCTGTGCTGGCAAGTGTAGCGCTGGAAATTATCAGTTCCTTGGCGTCTTCAACCTTATAGGTCTCTACCAAGCCATATGTACGGCCGAAATGGTCTCCAAATTCTCTTCCCACTTCTGCCCATTTGGATAGAGAATCTTCCATAGCTTTCTGGATAATATATCGTAATTCAAAGTATCCATCTGGTCCGGTTAACCCTCCAAAGGCATGGGGATCATCCGGGTCGATCTTATATTCAAGTTCATATGGTGGTAGGAAATCATCAACCTTTTCCTGTTCGGGTATATCAACAGTTTCTGTAGTATGGGAAAGCACAAAAGCTGCGAGGACTACCATAGCTGGCAGTTGAACTTGTTCTGCCACCTTATAAGCCTGAATAATAGAATCCAGGACTTCCTGGTTATTCTGCGCATAGACCTGCATCCATCCAGTATCCCTTTGCGCCAGGGAATCAGTTTGTTCAGTCCATATTGTCCATGGGGGGGCCAGTGCCCTATTTATATTTCCCATTACGACTGGAGTTCTTGCTCCCACAGCCCAGTGTAGAACTTCATGCATTAGCGCAAGCCCCTGAGAGGAAGTGGCGGTAAAAGTTCTGGCACCAGTTGCAGAAGCGCCTATAGAGGCCGCCATTGCTGAATGCTCAGACTCTACCTTGATAAACTTGGCATCAAGTTCTCCGCTTGCACACATCTCGGATAGGAGCTCTACTACCTCTGTCTGTGGGGTAATTGGATAGGCAGCTATCACCTGAGCTCTTCCGAGCTTTGCACCATAGGAAAGAGCATGATTACCAATAATTACCTTTCTCATTCCGCCTCCTCTTCCGTATAGATGGCACCTTCGACAGGACATTCAGTCCAGCAAATACCACATCCTTTACAGTATTCATAGTTGATTGCCGGTCTGTATTTCTCTTTTCCATCTTCTTCGAACTTCTCGGCGTCTATGGCAGGTTCTGGACAGAACTTCCAGCAGATCATACAATTTATACATTTATCATAGTTGATAACCGGCCGGACATTTCTCCAGCTTCCGGTCTTATTATAGTCCATTGTATATAGAGAAACTGCAAGTGGTGGCATATCCTTGACCCTTTCGAATATTATCTTTTTATCGGATTTCTTAGGCACCATTACCTCCTTTTATCGATTCATATGCTTCCTTTGTTGCCGCTACATTTTCGTCTTCTTTGATTGGCACTCCTTCTCTCACTGCTTTTACCAGCGTATCAAGTTTACAAAGATTAAGAACCTTGACTACGCCGCCAAGTATTGCAGTGTTAACGATGGGGGCTGCTTTTGATCCTAGTCGATGTTTCAATGCAATTTTTTTAGCAGGAACTGTTGCAATTCTGTAGTTGCCCTCAAATTCCATCTCCTCAGGATTTTTATTCGTGTTTACAATGATCCATCCGCCTTCCTTCAATCCATAGGTTAGATCTATAACTCCTATAAGTGCCGGTTCAAGTATAATCAGGTGATCTGGCTCGTATATCTGAGATTTAATATAGATGATACTATCATCAATTCGAATAAATGCCTTTACAGGCGCACCACGGCGTTCTACTCCATACTCTGGAAAGGCTTGCACATATTTCCCTTCCATTGCCATGGCATCTGCGAGAATCTTTGCTGCCACCACAGTTCCCTGTCCACCCCTCCCATGAAGTCTAATTTCTATCATAAAACCTCCTTTATTACCACTTTAAAACTGCACCGCCCCAGGTGAATCCACCACCAAAGACTGTAATGAGCAATATATCTCCTCTATTTAATCTTCCTTCTCTTACTACTTCATCTAAAGAGATAGGTACACTTGCTGCAGAGATATTTGCAATATGATCTATTGTTACGCAGGTTTTCTCCATTGGGATACCTGCTCTCTTTATTGTGGCCTCTATTATTCTTAGATTAGCCTGGTGTGGTATATACAAGTTCACATCTTCCCCGGTAAGATTTGCTCGCCTTAGTGCCTCCACTGCTGATTCCTTCATCTCTGAAACTGCATATTTATAAACATCATTCCCTTCCATTGATATAGTGTGAAGGTTTTCATCGACTGTCTTATGAGAAGCGGGCATCCTGGAGCCCCCTGCTGGCTGGATTAGGAGATTGCCAAGTTTACCGTCAGCGCACCAGAAATGTGAAAGTATTGCCGAATCTCCATCGGATGGCTCAACTATTGTGCAACCTGCACCATCTCCAAAGAGGACGCAGGTTGAGCGGTCATCCCAGTTTGTTGCTTTTGTTAGGGTTTCCGCTCCACATAGAAGGACCCTGTTAACCACTCCTGCTTTTATCATACCAGCAGTCACAATGAGTCCATATAGATAGCCAGAGCAAGCTGCACCTATATCAAAAGCCGGTATATTAGTGTCTATCCCAAGGTGTTTCTGGACCCAGCAGGCTGTTGCTGGGAAAGCGTTATCAGGTGTAATAGTAGCAACCATAATGAGATCAAGGTCTTTTGGGGAAATTTCTGCCATATCCATTGCTCTTTCTGCTGCCTTGGCAACCATATCACTTGTTGCCTCGTTGTCTGCTGCAATATGGCGTTCCTTTATCCCCGTTCTTGTTCTTATCCATTCATCAGATGTGTCCATCATCTTCTCAAGGTCAAAATTGGTCAATACCTTTTCTGGAAGGTAAGAACCGGTTCCTGTTATCTTGACCTTAAACATTACTGTTTCCCATAAGGGCAGCCATTGCTATTGAATAGAATTTAGATTCCTCCGAGTCAGCTCTTGAGGTTAGTATGCAGGGTGCGCTGGCTCCGACTACCATTGCAGCAAGAGAACCCCCTGCAAGTTTGGTTACAGACTTAAAGAAGACATTACCCGACTCTATATTGGGAAATATCAGGATATCCGCTTCACCATTTATTGGGGATTTGAATCCTTTGATTTCACAGGCTTCTTTATTTATTGCAATATCAAGCGCAAGCGGTCCATCAACGATGGCTCCCTTGATCTGTCCTCGCGATGCCATCTTTGCTATTGTTGCCCCGTCAAGTGTTGCTGGCATTCTGTCTGATACTTTCTCTGTGGCAGCAAGTATTGCGGCTTTTGGATTTTCGATACCAAATGAGTGGGCTACCTCAATTGTATATTTCAGCATTTGAACCTTCTGTGAGAGATCTGGTAGAGGTAGCACTGCTACATCTGAGATAAATAATAATTTTGGATAACTGGGGACCTCCATTACTGCAACATGGCTAAGTATATTTCCTTTTGGTAATAATCCCTCTTTTTTATCAAGAATGAGCCTCATATATACATCCGTAGGCATAAGGCCTTTCATTAAAATATCCGCCTCTCCCGATTTGACCATATCCCTGGCGATGCGACCGGCTTCTTTTGTATCCCGATTGTCAATGATATCAAAGACGGAAGTGTCCAGATTGTGCTCAGAACCAAGGCTAAGAACCCTGTCTTTGTCACCGATTACTATCACGTCCACAAGATTTTCCTTAGCAGCTTTATATGTTGCCTGTATTGTATGTGGATCATGGCCGTTTGCCACAGCGAGTTTTCGGGATGGATTATTTTTTACCAGTTCTACAAGTTCGTCAAGTTTTCTTATAGGATTCATCCTCATACCTCCTAATATTCCTTTGCTTTCTCTTCATTGTTAAGTACCCTGAGTGCACCAAGGACAAGTGCTTTCATTTCGTCTCCACCTGGAATAATAAATACAGGAGCGATAAATTCTACTCTCTTTTTTACTTCTTTTGTGAATCTTTTTTCTTTAGATAT
>Ga0315541_1001480_pt1 | contig 21695 bp, 17 predicted proteins | sample SalMarSW160190MG_FD_203095 | JGI IMG/M metagenome (GOLD analysis project Ga0315541, IMG submission 203095) | Salt marsh sediment microbial communities from the Plum Island Ecosystem LTER, Massachusetts, United States - Salt Marsh Sediment SW1601-190 ...
TTCCCTCGCAGGGAAGGGGGAGTCCCCCCTCCCCGCCTCGGGGCGGGGTTGGGGGAGGGGGCTCGACCTAACCCCCCATCCCCCTTCCCTCGCAGGGAAGGGGGAGCCCCCCTCTCCGCTTCGGGGAGGGGCCGGGGGAGGGGTCAGCCCTTCCTCGAAGCACAACCAGACGTTGCGCTCGAGGTAGCGGGACGGGACGCGCAGCGTGCGCGGGCGTGGTCGCTCCTCACCGTAAGGGGCGAGGCTGCTGCAGGCGTCGAAGCAATCGAGCAGTATACCGGTCAGCGCGATCCTGACTTCCTCGTCGGCCTCCAGTTCTTCCAGCCGCATTGCCAGGTCCATCAGCGCCGAGAGATTGCGCGGCGTGTAGAGTCCGACCAACTCGGCAGCCCGCTCCCGCGCCGGGTGACCGGGCGGAGCCACGCGGTCGAGCGCGTAGTAGTAGGCCAGGCCCCGCGGCTGGATGCGCTGGGCGGATTCGACGTCCGCGTCATCCAGTTCTCCTTCTTGCACCTCCTCACACCGGGGGCAGCGTACCGCCTTCTTGAAAGGGTAGTTCCCATCGCGGTCCCAGGCGAACCACACGGCGACGCCCGGTGCGCCGCAGGCCGGGCAGGCAGAGAGGTAGAGAGAGGCCAGGTGATGGCGCAGGGGCACGTCCCCTTTGGGGCTATCGGCCAGGCGGGTGAAGGCACTGTTGAGCGCACCGGCGCCCGGCCGGCTCAGGCCCAGGCGGGCGGCGACGAGGAGCAAGGGGTTGACGCTGAAGCCCAGCGCGCGGCGGCCCGCGGCGACCGCCTCCCGCATCACCGTTGGCCCCTGGCAGAACAGGTCCACCACCAGGTCGCCGGGCCGGGTGAGGGTCTGCACGTAAGCCCCCACCGCCCCGACCGGTTGGGTGGGGCGGTAGCGGGCCAGGGGGCCCTCAGGCGCAGATGGTCTTCCGGGGATGAACCAGGCTTGCTCGCTCATCTCATCATAGAAGAACGCGGATTTCAGGACATCAACGGATCAAGGCTAATCCGTTAGTCCTGCCCATCCGCCGTTATTCGTGCCCGGATCTGCTCCACGCGAGCGGGGTTGCCTCACTTTGCCCTATCCCACTCCTGGCGAGAAACACTGGCCTGCCGCAGGATCCTGCGCAGCAAATCCACGCCAATCTCCCGCCGATGGGGATTGGGGATAGTCAACACCAGGTCACCTTTCACCATATACATATGTTTGCCGCCAGCGAAAGGGCCTTCAAATCCCAGCGCCCGCAGCCGCCTGACCAGGTCTCGCCACTTGACGGGTGTCAACCTAGGCATGGGCGACGCTCATCTTCACTTCCAGTTCCTCAAGGGGTTGAATCACCAACTCCCCGATGGGCGGAATAGGCAACCCCCGCTGCAAGCGAACGACGATCCAGCCTTCGAGCACCTCCACCAGATTGCGGCGACATTCCTCAAGAGTTTTCCCCGTCGCCCAGACGCCTTTGCACTCTGGGATTTCACCGTAGTAAGGCTCAGGATCGTCAATGATCTCGTAGTGTGCCTGTTCCATAGCCGCTCTCACATATTGCAGGATCATTCACGCCCTCCTTCTTTCCATCGCGCCCGAATCGCCGTGGGCTGGCCGTCACCGCCCCCCCCACTGGGTGGGGGGCTTGCCGATCCGTTAATCCTGCCCATCCGCTGTTCTCACCCGCGCCCGAATCTCCTCCACGCGAGCGGCGTCGGCCTCGGCGTCGGGGTGGCCGATCCCGCGCTCGTAGTCCACGAGGGTTTGCATCAGGTCGACGGCGCGGGCGGGATCAGAGTCTTCATACAACAGCCCCAGGTTCCACGACGCGAAAGCCTCCCCGCGCCGGTCGCCGGTCTCCCGCGCTATCTGCAGCGCCTGCTCGTAGTACTCGATCGCCCGCGCCACCTCCCCCAGACCGCTGTAGGCCAGACCGAGGTTGCCCAGCCTGTTGCCTTCCCCGCGCCGGTCGCCGATCTCCCGCGATATCTGCAGCGCCTGCTCGTAGTACTCGATCGCCCGCGCCACCTCCCCCAGACCGCTGTAGGCATTGCCGAGGTTGCCCAGCCAGGCTCCCTCATTGCGCCGGTCGCCGGTCTCCCGCGCTATCTGCAGCGCCTGCTCGAAAGTTCCGATCGCCCGCGCCACCTCCCCCAGGTCGCTGTAGGCCAGACCGAGGTTGCCCAGATGGTTGCCTTCCCCGCGCCGGTCGCCGGTCTCCCGCGATATCTGCAGCGCCTGCTCGAAAGTTCCGATCGCTCGCGCCACCTCCCCCAGACCGCTGTAGGCATTGCCGAGGTTGCCCAGATGGTTGCCTTCCCCGCGCTGGTCGCCGATCTCCCGCGATATCTGCAGCGCCTGCTCGAAAGTTCCGATCGCCCGCGCCACCTCCCCCAGGTCGCTGTAGGCATTGCCGAGGTTGCCCAGATGGTTGCCTTCCCCGCGCCGGTCGCCGGTCTCCCGCGATATCTGCAGCGCCTGCTCGTGGTACTTGATCGCCCGCGCCACCTCCCCCAGGCTGTGGTGCAGGATGCCCAGTTTGCTCATCAAGTCGCCGCGGGCGCGGCGGATTTCCGGCTCCTCTCCCACGTATTCGTCCAGCAGGCCGCGCAGCAGAGCGATGCGCTCCCGCTTTTGCCCCAGCGCCAGGTCTACCTGCTCCACGTCGCCCACCGCGTACGCCTGCCGGGTCGTCTCCACCAGGACCGGCCCCGGTGTGATAAACTCGTAGAAGCCGCTGTGCCAGTCGAAGAAGTCGGGCGCGTGCTCCATCATCAGGCGCAGCAGGTACTCCGGCACCCATAGGAGCAGCGGCCGCGCCAGTTTGCGGTAGGCGGCGCGCCGCCAGTTAAGTTGGCGCAGGAACCAGTCGGGGTCGGCCGAGGGGGCCAGCACGTCCAGTCCCTCCACTGAAAGCACGGCGTCGGCCGGGGCACTTTCGGCGACGCGAGCGATCTGCTCGTAGGGCGGCTCGCCCAGCGAAAGCGTCAGAACGACGAGCGGGCGGGACAGGCTGGCGCGCAGGTCGGCCATGATCTGGCGTCGCAAGACCACGGTATTCGCGCGCGCCACGTAGAGCGCAAAGCCGCCCGCCACGCGCAGCGCCCGCTTGAGCGCCGCCAGTTCGGTCTGGCTCTCGGCGTCGAGGTCAGGGGGCGTCTCTCTGCTCACGGCTGCTCCAATCGAAAGTAGTCCCGGAATAGCGGCGCGGCGGCCACGGCGGGATGGATGTCCATCCAGCGCTCGCCATTGACGTAGGGCAGCACTAACCGGTTGTACATCAGCCGCGAGAGGGCCGCGCTGCCGGGCCGGCGGCGTTCCCGGTGCACCTGGGCCAGCAACTGCAGGTCTTCCCGGTGGATCAGCCGCTCGTACTCGCGCACCATCTTGACGCTGGCCCGTCGCGCGCTTTCCCCGTCAATGTGCTCGTCGGTGTAGTCGCAGGCGAAGCGGATCAGGCGCATCAGGTCGCGCACGACGCCGCCGCAGGCCACGACCAACTGGCGCAGCGTCTCGGTCCGGTCGAAGACCGCGTCCACGTCCATGCGCCGGGCGACGACATCAAACAGCAGGTCGCGCCCCGCCGCGCAGGGGGTCTGGCCGTCGTCCTCGGTGATTTTGACCATGGGGATCACGTCCACATTGGTGAAGGCGGCCCCCAGGTTGCGGTCGTAGAGCAGCGAGATGGGCACGGTGTAGACGACGTGGCAGTTCAGCGATTTGAGTTGCTCGGCGTGCTCGACGAACAGCAGGCTGTGGTTGGTCTGGCCGCTCTCCAGCACGGTCAGGTTCATCTTCTCCAGGCTGTCCACGATGACCACCAACCCCTTGTAGCCCTTCTTGACCGCCTGGACGGTGACGTCGTCTGTCAACTCGTTGAGCCGCTCCATCAGCACCGGCAGGCGGCGCTCCAACTTGCGGCGCGTCTCGGTACGGGCGCTGCCCCCGCTGTGCATCTGGCCGGTGATGGCGGCCATCATGCGGGCGAAGAGGGGCATCTCCACGTTGAGGCCCACGCCGTACTCCGTCTTGAGCGTCAGGTCCATGTCGCGCCGCTGCTCTTTGGTCAGCACCGTCTCGGCGAACCAGTCGCCGATGGCCTCGACCAGCCTGTCGGAGATACGGAGTTTGTGAGCGCGGGCGGTCTCGTCCAGGCCACGGGCGACGGCCACCAGCACGTCCAGGTACTCCACGTCGGCCAGGTCGAGCGTCTCCTCGACGTCCAGGTAGACGGTGAAGAAGCCAGCCTGGTCGAGCAGCCCTTGCAAACACTTGAGTTCGGTGGACTTGCCGGAGTCCCGGTGTCCCGTGACCAGTTGGCGGTGCCAGGTGGTAGCCGGGGTGCGGCGGACGCGGCGGGCGATGAGCACCGGCAGACACTCGTCGCCGCGCGCGCTGTTCAGGTTCACGTAGCGTGGGTCGCCAGGCTCCAGGGGCACGTCGGGGTCAACCGCGCCGTAGGCCGCGTCCACTGTGCGTGGTAAAGGCTGAGGGTCGCTCATTGTCCACCTCCGGGAAAAGCAATTGGTTGATGGTATTGTACAGCAAAAGGAAAGGGGGGACAAGAGTGACCTCTCCCCCAGCCCCTCCCCGATGCGGGGAGGGGAGCCTCACCGCTCCCCCTTCCCTGGTAGGGAAGGGGGCCGGGGGGTTAGGTCGGTTGCCCGCCGCCTTCCTTGTGCTATAATATATCGCGTTGCGCCAACCCCACGCGGAGGTGAACCAGGATGAGCCACACAGAGCACCGCACAGAGCACAGGAAATGGCCGCGTGTTTTGACCTGGATTCCGGCTGGACTGGCGGCAGTGGCGCTCATCTTGGGCGCGCTGGGCGGCTGTGGCAGCGAGACGGCGGAGGCAACTCCTACGCCGAACCGCACCCCTCCGCCTCCTGCGCCAACGGCCACTCTGCCCCCCACCCTCATTCCGCTGCCCACATCCACCCCGACCCCCGAGTTCACTCCTACTCCGACGCCGTGGCCCCCAAACGTCAACCCTCTCACCGGCGAGGTGATGTCCGACCCCAGTGCGCTGGAGCGGGTGCCGGTGGCGATCAAGATCTCCAACTGGCCACCCGTCGTACGGCCCCAGACGGGCATCAACAGCGCCGACCTGATCTTCGAGCACTACAACGAGGGTTGGTTTGCCACCCGTTGGACTGCCATCTACCTGGGCCAGGACCCAGAACGGGTGGGTTCCTGCCGCAGCGGTCGCCTGATTGACCTGGAGATCCCGGCGATCTACAAGGCGGTGCTGGCCTGCTCCGGCTTCAGTAACGGCGTGCTGGCGCTGGTCAAGGACTCGGACATCTATCCCGACTGGGTGGCCTCGCCCAGCGTCGGCGTTGGTGCGCCGGTCTTTTACCGCGACTTCAGCCGCGATGTGCCCCTGGAACACACGATGTTCACCAGCCCGGCGCTGGTGCGCGACTGGGCGGCGGAGCGCGGCGTCAGCGGGCGGCAAGAACTGGAGGGGGTGGTCTTCTCCGAGGAGCCAGCAGTCGAGGGAGAACCTGCGATGACCATCAAGATCCCCTGGCACTGTCTCGACGCTGAGTGGCGCTACGACGAGACCAGCGGTCGCTACCTGCGCTGGACCGATGGCGCTCCGCACAGCGACGCGCTCACCGGCGAGCAACTCAGCGTGGCCAACGTGGTGGTGCTCTACGTGCCGCAGTGGGACACTGACATCGTCGAGGAACCGCACAGCGGCGCGCTCTCGATCCAGTTCGCGCTCTGGTACTTCAACCGCGCTATCGTGTTCCGCGACGGACAGCGCGTTGACGCTTTCTGGCAGCGCTGGGAGCGGGAGGATATGCTGACGCTGACGGACGAGGATGGCAGCCCGATCCCGTTGAAGGTCGGCAACACTTTCTTCGAGGTCATCCCGACCGAGGAGCGGGAGATCGAGATCACCGTTGAGCCGTAGTAAGGGGGAACCAACCCTTTGAGCATACATACCCCGCGTTTCCACGGGCACGCTGACGCTGGAATTGCCGGTGCAGAAACCTGACGTGGTCGTGCCGGTGATCGAACTGTTTCTGAAGCGGTGAGCGGAGGCCTGCGCGTCACCCCCACCACAGGGAACTATTGACAAACTGCGGGACTCGCTGTATAATGCTGTTAACGCTAACGGTAACGCTAACGGTGATGACAAGCCAATGACCCACCGCATTACTATGGCCGACGTTGCCCACGAGGCTGGTGTCTCATTGATGACTATCTCGCGGGTGGTCAACAACAAGGGGGAAGTCAGCCCGGCCACACGCCAGCGTGTCCTGGACGTCATCGAGCGGTTAGGCTATCGTCCCAGCGGTATTGCGCGCAGTCTGGCCACGCAACGCACCGGCACCCTCGGTCTGGTGGTGCCTGACAACGCTAATCCCTTCTTCTCCGATGTGGCACGTGGCGCGGAGCGCGTGGCCTACGCCGAGGGCTACAACGTATTCCTTTGCAACACCGAAGAGGACGCGCATCACGAGTTGGCCGTGTTGCAATCGCTGGAAGAGAAGCGGGTGGATGGCATCATTCTGTGCAGTTCGCGGCTCGACGATCGCGAGTTGCGCACAGTGGTAGCCCGTCACTCCGCAGTCGTGCTGGTCAACCGGCGGCTGGAACCGGCAGACAAAGAAAACAGAGTGGGTATAGTGATGCTAGACGATGTGGCCAGCGGTCGCATGGTCACGCAACACCTGCTGGACAGTGGCCATAGGGCGGTGGGCTTCCTGGCGGGCCCGCTGGCCTCCCGCAGCGGTCACCAGCGGGCCGCAGGCTACCGCGCTGCCCTGGCTGCCGCCGGTCTGCCGTACAATCCCACGTGGACGATCCCCTGTCCCGCCGACGTAGATGGTGGCCACCAGGCCGCCAGAGACCTGCTGGCGGCCTATCTCGAACTGACGGCCCTCTTTTGCTACAACGACCTGGTCGCCGTTGGTGCGCTGCAAGCGTGTGCCGACCTGGGCCACCGGGTGCCCGACGACGTGGCCGTCGTCGGCTTTGACGACATACCGTTGGCCGCCCTGGTCACCCCGCCGCTGACCACCTGCCGCGTGCCTCGTTACGATCTAGGCGTCCAGGCCATGCGATTGCTGCTGGATCAGATCAACGGTCGTCCCGGTGAGTGTACAGATATTGTGCTGCGACCGGAACTGGTCGTCCGCGCCAGTGCGCCGTAGATTAGAGCCTGAGTTGATGATATCGGGGGTGGAACCATGACGTATCCCAAATGGCACTTACCTGCAAACCGATACTTTGACCCCAATCCGGCGCAACGGCGCATCGCGATGAGGCTGTACGAGTCGGTGGCCGACCTGCCCCTCATCTGCCCGCACGGGCACGTGGATCCCTGTCTCTTCGCCGACGAGAACGCCACCTTCGGCACGCCCACCGAGTTGTTGATCATCCCTGATCATTACGTCTTCCGCATGCTCTACTCTCAGGGCATTCCACTGGAGGCCTTGGGCATCCCCCGTGTTGACGGCGGCCCGGTGGAGCAGGATCATCGCAGGATCTGGCAGATTTTCGGCGAGAACTTTTACCTCTTTCGCGGCACGCCCAGTGGCATCTGGCTGTCCAACGAACTGCACGAGGTTTTCGGCGTCGAAGAGAAGTTAACGAGGGCGACGGCCCAGGCCATCTATGACCAAATCGCGGAGAGATTGGCCACGCCCGAATTCCGTCCCCGTGCCCTGTTCGAGCGGTTCAATATCGAGGTACTCTGCACCACCGACGCCGCTGCCGATCCGCTGCTCCACCACCAGGCCATCCGAGATTCCGGTTGGAAAGGGGACATTCGGCCCACCTTTCGCCCCGATGACGTGGTACATCTGTTGAGACCAGGCTGGCGGAAAAACATAAACGCGCTGAGCGAACTCACAGGGGTTGACGTTAACTCCTATCCAGTCTTGATCGAGGCGCTGGAAAACCGCCGGGCCTTCTTCAAGGCGATGGGGGCGGTCGCAACCGACCACGATGCGACCACGCTACTGACTGCTGAGCTATCCCCTCGCGAGGCGGACCAGATTTTCCAGCGTGCGTTGAAAGGCCAGGCCACCGCCGAGGATGCAACGCGCTTTTTCGCTCACATGTTGATGGAGAGCGCGCGAATGAGCATCGAGGATGGGTTGGTGATGCAGGTACATTTTGGCTCGTATCGCAACCACAATCAGCCGCTCTTTGATTGCTGGGGACCCGACATGGGGTGCGATATCCCCATACAGGCCGAGTTTACACGCAATCTCCGGCCGTTGCTGAACAAGTATGGCAACGATCCTCGCCTGACCTTGATCGTCTTCACGCTGGACGAATCCACCTATACCCGCGAACTGGCCCCCCTGGCGGGGCACTATCCGGCTATGAAACTTGGCCCGGCCTGGTGGTTCCACGACAGCATCAACGGCATGACCCGCTATCGGGAGCAGGTGACCGAGACGGCTGGCCTGTACAACACAGTGGGCTTTAACGACGACACGCGCGCCTTCCCCTCGATCCCCGCTCGCCACGACCTTTCGCGCCGGGTGGACGCGAACTGGATCGCGGGGCTGGTCGTGCGGGGCATGGTGGACATGGACGATGCCCGGGAGATGATTCAAGACACAGCCTACCGGTTGGCCAAGCGGGCTTATAAACTCGAAGACAAATCTGGAGAATGAGGCATGGATCTGGAAAAACTGGCTGGACTAACGGCTTATCCGCGCTCGGTGGTTGAAGTGGACAGCACCACCTATTTCCTGGCCCGGAGCGGTGGGTACGCTGGCAAGCGTCTCGGCATCCTGGGGGACGGGACTGGCTTTGAGGGCACGCGCCACGATCAAAGCGGTGTGCTCCTCTGCCCCCTCACGTCCGCCAACGCCGCCGCGCTGCGCGCTCGTCTGCCCTGGCTACACCCCGTGCCACTGGGCCTGCGGACTTCGGCTGGCTTCGGCGACCGGCTGGGTCTGGCGACCCCGGGGCACGTGCGGGCTGTTCGCCAGTTCCCTGAAACTGCAAATGGCATCGCGCCGATCTTCGCTCAGCAGTCGGTGCGCGAGAACGCTCGCACTGGCCGCACCCCGCAGCAGGTGATAGACGACGCGATTTGGGGGCTCTTCCAGGAGGGCTGGCGCGATCCCTGGGGTGCCGACGCCGATCACCTCAAGACGCCCGACGTCGTGGATGCTTTCGTCGTCGCCGGGTATACCTTCTATACGATTGACCCCAGCGACCACGTGGACAACGAGGCCCACACCGCCCCACTCACCGAGGTGGAGGCAAAGGTGCAGGCACTGCCCTGGAACGCGCTAGAGGACACAGCGCCGGACGTGGGACAGCGATACCTGGGCCGTTCCTTCGACCTGGATAATATCACCCTCACGTTCGAGCGCGAGACATTGTGGCGGGCAGCGGCCAAGTACGGGGCTGCCATTGCTCACACGGCACGGATGTACCGCTACCTGGTCGAGAAGATGGGGGAATGCCCATTCGAACTGGAGGTCTCGGTAGACGAGACGGAAACCCCAACCTTGCCGGAGGAGCACCTCTTCATCGCCAGCGAACTACGCCGGCTGGGAGTGCGTTGGGTGAGCCTGGCCCCCCGCTTCGTGGGCCGCTTCGAGAAGGGAGTAGACTACATCGGCGATCTGGAGACGTTCTCGGCGGAGTTTGCTCAGCACGTGGCCGTGGCACGGGCGCTGGGACCGTACAAATTGAGCCTTCACTCGGGCTCCGATAAGTTTAGCATCTACCCCATCGTCGCCCGGCTGGCGGATGGGCTGGTGCATCTAAAGACTGCCGGCACCAGTTACCTGGAGGCTCTGAGAGCCGTGGCCCAGGTGGACCCAGCCCTGTTCCGGGAGTTCCTGGCCTTCGCCCAGGAGCGTTACGACACGGACCGGGCTACCTACCACGTCTCGGCGCAAGTGACCAACGTCCCTGCCCCAGATGCACTGAGCAATACCGATCTGCCTGGCCTGCTGGAGCAGTTCGATGCGCGGCAGGTGTTGCACGTGACGTTTGGCTCGCTGTTGGACCGGTTCGGCGACCGGCTACTTACGACGCTGCGGAGGCACGAGGAGGTTTACTACACGCTGCTGGAGTCACACTTCAGACGACACCTGTCGCCTTTCATGAGATGAGGGGGGGAATCGGCCTATGGCTCAACCAATAACCAAAGCAATCGTTCCCGCCGCGGGGCTGGGCACACGGCTTTTGCCGGCCACCAAGTCGCAGCCTAAAGAGATGCTGCCGGTGGGACGCAAGCCAGTAGTCCAATACGTGGTGGAGGAACTGCAGACCGCTGGTCTGCGCCAGATCCTCATAATCACCGGACGCCGCAAGCGGGCTATCGAAGACCACTTTGATTCGGACCCCCAGCTTGTGTTGGCGTTGGAACAGGCTGGAAGCGAGGCGATGTTAGCGGACATGGCTTATCTCGAGGGTAAGTCGCACTTTTTCTATACCCGGCAGAGCATTCCCAAGGGGCTAGGCCATGCAATTTCGCTGGGCGCCGATTTTGCGGACGGCGACGACTGTGTGGTGGCCCTGGGGGATTCCCTCATCGCCGCCGAGGATCCCGCCGCTCCGCTGCAAGCGATGATGGAGGCCCATCGCCACCTGAAGGCGGCAGCCATCGTAGCCGTGGAAAAGGTGCCTCTCGAAGAGTCCTTCCGTTACGGCATTGTCAGCATCAACGGTGCTGAGCCTCCCCCCGGCGAACCGGTGGCCATGACCAACATTGTTGAGAAGCCACCTTTGGGCACCGCCCCAACCACTATGGCTGTGGCTGCGCGCTACGTCTTCAGCCCGGCCATCTTTGAGGCCCTCAATCGCACGTTGCCCGACAAGCGGGGAGAAATCCAGCTAACCGACGCTATCAAATTGCTTATACACATGGGAGAGCCAGTTTACGCCTGGCTTCTCTCTCCTGACCAGCGTCGCTACGACGTGGGCAACTTCGAGAGCTATTTTCGTACCTTCATTGACTTTGCCCTGGCTGACGAACGGTACGGTTATCTGGTCCGGAAATACGTCAAAGCCAAAGCCTATGAACTCTGATCAACGTGAAGTTGTCTGTTCGGCGCCCGGCCGGGCCGGGATCATTGGCAACCCGACAGACATGTACGGCGGCGCAGTTCTTTCGTGCTCGGTGGGTATGCATGTGCGCGTGACCGTGACGCCTGCCCCTTCGGCAAGCTCAGGGCAGGCTCCTTCGGCAAGCCTAGGGCAGGCTCCTCACCTCGTGCTGGAAACCGGCGGACAGGAATGCCGGATCGCCAGCCGGGATGACCTGCGCCCCCGGCGCGACTGCTTCGACGTGGCCCGTGCCGTCCTCGACTACATGCGGTTGCCGCCGCTGGCCTGTCGCGTGCGCTATGAAAGCGAAATTCCCTTGCGCAGCGGACTGGCGGGGTCTACGGCACTGGTGGTGGCCTTGCTGCAAGCGCTGCTGGCCTGGCAGGGAAAATATCCTAACCCTTACCAGTTGGCCGAGAGGACCCGTTACATCGAATTGAATTACCTTAAGGTCGTATGTGGCTACCAGGACGCCTATATGTGCACGTTCGGCGGCCTGAACTACATGGACTTCCGGGGTAAGCAATTCTACCGCGAAGCCGAGGCGGAACTCTTTGCTACTATCGAACCCCTGGCTGCCTACGTCCCGCAGTTGCCCTTCGTGCTGGGCTTTACCGGTGTGCGGCATGCCTCCGGCGCAGTCCACAAACCGCTTCGCGAGCGCTGGTTGGAGGGAGATGCGACCGTGGTGGAAGGCTACAGGCGAATCACGGAGATCGCCCGCATGGGCAAAAAGGCGATCCTCATGGCCGACTGGCCACTGTTGGGGCGACTGATGAATGAGAATCACGCCATCCAGCGCGACCTGGGTGGATCTGGCGAGTCGAATGAACGGCTGATCGCCGCTGCACTGGAGGCCGGTGCGCCGGGGGCCAAGCTGGCCGGTGCTGGCCACGGTGGTACGATCATTGCCCTCTGGCCTGGGCCGGACTCCACGCGGCTGGAGGAAACCCTGCGCGAGGCCGGCGCATCGGCGGTTTATCGCCTCCAGGTGGCGCCGGGGGTGATGATTGAGAAAGACGAAACGCACCACGTCTGAGGAGGCAGTATGGATAACAAATATCTGGAGGGTCTTTTCGCGTTATCAGGTAGGGTCGCTGTCGTTACCGGCGGCGGTGGCGTGCTGTGCGGGGTGATGAGCCGCGCCCTGGGACGGCTCGGCGTGAAGGTGGCCGTGCTGGACATAATGGAGGATGCGGCGCAGAGGGTGGCCGGTGACATTGCGGCCGAGGAGGGTGAGGCCATCGCCGTGCGGTGCGACGTGCTCGACAAAGCCAACCTGGGGGCCGCCCGTGACGCTGTGCTGGCACGGTTTGGCCACGTGGACGTTCTGATCAACGGCGCGGGGGGCAACAAGAAGCAGGCCACGACCTCCCCTGACCTCTCTTTCTTCGATCTACCATCCGATGCCATCCGCTGGGTATTCGACCTGAACTTCCTGGGCGCACTGCTGCCCAGCCAGGTTTTCGGCAAACCTATGGTGGAGCGGGGCGAGGGCTGCATCCTGAACATGTCTTCTATGAATGCCTTTCGCCCGCTGACCAGGATCCCGGCTTACTCGGCGGCCAAGGCGGCGGTGAGCAACTTCACTCAATGGCTGGCGGTGCACATGGCGCAGGAATACTCGCCGAACATTCGCGTCAACGCCCTCGCCCCTGGCTTTTTCCTGACCGAGCAGAACCGCTTTCTGCTGACTGACGAGGCGACCGGGGAACTGACCCCCCGCGGCCGCACCATCATCGAGCACACGCCGATGGGCCGTTTTGGTGACCCCGAAGACTTGATCGGTACGATGCTCTGGCTCCTCTCCCCTGCTTCCTCCTTCATCACTGGCGTCGTCGTGCCGGTGGATGGGGGGTTCTCGGCATTTGGCGGGGTGTAAGGGCGAACGATGGATTTGGCACAGAAAGCCCGTACTGGTCTCATCCCGTTTTCACGAGATTGAACCACATCAGTGCATCGGAGGTGACCTATGACAGACTTTCCCGAACCCGCCCGGCCCCTGGCGGAATTGAAGCCAGAACACGACTTCTTCGTCGGCATTGACTCCGACGGCTGCGCCTTCGACACGATGGAGATCAAGCACAAGGAGTGCTTCACCCCCAACATCATCAAGTACTGGGGATTGCAGCCGGTCTCCAAGTACGCCCGCGAGGCGGCGGAGTTCGTCAACCTGTACTCCAGGTGGCGCGGCGTCAACCGCTGGCCGGCGCTGGTGATGGTCTTCGACCTGCTGCGGGAGCGGCCGGAGGTGCAGGCGCGAAACGTCGTGCCGCCGGAAGCACCCCATATCCGCGAATTCATCGCCGCCGCCGCCTTCCCCAAGAGCAACGACGGCCTGCGGGCGTACATGGCCGAACACCCCGACCCGGAATTGGACACGGCGTGGGCCTGGACGACCGGTGTCAACGCTACTGTGGCGGACATGGTTCACGGCGTACCACCCTTCCCCTACGTGCGCGAGAGCCTGGCTTTCCTGGCTGATAAGGCTGACATGATCGTCGTCTCTGCCACGCCGGTCGAGGCGCTGGCGCGGGAGTGGGAGGAGCACGACATCGCGCGTTACATGCGGGTCATCGCCGGGCAGGAGATGGGCAAGAAGGCCCTCCACCTGGAACTGGCCGCCAGAAGCAAGTACGCCCCTGGCCATATCCTGATGGTCGGCGACGCGCCGGGGGACATGAAGGCGGCCCGCGCTAACAATGCTCTCTTCTACCCCGTCAACCCAGGCCATGAGGAGGCATCCTGGCAGCGGTTCTACGAAGAAGCAGCGCACAAGTTCCTGGCGGGCGAGTACGCGGGCGACTACGAAGCGGCGCTCATCACCGAGTTTGAGGCACTGCTGCCGGAAGTGCCGCCGTGGAAGCGATGACGAATCGGCGAGCGTGGGGGATCCAGTTATGCTCATCGGCAAGGGCAACGACACTGGTTATCTGACCGAAGCCGAAGTCTGTGATCTGATAGCCGAAGGGCTGGCGCAGGCCGACCGCTCGGCTGAGCGCTCACGGCGAAGCCTGGCGGGCAAGCGCGTGCTGGTCATCATCCCCGATAGCACCCGCACCGCGCCGATCTCGCTCTTCTTCCGCCTGTTCCACGAGTTGCTGGGAGATCAGGTCGCCGCGCTGGACTACCTGGTGGCATTGGGCACCCACCCGCTGATGGACGACGCGGCGCTGAGCCGGTTGGTCGGCGCGGAGGTGCGCGACGGGCGGGCCGGGGCATCGCGTGTCCTCAACCACCGCTGGGACCTCCCCGAAACCTTCGTCACGCTGGGCACCTTGCCCGCCGCCGAGGTGGAGGAGATTAGCGGGGGGCGGCTCTCCCTGGACGTGCCGGTGCGTCTCAACCGGCTGATCCTGGAGTACGACCAACTCCTGGTCTGCGGGCCGGTCTTCCCCCACGAGGTGGTGGGCTTCTCCGGGGGGAACAAGTATTTCTCACCCGGCATCGCTGGCCCGGAGATCATCAACGCCACGCATTGGCTGGGCGCACTCATGACCAGTATGGCCATCATCGGCGTGGCGGACACCCCGGTGCGCCGGATGATTGACCGGGCGGCGTCGTTGGTCCCCACGCCGCGCCTGTGCTTCGCCATGGTGATGCACGGGGAGTCGCTGCATGGTCTCTACGTCGGCCCGATGGAGGAGGCCTGGCGGGCGGCGACGGCACTCTCGGCCCGGCTGGACATCGTCTACGTGGAGCGACCATTTCAGCGCGTCCTCTCTGTCATGCCGGAGATGTACGACGACCTGTGGACCGCGGCCAAGGGGATGTACAAGATGGAGCCGGCCATCGCCGACGGCGGCGAGGTGATCATCTACGCTCCCCACATCACCGAGGTCTCTTACACTCACGGGAGGCTCATAGACGAGATTGGCTACCACGTGCGCGATTACTTCCTCAAGCAGTGGGAGCGTTTCAAGGACTATCCCTGGGGGGTGCTGGCCCACTCCACCCACTTGCGCGGCGACGGCACCTACGAGAACGGTGTGGAGCACCCGCGCATCCGAGTCACCCTGGCCACCGGCATCCCACGCGAGCGGTGTGAACGGGTGAATCTGGGCTACCTGGATCCTGATACGATAAACCTGGAAGAGTGGCAGAATCGTGAAGATGAGGGGATATTGTTGGTACCGAGGGCGGGCGAGACGTTGTATCGCGTCAAATCAGCAAATCGCAAATCAGCAAAAATCAGCAAAAATCAGCAAATCGCAAATCGGCAAATCAGCAGGTCGGCGAAGGGGAGCATGATGGAATGGGTGACGTATGAGGAGTGGGAGGCCCAGGTGCCGGAGGAGGTGAAAGCTGAGGGGGTATGGAAATTCTATGGCTACCGTAAGGCATTGTTCTTCTACGACCTGTGTTGGCGGGATTGCGAGCAATTGCTGAAGCATCCGCTGGGACGGGCTGTGGCGGAACAGTTGATCCGCAGTGCTGGCTCCATTACGGCCAACATTGAAGAGGGATATGGTCGTGGGTACGGCAGAGATCGCATCCGCTTTCTGAAGTTTTCCCTCGGGTCAGCCCGCGAGAGCAAAGGTTGGTACCACCGGGCCAGAAATCTGTTAAGTCCAGAGGTTCTGACCCACCGTCTCTCGCTCATCAGCGAAGTCATCGCCCTAACCGTCACCGAGATCCAGAATTCCACCGCCAGACTCCGCTGAGCATTGCCGATTTGCAGACTTGCCGATTTGCAGACTTGCCGATTTGCAAATTCCAATAAGGAGGTTCTATAATGCGTGAATCCACAACCCAATGCGACATTGGTCTCATCGGTCTGGCTGTGATGGGGCAGAACCTGGCACTGAACATGAACGGCCACGGCTTTAAGGTGGCGGTGTTCAACCGCACCGTGTCCAAGGTGGACGACTTTATCAACGGCAACGCTAAAGGTACCCAGGTGGTCGGGACCCACTCGATCGAGGAACTGCTCAACGTGCTCAAGCGACCGCGCCGGGTGATGTTGATGATCAAGGCGGGCCAGCCTGTGGACCACTTCATCGAGTTGCTCGTCCCGTACCTGGAGGAGGGCGACATCATCATTGACGGCGGCAACTCCAACTATCACGATACGATGCGCCGCACCGAATACGTTGAGTCGAAAGGACTGCTCTACATCGGCACCGGCGTCTCCGGGGGAGAGGAGGGGGCGCGCCACGGGCCGTCCCTTATGCCCGGTGGATCGCCGGAAGCCTGGCCGCACGTCAAGCCCATTTTCCAGGCCATCGCCGCCAAGGTGGAAGATGGCACGCCCTGCTGTGACTGGGTGGGCGAAAACGGCGCGGGGCACTTTGTGAAGATGGTTCACAACGGCATCGAGTACGGCGACATGCAACTCATTTGTGAGTCTTACCACCTGATGAAAGAGGGCCTGGGGCTAAGCGACGACGAAATGCACCAGGTCTTCGCTGAGTGGAACGAAGGGAAGTTGGACTCGTACCTGATCGAGATCACCCGCGACCTCCTGGCCTTTAAGGACGAGGATGGCGCACCACTCGTGGAAAAAGTCCTCGACACCGCTGGACAGAAGGGCACCGGCAAGTGGACCGCGATCTCCGCGTTGGAGATGGGTATCCCGCTGACGTTGATCGCTGAGGCGGTGCTGGCGCGTTGTCTGTCGGCGTTGAAGGAGGAGCGCGTGGCTGCCTCCAGGGTACTGCGCGGCCCAGAGCCAGCGTTCAAAGGTGACAGGGCGGCTTTCATCAATGACATCCGCGAGGCACTCTATGCCTCCAAGATCACCTCCTATACACAGGGGTACATGCTCATGCGCGCGGCGGCAGAAGAATACGGCTGGAATCTGAACTACGGCGGCATTGCCTTGATGTGGCGTGGTGGGTGTATCATCCGCTCGGCCTTCCTGGGCGAGATCAAGGACGCCTTCGAGCGAGACCCGTCCCTGGGCAACCTTCTGCTGGCCCCGTATTTCAAGTACCAGATTGAGGCGGCGCAGCCTGGCTGGCGGCGCGTGGTCGCCAGGGCGGTCGAGATGGGCATCCCGGTCCCGGCCATGTCCAGCGGGCTGGCTTTCTACGATGGCTATCGTCACGAACGGCTGCCTGCCAATCTGCTCCAGGCCCAGCGTGACTACTTTGGCGCTCACACCTACGAGCGCGTTGACAGGCCGCGCGGCGAGTTCTTCCACACGGATTGGACTGGGCACGGGGGCGACGTAACCTCTGGCTCGTATCAGGCGTAGCACAAGAGAAACCGGGTTTTTGGAAAAAACCCGGTTCCTGACCCATTGGAGGAAGAATAAGATGGCTCAACCCAGGAACGTCGTCGTCGCCCAGTCGGGCGGCCCGTCGCCGGTGATTAACAACTCGCTGCGCGGCATCGTCGAGACCGGCCGGGTGATGCCGGAGCAGTTCGGCACGGTCTACGCTGGCTACCACGGTATCGAAGGGGTGCTGCGGGAGGAGTTGCTGGACCTCTCGGTGCAAGACCGGGAGGAGATCGCCCTGCTGCGCACCACCCCGGCCGCCGGGGCCATCGGCACCTGCCGCTACAAGCTCAAGGCAGGTCAACAGGAGGACTTCGAGCGCATCGTCGAGGTCTTCAAGGCCCACGACGTCGGCTATTTCTTCTACATCGGCGGCAACGACTCCATGGACACGGCCCACAAGGTGGCGCAGTTGGCCCACGAGCGGGGGCTGGAACTGGTGGCCACTGGTGTGCCTAAGACAATTGACAACGACGTGGGGGACAGCCTGGATGGAAACAGCAAGGTCATTGACCACACCCCCGGCTACGGCAGCGTGGCCCGCTATTGGGCGCTCAACGTCCAGAACGCGGACCAGGAGAACGCGGGTTCCTGTCCCTCGGACCCGGTGCTGGTGCTCCAGGCGATGGGGCGCAAGATCGGCTTCATCCCCGCCGCTGCCCGCCTGGCTGACCCCGAACGGGAGATGCCGTTGCTCATCTTCCTGCGCGAGTCGGGGCTTACCCTGGAGGAACTCGCCGACCGGGTCAACGACACGCTACGGGAGCGGGGACGGGCGCTGGTGGTCATCAGCGAGGGGTTCGATGTGGGGGAGATCGGCGAGCGGAAGGATGCCTTCGGCCATACGACGTTCTCCTCCAGCCAGATGACGGTGGAGCAGGTCGTGGTCAACTACCTGAACGAGGTGGGGCTGGCGGCCCGAGGATCGGCCCGGGGCAACGTCCCCGGCACCGACCAGCGCGACTCCATCGTCTACGCCTCGGCGGTGGATCTGGAGGAGGCGTATCAGGTGGGATGCCAGGCGGCTCACATTGCCATAGCGGAAGGCTCCGGCCCGACCTCATATATGGCGACCATCCTGCGCGAGCCCGGCCCCATCTACCGGGTGCGCTACGACAAGGTCCCGCTGGAGGTGGTGGCCAACTCCGAGCGGACATTCCCCGAGGCCTGGATCGTTCCCTCGCGCACCGACGTCAGCGATGACTTCGTGCGTTACGCCCGCCCGCTCATCGGCTACGATTGGCCCAGTGTTCCCCTGGTGAACGGGCTCCAGCGTTTCGCCCGCTTCAAGCCGGTCTTCGCTGAGAAGAGACTGCCGGGGTACGTCCCCCAGGCTTATCGCTAATGGCCCGCCACTTACCAGGAGAACGCGGATTCGCAGGATTTACGGATCCTGATCCGCGAGCGGGTGACTGGCGGCTCATCTTCGCCCGGCTGTATTAGTGAGAGTTGACGTCGGCGGAGAAAATCGGGGACAACGTAGCCGGTGCGACGTCGGTTCGTCGCACCGGCTCATCTTTGCGCCAGTAGGGTGGGTTTCCATACCCACCGAGGTCGTCGGATGGGGCCGGGCTCAGCGCCGGCGATGGGGCGAAGAGCGCCGGTTGAAGGCCCATACACCGATGGCGGGAATGGGCGTGACGACCGCCAGCAGCAGACCGACGATCAGCAGCACCACGCCCACAACTGACACCGGCGGGAGAGCCGCGCCCAGCAGCGCCAGCAGACCTCCCACCAGAAACAGGAGCAAGGCCACTCCGCCGAGGATCAGCGAGGTGACGTTCGCCTTGCGCGTCGAAGCCCGCCGTACCCCGCTCACGCGCCCGCTCTGCCCGTTGACGAGCACCGGCCAGACCCGCTCCCCCTCCCGGTACCAGGTGACGTAAGCGGGCAGCAGGAGCAGCGTCCAGTTCAGGTCGTCGTACTCCGCCTCCAGCGTGAAGTCGCGCACGTGCTCGGCACCGGCAGCCTGGCGGCACTCCGCCCCGGCCGCGCGGGCGAAGGCGGCCTCCGCCCCAGGCCAGGCGGCCTCCGGCTCCAGCGTGGGGATGCGCACGGCTGCGCCGGTTACCGCCTCCGGGCTGTAGCCGGTGCGCTGGCTCAGGTCAAAGACTTCGGCGAGCTCAGTCGAGCCGTCGCCCAGACGGGCCATCAGCGCGCGGTGATCGTCCAGAGCGGGCGCGACCAGATTTTCATAAGCGCGGCTGATCCGGCCCACGCGCGGCTCCCAACGCACCCGCCCCTCTTTTACCTCCTGCGAACTCCAGCCCCTCCCATCGCTGTACCGATCCTGGTAACTGACGGCCTGGTAGTCGAAGCCCACGTCCGCCCGCCACGTCCCCTCGACCCGGCCGTCCACCAGCCACAGCGGGATGAGATAGCGCCGCACGCGCTGCATCAGCGCCCCGGCCTTCAACTCGGCGGGACGGAACCACATCCCCCTCGTCCACTGATCCAGAATCCCGGCCAGTTTCCGTTCCGGGACAGAGTAGGGCAGCACCTGCTCAGGTGGCTCCTCCCGCAGATAGGCCGGCTGCGGCGTGACCGGTCCCTGGAAACAGAAAGGGCAGAGCAGCGGGATCGCATTCCCTTCGGTTTCGCTCAGGGCATCCTCCGGCACCAGGTGTGCCTCTCCACAATGGGAGCAGTGCACCGCCGTCAGCGCCGCGCCCCACACGGCCGCCACATCCGTCGCCCTCTGCTCTCGCTCCTCGCTTCCCGCGTCTGGCCCTCTTGCTTCCTGCATCTTGCCCCCCTGCCCCCTGCCCCCTGCATTCTGCTCCCCTGCCTCCTGCATCCTGCCCCCTGCCCTCCTGCCCCCTGCCTCCTGCCTCTTGTCTCCCTGTCCCCTCCGCTCATACTTCCTCCGACGCCCGCGCCTTCTGGAAGACGAAGATTGCCCCGATGAGCCCGGCCACCAGCAGGATGAATCCCCCTACCAGCCCGAAGACGCCGACGCCACCCAGCGCCAGCGTCAGCAGCCCCAAAAGCCCCAGGCACGCGCCCGGCGAGAGCATCGCCGCGATGGCCAGCCAGACCCGCAGCCAGGTGACCGGCTTCTGCCCTGCCACGTTCCCTGTCTGCCCGTTGACCATCACCTGGAACGTGCGATCCTCGAAGCGGTAGGAGGCCAGGTAGACCGGCAGGAGGACGTACCGCCAGCGTTCATCGGCAAAGTCGGCCGTCATCTGAAAGTTGCGCACGTGGGAGGAGCCGGTGTCGCTGTAGCAGGCGCGCTTGGCCTGCTCCCGCATCTCCTCTTTGGCTATCTCCCACGATTCCTGCAACTGCACGTCGTAGGCCTTGGCCTGCCAGCCGGCCAGGTAGCCGGGATCATACTCCACCAACCCATCCAGGTCGAAGGGGACCACCTTGCGCAGTATGACCCGGCTGACGTGGGTCGTGCCCGCCACCAGGTAGTCGTTGATCGGCAGGTGCACCCGCCCCGACCTCCATCTCCAATCAATCACGGTGCGCGTCTTCCACTTCCCGTCTGAGTAGTAGCGCTCGGTCCTTTCGGTACCGACCTCCGCTTTCCAGTCGGCGCGGATGCGGGCGTCGAAGGTCCAAAAGGGGAGGTAGACGCCGGTCAGTTCCCGCAGCACCCGCACGCTGCGCAGTTCGGGCGGGTGCATCCAGCCCCGGCCCAGCCAGCCGGCCACCTGCGCCTGGCAGCGATCCTGGTCCACGACGAAAGGAACCAGCGCGGTGGGCCGGAGGAGGTCGCCGGTGACGTCGCGGGCGATGACGCGGTGGGAGCCGCAGAAGGCGCAGGTGCTCGTCAGCACGTCCGGTGCGACGGCAACGACCGCGCCGCAGGACTCGCACACCAGTTCCCGCCGTTCCTCCCCCCAGCCGTACTCCCGCCGCTCCATCGTCTGGAGCGTGAACTCGAACTCGGCCGCCGCCTGCCCCACCTCCTCGGCGTCCAGTTCCTGCATGCGACCGCAGTAGGGGCAGGTCAGTTGCCGCTGGGTGGCGCTGTAGGCGATGGTGCCGCCGCAGTAGCGACACTTGAAGGTGCGCGTCTCCTCCGGCTCTTCCTTGGGAGCGGGTGCGTAGAGTTCGATGCCATCCACCCGCGAGGGCACGGGGACGAAGCCCTCGGGGGGCGGCCAGAGAGCGGTTGGGTGGTCGGTATCATTCATCGGGTGGCTCCTGCGTAATGCGTATTGCGTGTTGCGTGTTGCGTGTTACGTGACACATTTATTATTTTACGCCATGCTGCCAGGGACGTCAAGCGCGGGCGGGCGCGATTGGATGGCGAGGGTCGAGGTGTTGCACAGGCGGCCAGTTTGTGCTACACTATTCTCACGTATCATCTCAATATTTAGGGGCAAATAGTCCCCATCTGTCGCCGATGGTATGGATGCGCCAACTTGTTGGCGTTTTTGCCGACCGAGACCCGTTTCCGCAAGACCGAAA
>Ga0315541_1001481_pt1 | contig 21692 bp, 20 predicted proteins | sample SalMarSW160190MG_FD_203095 | JGI IMG/M metagenome (GOLD analysis project Ga0315541, IMG submission 203095) | Salt marsh sediment microbial communities from the Plum Island Ecosystem LTER, Massachusetts, United States - Salt Marsh Sediment SW1601-190 ...
TTTCCCCCGTGCGGACCAGTTCCTTAATGCCGAAACCTCGCATCATGTCGATAAAGGCCTCAACCTTCTCCTCCGCTCCCGTCACCTCGAGAATCATCGAATCCGTGGTGACATCTACCACCTTGGCGCGGAAAATCGTGGCGATCTCGATCACTTCACTGCGCTGTTTGCTGCCCGCAGCGACCTTGACAATCACCAGCTCCCGCTCCACAAAGCTTTCCCGCGTCAGGTCAAACACATCTATGGTATCGACCAGTTTGTTCAACTGTTTGATGATTTGTTCGAGCACCGCCTCGTCGCCGTGTACCACCACCGTCATGCGCGACACCGCCGGGTCCTCCGTCTCGCCCACGCATAGACTGTCAATGTTGTACCCGCGGGCGCTGAACAGCCCTGCAACTCGGGCCAACACACCGAAACGGTTCTCGACCAGCACACCAATCGTGCGTTTCATGTCACCCGCTCCCCTCCTCGCGAGAGGGGTCCGTCAATTAAGCTCATCCATGGCTCGGTCGATGCCACAGCCCAGAAAGCACTCGATGGCATTGGCGGCTCCCTCAACCATTTTCTCGACGATCGGTTTTTCCTCCGCGGTAAAGCGGCCCAGGACATACCCGGCCAAATCGTCGCGGGTCTTATCCTCTCCCACGCCCAGACGCAGCCGCGCAAAGGCGTTCGTACCCAGTCGCTCGATAAGCGACTTCAACCCGTTATGTCCGCCTGCGGTGCCGCTTCGCCGCAACCGCAGCTTCCCCAGCGGCAGGTACACATCATCCACCACCACCAGCAGGTCGGCCAGCGATTGGAGATTATGGCGCGTCACCAGCGCTACACACTCGCCACTGTTATTCATAAAGGTCAACGGCTTGACCAGCAAAAGCGTGCCATCATCAGTGTCGGCCCTGGCGATAAGGCCGCTGTACTTCTCCTGCCTGAACGCCGTATTCAAGTGCGCGGCCAGACAATCCAACACCATGAAGCCCACATTATGCCGCGTGCCGCGATACTGCGGTCCGGGATTTCCCAGTCCCACAATAATCTTCACGCGCCCAGCCTCGCACCGTCCGTCGCACGAAGAAGCCCAGCGCATCCTGACTACCGGCACGCCTACTCTTCTTCCTTGTCCTTTTTCTCGCTGATAACCTCTGGGGAAGCGGCTTCTTCCTCTTCTGCGGCAGCTACGCCTTCCTCCGCTTCCTCAGCCGCTTCCTCCACGACCACGCGCGGCGCATGAACCACGGCGACCGTGTGCTCGGGGTCGGTAATCAGGGTCACGTTGTCCGGCAGCGTCAACTGCCCCGCGGTCACACTCTCACCGATTTTCAGGGCCGCCACGTCCGCCACGACGGCCTCGGGCACCTCGAGGGCCAGGCACTCGAGCTCTACCTCGTGAAGCGGGTGGTCCAACACGCCCCCGTCGCGCACGCCCTGCGCCTGGCCCTGGGTGCGAATCGGCACTCTCGTGACGATGCGCTGATCGAGTCGAATCCGCAGGAAATCCGCGTGAAGCACATTGCCCCACACGGGATGATGATGCACCAGCTTGAGCAGCGCAGGCGTGCTCAACTCGGGCTTGTTTTCTACCTCGAGCTGCACAACGGCGTGTTCACCGGCATGCGAGTGGAGCAGGCGCTCGAAGACCCGCGCGTTCATCTGGATGCTGACGGCCCCCTGGCCGCCGCCGTACAGGACAGCGGGAACCGAACCGGCTGCGCGGAGCCTGCGCGCACTGCCTTTACCGTTGGCTTCCCGGGTGGTAACTTTGAGTGATTGCGGCTCCATGGCGTCGTTGTCTCCAAAACGGTTCTACCGGAACAGGCTGCTCACCGATTCCTCCTCGTGGATTCTCCGAATGGCCTCGCCAATCAACGGCGCGAGAGAAAGCACTTTGATCTTCGAGCTCGCCGCCGCTGTTTCCACAAGAGGAATCGAGTCACTTACCAACACCTCATCCAATACAGAATCATCAATCCGTTGCACGGCTGAGTCGCTCAAAACCGGATGGGTCGCGCACGCGAATACATCAATCGCCCCATGTGCCTTGATCGCCTGGGCCGCGTTGACCAGTGTGCCCGCCGTATCGATCATGTCGTCGAAGATCAGCGCGTGCGTGCCTTCCACATCGCCGATTATATTCATCACCTCCGCGACATTCTCCTTAGGCCGGCGCTTGTCCACAATCACGATCCGCGCGTCGAGCCGACTAGCCACCTCGCGAGCCCGCTTCACACTGCCCGGGTCAGGAGAGACTACGACAAAGTCGTCCATGTTGCGCTCGCGAATGTAGTTTGCGAAGAGGACATCGCCCGAGAGATGGTCTACGGGGATGTCGAAAAAGCCCTGAATCTGACCGCAATGCAAATCCACCGTCAACACCCGACTGGCACCCGCCGCGGCCAGTAAGTTCGCCACCAGCTTCGCCGTGATCGGCACCCGCGGCCGGTCTTTGCGGTCTTGCCGGGCATAGCCGAAATACGGCAGCACAGCCGTGACGCGCTCGGCCGAGGCGCGGCGCGCCGCGTCGATCATTATCAGCAACTCCATCAGGTGCGTATTCACCGGCGGCGCCGTACTGTTGATGATGAACACGTCGCCGCCGCGGATATTCTCGCCGATCTGCACGCGGATTTCCCCGTCGCTGAACCTGCCGACAGTCGCCTTGCCCTTAGCCACCTCCAAATGCGCGCAAATGCCCGCCGTCAACGCTTCCGACGCGTTGCCGCTGAATACCTTTAGTTCCCCAGCATAAGCCATAGTCTCTTACCTCAAACGAGACAGCGAGCCATTACGCTCGTCCTTACTTACATCAACCAGGCAACACAGTGGCTGGGGAGGCAGGATTCGAACCTGCGAATGCCGGGACCAAAACCCGGTGGCTTACCACTTGCCGACTCCCCAGCAGAAAACCCATTGAGCCCCGCAACACACACATGCGCACGGGTTCGTCCCAGGCCGGTGGGCTAATCTCACAGACCTACGTCGACCTCCGAGACAGTTCACGCAGTATATCAAGCCCTGAAGACCAAGTCAAAAACGGCTCTGCATGCGGCTGGCGCACACCTCGCTCCTGTTTCTAAGGGTGCTGCTCTGACATTACCGGTCGTGTAAGAAAAGGGGATATGGAGATGACGGAGACTTGGGGATGACTTTTGATAATGACCCGCCTACGAAACGAATTATTAGCGCAATAGCGTCCACCAGGAACCAAGAGGCGCACGCAGAGGCGCAGAGCACGCAGAACTTGCCTCGGCGCGTCTTGCCGCAGATGTGCGTGAAGCCCAGGAACCTGAATGTCTCAGGGATAAGTTTCGGGGACAGAAGGGCCTATAGCTGGTCGAGACTGATGCCGTACACGGCGACGTCGTGGTAGGCGCCGTGGAGATATAGGGCCTCCCGGAGGGCGCCCTTGGGCTCGAAGCCAACGGCTTGGAGAAACTCCCGGAGGCTTTTCTCGGTCGGGGTGGCAAGCACGAGGAGCCGGCGGATCGCCTGCTCAGCGCCGGCCTCTTCGAGGATGAAGCGGAAACTCTTCCGGATGCCTTCCGAGGCATAATCGGCCTCATCGCGCATGTATACCCAGCCCCACGCCGTGCCTGGGAAGCGTTCCGGGCGCACCTTGAGCAGGCCAAAGGGCTCCCCGTTCTTGCGGATCAGGACGAGTTCCTGATCGATGCCTCTGGAATGGAGCACGTCCATTTCACGGTCGTATTTCGTTGCCAGGAGCAGACCGGTCTCATTGCACACAAAGTAGGCGGCGGAATTCCAGTTTTCCCAGGCCGCCAGGGGCTCCGCATCGGCCTCTTCGACAGGCCGTACGCCTATACTCATCCGGAACGCCGCGCGGGCCATGGTGAACAGGGATGGCTTGGCCGTGCCGCCCAATGTGCTATAAACCCGGGTGAAATTGACGCCTTTGGAAGAAAGCACGTTGAACGCGGAAACCAGGGCGGCCATCGAGGCGCGCTGCGCGTCGCACCAGGGCTCGTGGGGCGTCCTGAACGAGCCGGTGAAGGCGCGGTGAACCGCCGTGTTGCCGCCGCCGCACAGGTTGCGGGCCCAGCAGCGGATACAGGCCGGCGTGGTCAGCGCCCCGACATCGTCGAAGCGCTTGAGGCTGTCCTCGTCGATGGTTCCCTCGGCCACGGACCCGACGCGGAATTCCTCGATCCCCACCAGCCGCCGTGAGGGATAGATATCACCTTTGTCATCAATCGCGAGTTCGTTGGTGCCGGCAAGGTCGGAGCGCGGCTGCGGCGTGCCCTGGTAGATGCGCCAGAACAGCGAGGCGATGGGGTCAAGCCTGAAATAGTGATGCTCGAGCAGGCGCTGCGCATAATAGACGGCCGACTGACGCATGCCCTCGAGCATAGCCTGCGGCTCCAGTTCGGGATGAGCCGCGTAAGCGCCGTCCATATCGAGCTCGATGACGCCGAAGCCTGTCTTGTCGAGCGCCTCGACGGCCTCGGCGAAGGCGGGATGGTTCGGGCGAACCACAATGCGCCCGGTCGCATCTTCCCCGGCGTGCTGCAGCACCTTCAGCCATCCTGCCAATGTGTCTGCCCTGGCCTTTGCCAAAGCGCGCACGTGGCGCAACACGTCCGAGGCGTGTTGCAGTTCCAGCTTGGCGTCGAGAGTATGGCCTCGGAGCGGCTCAGGCGGCCTGGCGAGCTCGAGATTGGTCACGTGGACTGCTGCGGTGAGCGTTTTTCCAGCTAGTTTGGCGGTCTTCAGCGCGTAGGCGCATAATTCGGCAATGCGGTCCGGGTCATGCACATAGCGTTCTTCAGTGAATTCGAGCTCGAGTTCCTTTTCCGTCTCGGACCGGCCCACCAGCAACGCCACGGCACGGCGTGCGATCTCTCCCGCGCCGTCCGAAGGCACACGCGCCGCCCGCCCGAACCAGCCGCGCTTAGCCGGGCGTGTTTTTGGCGCCTGGCGCGCCAGGGCGATGGTGAGGCGCTTCAGGCCACGCCGGACCTCGAAGTCCTTCTGGAAGTCTTCCTTTTTCGGTATAGGCAGGATCGATTTCGTCGCGCGGAGCCATTCGAGCTCGCCAATCACCTCCGCCAGTTCCGCAACGCCGTACTTATTGCCGAGCTCGTGATAGATGCGATTGGCCGGTGTCAGGGGGTAATACGCCAGTACGTCCCAGGAGATCGCGTCGGGCTCGAAACAGAAACAGGTTTCGGGGTCGATCGCATAGCGCTTCCCGTCTTGTTCAAAACGATGGATGAGCTCTCGGGGCATCAATACGCTCCCAGAGTTCCCTTGCTGCGGCTCCAGTCCTCCATCAGCCGGAAGCACGAGATGCCAATCAGCGTTGAGAATATGCAATTGGCGATTAAGAAGTAGAACGAGGGGTGGGTGAACACGGAGCTGTACGCGCCGTTGACCGTCTGCCCGTGGATGAGCACGTACTTGAGGCAGATGGCCGCGTCGGTAATCGGGAGCGCGTGCGCGACCCACTGCGCGACGATGGGCCACTCCGAGATCTTATCCGTCGCGGCGATGGCCAGCGCAAACAGGGCCATACGGATCATGATGGCGATTCGCCCCGTCTGCTTAAAAACGAGCACCAGCCCGCCGACAAAGAACCCGAAGCCGAGCAGATTGACAAAAGTCAGCGCGAGGAGGGCCAAAGTCGGAACGAAATCCGCGTGAAGCGTACCGCCGAAGGTCTTGGCGATCAGCCAGATAAGAATGGCCGAGGAGAGGATATTCGAAACGGCGCCCACGACCGTGCGCGCCAGGAAATTGGTCACGAGCCCGTGGGGGCTCATGCACAACTGTTCGAGTTGCCCGTTCTGTGCCATGGCCTGGAGTCCCTGGCTGAACATGCCTACTATGCCGAACGCAAACATGCCGATGATAAATCCCAGCGCCCAGTTTGTCGCCTTTTCAGGGTCCGTTAACCGCACCGCCACTTGTTGATCAATCGCATCTCGCTGCCCAACGAACCCTACGATCATCATGATCAGGATCCCATAGCTGATGACCATGCCGGTGAGCGTCCGAAACCAGTACCGCCGCATGATAATAAACGTGCGGACCAATTCTGCTTTTACGACTAGCACAAAACCCATGATGTTTAGTTATCAGTTGCCGGTTCTGGGTTCACACTTTGCATATCTAACTCGCGGTCAAGTGCAGAAACACGTTCTCGAGCGTTTGCTGACGCTCGCTGATGGAGTGCAGGGTGTAACCTCGCTCTCTCAAACGGGCGACAGTGCCGTAGAGCGCTTTGGAGCGCCTCGCGGGTTCGGAATCCACCTGTACCACCAGCACAGGCTCGTCGCCTTCCATAAGGAGCGGGATGACTTTGTAGACGCCTGGAACATCGGCAAACTCCGAGGCGTCGGGGAGGCGGTCTACGCGGAACTCGAAGGCCTGATCCGAGAACAGGCCCAGCAACTCCTCGGTCGGCTTGCAGGCAACCAATTCCCCTTTATTGATAATGCCAATGCGGCCGCACAATTCCTGGGCAACGTGCATATCGTGCGTGGTCACCAGGACACTCTTACCCTGGTTGCGGGTCATCTCGCGGATTCTGTCCTTGATGCTGCGGCTGCTCTGGACGTCAAGTCCGGTGGTGGGCTCATCGAGCAAGACCACCGGCGGGTCCGCGATAAGCGCAATGCAGACGGCGAGTTTCTGCTTCTCGCCACGCGAGAGCCGGCGGACCTGCACCTGGGCCTTCTCCTCCAGGCCGATGAAGTTGAGCAATTCGCGGGCGCGCTGCTTGAGAATGCGTCCCTTGACGTTTTTCAAGTTGCCGTAATAGGCAAGGTTCTCGAGTGGGGTTAACGGCCAGATGCTGGTTCGCGTGCCCTCGAGCACCACGCCCACCTTGCGCAACACCTGTAGGCGCTTGCGTTCGACGTGCAACCCGTCCACGTATACCGCACCGCTATCGGGCCGCACCAGGCCGGAGATCATTTTCACCGTCGTGGTCTTACCCGCGCCGTTGGGGCCGAGCAAGCCGAAGATTTCCCCCGGCCGGATACCGAAGCCAACGTGTTTGGCCGCATGGACGGTGCGCTTTTGATAGAAATGCCGTCGTTGCGCAACGTCATCCTTCTGGAAAAAATGCCGCGTGTGAAAGGTTTTGGTGACCTCGTCCAACTCAACTAGGTATTCCCTGTTCATGTGCGCTCCGGCGTATTGTGCAAACACGACCGCTCGCGCGGGTTTGCACCCGGGGTGTCACTGTCCAGTTCCTCGGTCTTCACAATCTGTTCAAGATAGGCAATCTCGATGTTGCGAACAGCGTGAATCACCAGGACCAGGATCAAGCTGCCCGTCCAATAGTACAACACGCCGATAAGGATTGCGAACCCGGCAAACTCGATTGATTGCCCTGGCGGGTTGCTCAAGAAGTGCCGATGGACCACCGAAAAAGCGCCTGCTACGATGAGGATGCCGATGATGCGACTGTCGGTGTTTTCTATCACGAGGGGCTGGGCGGCGACACGGTAGATCAGTTCCTCGCCGGCGCTCACCCCCAGGAAGCGCATCAGCATCGGAGGATTGTCGACGATGAACCGCCATAATGGACTTAGATCGAAAAACTGGATGGCGGCCGCACGGCAGGACCGGTGGGTCACGAGCAGCGAAATTCCGAAAATGAGGTGCCCGGCTAGCAGCCCGGCGCCGATGTGCGGAGGCGAAACCAAATGGCGTGAGAAGACGCCCTGGCGTGCCGCAAAGTAACACGCGATGCCAAACAGCGGCGTCTGTAAAAGCAGGCCCGCAATCTTGGTGAACCGGGAGCGTTCGGCGTCTTCACGCCGGTGGGCCATCACGGCGTGTACTACGTACATGACAAACAGCACCAGAAAAGCCAGGCTCACTGGGGCGCCTCCGTGGCGCCAGCCGCCTCGGTTGTCCCGGTAGCTTCGGCAACGGACCCTTCCGGCCGGGCCATAGTGATTTCAGAGCGTTCGATCAGTTGGGCGTGTTTCTTGCAAAAGGCCTCGAACTCCGAACGTAACAACCCATAGCCATACAAGTCGTGGAGCTTTCCATCCCGTGCCACGTGGTCGCGCAACGTCAATTCGCGAACTGCGCCGAGTTTCTCGAACAAGCGCCACGAGGGTGCATTGAACGCGTAGATGTAGGCGCCAACGCGGTGGAGATTGAGCTCATCAAAGCAATATGCGATCGCACGAAACGCCGCCAGCGACGCCACAAGACGGTTCCGCAGGTCCCTGTTCCCGATGTACAAGTCAATATTGCACGAGCGGTTGCGCCAACTTAGATTCTGCAACGAAAGCATACCGATAAGCCCGTAGGCCTCGGAATCGATCAGCAAGTAGATGCCGCCGGGCAGCGGGTGGCCTGCGCTCCGGCCGAGCATGGAGACGATCTGCTCGCGAATCTGCTTGGGGGAGCGGGCCGTGTCGCCATATAGGAACTGGGTGAAGTCGGACTGTTCCATCCACGCCACGACGGTATCGAGATCGTCGCGTTCGGCGCGCCGAATAAATATCGCCGTCTTAATGGGCATTATGCCCCTCCTGAGCCCTGATAACTGACGGCTGATAATTGCAGGGATTCCAGGCTGTACCAGCGGCCCTGGTTAAACAGAACGTCGCGCTGCACGCCCTCGCTCTCAAACCCATGGCATACTAAGAAATCCCGATAGGCCGCTTCCCCGTCCAGGCACTGGGCCACGACCTTGTTCAGTTTCAGTTGCACGAAGGCACGCTGCGCCAGGAACCCAAATGTCTCATCGGCCAGCGGGGTTGCGTAATCGGCGTCCTCGAAGAACATCACCACGAATTCAGCGTAGGAAACCTCGGGCTGGGCGCCACGGAGCAAACAGAAACCGTGCACCTCACCGCAACGGTCTTCGACCGTGTAAAAAACGCCGCGCTTGGACTCCTTGTGATTGAGCAGTTCCCGCAGCTCGTCGAGCGTGGGCACGAGCAACTCGCGCTTGCGGTCAAGGAGGGCCGACCGGGGCTGACTCGGATCGTAAAGCCGCTTCAATGCAACGGCATCGTCTTGCTCGGCGGTGCGAATGACACCGTATTCGCCCGTGATCATAGAAGCACCCCCGCGTTTGTGGTCTATACGTTGATCAAGGGAGCCTGAGTGGATTGGTTCGCGCGCCTTAGCCCTGTCTTCCCCCCAAAGATATGCCGGGGCGCCCCGCGAAGAGGTAGGGTCGAGCTCCTGCTCGACCTAGATAACCCACGGGCCTTTTTCGGTCACGCATCGGTCACGCAGGAGCGTGACCCTACCGTTATCCCATGCCCCGGAAGCCTGGCACGTCGTCGATCTATGCCAGCGTCAATTCGTTCTTCTTCGCCATGAGATAGTCCTCCCATGCCCTCCAAACGGCGTTCTGGAAGTCGGTCTTCGCATCGGCAAAGTCGGGCACGGGACGCGCTGCACTCCTCAATACATCCTCGCGAACTACGGTGACCTTCCGTATATGCTTCATAGTCAATCTCCGCCTATCAAACCTTAGCCCTTTCAGACCACCGCGCCTATACCTCAGTTTTGTGAACCGTGGGCGCCCGATCACGACTCTTCTTCCGACGTTTCCTTGACTTGTAGGTATACCGCAAGCGCATGGACCGCTTCAAGCGCCATGTTCATAAACTCTGCCATAGAAATTAAGCTGTCATCCGCCGGGTCGTCAAAATTATCCGCCGCCCGCGCAGGCAACGCCGAGATAGTTCTCAGGTACTTCATGTCCAGACTCCTCTGCGAGGGTGACTTACACCAACTGGTCGATCTTTCCGCGCACCCTCGCCAGCGGCTTGCGCTAGGCCTTTCCCGGCTCGCTTCACATACGCTGCCAATGGCATTCCTTAGCCGTCGCGTCTAGTAGAATAACCTGCGATTAGAGGTCCCCGCTCGCTTCCTTGACCACCAGCAAAGGTGTAAACGCGTTGAACACGGCAATCACGAATTCCAACTTCGCCGAAACAGGAACATCTGTCGCACGCGCAGGCATTTTCGAAACAACTCTCAAATGCTTCATCGCTTGGTCTCCCTAACTTCGCTCCTCGTCCGTCACGCCTACCGGCAACGTACCCTCAAGCGGCATTGCCGTCACCCGCCACCTTGCACTCTCACGTTCACCGACTGCGCCACGCCGTTTGGGCGCACTGCCAACCGGATGTTTTGAGCTGATTCCCGCCAAGTACAGCTCAACACAAACAGGGTTACACTAAAGACTTGGTGGGTGCCACGCTCAAACTCTGCTTGAGCGTGCTTTGAGGCCCAGACTTTCTTGTGCCGGAACACGGACAAACGAGTTTGTCCGTGGCACCCGAATGTGTATCCTTTATTCTGTTGAGCTATACTAAGCCTTGGGCTGAAGTTTTTTATAACTACAGGCGATATCCTCTTCCGGGTTCCATCATGCGCACGACGTGGAGCACTCGCGTCGCATTATGAAAGGGCACGCTGCTAATCCGTCGTCTCTCCTGCCGCGGGGGCCTCTTTCGCGACCAATAAGGTAGCCACATCAGTCAGAACCGAAGTAATGAAGGTCATCAGGTCCTGGATGGGAATATCTGCCGCCCGGCTCGGCGTTTTGGAAACAGCATTGAAATGTTTCATGATTTACGGCCTTTTCTCCTTAATCGCGGTTCAACTGCCTGCTGGCGTTTCATACCCGTTCTTGCTACCCATCACGATTACGCTCAGAGTATAACATCGCCAAAAGGCTTTGTCAACTTCCGGCATCTGGGGCAAGTACGACATATTGTGGTCAAGGAACGAATACACACCAAATGACGTAGCTCTGACCACTTGGCTTCTGGACCGAAGCCGTTGCGCATAGGCGCATAGGCGCGCGGATGTTTTCACTATACCCTTCAGTAGGGGGCCGTCCCGTCCCCGAGACTGTCGTAGCCGTGAGAGGTGGCGCTGGGTAAGTCGGAGCGGCCCATAAGGGCGATGTCGATGCACCGGGCGGCCTCGCGGCCCTCGTGAATGGCCCATACCGCCAAAGATTGGCCGCGGTGGGCGTCACCTGCGGCGAATACGTTTGGCCGGCTGGTCTGGAAGTTTTGGCCGGTTTTGATGTTGCCGCGCGCATCGAGTTCGAGACCGAGGTCCTGGATCACGGTGTCTTGTTCAGGGTGCAGGAAACCCAGCGCAAGCAGCACCAGGTCGCAGTCGATCGTAAAATCGCTCTCGGGGACTTCCTTCATTTTCCGGCGCCCGAACTCGTCGGGTTCGCTCCATTCGAGGTGCACGGCGTGCAGATGCTTGACGTAGCCGTTCTCGCCGGTGAACCGCTTAGTAAGGATGCTCCACTGGCGTTCGCCACCCTCTTCATGGCTGGTCGAGGTGCGCAGAATCGCCGGCCACAGCGGCCAGGGCATGGTGTCGTCGCGTTCGAGCGGCGGCCTGGGCAGCAGCTCGATGGACCAGACGTGTCGGGCGCCCTGCCGAATGCTGGTGCCCACGCAGTCCGAACCGGTGTCACCGCCGCCAATGACGATGACGTTCTCGTCCTTGGCGGTAATCTCCTTACCCTCAATGTCCTTGCCCATCACGCGGCGGGTCTGCTGGGTCAGGAACTCGACAGCCAGGTGAATGCCATCGAGGTCGGCGCCGGGGATGTCGAGCGTACGCGCCTTGGTCGAGCCCGTGGTGAGGAGCACAGCGTCGAACTCGCCCAGCAGGCTGGTCGGGACGTCCTTACCAACCCAAGCGTTGCAGCGAAACTCGACGCCCTCGGCCTTCAACTGGCCGACGCGGCGCTGAACAACTCCCTTGCCCAGCTTGAAGGCGGGAATGCCATACGTGAGCAACCCGCCAGGTTCATCGTGCCGCTCGAAGACGGTCACCGTATGGCCGGCGCGATTGAGTTGTTGTGCGGCGGCTAACCCGGCGGGACCGGACCCCACGACGGCCACGGTGTTCCCTGTGCGCTGCTCGGGCGGCTCTGGCATGATTAGGCCCGCCTCCCAGCCGTGCTCGGCGATGGCCCGCTCGATGTACTCGATGGTAACCGGCGTTCCGGTGATCCCCAGCACGCAAGCGGCCTCGCACGGCGCCGGACACACGCGCCCTGTAATCTCAGGGAAATTGTTTGTCGAGTGAAGCTGCTTGAGCGCCTCGGGCCACTTATCATCCTTGATCAAGTCATTGAAGTCGGGAATGACATTGCCCAGCGGGCACGCGTAGTGGCAAAACGGCAGGGCGCAGTCCATACAGCGGTAGGCCTGCTGCCGGGTTTTGGCAGGCGTCAAGGTGCCGGCAAACTCCTTAAAGTTCTTGACCCGCTCGCTCACCGGGAGGTTCGCCGGCTCCTCGTGCTTAAAGGACATGAATCCTCTCTCTTTGCTCGGGAACATGCCTTATCTCCTGGCCAGCTCTTTTGCACGCTGTTCGCTCAGGACCCGCGCATAGTCGCGCGGCATGACCTGGACGAACTTGTCAACGACCCGGCGCCACTGGTCCAGGACCCCCTTGGCGACCGGGCTGCCGGTGTAGGCGCAGTGCCGCTCGAGCATGCCCTGGACTACGGAAATCGACTCTTGGTCCAACGGGTGCAAATCCACCATGCCCAGGTTGCAACGGCTCGGAAACGTCCCGTCCTCATCGTAAACGAATGCGACACCGCCGCTCATTCCGGCGGCGAAGTTGCGGCCGGTCTTGCCGAGGATAAGGGCGCGTCCACCGGTCATGTATTCACAGCCGTGGTCACCCACGCCTTCGACGACGACCCGGGCGCCGCTGTTGCGCACGCAGAACCGTTCGCCGGCCACGCCGCGGAAGTAACACTCGCCCCCTGTCGCGCCGTAGAGCACCACGTTGCCGATGAGAATGTTCTTTTCGGCCTCGAACTTGCACTCCTTGGCGGGGCGGACGATGATCTTGCCGCCCGAGAGACCTTTGCCGAGATAGTCGTTGGCTTCACCTTCCACGTAGAAGGTCACACCGTGAATCGCAAACGCGCCGAAGCTCTGCCCAGCGGTCCCCTTGCAATCAATCCACACCGTGTCCTCGGGCAGGTGGCCGCCATACATGCCGAGCTTGTGTCGGCGGGTCAGCTCACTTGAGAGCATGGTGCCTACGGTTCGGTTGATGTTGCGGATGGTCTGCTCGAGGCGTACCGGGGTCTTGTTCTCGAGCGCGGGCCTGGCCTTTTCCATGATCTCATGATCAAGCGCCTTGTCGATCCCGTGGTCCTGGGCCTTGCTGCAATAGCACGTCTCCCCTTCCCACAGTTGAGGCACATAGAGGACCCTGGCGAGGTCCAAGGTCTTGGCTTTCCAGTGCCCGGGCAATGGGTCGAACTCGAGCATGTCGGCCCGGCCGATCATCTCATTGACGGTCCGGAAGCCTAGTTCAGCCATGATCTTGCGCAGTTCACGCGCCACGAGCTGGAAGTAATTGACCACATGCTCGGGTTTGCCCCGGAAGTTCCTGCGCAGTTCCGGGTCCTGCGTGGCAATGCCCACCGGGCATGTGTTGAGGTGGCACTTGCGCATCATCACGCAGCCGCAGACAATCAGGGGGGCCGTGGCGAAGCCGAACTCATCGGCGCCGAGCAACGCCGCGATAGCCACGTCGCGGCCGGTTTTCATCTGTCCGTCCACCTGCACCATAATCCGGCTACGCAGATTGTTCTCGACGAGCACGTGGTGGGTCTCGGCCAACCCCAGTTCCCAGGGCAGTCCCGCGTGCTTCACCGAGCTCAACGGCGATGCGCCCGTGCCACCGTCGTATCCGCTGATGAGCACCAAATCGGCCTTGCCTTTAGAGACGCCCGCGGCGATTGTGCCCACGCCGACCTCCGAGACCAGCTTGACGGAGACATTCCCGTGTACGTTGGCGTTCTTGAGGTCGTGGATGAGCTGCGCCAGGTCCTCGATGGAGTAAATGTCATGGTGCGGCGGGGGCGAGATAAGCTCAACGCCGGGCGTCGAATAGCGCACCTTGGCGATGGTGTCGAACACCTTGTGACCCGGAAGCTGGCCGCCCTCGCCGGGCTTAGCGCCTTGGGCCATCTTTATTTGCATCTCGTCGGAATTGACGAGGTACTCGTTGGTTACGCCAAACCGGCCCGAGGCCACCTGTTTGATCGCACTGCGCCGCAAATCACCGCTCGGGTCGGGCTTGAAGCGCGCGGGGTCCTCGCCGCCCTCACCGGTATTGCTCCGGCCGCCCAGCCGGTTCATGGCGATGGCCAAGGTCTCGTGGGCTTCCTTGCTGATCGAGCCGAAGGACATGGCCCCGGTGACGAAGCGCTTAACGATTTCCTCGATAGGCTCGACTTCCTCGATAGGGATATGCGTAGCCTTTTTGAATTTCAACAGCCCGCGCAACGTGGCCAATGTGCGGTTGCGGTTGTTGATCATCTCCGCAAACTGTTTGTACGTTTTCCAGTTGTTGGTGCGTGCCGCGTGTTGCAGCGTGGCAACGGACTCGGGATTGATCTGGTGAAACTCGCCGCGTTTGCGCCAGCGGTAATGCCCGCCGGGGTCCAGCTCGGGCCACCGTGCCCGCTGCGTGGGATAGGCGATGGCATGGCGCATGAGCGTCTCTTTCGCGATTTCCTCAAGGCCGATGCCCTCGATACGCGTTACCGTGCCCGAAAAGTACCGGTCGACCAACCTGCCGCTCAGCCCGATGGCCTCGAAAATCTGCGCGCTGCGGTAGCTGTGCTGGGTCGATATGCCGATCTTCGACATCACCTTCAACAGGCCCTTTTCGACGGCTCTGATATAGTTCTTGACGGCTTCATCGAAGCCCTGAAGGTTCAGCACGCCTCTTGCCAGGAGGTCATCGAGGGTCTCGAAGGCCAGATAGGGGTTCACCGCGCCCGCGCCGTATCCCGTGAGCAAGGCAAAATGCATGACCTCGCGGGGCTCGCCGCTCTCAACGACAAGGCCGCATTCGGTGCGTGTCTGTTCTCGGACCAAATGATGATGTACCGCGCCCGTTGCCAACAAGCTGGGGATAGGCGCGTGGTCCTTGTCCACGCCACGGTCCGACAGAATTAGAATAGTGGCCCCGCCGGCAATTGCGGCCAAGGCCTCTGCGCAGATGCGGTCGAGCGCTTTCCCGAGGCCTTTTGTGCCGGCTTTGGCATTGAACAAGGTGCTAATCACGACAGATTTCAGGCCCGCCTTGCGGCCTGCGGGCCAGAGCGTCGGCGGAGGCGCGCCCAATTCTTTGATGTACTCGAGTTGGGCGTCCGTGATGATAGGCGTCTTGAGAAAGAGCTGTTGACAATGTTCGGGCGTTTCGTCCAGGAGATTGCGCTCGCGGCCAATGGTGGTCTCGAGAGACATGACGACCTCCTCGCGGATGGAGTCGATGGGCGGATTGGTCACCTGGGCAAACAACTGCTTGAAATAATTGAACAGCAGTTGGGGGCGATCGGACAATACGGCCAAGGGCGCGTCGTTGCCCATCGACCCGATGGGTTCCTTGCCGTTTTGCGCCATCGGCGCCATGAGGATTGCGAGGTCCTCGAGCGTGTACCCGAACACGCGCTGGCGCTCGAGCAGCGAGGCTCTTTCCTGAACGGGCGGCGTCTCCTTCGGACTTGTGGGCAGCGTCACCCTATTCTGGTTCAACCAGCGTCGGTAGGGCCGCATGTTCGCGAATGACTTCTTGATTTCATCGTCGTCCACGATACGGCCCTGTTCGGTGTCAATCAGAAACATGCGCCCCGGTTCGAGCCGCCCCTTCTTGATAATCTTCTCCTGGGGGACCTCAAGCACGCCCACCTCGGAGGCCATAACCACGAAGTTGTCCGCCGTCACCCAGTAACGCGAGGGGCGCAGGCCGTTGCGGTCGAGCACGGCGCCAATGCGAACCCCGTCGGTGAAGGCTATCGACGCAGGCCCATCCCAAGGCTCCATCAAACAGGCGTGGTACTCGTAGAAGGCCCGCTTATCGTCGGGCATGCTTTCATGGCCGCTCCAGGGCTCGGGAATCATCATCGCTACACTGTGGGCCATGGACCGCCCACCTCGCACCAACATCTCCAGCGCATTGTCGAAAATGGCCGAGTCGCTCGCGCCGCACGTCAGCACGGGCCGGAGCTTCCGGATATCCTCGCCAAAGAGCGGGCTGGCGAAATGCTGCTCGCGCGAGGCCATCATGTTGATGTTCCCGCGCAGCGTATTGATTTCCCCATTGTGCGCCAGGAATCGGAACGGCTGCGCCAGCGGCCAGGTCGGGAATGTATTGGTGCTGTAGCGCTGATGGACCAAGGCCAAGGCGCTTTCGAACTTGGCATCGGACAGGTCCGGGTAGTACCGTGCCATCTGGTGCGCCAGCATCAGGCCCTTATAGCACGTCGTCCGCGCCGAAAGACTGGCCACGTAAAACTCCTCGCCCGATGAGATTTCGCAGTCCCGGACGGCACGCTCGGCCACCCGGCGAATCACCAGCAGCTTGCGCTCGAACCCATCCACGTCAAGCCCTGGGCCGCGTTTGACGAATACCTGCTCAATCACGGGTTCGTTTTCTCGCGCCAGCCAGCCGATAGCCGAGGAATCGCGCGGAACTTCCCGCCAGCCCAGGAAGGTCTGGCCCTCTTCCTTAATAGCTTCTTCCACCAACCCCATGCATGCTGCGCGGCCTTCGGCGTCCTGCGGCAGGAATACCATGCCAACCGCATAGGCGCCGGGCTCAGGCAGGTCGAACTTCAGTTGTTCCGCCTGTTCGGCGAAAAAGCGGTGGGGCGTCTGGACGATCATGCCCGCTCCATCGCCCGTTTCAGGATCGCAGCCTGCCGCACCGCGATGCACCAGGTTCTCGAGCACCTGTATGCCCTGCCGGATAATCGTATGCGACTTGGCGCCGTCGATATTCACCACGAAGCCGACGCCGCAACCTTCATGTTCATAACGGGGGTCGTAACATCCCTTTGTCGATATGGCCCTCATAGACAAACCATTCTTATGCGCATGATGCTCCCAGGAAATCGGCCAACATGGATTACTGATTATAGAACAGCGCCAGTCCCCCTTGCGCCTCTTCGGCCTTGAGGTAATCCTACAAGACGGCCCGTGCGCCTGTCAAACTGCCCCAAGAATCGCGGTGCCCTCGCGCCGTGGAATGACTCGGTAACACCGGATTGTCTATAATCCCAATGGAAAACCGAAACGGATTGCAGCGAGCCATGGCGCAAGATAGGAAGGCAAAGCCCCGTTTTCTCGAGGTCACGCGCGACCTGCTGATCAAATACGATCGCCCCGGTCCACGCTACACCAGCTATCCTACCGTGCCGGAATGGCGCGAGGACTTCGGCAGCGCGGACTACGCGCGCGCGCTCGAAAACGCAGCCACGCGGCCCGAGACGCCTTTGTCGCTCTATGTGCACATTCCCTTCTGCCGGAAGCGGTGCACCTACTGCGGGTGTAACACATTTGTCCTGGGTAGCGATGACGAAATCGGTGTCTATATCGCCAATATGGCTCAAGAAGTCACTCGGGTCAAGAATGCTTTGGGCAACCGGCGTGCGGTAAAGCAGCTCCATTGGGGAGGAGGCACCCCGACCACGCTCAGCGTCGACGAAATCCGGCTTCTTTTCAAAATACTCACGAATGAGCTTTCCATCGCGCCCGATGCCGAGATCGCCCTTGAAGTCGACCCGCGCGTTACCACACAAGAGCAGGTCCAAACCCTCCGTGAATTGGGCTTCAACCGGATCAGCATGGGCGTGCAGGACCTCGACCCGCAGGTCCAGGCTGAAATCGGCCGTAACCAGAGTGAACAGCAGACCCGCCAACTGTTCGCCTGGTGCCGGGACGCTGGTTTTCAGGGCATCAACGTGGACCTCGTCTATGGCCTCCCCGGCCAACGGCTGACGAGCTGGACCGAGACCATCCGCAAGATCATCGACATCGGCCCGGACCGCTTGGCGGTCTACAGCTTCGCCTACCTGCCTGCGCGCATGAAAAACCAGCAGGCTATAGACGCTTCGAAGCTCCCAACGGGACCCGACAAATACGAACTGTTCGCCACGGCCCGGTGCATGTTCCTCGAGGCGGGCTACCAGGCTATCGGGATGGACCACTTTGCCCGGCCCGATGACGAACTGGCCGTCGCCCTCGATGAGCGGCGGCTTCACCGGAATTTCATGGGGTATACTGTCGTGCCCGCTGACGATATGATTGGCTTTGGCGTCTCCGCCATCGGTGAAATCGGCGGCTGTTACGCCCAGAACGACAAGACGTTTTCCGGGTACTATGATAAGATCGAGCGCATGCGCTTCGCCACAGCCCGCGGTTGCATCCTGTCCGAGGACGATGCTGTCCGCCGCTGGGTCATCCGGCAGTTGATGTGCAATTTCTACCTCGATACGCAGCAGCTCGAGCGTCGCTTCGGCGTTGCCTACGCTGACTACTTCGCCATGGAGGAACAAGCCCTGCAAGACTTTTACGAACAGGGTTTCTTGGAGCAGGAGAACGGCAACCTCCGCGTGCTGCCTCTGGGTCAGGTCTTCATCCGTAACTTGGCGATGGTCTTCGACGCGTACCTCCGAAAGCCTGGAGACGACAAAGAATTCTCCCAAACTGTCTGAGGGTTCTTTTGAGAGCATAAGGGAGTAGTCCTGTCAGAAAATGGCCTGTAAAAAATCTACCAAGGACATCTTCACCAAGAAACTTACGTGTATAATTGTTGGACCTGAAGGTGACAGCAGTATCCATGGTCGAAGAAACCAAAATAGCCATCATCGGCGGCGGGGTGACAGGCCTGTGTGCGGCGCAGTATCTCGCCGAGGCGTTTGGGCGCGAGAGCATTCTTCTGCTCGAGGCATCGGACTATGTCGGCGGGCAAACGCGGACGGATCACATCGGTGGGTTCTCGTGCGACTGGGGGCCGAACGCGTTCCTGGACCGTGAAGCGCTGACGTTGAAGTGGATCGAGGACCTGGGAATCCGTGATCAGCTCATTCAGTGTAACGAGGCAGCCGCGCACCGGTTCATTCTCAAGGACGGTTGTCTGCACGAGGTGGTGGAGCCGCTGAAGTTCCTGCTTACGCCGTTGCTGTCGCTCAAGGGCCGCGCACGCCTGTGTTGCGAACCGCTCGTCAAAACCAGACGCGACGACGCCCCGGAGTCGATTTGGGATTTCGCGGCGCGGCGGATCGGGCGGGAGGCCGCCGACACGATGGTCACGCCGATGGCCTCGGGCGTGTTCGGCGGTGATGCCAAGCAACTGTCCATGGCGCATTGTTTCCCGCGCATGGTCGCGATGGAGCGGGAGTACGGCAGTCTCGTCAAGGCGCTGATCGCTAAGAAACGAGAAGATAAGCGTGCCAGCCCCACGGGTCCGCGGGGCACCCTGACCAGTTTTAAGCAGGGGATAGGCTTTCTTCCCGAAACGGTCTCGCGATTGCTTGCGGACCGTGTCCGTCCCGAGACCAAGGTCACGCAACTTATCCGGCCCAAAGGCGCTTATCAAATCGAGACGGAGGCCGGCGCGACGGTCGAAGCAGAATCCGTCGTGATCGCGTTGCCGGCCCACGCCGCGTCGGCCATCACCGCCGCGCTTGACGCGGACCTTAGCGCGGCCCTCGGCACCATCACCTACGCCGACATAGCCGTTCTATGCACAGGCTATCCCCGTGAAAAGGTCGGCCATGACCTCAACGGGTTTGGGTTCCTCGTCCCGCGCAACCAGGGCAAGCGGGTGCTCGGCTGTCTCTGGACATCGTCTATCTTTGCCCACCGCGCACCGGAGGATTCGGTCCACCTGCGGACCATGTATGGTGGCTACACCGACCCCGACGCAGTCCGACTCAGCGATGGCGAACTCATCGACTTACTCAAACGCGAGGTCCACCCAGTGTTGCACATCCACGGCGACCCCGAGTTCGTTTCCATCTACCGCCACAGCCCCGGCATTCCCCAATACCTCCTCGGGCATGGCCGTCCCCTCGATGCCGTCGCCGCCGCGGAACAGCGCCACCCCGGCCTCGCGTTCGCCGGGAACGCCTACCGCGGCGTCGGGCTCAACGACTGCGTTCTCTCGGCCCACCGAGCCGTCCAGAGGCTAATATGAAGGCTTTCTGGCGACGCCTCTTGCTGTTTTCTTCGTCCTTGGAGCCCTCGGCGCTTGAACGTGATATAGTGAAAATGCAGGCGTCATCGGTTGAGGCTGAACGGAGGCCCATGGGCAAATAAGACAAGCGAAACAGGTGATGTTTTCAAGCAAATTCCTTCAGGAATGCACTCAGTCTTATGCGGAGTGCTACGAGGCAGAGACCGCGCTGCTGGCTTCATACGAACAATCGTTTCAAGAGATTTGCCTGCCTGCCTATCGTAGTGTTTCCGGCCGAAAGCGGGCCGAACAGAGGCTGCTGCATGCAACCTTGGGTTGCAGTGAAGATGCCTTCGAGCGATCCTGCTTCGAGATAGCCCAATCAGGCGCCTTACACGTTTTTGCCTACGACAGCAAGCGGTGGAGGGATGCCCTAACCTATTCAGTAAATGGTTTGCTATGCGCGGAGGCGCTCTATTCTCTTCGCCCCGCCCCGGCCAAGCTGGTTTGGTCCTACCATGTAGCCTCATACCTTTTCTGCCTGCCACGGGACCTAGAGCGGTTGACGGCCGATGAGAACATCGATGTGGGGGAGCTTTTGAAGCGGCTTATCATTGACGGAGCAGGTCGTCTATCCCGGGGACATGCCACCGTGGCAATACTACGGTCGAAAAAGGGGGAGATGTTGCGCGACATTGAGGGGGTTCGCGAACGCATGTACCAACTGGGAGTCGTTTCCGATAGTTACACGTGCGAGGGTCTCATGTTTTCTATCTTGGCCGCGCACGGCCTCCTGATCGGCGCGCGCGACCTGCTATCCAAGGACCCTGATTTGTCGCCCTCTACCAAAACGGCCAAGGTGTTACTTGGCTATTTGTGTGGCAGGGGCCCATTCACGGGTTTTTTCGGGAGGCTTGGGCGGCGCATTGCCGACTTTTTACCAGCCGGTGTGCCCGATGTTTCCTATGCCGCGGATTTCTCGTCGGGCATTGAGCCGTTTCGGGCGCTGTGTCTTGCCGGGCGTGAATACCTCGAGCAAGTGGACCCACTCATTGAAGCCGTAAGTAACGCTGACCGAGACGCCTCTGTGCAAGCGTTACTGTCCTTGAGAAAATGCGCAATGGCCATCAGTAGGATGGTAGGTTAACCTGATGTGACCAGTGCTGTTACTTGACAAAGCGGGCCGATAAGAGATACAAAATCACCTCTTCTGCTAAGGCGCGCTGACGCACCGGAAACCGACTCACAGCTTCAGCAGGAGTATAAATCAGCCGTGCTGAGGCAGCGTACCGGGCGAGACGACGGCGTTGCAGAGGCAAAAGATGAATGAGCAAGTCCGCTAATTGGAACAGGAGGAAATCATAATGGCAGTGAAAGTGGATGTTGATGTATGCACCGGCTGTGGCAACTGCGTTGACGCCTGCCCTGTGGAAGCCATCACGTTGAATAACGACAAGGCGGTGATTGACGAGGACACCTGCATCGAATGTGGGGTGTGTGTAGATGAGTGCCCGGTGGACGCGATCGAGATGGAGGACTAAGTACTGCTCAACACAATTAAGGCCACAAATCGGGTTCAGCGCCTTACGGGAGGCAACCACCGCCCACGTCATTGCGAGCGACCGCAGGGAGCGCGGCAATCTCCTTAAGTGCAAGGACTTGGCCGGAGCGAGATTGCCGCGTCGCTTCGCTCCTCGCAATGACGTGCT
>Ga0315541_1001486_pt1 | contig 21668 bp, 13 predicted proteins | sample SalMarSW160190MG_FD_203095 | JGI IMG/M metagenome (GOLD analysis project Ga0315541, IMG submission 203095) | Salt marsh sediment microbial communities from the Plum Island Ecosystem LTER, Massachusetts, United States - Salt Marsh Sediment SW1601-190 ...
CCTGCCTGCTTTGAGCCGACCATCGATTATTGTGTTGTTAAATGGCCCCGCTTTACATTCGAGAAGTTCCCCAATACAAACCCCGAGCTGACCGTGCAGATGAAATCGGTTGGCGAGGCAATGGCCATCGGAAGAACTTTCAAGGAATCATTGCAAAAGGCCATACGGTCGCTGGAAATAGACCGCTACTCGCTCGACAACAAACATATCGGTGGCGAAATTTCACTGCCTCAGCTCAAAGAAAAGCTGCGCACCAACTGCTGGGACAAAATCTGGTACGTTGCCGAGGCATTTAGAAGAAGACTCCCGACCGAGCAAATCTTTGCTCTTACTAAAATCGACCCCTGGTTCCTCAATAATATAAAGGATATTGTAAAGCTCGAAGAGAAGATAAAATCCGGTGGCCTTGCAAAGCTAAATAGCAGCTCTTTGCGAAAGATTAAGGAATATGGTTTCAGCGATAAGTACCTGGCATCAATCCTTGAAACAGAAGAATCGAAGTTTCGCAAGCACCGTCAGGGCCTTGGTATAAATGCAGTTTATAAGACTGTCGATACCTGCGGCGCCGAATTCGAGGCGACAACGCCTTACCTTTATTCGACCTTCGAGTCAGAATGTGAAGCCAATCCGACAAGCCGGCGAAAAGTCATTATACTTGGCGGCGGCCCCAACCGTATCGGCCAGGGAATTGAATTTGATTACTGCTGTGTCCACGCCGCATTTGCCCTGAAGGAAATCGGAATCGAATCGATAATGGTAAACTGTAATCCTGAAACTGTTAGTACCGATTACGATACATCAGACCGGCTGTACTTCGAGCCGCTTACCTTCGAAGATGTGATGAGTATTGTGGAAAAGGAAAATCCTGATGGAGTCATCGTGCAGTTCGGCGGCCAGACTCCGCTGAAGCTGGCGGAACCGCTGTAAAAACCGGTGTAAAGATAATCGGTACCTCGCCTGACAGTATCGACCGTGCAGAAGACCGCAAACGCTTCAATCGGCTTGTAAAAAAGCTCAAGCTTCGTCAGCCGGCCAGCGGAACAGCAACAACGTATGAAGAAACCTTCAGGATAGCAGAAAAGCTGGGCTATCCATTGTTGATTCGCCCTTCGTTTGTGCTTGGCGGCAGGGCGATGCAGATTGTTTATGACCAGCAGAGATTGAAAGATTGTGTCGAAGAGGCAATCGAGGCATCCGGTGAACACCCGATTTTAATCGACAAGTTTCTCGACGATGCAACAGAGTTGGACGTTGATGCCATAAGCGACGGCAGTACTGTAGTAATTGGCGGAATAATGGAGCATATCGAGGAGGCGGGTGTTCACTCCGGCGACAGCGCCTGCTCTTTGCCGCCTGTCTCAATCAGTAAGGATATTCTCCGGAAAGTTAAAAGACAGACAAAACTGCTGGCTTTGGAATTAAAAGTCAAAGGGCTCATAAACGTTCAGATGGCGGTCAAAGACGGGCACGTTTATATCCTTGAAGTCAATCCGCGGGCATCTCGAACCATCCCCTTCGTTAGTAAGTCAATCGGCGTTCCTCTTGCAAAACTGGCGGCGAAGGTGATGACGGGGATGACACTCAAAGAATTGAAATTCACTAAAGAGGTTCAGCGAAATTATTTTACCGTCAAGGAAGCGGTTTTTCCGTTCATAAAATTCCCCGGGATAGATACTTTATTAGGCCCGGAGATGCTTTCGACCGGCGAGGTAATGGGGATATCCGATGATTTTGGGACCGCCTTTGCAAAATCGCAAATAGCGGCAGGAAATACCCTGCCGAAAGAGGGCAACATCTTCTTTAGCGTCAAGGACAACGATAAACCGAAGGCAGTTGAGATTGCGCGTAAGCTACATCAGATGGGCTTTAAGATTATTGCAACCAAAGGTACCTGTATCGAGTTAATCAAAAACAATATCCCTTCGGAGTTCGTACTAAAGGTCGCAGAAGGCAGGCCCAACATAGTCGATGCCATAATAAACGATAAGATAGACCTGATTATAAATACAGCTCTCGGTAGTCAGGCGATAACGGATTCGTTCTCGATACGAAGAACCGCCCTTGACCGGCAGGTACCTTATGTGACGACGATAAGAGGTGCTGAAGCAACCGTTCTGGCGATAAGAGCGTTAAAGGACAGAAAAGTCGATGTAAAACCCATTCAATCTTACTATCGATGAGGAGGAAAACAAAAAAAGTGAAGGCGATTTTATTACTTGAAGATGGAACCGTTTTTAAGGGCCAATCATTTGGCGCTAAAGCCACCAGTTGTGGAGAGGTTGTTTTCAATACCGCTATGACCGGCTATCAGGAGATTTTAACAGACCCATCCTATTACGAGCAGATTGTGACAATGACATACCCTTTGATTGGCAACTATGGAACAAACAAAGACGACGTCGAATCGAGAAAAATTTACGCCAGCGGCTTTATCGTAAAGGAAAACTGTGATTACCCAAGCAACTGGCGAAGTAAAAATTCGCTCAGCGATTATCTAAAAGCCAACAACATTGTCGGCCTTGAAGATATCGACACAAGGGCCCTTGTAAAGCACATCCGGACCGAAGGTGCAATGAGAGGTATAATTTCGTCAGAAGAATTCGGCATCTCAAAACTAAAGCAAAAGCTAAGCCGATATCCCGGTCTTGTAGATAGAGATATAGTCAAAGACGTAACGGTGAAAAAACCATATCACTGGGACAAAGCCGTTGTGAACGTATTGACGGCTAAGGAAGATAAACCGCCCGTAAAATATAAGGTCGTTGCCTTTGATTATGGCATCAAACAAAACATTCTGAGATTGCTTCGCTCGCATGGCTGTGACGTTTGGGTCGTGCCGGCAAAGACATCAGCCAAAGAGGTGCTGTTACGAAAGCCGGATGGTGTTTTTTTAAGCAACGGCCCGGGTGACCCCGGCCCCATACATTATGCAATAAATGAAATCAGAAAATTACTTGGCAAGGTGCCTGTTTTCGGAATTTGTCTTGGCCATCAACTCCTTGGCTTGGCCCTGGGCGGAAAAAGTTACAAACTTAAGTTTGGACATCACGGCGCAAATCATCCCGTTAAGAACCTTAAAACTGGTGAAATTGAAATAACCAGCCAGAACCACGGCTTCTGCGTCGATATCGACTCGCTCAAAGACAAAGATATCGAGTTAACCCATATTAATCTCAACGATAATACCCTCGAAGGTTTTCGGTGCAAAAATATCCTTGCTTTTTGTGTACAATATCATCCGGAAGCCTCACCTGGGCCTCACGATTCAAATTATCTCTTTGAAACATTTACCAAATTAATGGACCAACCCCGAAGAGTGAATAAAAGGCATTAATCCCGGTCTAAAATTTTCTTATTTGACACCTCGCACTTTATTTAGTCTAATTTGCCGCAATAATTTTGCAATTATTTCGTTATATCCGTTGAAGGGCTAAAAATAACAGGAGATTTTTCTATGCCGAAGCGCAAGGACGTCAAAAAAGTAATGATTATTGGCTCCGGCCCCATTGTAATCGGCCAGGCCTGTGAGTTTGATTATTCCGGAACCCAGGCCTGCAAAGCACTTCGAAAGCTTGGCTACGAGATACTTTTGGTCAATTCCAACCCGGCGACAATTATGACCGACCCGGGTATGGCTGATGTAACCTATATCGAGCCGCTTGACCTTCAGAGTATGACTGAAATCATCGAGAAGGAAAGGCCGGATGCGCTTTTGCCTAATCTTGGTGGCCAAAGTGGCCTTAATCTGTCATCGGAGCTTGCCCGCGCCGGCGTACTTGAAAAGTATGGCGTCAAGGTTATTGGTGTCGAGATTGATGCTATTGAGCGGGGTGAGGACAGAGGTGTCTTCAAGGAGACAATGAATAAACTGGGCATCGAGATGCCGAAAAGCGACTTGGCTTTTACGGTTGAAGAAGCGGAAAAAATTGCTGATGAAATCGGTTATCCTGTTATTATTCGTCCGGCTTATACGATGGGTGGAACCGGCGGCGGAGCGGTTTATAATATCGAAGAGCTTCGCACTGTCGCTGCTCGTGGTCTTTCTGTAAGTCTCGTTCATCAAATCCTGGTGGAGGAGTCTGTCCTTGGATGGGAAGAGCTGGAGCTGGAGGTAGTCCGCGATGCAAAAGGGCAGAAGATAACCGTTTGCTTTATTGAAAATGTGGACCCTATGGGCGTACACACAGGGGATTCCTACTGCACCGCTCCGATGCTCACCATCGATGAGAAATTGCAGCAAAAGCTCCAAAAGTACTCATATGACATCGTCGATGCCATTAAGGTCATAGGCGGAACCAACATCCAGTTTGCTCACGACGGCGATACAGGGCAGGTAGTTGTTATTGAAATAAATCCAAGAACCTCGCGCTCATCGGCACTTGCTTCGAAAGCAACCGGATTTCCGATTGCCTTCATTTCCTCGCTGCTCGCCGGTGGGCTGACTCTTGATGAAATACCATACTGGAGAGACGGTACGCTGGAAAAATATACACCCAGCGGTGATTATGTTGTTGTTAAATTTTCACGCTGGGGTTTTGAGAAGTTCAAAGGGGTCGAGGACAAGCTCGGTACACAGATGCGAGCCGTCGGAGAAGTGATGAGCATCGGCAAAAATTACAAAGAGGCATTCCAAAAGGCCATCCGTTCTCTCGAGACAGAACGTTTCGGTCTTGGTTTTGCAAAGAACTTCAATAAACTTTCCCTTGATGAGCTTCTGAACCTTTTGATTACACCTTCGAGTGAGAGACAGTTTATTATGTATGAAGCCCTGCGCAAAGGCGCTGATATAGAAACACTTTACGAAAAAACCCGCATCAAGCGTTACTTTATTGAGCAAATGGCCGAGCTTGTCAAGTTGGAAGAAAAGCTCCTGAAGTACAAAGGCAAAATGCCTCCTGACAAGCTGCTGCTCCAGGCCAAGAAAAACGGCTTTGCCGACGGCTACCTTTCCAAAATACTCGGAATTTCGGAAACTAAAATCCGCCAGAAGCGCATTTCGCTGGGAATTGTTGAGGGCTGGGAGCCGGTGCCGGTAAGTGGCGTTGAAAACGCTGCGTATTATTTCTCCACCTATAACGCCCCTGACATTGTAAAATCCAGTAAAAGGAGAAAAATAATTGTGTTGGGAGGAGGCCCGAATCGTATCGGGCAGGGAATTGAATTTGACTACTGCTGCGTACATGCTGCCTTTACTCTTCGGGACGAGGGATATGAATCGATTATGGTCAACTGCAATCCCGAAACGGTCTCTACCGATTACGATACTTCCGACAAGCTATACTTTGAGCCGCTTACCCTCGAAGACGTTCTGAGTATTTATGAAAAGGAAAAGCCCGAAGGTGTTATTGTGCAGTTTGGCGGCCAGACTCCGCTTAATATAGCCGATGAGTTGGCCCAAGCGGGCGTAAAGATAATAGGGACTTCGCCGGAGACGATTGATTTAGCCGAGGACCGTGACCGCTTTCGAGTGAAGATGAAAAAGATTGGCATTGCCCAGCCCGAATCTGGCATGGCAAGCAGCGAAGATGAAGCGCTCGCCATTGCCAAACGGATTGGATATCCTCTGATGGTAAGGCCTTCCTATGTTCTTGGCGGTCGTGCTATGGAAGTTGTCCACGATGAAGATATGCTTAAACACTATGTCGCAAAAGCTGTCGAGGTGTCTCCTGAAAGACCCATACTGATTGACAAATTTCTTGAAAACGCCATCGAAGCCGAGGCAGATGCGATTTCCGACGGCACCGATGCCTTTGTTCCCGCCGTTATGGAGCATATCGAGCTTGCCGGCATCCACTCCGGCGACTCTGCCTGTGTTATACCGCCGGTCAGCATACCACAGAGACACATTGACACCATCTGCGAATACACCAGAAAAATTGCAATAGAGTTGAATGTGGTTGGCCTTATGAATATTCAATATGCCATAGCGAACGATATTGTTTATATTCTGGAAGCAAATCCGCGGGCATCACGAACTGTTCCGCTGGTTTCGAAGATATGTGGAATCTCGATGGCGCGATTAGCGACTCAGCTTATGCTTGGTAAAAAGCTTTCCGAGCTTAATCTAAAGCACCGCAAAATTCCGCACTTCGGTGTAAAGGAAGCTGTTTTTCCATTTAATATGTTCCCGGAGGTTGACCCGCTTCTTGGGCCGGAGATGCGTTCGACCGGTGAAGTGCTCGGTATGGCGGATTCGTTTGGCCTGGCTTTTTACAAATCCCAGCAGGCTGCCAAGCAACAGCTTCCTTCTGATGGTACTATCCTTTTGACTGTAACTGATAATGATAAAAAATCCGCTCTCGATGTAGCGAAACAATTTCAGAAACTCGGCTTTAAAATCAGGGCAACTGAGGGCACGCATCGATTTCTAAAAGATAATGGTGTTAAAAGTGAGCACATCCTTAAAATGCACGAGGGAAGACCAAATATAGTAGACGCCATAAAAAATAATGAGATTCAATTGATTATCAATACTCCCGCAGGCAGGATGGGTAAACACGATGATTCTTACATTCGCAAAGCTGCCATTAAGTACAGAATCCCTTATATAACTACGATTGCTGCTGCCGCCGCCGCAGCCACGGGCATTGCTGCTCATCGAAACAGCAGGGCTGCTGTAAGGTCACTGCAAAGCTACCACTCGGGCATTAAGTAAACGTCTATCAGTTACCCAATAGAATCGACCCTTTTGTTGTAAAAAATGCCCCTGCAATACAGGCGGTCATAAGACAGGCCAGAGTTGCTGCAATAAGTGCCCGTAATGCAACTTTTGATATATTACGGACCCTGTCAGGGGCTAACGCGCTGACACCCCCAACAAAAATCGCCATAGAGGCAAGATGGGCAAACTTAAACCATTATAATTGTCTCCATAAGAATTCCAGTGAAGATAGGCAGCGAAAATATATCGTTGACATCATTGGTGATTTGCCGACAATATTACTGGAGCTGGATGAAAGCGACAATATAATGAAAACCTATATCTACGCCAACGGCCAGGTACTTTGCCAGCACGATGGCGATGCGCAGTATTTCTATCTGCACGATAGATTAGGCAGTGTGCGGCACGTGATTGATACTTATGGTGATGTGAACAACTGTTATACTTACCAGCCGTTTGGCGAGATAATGGAATTTGGAGAAACCGACCCGAACATGAGAAATCCATTCCAGTTCACCGGCCAGTATTATGATTCTGAAATAGACGAATATTACCTGCGAGCCAGAATGTACGACCCGCACATAGGCCGATTCACCTCCAGAGACCCCGTCCGCGGCAACTACGAAGAGCCGATTACCCTCCAATTCATATTTCTTTTGTCGTTCGATAGAACCCACGCAAGCCCAATCAGAACAAATATCCCGCCAAAACTGACAAGATTATAGATATCCATATCTTACCCGTTCATACTTCGAAAATCCTTATTCGATATTGGCACTTACGATATCTTTTTTACCAAAGTGTATCTGATGATTTCTCCGGTTGCAATGCAATCTTCGCCAGATTCGGATATGCTCTCACAAGTCCTTCCGGCACCGGCTGCTCTTGGCCACTGAGAAGTGCTTTCAATTCAATGGCATTGGCAAGCTCAGCCCCTCGATAGTGATTGTTGGCAATAACCGTTAATGTCTCAAATGCCAAGGCAAGTCTGTCGATTCTTTTCTTTATTTCTGCAATCTCATTTTTATCGTAGTAGTAATCATAAGTCTCATCCCTGCCCGCATTTTTATCGAACCATTTCTCTTCGTTTCTGCCGTGCATCCTGAAATAGCCGTTCTTACCGACAGTGCAATATTGCATATCGAACGAATTCCAGGTTGTCGGATAATCAAGATTGCATACCGAGACGCCAAACCCCTCTAAAAATTTCAGTGCTTCTTTCTCTTGCCACGATTTATTTCTTACCTCCACAGTTATATTAAATGCATCGGAAAAGCTCTCTACTATTTTGGTCAAATGCTGCCGGTTTTCTTTTTTGTCGTCAAAATCGTATCTGAATTGTACCAGCAGATGTTTTAACTTATTCTCTTCGAGCATCGGTTTAAGGCCTGTATGAAACTGTCTTACCATTTCAGCGTCGATTTTGCCTTCGTGTGTAAAGTCTCGGTGCAATTTAGCTGTAAAGAAGAAATCCTTTTTTTCGGAAGTCCTTTGGAGCCACGATTTCGTGGTTTTTTCAAGCGGAGGCCGATAGAATGTGCTGTTAATTTCGATGCAATCAACAAATCTGCTGACGTATTCAAGCTGGTCAGTTTTCGGCTGGGTATAAACAATACCCTTCCAGTCCGGATACGACCAACCTGCTATACCTATATTAATTTTGCCTTCCATTTCATATCCGGAAAGTTATCCCTCTTGAGCTACTGCACCTCAGCCAATTCATCCCAGCTGGTTGTGTATCTTTTGGAGCGTTTATTAAATTTTGTCCGCCAGGGCTGTTCTATCCCTTCCGCTGCCCATATCAATGGTGCGTCGGGCAGTTTCGTATTGACAGTGTCAACCGCCTTCATCAATTTCATCGCCTTTTGCCGGTCAATTTCATCGAGCATATTACTTTGTACACGGCTTTGCGGCACAAGCTCTCCGAAAATGACACCTGCTTTATTATATAAAAATCCTTTTCGATACAATCGTTCGACGCATTTCATCGCGTAATCGATTAGCTCTGGTGTATAGCTCGTAGCAGCTGGAAAACGCACCGTATGCGAATTGAAATATCTCTTTGGTTTTTTCACGAATCGGCTGGTCATCACATAAACTGTCATCGCACCGGCTGCTGTCTTTTCTTCGCGGAGTTTCTCACCGGCTCTCGCAACATAACTGGCCACCGCTTCTTTGAGCTCCTCGATTGTCTCTACCTTTCTGCCGAATATTCGTGATACGGTAATACCTTTTTTCGTAGGTGGCTCATCTTCCAGCTCATAACAGCACATACCGCGTAATTCATAGACCGTTCTCACTCCCACAACGCCGAAGCGCTGCCTAATCCAATCTATATCCGCATCCCGAAGGTCAAGTGCGGTTTTTATCCCGGCTTTTTTCAGCTTGATACAAGTCTTTATTCCAACGCCCCAGATGTGCTCTGCTTTGGTCTGTGCAAGTGCTTTTTCTATGCGGGCTTTTTCTCTAAGCCCAAAGACCCCATTTGCCTTTTCTGACCTCTTGGCAATCCTGTTGGCTATCTTTGCCAGCGTCTTTGTCTCTGCGATGCCGATGGAAACCGGTATTCCCGTCCACTTTTTCACGGTCTCTCTGATTCTTCTGCCGTATTCCGTCAGTTCATCGCCCATACCCGACAGATTCAAAAACGCCTCATCAATCGAATACACCTCAATCTCAGGCGTAAAATGGTAAAGCGTCTCCATCACCCTGCGTGACATATCCGCATAAAGACTATAATTTGATGAAAGTGCCTCTACTCCATTATTTTCGGCTTCTTTTTTAATCTCGAAAAAAGCAACCCCCATCTTAATCCCGAGCCGCTTCGCCTCCTCCGACCTCGATACCACGCAGCCATCGTTATTGGAAAGCACCACTACCGGCTTTGCCTCTAAGCCCGGGTCAAATACCCGCTCACAGGAAACGTAGAAATTATTACAGTCAACAAGGGCAAATATGTTTTTCATAGCGAATGTATTACGTTGGTCACCACACCCCAGACCTCGAATTCCATCTCTTCGTTGATTTCCTGGCTCTGGTAGTTATCGTTTTCAGCTTCGAGCGTCAGCTTGTTCTTTTTTATGCGGATTCTCTTAACCGTTAGCTCGCCGTTGATAACGGCTATAACCACGTTTTTATCTCGTGGCTCGATGCTTCGGTCAACGACTAAGAGGTCGCTGTCGTGAATCCCCGCCTTGAGCATAGAATCGCCTGTAACCCTGACGAAGAACGTCGCTGCGGGATTTTTTATAAGGTGCTTGTTCAAATCGAGCTTGTTTTCTTCGTAGTCTGCCGCCGGCGAGGGAAACCCAGCCGGCACCTTCGCCGTAAATATTGGCTGTTTGCGTTTGGTTGACCTGTCCGGCCGGTAAATTACCTTTACTCTGGTTTCCATAACGATACTCTACGCCTTCTACATCCCGAAATCAAGAATTATTGAAGACCTTGATTTCTTCCGAAAATATGCTAAAATCTCATCAGTGAGATTAACTCTGACAGCGGCTCTATAGTGAAAGATTACATTTATGGCGATGAACATGGGATATTTGGTTTTTGCTTACATGTTAGTCGGAGTCTTTTTAGGTTTCGGGTGTTTTTTCTTCGACGAGCGACTCAAAAGATATGTTAACGAGAATTACCCCGAAAAAGGTACTATTATTCGGTCTTATGAGTGGCAATGGTACCCTTGGTCTATAGGGCGAAGGACTCTAAGAGCTTTAATCGACAAACAAAGCATCAGCAATTCCGAACTCTTAAAACGGGCAAAAAGAGCAAAACGAATTAATATATACTTCCTTGTTTGGTTCTCAATCGGCTTGATAATGTTTTTTACTCGCGTATTGTTTTTTCTCTTGAAATAGGCGCTCCAGAAAACACAGGGAAAAATACTATCAGAATTCGATGCTTTTTTCGCGAGTATCGAGAGTCTCTTCAAGAGCTATGCTCTTAGGACCCTCTATCGTTTCCGCAATTAAATATTTTGTTATTGGTGATAAACTATGATTTCATCAAAAGTGGTAAATGGCTTTCAACAGCGGGTTCCATACTCTCTTTGTCTTCAAGTGCTCTTTTGGCCTTCTCAAGGATATTTTGCTCCAATGGGCAGGAAAGGTCTGCATCGCTGACAATATTTAGAAAACGCTGCTTGTGCCGGTCGGTAAAATCCTGTCCCTCTTTCAGCACAAAATATACTTCGTATAATGCAATGAGATATATAACCGACAGTTCCACCGCAACTCGCCAGTATTCGAGGTAATCCACATCTTTTATGTATTTCTTGCACATACCTTCGTCACAGCCGTTCTTATGATAATCTTCTGCTGCCTCCTTATATGGCCCCCGTATCAGACATATTCTCAGCATCAGCAGCAGATTATCGGCTGAGTTCTCGACTACTTTTTCCGATGGGCCTGAGCCGTAAGTTTCTATAAAGCCGCGCTGCAAAAAGTAACGAAACCAGTCCTCGCTGTTACGTAATGTTGGTCCTTTTACGCAATCAACCCACTTGTGGAATTTCTGCTCAAGAAAGTCATATGTTGCCCCGAATTTTTTCTCCTCGCGATACACTTCCTGGTAGAGAAAGTAATCCTGAAAGACCTCGCACTCACGATGTTCTCTTCGATTTTCTCCGCTTCGGTAGTAAGGCCCGGCTACGCTGTTCACGACAGGATGAATTATCTGGTCGGCTGCAATATGGGTCAGGTGTCCTGCGATATATGCTAATTTGCGAATATCGTCGTCCTCAAGCTCGGTCTTGCCGTTTTTTCTTACCACATCGCTGAACATAATCTCCAACAGCCTCAAGGGAAAGACATTAGGCTGATGTGAATGCAGGTGGTATGACCATAGCGTTACACCTTTTGCCTGAACGAACTTATCAAAAAGCAAATCCTTTAACAATCTCAACCTTTTTACATAGTAATACAGGTCCGGCCCGATGCTGCCGAGATTCAGGTATGCCCGGCAGTTCCTCGCAGAAATATCATCGAGCATATCTGCGAACTGTGTAAATTCTTCAACACCCTTTTCTTTTAGCTTTTGAATCGCCTTATGGGCGGTGAGCATATGTACTATATTTGCCGGCATTTGCAATCCCTTCTAAATCAAACCAGCTATATCCGTAAACCGTACATATAATATTATACACAAATGTGATGGAAGGGAATCTTTTTTATTTAAGCCGGTGAACACTTAAAAAACTATCGCTTTTACTGAGTCTTATTTCCGGAATCTTCTAAAATCTCACAAACACTCGAATCAACATACCCCTTTATGAGATTTTTATCTTTATCCTCATGTAATATGTACACGAATTTCTTTTTTTCGTTTAACCCGCTTGTAACAATGTATATTGCATTAAGCACAGTCCCTTTTTTTAGCATTTTAACCTCTTTTGAAATTTCAGAGGCCTTTTCATAGAGCGGAGCTTTCTGTTTTATTTCAACTGTCAGTTGATGCCATGGCTCGTAATCGGTAAGATGTCTTGACAAATCATGATGCTTTTGTTTCTTCATAATAAGTAAAGTTGCCTTATCAAGGCAGTATTTTACGTTTGTTTCGGAAGCACCTTCTTTAAAATGTTTCAGCTCGCCCTTCAAAACCCATTTTTGAGATTTCTTAAAGCGGAAAACTTGTGGTGTCAGCCGCCATAGGTTCCAAAAATCTTCGGTAGTTACTCCCCATTCAAGCAGGTCCAATCTTACTTTATCGTGGTCCAGTTGTATGTAATCGAATGGGTCATTTACATTCTTTTCAATCCATTCCTTGTTTTTGGTGTACCAGGGCGCCTTTCGTCCAACAGCCACAAATAGTTTTTTAAGATAGTCGTCATCATTGGAAACGGTAGCCCACTGCTCTATTGAATATTCCTCTTCAATTTCCACGTAGACGGCCTTGCGTATATTAATCAACGCCCAGAAAAAGTCTTTCTTTTCTATTAATTCACAGGCCTCCTGGATATAATCTTTTGCCTCTCCCTCTTTGACGACTTCATGGAGCATTATATCTTGCAGGTCTTTACCAACCACTTGTTGGAGCAAATAATCCATCGAAATCTTCGCGCTATCAAAAAATTTACGCACAGTCGTTGGTTCAGCCAAATGCCCATAGTGTTTTACGTTATTCCTGCCCATGTGTAATGATTTTAAGTCCCTTGCTTTAATAATTTTGTTACCGGCATTCCGCACCTCTTTGAGCAAAGTGTGAAAGGTGAGATAACCTAAGTTCTTTTTTTCATCAATCGCCAACTCGGTTACACATGCATATAGGATTAATTCTACTGCATCTTCTAAAATCACCAATCCTGTTGATGCACTATACTTGTCATCTGTTATACAGAGCTCACGCGCTTTATCGAAAAGTATTCGTGCTGTGACAAGTGCTTGGACTGTTTCCGGTTTCATTATATAACTATTTTACTCAAAACCGCGTTTTATTTCAAGATAAAACCAATCTCGATTCGTATTGTTTTCTGAAGTGGGACATATGGAAGGCAAAGCTAATTTGTAGAAATGTTTTTTTCGGACTCTATACGACGCAAAATAATTCTATGTTTCGATAATAATGCCTTTTTGCAAGTGCATAACCGCAGCGGCGAACGAATCTTTACAACAGTCATGTATATTAGAAATGTTTATTCGCAAAAGCACGTCCCGAATGATTCTTTAGATACTTCTCAAAATTAACGGCTTTATTTTTCGACCGAAATGCTATGGCAGTTTCAATCTGCCAAGGTCTAAATTTTAAGGTGTGCCGGCACTTTCCGTCATTGTGCTTCTTTAGGCGCTCTTCAAGATTTTCAGTCAAACCTACATAATGTCGGTTGTTGTTCGTAAGACTACGGAGTATGTAAACATAATGGAATCTCATATTGTTGGCTTGCCAAGGCGTAGTTCGCCGCAATTATACTTAATTTTGAAGTCCGGCTTCGCTACAAGAACAGCTCCGCCGTGACAGTCTTCGTTCACCGACAAGCGGCGAACGAAGACTGGAGACGAAGGGAATCGAACCCTCATTTCCGCGATGCGACCGCGGTGTGCTCCCGTTACACTACGTCCCCTGAATTTTTGGTAATAGGTAACTAATTTATTGGTAACTGGCTGGTAATAAACAACCATTATCCCTTGACCATTTACCAGTTACCAAACCTAAAATTGCCATTTATCATAACAGACTATTTTTTCTTTCGGCTCACGATTCGGTGTCTTCGGTTCATCAGCCGGATAACCGATTGTCATCAGTTCAATTATATTTATATCGGCCGGAATACCGAGTATTGACCGGACTTTTTCCGTCTCGAACGAGCCAATCCAGCAGCTCCCCAGCCCTAATTCCGTCGCCTGCAGGGCGATATGTTCCAGTGCGATGGATACATCAATTGGTCCGACAGCTTGGCCGCAGCGCATTATCTCATCACAGTTACTACAGGCAGCTATGATAGCTCCTGCCTTTACGAAAACTTCCGACCTGTTTGTCGTAGCAGCAACTTTACGTTTGATTTCTTCATCTGTTACCACTACGAAGCGCCAATCCTGCAGGTTTTTTGCAGATGGAGCTAATCGGGCCGCCTCTAAAAGCTGATTAAGCTTCTCCTGTTCTATAGGCCTATCCTGATATGCCCTGCATGAATAACGACTGCGAATAGCTTCTGACACTGTCATAAAAAAACCTCCATTTATAGAATCATATTAACCGATAGGATAAATATAATCTGCTAAATTTGGTATGCACAGAATATAATAAAACCATGTTATTGACGCAAGAGTCAAAAATGTATATCTTATAACTGGTTTTGGGGCGATTAGCTCAGCTGGATAGAGCACCTGCTTTACACGCAGGGGGTCACAGGTTCAAGTCCTGTATCGCCCATACTTAATTGCTTAGAAAAAAGAATTATTTTTTCATTGCTTTAAGGCAATCTTGACAAATCAGTTGACCAGAGTCAATTCTAACTAACTGATTTTCTGAAAAGCCATCTTTGCTGCAACATTCACACCTTGTTTTTTTAATCCGTATGTCACGAATTTCGATTCGTTCTGCTATGGTATGTGCCTTTTCTTCGGCCCTTAATCTTGCTGCTGTTTCGGCCTGGAGTTTTTCATCTGTCTCGATTCTCGCTTGTGCTTCGGCCTCGAATTTTTTCTCCATCTCGACTAAAGCTTCAGCCTGAATCCTTAGTTTCTCCTGCACTTCCGTTCTTTCTTTTGCTTCTTCTTCCACTTTCTCCTCGGCCTGCATCCTTGCCCTGGATTCTGATTTATGTCTTTCTTCTGCTCTGGCTAACGCTTCACCGTAGGCCATCGCTTTTTGCTCAGCTTCTTCTTTAGCTTCTTTTTCAGCCCTTGCTCTTGACTTTGCTTCTGACTTTGTTCTTTCTTCGGCTTCGATTCTTGCTTTGAATTCAGATTCAGCTTTTGCCTCTGCCTTTACCTTTTGTTCAGTCAGGTCTTTTAGTTCCTGCTTTATTTCGGCTACTGTCTCGGCATACGATTTGGCGTTTTCTTCAGCTTCGTTTCTGAGTGCTGCTATTTGCTCTGCAAATTCGGTCTTGAGACTATCTATCGCCTCTTCAGATTCGGCCCTGATTTTTTCTATCTTCTGGGCAGCTTCTGCTTCATCTCTGGCTCGCTCTTCGATTTCGGCCTGGAGCTTCTGTTTTGCATCGGCCCTGGCTGATGCCAACGCATGTTCAGATTCTGCTCTGAGTCTGTCTATTGTCTTTGCAGCTTCAGATTCAATTTTGGAACGTTTCTCGGTTTTAGATTTAAGCTTTTGCTCTGCCTCAGCTCTGGCTTGTGCTTCTGACTGCGCTTTTTCTTCAGCCCTTAATCTTGCTGTAGTTTCATCTTTTAAATTCTCTTCTGCTTCGGCTCTCGCCTTTGCTTCAAACTTTAGTTTTTCTTTTGCTTCTCTTATCGCCTCTTCATAGGCCCTTTTATCAGTCTTGGCCCTGGCTTTGGCTTCAGCTTTTGCTATTCTTTCAGCTCTGGCATTGGTTTTATCTTTTAACTTGTTTTCAAGACTGGCTCTTTTTTCTGCTTCGGCTTGTGCTTTTTCTTCAGCTTTTATTTTTGCTGCAGATTCTGTTTTTATCTTTTCTTCCAACTCGTCTCTGGCCTGTGATTCAGCTTGTAGATTTTGCTCTACTTTGGAAAGTGTATTTGCGTATGATTTGACCTTCTGCTCTGCCTGGGCCATAGCAGCTGCTATAGCTTCTTTAGATTCTGCCTTGATTCTGTCCAACGTCTTCGCAGCGTCAATTTCGATTCTGGCCCGCTCATTGGTTTCGGTCTTTGCCTTTTCTTCCGCCTGGGCCCTTGTCCTGGACTCTGTCTTTAGCTTCTCTTCGATTCTGGCCAACGCTTCTCCGTATGTCCTTGCTTTCTCTACGGCTTCTTTTTTGTCTTGTCTTTCGGCTGTGGTTCTTGCCTCGGCTCCTGACCTTGCCCTTTCTTCTGCTTCGGCTTTTGCCTTGGCCTCGGATTCCGCCTTTGCCTCTGCCTTTACTTTTTGTTCGGTTAGGTCTTTTAGTTTCTGTTCTGTTTCAGCTAACAACTCGGCATACGATTTTGAGTATTGCTCAGCTTCTGCCCTGGCTGCTGCTATCTGTTCTTCAGATTCGGTTTTAATTCTATTTATTGTCTCTGCTGCTTCAGATTTAATTCTGACCCTATCCTTGGTTTCAGAATTGAGTTTTTCCTCTATATTAGCTCTGGCTTGCCTCTCGGCCTGAAGTTTTTTCTCTATTTCAGTCAGTGCCTCGGCCTGTAATTTCACTTTTTCCTCAGCTTTGGTTCTTAGTCTCGCTTCGATTTGCGTTTTTTCTTCTGCTTTGGCTCTTGCTTGTTCCACAGACTTTAGCTTTTCATCAGCTTCTTTTAACGCTTTCTCATAACCTTTTTGTTCAATTTTGGCCCTGGCTTTCGCTTCTGCTTTGGCTATTCTTTCTGCTCTGGCATCGGTTTTTACTTTTATTTCGTTTTCGACGTCTGCTCTTTTTTGTGCTTCGGCCCTTGCCTTGCTTTCAGCTCTCAATCTTGCTGTAGTTTCTGCTTTTAGTTTTTCTTCCACATCGGATTTTGCTTTTACTTCCGCCTGCAGGTTTTTCTCCATTTCGGATAGTGCCTCAGACTGCAATCTTAGTTTTTCTTCAGCTTCAACTCTGGCTCTTGCTTCTAATTTTGCTTTTTCTTCTGCCCGGGTTCTAATACCAGCCTCAGTTTCGGCTCTTTCTTGCAATTCGGCTCTGGCTTTGGCCTCGGATTCTGCTTTAGCCCGTACCTTGGCCGTTAGTTCGGATTGAGCTTTTAACTTCTGCTGTGTTTCTAATAATGCAACAGTGTAAGATTTTTCCTTCTGCTCTGATTCTTTCCTCATTATTGCTATTTGCTCTGTATATTCAGTTTTGAACCTGTCTATCTTCTCGGCAGTTTCATCTTTTAGCTTGGCTCTTTCTTCAATTTCAGCCCTGAGCTTTTGTTCTGTATCGGCTCTGGCACGGATTTCCGCCTGGAGTTCTTTCTCCATTTCAGATAGTTCAACAGTGAGAGATTCAGCTCTATCTTCAGCTTCTTCTCTTGTAGCGGCTTCGGCTTGCGCTTTTTCCAGGGCCTGGGCCCTTGCATTCGATTCCGCTTTTAAGTTTTCCTCGATTCTTGCCAAGGTCTCGCCATAGGCCTTCGCTTTTTCCTCCGCATCTTCTTTGGCTTGTCTTTGAACTTGTGCCCTCATCTGGGCCTCAGCTTTGGTCCTATCTTCGGCCTGGATTCTGGCTTGGGCCTCAGACTCAGCCTTTGCCTCCGCCTTTGCCCTTTGTTCTGCCTGGGCATTTAGCTTTATCTCTATTTCGTTTATCTTCTCAGTATATGATTTAATCCTCTCTTGAGATTCTTCCCTGACTGCTGCTGACTCTTTCTCAGCTTCTGCATTGACTCTTTCTATGGTTTCTAAAGATTCAGCTTCGACTCTGGCTCGTTCTTCTGTTTCGTTCTGGAGTTTTTCATCTACATCGATTCTCGCTTGTGCCTCAGCCTCGAACTTTTTCTCCATTTCAGACAACACTTCTGTCTGAATTCTCAGTTGCTCCTGCGCTTCTGCCCTTATTTTTGCTTCGGTTTCTGCTTTTTCCTCTGCCTGCTTCCTTGCCCTAAACTCCGACTTTTGTCTTTCTTCTGCTCTGGCCAATGCTTCACCATAGGCCATTGCTTTTTGCTCAGCTTCTTCTTTAGCTTCTTTTTCTGCCCTTGCCCTCGACCTGGCCTCTTCCTTTGCCCTTTCTTCGGATTCGATTCTTGTTTTGAATTCAGATTCCGCTTTTGCCTCTGCCTTTGCCTTTTGTTCAGTAAGGTCTTTTAGTTCCTGCTTTATTTCTGTAACAGACCCAGAATACGATTTGTTATTTTCTTCAGCTTCGTCTCTGAGTGCTGCTATTTGCTCTGCAAATTCGGTTTTAATACTATCTATCGTCTCTTCAGATTCGGCTATGAGTTTATCTATCTTCTGGGCAGCTTCTGCTTCAACTCTTGCACGTTCCTGGATTTCGGCCTGGAGTTTCTGTTCTGCTTCGGCTTTGCTTGATGCCAATGAATGCTCAGATTCTGCTATAAGTCTGTCTATCGTCTCTGCAGATTCAGCCCTGATTTTTTCTATATTTTGTGCAGCTTCAGATTCAATTTTAGCCCGCTTTTCGATTTCGGTTTTAAGATTTTTCTCTGTCTCGGCTCTGGTTGATGCCAATGCATGCTCAGATTCTGCTCTGAGTTTTTCTATCGTCTTTGCAGACTCGGCCCTGATTTTTTCTATCTTCTCTGCAGATTCTGCTTCAACTCTTGCACGTTCCTGGATTTCGGTCTGGAGCTTCTGTTCTGCATCGGCTTTGCTTGATGCCAATGCATGCTCAGATTCTGCTATAAGTCTGTCTATCGTCTCTGCAGATTCAGCCCTGATTTTTTCTATATTTTGTGCAGCTGCAGATTCAATTTTAGCCCGCTTTTCGATTTCGGTTTTAAGATTTTTCTCTGTCTCGGCTCTGACCTGTATTTCAGCTTGTAGCTTTTGCTCTACTTTGGAAAGTGTATTTGCGTATGATTTTACCTCCTGCTCTGCCTGGGCCCTGGCCGCTGATATCGTTTCTGTAGATTCCGCTTTTATTCTGTCTATTGTCTTCGCGGCTTCCACTTCAACTTTGGCCCGCTTTTGGATTTCGGCCTGGAGTTTTTGCTCTGTTTCGGCTTTGGCTTGTGCCTCTGCTTGTACCTTTTCTTCGAATCTCAATCTTGCTGCAGTTTCTGCTCTTAGCTTATCTTGTGTTTTAGTTCTTGTGTCAAATTCGCCCTTTAGATTTGCCTCTGCCGCAGACCTTGCCTTTGCTTCGGCCTTTGCCTTTTCTTGAGCTTCTCTTATCGCGTCTTCATAGGTCCTTTTTTGGGCTTTGGCATTAGCTTTGGCTTCTGCTCTGGACTTGGCCTCTGCTTTCGCTTTGGCTTTTGCTTCGGCTCTTGCTCTTGCCTTTGCTTCAGCTCTCGCCCTTTTCTCAGCCTTGGCTTTTGCTCTGGCTTTTTTCTCATTAAAACAGGGAACTAAAGGGTGATGAGGCCAATGTTTTTCTCCGCATATACTACAGGTTGGTACGAATTTCTCATCTGTAGTTCGGTTCGTTTGTTGAGACATTTCGGAATCTGATTTATCTTTACCATCAAATGTCTTTTCAGTATTCATATATCACGCAGTCGAAGCTACTAACCCCTTCCATTAGATGGTTGTTAAATAGAGAAATACTAATTTTTCTCCAGCCGGAGACTATAGCATCCCGGTCTCGATTTATCAAGCGTTCTGGACAATAATGCACAGCAAAATCCACGATTCATATTGCTATCCCGTTAGCTGTTTATGGTTTGTTTCATTTTCATTGTTTTTGGCTGAAAATCAAAACTTCAGCCGGTATCGGTTTCTTAATCACGCCAAATTAACATATATAAATTATCAAGGACAATTTATTACGAGCAGAGACCATGCTTTACATACAGCAGGTTGCAGATTCAGGTTATGTTATCGCCCATATACAATACTGCAGCGGGTTTGCCGTTTTTAGTGTAACTTTTTTTAGGTGTCTGGCCGAAAATCATGCCAGCCGGCCGGCGCAGGTATAAATTTGCCTCTCAACCAGATATCACCGGGTAGAATGCCCTGAAGCAGTCTCTCGTCGAGATAATGGCGTTTGAGATAACCGTCTGAGCCGACCCGTCCTACAACACCGCGGAAAGATTCCGTGATTGTGCCTCGCACAATTAAATAATCCTGCCTGCCGCTGGCTTCTTTTCTGCCGCCGTATGAACCTCGTCTGACATTTTCAGATCCCCATCCGCCACCGCCGACTGTTATCGCTGCCTCAACGACTGTAGGGCCAGGAAGATACCTTAGATAGTAATCTGAATCTCCCTCTTTTGTCTGTGGATTATCCGGTCGTCCGATAGGCACATACTTGAAATCTGCAGGTTCTACGGGACTACCGTCAACATAGCTATAATCACTCATGCCCGGGTCAACCACTTTGATTACACCCTGGGCAATCAGGCCGAGTGAATTGGGATTACCTAAAGATGGCAGACCGTCAAGGTCGTGCTCTCCTTCAACAAATATAGAATCTGCAATCCAGATATTGCCTTTGGCAACAATAGTAATTTTACCTTTTATTACATCCTGCAATCCGGGCAAAAGCGAATCGCCGCTGCCTATTATGACATTGCCGTCAACGAATATCCGTCCGCCCAGCTCTGACTCGTATTCGCCGAACGACTGGCTAACGTAGGTATCAGTCAGAGGCACAATGAATCTTTCTCCGGTGCTGTCCGCCTCTTCTGACCTCAGATGGTATGCGTAAATATCGTATCTCTCGAACTTTTTTCCATCACTGCCCGGTATTATCCTGAAATCCCACGTGTTATCATCATATTCCTGTTGAAAACCACGAACGGTGCAGTTGTTTGTAATCCGCACATATCCGATGTCGTCCTTGGCAAAGAACTCAAGATAAACTGCCGGTTGTGGATTTTTAACCGGTGCATTTGCTGTCGGCGTATATCTGAATTTCGCTATTGTTTCGTCTTTGAAGCTGTCTACCTTGGTTTGAATCGTGGCCTCATCTGTTATCTTGGTATCGGGCTGGTCGAAGTATATCCCGCCGTTAAACAGACTCATTACATCTTCATATTTGTCGAAATCGCTTTTTGTGTACTTTGATTCACCCATCGTTAAAAGCTGTAAAAAATCGGGATTGCCCTGTATATAAATATCTCTCTCATCAGGAGTATCCTTGAGATTGTTAATCTGAATGGGCATGTCAATTACTTCGCCGTCTGCAAAGAATACCTGAGTAGTGTCGTTTTGACCACTGGCTATTCTGCACATTCCCATATCCCATCCGCTTGTTGCCTGAACCACGAGGACGTCCACCTTCCTCTTAAATACACCGCTGCGGCCATTGGATACGACCCTGTAAACAGGGTGAGACCCGACAAATGAAAAGAACTCAATTCGGTAGTTACATGTGCTTCCGGGAAATCTTATAGATCCGCCTACGCTTGGCACACCGTTTTTCAGCGTGTTTAGCATATCCTGCTGCTTGCTCATCCAGAAAATCGCCTTTTCATAACCGGCGTCAGCGGCAAACATCGCTGCTGTTTCATTTTTAATCGCTGTTGCTCGATGTCTGACTCCAGAAGCAACAGCCAACATCCCTACCCCTAAAGCCGACAAAATAACAATAGACGAAACGACAAGGGGAAGTGCTGAGCCATTCTCATTGAACGGACGCTGTTTGTTTTGCCTTCTCATAATTCCATCCTCCTAACGTATTTCCATATATGTTGGCAGGATTTTTAGAATAGGTGAGATTTAGGCGGTCTTGTGCTGGCGCACAACGGGAGATGCGAAAAATGTTTCATCTCGGAATTGCAAACCCTCAACAACCGCTGAAAGCTCCTTCTATTATCCTAACCTCCTGTTAGTACTT
>Ga0315541_1001489_pt1 | contig 21636 bp, 17 predicted proteins | sample SalMarSW160190MG_FD_203095 | JGI IMG/M metagenome (GOLD analysis project Ga0315541, IMG submission 203095) | Salt marsh sediment microbial communities from the Plum Island Ecosystem LTER, Massachusetts, United States - Salt Marsh Sediment SW1601-190 ...
ACTACGTGGTACTGAAGATAGTATATGCTGTGAGCCGTTTTTATATATTCCATGGTGGTATTATACCACCGCCGGGCTCATTCATCCACGGGTAAACCCGTGGTGTTCTGTCTCCGACCGCATAAAATCCTGTTAATCCTGTCGATAAACACTAAAGATTGTTCAATATGGCCCCTTTTAGGTGCCTTCCTCATACCACCAGTTCTACTGGTGATGGCTAAACTGTCAGAGATGGTAATGAAATAATACAATGTTGCATAAAAGCATGTAGTGAAGATGAAGAAAAAAGAAGCTAAATACCCTATACCAATTCGAGAATGGTCGGAGGATAACCGCCCGCGGGAGAAGCTCTTAAAATATGGTGAACATACCCTGAGCAATGTTTACCCAGTGGAATCAATAGCTATTCCACCGGGGCTGAGCTACTCGCAATAATGATAAGAACTGGCGCACCGGGAAAAAGCGCCGTCGATATTGGTAGGGAATTACTCCATAAATTCAAGTCCCTTCGGGCAATGAGTGGTGTTGACATATCAGAGTTCAAAAAAATCATCGGCCTCAAGAATGCGAAAATCGCCCAGATAAAGGCAGCTATCGAATTAGACAGAAGAATGCTGAGCGAGGAGAAGGCGTTAGAAGGTTCTATTAAAGAATCATCTGATGTTGCGAATTTCCTGATGCCCCTCATGAGAGACCTAAAAAAAGAGCGGTTTGTGCTGCTGCTCCTCGACAGACAGAATGCCGTATCAGATATGATTGATATCGACTATGGCACAGTCGACCGGGCTAATCCTTACATCCGTGATATTATCCAGACAGCCATCAAATATAATGCCCCGTCGATCATTGTCGCCCACAATCACCCCTCCGGTGCGGTAACTCCCAGCAGCGATGACAAGGCTTTCACGAAAAGCCTGATGATGTCGGCCAGGGCAACCGGCATTGGCTTTTTCGACCACATCATCATCGGAGACAACCGCTATTTCAGCTTTGCAGATGAGGGTCTCATTGGTGAATATAAAGCAGTCGCGGTCCGGGAATTATAAATTGTTTTGTCCAATATGATCATGTTGAAATCACAATTGGTGATTTCAACGCTTTAAGAGAATGAGCATAGATGCTTGGAAATTTATTTAAGGTACCAAATTGGAACCTTGGAAGGACTTCGATGGAGATGGCTATAAATTATGACCATGTTAATGAGGTTCAAACAGAGATTCGAAGCCTTGATAAATTGTTTTAGAAACACATACCATTTTGCTTTTTAAGAATGAATGTTAAGCAATTTCTGCACGAACACCCTGGTTCACGTCCCGGTTCACATAAGGCAAAAATCAAATATTTATAGGTAAAATAAGAATGAGTGTCGTTAATAAGAAATATTTTAGTACCCAAGAATTTCTAAAAGTATATTATAAGTTAATTCGAACGGCTCAAAAGGGAAAAGTTGTGTATTATGAAGACATAGCACGAATAATGCAACTTCCTGCTCGAGGGGACTATATGGCAAGAGAGGTAGGACAGATGCTTGGGGAAATATCTGAGTGGGAACATAACCAAGGTAGACCTATGTTAAGCGGTGTTGTAATTAGAAAGGACAAAGAGATACCCGGAGAAGGATTTTTTACCTTAGCAAAACAGTTAAAGATTTTTAAGGGGCGGAATAAACAAAGTTTGTGGCAAAAAGAACTTAAAGATGTTTATAATGCTTGGAGTTAGCATAGCCTAATGTGGGAAAGTTGAAAAGGCGCTATCATCTATAAAAATAAGCATGTATTAATTTTCTGAGCCTTGTTTTTCAAATAGAGAGGTAGGATTTTGTATCATAACATTAAATTTAAATAGGATTCTTTCATCATGAGTTTTTCTAAGTTACTTCAACCAAGGGCTGAGATTTTGTCAGGGGAAGGTATCGATGGAATAATCGACTTAGCCAATATTGACAACCGCCGGAAGCTTGAGTCAAATCCCAATCGCTTCTTCTCACTAACCTACCCTACTGCTGATGTAAAGAGGGTTGTCCAGACATTATCTGACAGATTCAAAGGCAGTAAGGATGCAGCAGGATTGTTCCTTTTTGAAGGACTTAAAGGAAGTGGAAAATCTCATCTTTTACTACTGATCTATCATTTGTTCAAAAATCCCAAGCAAGCAAAAAAATGGCTAGATGCACATAAGATGTATTGCGAACTTCCGGAGGGTACTGAGGTTGTTGTAAATAAGTTTACAGACCTTCCCCTATTTTCACTGTGGGATTTTATTTTTAAGCAGTTAACCGGCACCGCACCAGAAACTGGCATCGTTCAGCCTGGCCTGGAGGATATGAAAAAGGTAATTGGAAATAGGCAATTGATTCTTATTTTAGATGAACTTGAGCAAGGTATCAGGGTAATCAGCGACTCAGCTCGCAAGGCTCAAAATATTGCATTTCTTCAGATGCTCTCCGAATGGGCAAACCGCTCGGATAATGTAACTGTATTTGCAAGTGTCTATAGTGATCAACAAGAACCTGGAAGTACCCTCAAAAGGGTACCAAGCTGTCGAGTCCAGTTTGCTCATTCTGCTGACAAAGCCAAAGTGGTGCTCCATAGACTATTTGAGAATTATCTTGATTTTAAATATGACTTATGTGCTCCTGTCGTTGATAGCTACATAAACACATGGGGTAAGCAATCACTAATGTCACCAGATGAATATAGGTCCAAAATGCTCCTAACATATCCCTTCTTGCCTGATGTGCTTGAGCTGATTCTGGAAAGAGTTCCTGCCCGGGGAGGATTCCAGAGTGTCAGAGGTGCATTGGGTTTTTTGGCGAATATGGTGCGTTTATCTCATGATAAAGCTAATTTTATAACCACTGGCCATGCCAATCTATATGACAGAGAAGTGGCGATAAGGCTTTCAGATCTCGATCTAAGTGGAGATCTGATTTCAAGGGCTATTGGAAATCTTGTAGAATTAAAGGATCAGCCCCTGGCCTCAGAGATTGGCGCCTCGGTCATGCTTTACACACTTACCAGTACAGGCCATGGCCGCGGGGCTACCCGCGAGGAACTCATAAGAAATGTTATTGCCCCCGGTGTTGATATAAACGATTTTGAGAGAACAATAATTGCCTTCCAGAAATATGCATCACATTTCTGGGTTGAAGAGGGAAGGTATTTTTTCGATATAGAAGAGAATCCTGATGCAAAAGTGGAGCTACGCTCTCTTACTATTGACCCTGATGGAACAAAGGCCAGGGATCTTCTTCACATGCTTTGGCGAGATGAGATTTTCAGGGAATCCAATTCTGTTGTATATAAAGGTGAACAGGAGACAAAGGATGTCCTGGATCAACTCGATAATAACTACCTGAGGTATGTCCTTGCACCTCGCAAACTAATCCAGAAAGAGCGTCATGAATTTTACCGAGGTATCCCAACACGAAATCAGGTTATCTTACTGGAACCACGAGATCAAAAATTTGACCTTGATAATCACAGAGATCTTCTTAAATGGGCCCAAAGGCAACTGGCTGCACAAGAATTAGCTGGCAGTGCACAAGATTCTGGACGGAGGTCTACCTATGAGCGAATCGGACGTGAGGATAAAGGACATTGCATGGATACAATTAAGAGGGCTGGCCTCATTTACATTCACTGGGAAAATTACGGTTCATCAGCAAAAGATGACCAGGTAGAAAAAGAGAATGTGCCAGGCACAACAAAAGAAGATGTGCGTAACTACCTCTCGCAGCAGCTTTTTCCTACCCAGTTATTTGAAGAACACCTCTCTTCCCGCTTAGCCGACCTCCTAAATCTTAGTATAAAAGATATACATAAACAATATTGTTCTACCCTGGGATTCCCTGTTCCAACCACTGTAAGCTCTGTAAGCCAGGCGATAAGGGGGCTATGTTTAAAGAGCCAAATTGGGATCAGACATCCACGGGGTAACTTCTGTCACGAAAATCCAGGCCTGACAGAGACAGAGCTCTTTGATGCAAAAGTGGGAGAACCATTTGAGACAACTCATCGCCCTCCAATATTTACTCCTACTGGGGAAGATGAAGAAATATCGCCCCCCATCAGTGGAGAGGAAACAACAATTATTATCCCTCCAACAGCCGTTCCTGAAAAAAGAGAAGAAATCGGTATTCCACCACAGACTGGCCCTGGGGAGCTTCGGCAGACTATTGCGGCAAGGCTCCAGGAGTTTCCAGATCCAAAGATAATACAAATTCGCACTACTATCTTTCTGGAAAAAAGCACTGGAGACCTTACCAGTCTTCCCGCGTCAATCAGGGGTAATCTTAGTGGTGAAGGTGCCCTTACAGCCGAGATTGCTATTACCAAGAATGGTGAATTCTCCAAAGGTGAAGTAGAACAAATTATTGAATCGCTTCCCTCTATACAAGGGGCTGATTATTCAGCCCGCCTGGATTTAATTTTTGAATCACCACCAAAGGAAACTGATAATGAGTAATCTAACCGATGAAATATTTGAAAGTTTGATTGCATCAGGACCGAGGGTTGAATGGCTCACAAGGTGGCTTTTAGAAAAAATATGGTCAACTGAGCGCTACCAAGACCTCTCTCCATTACAGTACCTCAATGATGGCGAATCGAAAGTTAATGAACTTGAAGAAATCATATCGTCGGCTACCTATAGGCTATATGACGAATTTCTTGGCGAGGTTCAGCACGACAGGGACGTCTCAGAAATTATTGAGGGGGAGGATCCATTTGCAATAGTTATCTTTGATGGTTTGTCTCTTAGAGAAATTCCAGTCCTTCTAAATTTTGCTCAAACATCCGGATTTATAGTGCAGGAAACAGGAGCATCATATTCGGCTATACCAACCGAGACCATTGACTTTATCGAGCTTAGGTTGCAATGCGGAAACATAGCACCATCTCAGCTACCTAAAAGAACGGTATTAAAGGAAAAGGGGATTACCGCCTATTACTACGATAATCCTAACCAGCAGCACCTTCTCGATCACAATTCAAGGGGACTTCTCCTGTGGTCGGCCTTCCCTGATAATACATATAGTGATAGCGGTGCTCGCTTTCCGCAACACTTCGAGCAGATTCGCCAGCTTCTGGAAACCGCGTGGCTGAATACGGTTCAGCAGATCCCTCGTGGACGTAAGATTCTTGTAACAAGTGATCACGGATACGTATATTTGGGATCAGGCCTATCCTTCCCAAGATCTAATACCGAGCTACGCCCATTATCGGAGTATCTAGGCGGAGAGCGGTATAGGCGACTAAGTGATGAGGGAAAGCAGCCACCTGATCATCCTGACCTTGTTGTGTTTCCAAGCCGAAAGGTAGCAGTATTACGTGGGCGGATACAGACCCACCCGCCTGGTAAGGCAGCAAGCAGGCTCTATAAGCATGGGGGTCTATCTGTAATGGAAATACTAACACCATGGGTTATTCTAGGGAGGGAGGAAGAATAAATGTCTGAGCAGATTGAACAAATTCAATTGGTACTTTTTAGCCCGGGAATTGTAATTACTAATAAACCAAAATTAGTAAGTAATATAAATGATGCACTTCAAGGGTTGTTTGACGGCGATCTTGCAATACTCCCTATACCTGACGACGCGCCTGCCGAAATACCAAGAATTATTTTAAAATCAAATGATGAAAAATATACATTGCAAATAACCACCAAGAGGGTAAACTTTTTTTACAATTATCGTCCTGAAGATTCTCCTATTGAATTCCCAACTAATGGACTTTACGATAAATTCATTAAGATATGTAAAGGTTTCATAGAGGAAGTCCATTGTCAATTTTCGAGGGCTGCAATAATAACCCGTTGGATAATAGAATTGACAGGAAGTGGAGCAGAATATGTTTTCTCAACATATCTTCAGGAAGATGTTCCATTTAAGGATCCGTATGATTTAGAGCTTCATTGCTTAACTAAGGAGAATGTGTCTGGGTGCAAAACAAATAAATGGGTAAGGATTAAATCTGCACGGAAGGCCTCAGATCCAAGTCAAAATAATCTTCTGACAGTGTTAATAGATATAAATACCATTGCAGAGGAGCAATATGAATTTGGCGACGTTTTATTAACTCAGTTTCTCAATGAGAGTAGCGATATAACTAAAGAAACTATCGGTGCGCATTTTATGAAAGAAGGAGACTAAATAATGGATGTGAAAGCTAACAAAATAGAAGATGCTGCTGCATATGCCATACCATTGGATCTTACAAAACACATGATTACTTCCATAGGGCTTCAAGGCCAATTTTCTTTAGTGTGTGAAAAATATAATATTTTTACAGATACTTTTTATAACCTAATTAAAGGTTATCTCCAAACTGTGATCCCACCCGAAACAGGTTACCAAATCTGGAGTCCTGAAGATATATTTGGATATATAAGACTACAAAGGCAATTAACAAGGGAAACCCTAGAAGAAGAAAGAGAAGAAGAACAAGAGAGGGAACATATTGAAGAAAGTGCTCTATTCTGTATAGCAGATAAATATAGCAAATATGAAAAAGTTAAATCTATATATGTACAGAAATACCGTGCCGAAATTCAATTTCATGTCCTACTCGGTATTACTGAATATGACGATGATTTAATGGAAGATTTGCTGGATACAGAGTATGACATTCGTAAAGAATTTGATTATCTCTCCTTCACATTCCTTTATCCTCCTGTTGCTTTTGTAGACAGAAAGGATATTGTTCATCCAGAAGCCAGGTGTATTTTTTCAAGATAATAAGCGATGGCAGATTACCCAATTCATATCGCACAGGCAGAGCATAACGAAGAAGCGGCTCAGAAATTAGCCTTTGAACCCCCTTATCATGATTGGGGAATCACTGCAGCCTTTTATTCTGCTATACATTATTTTGAGTCATGGCTTTTTTACGAAGGAGAAAGGCACACAGAAACAAGCATTCCTCCTGATGAAGAAGGAAAATTGAAGTATACAGCACATGGTTGGCGAGAGAAGATTATAGTAAATAAGCTTACAAGAGTAGGTTTTAAGGCCTTTAGAAAATTAAGAGATAGTAGTGAAACAGCTCGATATTTAAGTCTTTCTCGATTAGGGACCAAAAGCATTGAATGGCTTGACAGGCCTGCATCTCAATATTTTAAGCCACAGCACGCTCAAAAGATGGTGGAAAAGGATCTCCAGACATTAAAGAAAGAACTTAAGATAGATTTATCAAAATTATTACATTCCTTAAAATTGCAGAATAAAACTCCAAACGCTCTCTTAATCATTCAGCAAATATTAAGTAGATTCCACTCAAAAGAATCATTCCTTAATGCATCTTTAAATAATCTTAAACGGTTTATGAGTGAAGAAACACTTTCCTTATTGAGGAATCAACTTGAACAGTCAAAGGAATCGGTTAAGTGGAAATAGAGAATGGACACCTCAATTACGAAATATGCCATTGAAGATTCCTTCCCCATTGTAGAAATAAATCGTCTTGCCATTCCCGAAAGAAATGCCTTTAAGCCAATCTATCAGATGCACAAATGGTTTGCCAGGCGAGCTTCTTGTGTGTTTCGGGCAATTCTCCTTGGCTGCATGAAACCTCTCCCTTTAGATGATAAGGGCAATCCCCTTAAAAGCGGGGCTGAGATTATCATGGAGGAGTTCTATAAAGACCATACCAATGACCCGGATACAAAGGGGAAGGTCATTCTCGATCCATTCATGGGCGGTGGAACAACGGTTGTTGAGGCCCTGCGCTTGGGGTGCAAGGTCATAGGAATCGACCTCAATCCCGTGGCTTGGTTCATTGTGAAAACAGAGGTTGAGCCGGTTGACATTGATGAACTTAAGGCATCCTTCAGGAGGCTTTCCGAGCGTAAAGTTACCTGGGGTGAAAAATCTGTTAAAGAGACACTTCTTGAGCAGTACAAAACGGAATGCCCTTGCTGCGGGGCCGGCAGGGAAGAGGCAGATATCATTTACACATTCTGGGTTAAATCCGCTATCTGCACCAACCCTCTTTGTAAAAAAGAAATCCCTCTCTTCTCAGATTATATCATTGCCAATAAATCTCCATCTATCAGATATAGTCCTGATGTTGAGTGTCCTGAATGCGGGAAATCATTTGATTGGGAGATAGAGTCTGCAAGTCTTATTGCTGAGCCTGGATTATGTGTTGTGAGCTCAACCTATTCAGCCGGGATTGGCCGTACAACTGCAAGATGGGCATTCTCAACAGATAATGAGGTCGAATGCCCTTGGTGCCATAAGCAAGTTAAGGCAAAGGCCAAAATCCCAAAGCCAAAGAGAAAGAAGGTTCCACTCACTGTCCTTCTTTGTCCGCACTGTTATAATGTGTGGCAATGGCGTGGTGATTTGCCCGAAGAGGTAAACTGCCCTGTATGTAAGAAAAGATATATTCCCAAAACTGGCAATATCCCCAAGAGTGGATGGTTTCTCTGTCCATCTTGCGGGCATACTGACAGGATTATCAATTCAATACGAAGCTTACCAGAGGACAAATTACTTCCCATGAGGCCATACGCCATTGAGGGGTATTGCAAAGTCTGTGCAGGGGATGTTTATGAGGATATTGACTCTCAGCAGATTAACCTTGACGGCACCCACTCAAAACGTAGAACGAAAAATCCAAAATTAGCCGACCATCCCTGCCTGATCACAAAAAACAACGGTAAGTTCTTCAAGCGAGTAACACCGGCTGACCTTGCCAGATATCAGAGAGCATGTGAAATATGGCAGAAAGAAAAAGGGAACCTGCCTTATCCCAAGCAAAAGATTCCATGGGGAGAGAAAACGAAATCAGGATTAATAGCCCATCACTACCTCTACTGGCATCAGATGTTCAATCCACGCCAGTTACTTTGCCTTTCAACATTGCTAAAGGCGATAGATGAAGAGCAGGATCAAGCATTGAAGGAGATGTTGTTATGTGCTTTTTCCAATTCTCTTAATGATAATAATATGTTCTGTCGCTTTGCGCAGCCACGAAATCATCTTGTTGGCGTGTTTGCTCGACATGACTTTCAGCCTAAAGCAGATCCCCTTGAAGGCAATGTATGGGGAGGCAAGTTTGGTCACGGACAGTTTTCTAATTATTGGAATAGTATTATAAAAGGGAAGCAATTTATTGAAAAACCATATGATACAGGGCAAGTTAGCCAAATACATGGCACATCCAGGGATAAGATTGAATGCGAAGGGGAGTTGAAATGCATTTCCTCAACAAGAATATATTCAGATGATGAGAAAACTAACTTTGTAATAACTGATCCACCCTATGCAGGCAATGTGAATTATTCAGAACTTTCTGAATTCTTCTATGTGTGGATTCGGTTAATTTTAGCAAAAACATATAAAATCTTTGCGCCCGAATTAACTCCCAAATCTGAAGAGATTATTGAAAATCCTACAAGAGGAAAAACATCCAAAGACTTTGAGAATGGTTTAATTCAAGTTTTCAAGGAATGTTATAGGATGTTACATATGAATGGACTTTTTGCTTTTACTTTTCATCATGCAGAAGGAGCTGCCTGGGAAGCACTTCTAAGGGCAATTTGTAACGCTAATTTTGCCATTCAATCAGTTTTTCCTATACATAGTGAATCTGAAAATTCACTCCATTTGATGGGTAAAAAGTCAATTTCTTACGACCTAATCCACATTTGTAAGAAACGACAAGAAATGAGCAATCAGCAACAAGTTACTAATAAACGCTCATGGGCTGGCATCCGCCAAGAAATCCGCCGTAAAGCCAGAGAAGAGATTAAAGCCATCGAAGCAGGAAGATATGGCAATGACCCGCTATCACCTGCCGATGTAAACATTATTCTCATCGGTAAATGTCTGGAACTCTACAGCCGTTACTATGGAGCGATTGTTGACCATGAAGGAAATGAAGTAAAGCTCAAAGATGCTCTGGAAGAAATCCGAATGATGGTGGATCAGCTTGTTACAACAGAGCAACCCTTGCCTTCAGAGCTCGCTGATATTGATCCTGAATCCTATGTATATCTCACATGTCTCTGCGATCGCAAAGAGGTGAAGAGCGACGATGTCCATAAAGCTACACGTGGTATCCTGGAACCCGATTCCCTGATCAAGGCAGGGATCATGATAAAAGGTCGGGCTGGAAGGGGAAGATCCTATGAGGTAAAGCAACCCCTTGAACGGTTCCATGCTCTTCTTGAAAAATTCAATCCGCCCAAGCAAGAGCAGCAAAGCCTATTTGGTGAGCTAAATCCTCAAAAGACAAAAAGTAAGGTTTATTTCATTGATTATGTCCACCTTTTAATGGCACTTGCGGAGGGTGGAGAGAATGTTGTTCCATGGCTTGAGCGTTTCAGGGGAGAGACGCCCAGGCTCAGGGCAGCCTGTGAATATCTAATGTCCAGGAATAAAGGTTTTACTTCAAGTCTGAAAAAAATTTTGGGTTTAATAGATATAGGTCCTCTTTTTAATACGAGATAATGAAATGCCTGGATATCAACTAATAGAAATTGTCAATCTTAGAACTGCTAAACAGCGAGGGATTGTTCCTTACGAAAATGATATAGGTCTTTTAGATTTCTTGCGAGAGTTAAGGCAGGATTCGTTTCCTTTTCCAAAGTTTCATAGATTGCAGGTGAGGGGCTTGGAGGATGTGCTATTTGCGGCAAGGCCTCATCATGAAGAGATGGCTCTTAAGATACGGGGGATTCTGAGAAGAGGGGCACAGGATCTGGAAAGAAGACTTATAGAGATTCAGTTTATCTTTCAGGGGAAACTCATAAAAGGAGATACCCTCTGGGTTGAGTACAGGAATGCGAGACTTCCCATTGGACACATTTTTGGGTTGCCCATGAGGCAGAGCGATTCTAATGACAATCCATTTTATAAGACTAACTTCCATTTAAGCAATGGATGAACAGAAAACAGATAATATAAAAGAAAACGAGAGGGTCCTGGTTTATGGCCTCGAAGAGCTGGGGGCAGGCGAGGTATTACGAATACGTGAGTCAGGGGGCGTTTACCAGGTCGATGTGTTATTTGACAGGGTTGATGGCCGCCGACTGGAAACAGTCCCCATTGATCGTCTTAAACAAGCGCCGGACCTGTTTGAGCGATTTTCATCAGGAGATCTTGATTCTCCATTAGATTTTTTCCTGAAACAACTTGCTTACCAACTACCACTCTCCAATGTAGGGGGAGAACTCTCCAACTCAAGAACAGATCTTTTGCCCCATCAGATACTTCTTACACGTGACATTATAGAATACCAGAGACGGAGATTCCTCATAGCTGATGAAGTGGGCCTTGGCAAGACCATAGAAACTGGTCTCATTGTACGAGAACTTTTTGCCAGAAAGGATGCGGAGAGAATCCTTATTATCTGCCCGGCAGGACTAACCCGAAACTGGCAACAGGAGCTCAGGGAATGCTTCAGGCTTCATTTTGATATACTTGGTACCGACTTTTCCGATGTCACTCATCTATCCTGGGAAACACATAATCGGGTAATTGCCTCTATTGATACCATAAAACAATTGAGGAGAATAGAACGGCTCAAGAGAGCACCTAAATGGGACCTCATTGTTATAGACGAGGCCCACCATCTAAGTAGAAAAAAATATGGCAAGAAGGTGCAACTGACTCAAAACTATCGCCTGGCAGAAGCTCTTAGGACTTATACCCGTGATATGCTCTTTCTAACAGCTACACCTCATCAAGGGGATGGTTATCAATTCTGGTCACTGATACAACTTCTCGATGATCAGCTATTTGAATCACCAGATGTTATGAGCGATCACAGGGGCCTTTTGAATCGGGTTATGTTTCGCAGGACAAAGCGCGAAGCTACTGATGCAGATGGAAATCCCATCTTTATGAGGCGCCAGGTATATACGCAAACATTCCCTTTAGCGGCGCGAGAGCGGTGGTTTTACGATCAATTGACCGAATACCTCCGGGAAGGGTATGGAGTTGCCGGAATAGGGCAGAGTAAAACTACAAGCAAACAAAGGGCAGTAGGCTTTGTTATGGCCACTTTCCAGAAAATGATGTCCTCAAGTCCAAGGGCTATTAGACAGGCCCTCAGACGCAGGCTTCTTGTTCTATTGGCACGGGAATACATGGCTTTGGAAAGAAAAGCTCAAAAGTCACATGCACCTAGCATAACTGAGAGGCTCTTTAAACTTCAGGAGGAGTTGAGAAGGTTGGCTATAGATATTGCCTCCATTCCATCGTCTTCAGGGCAGATGGCCGAGGCCGATTTTTATATTGCCAAAGTAAGACAGAGGCTTGCACGGAAAGGTTACATTGGAGAGGAGACTACCTCCTGGGCCCTTGATATGGAGGAAGAGGCAGAAGATGCAATCTATTCTGAGGCTGTGATTCCTAATGAGCCTCAGAAAGTTCGGGAGCTTATTAAGGTTGCACCAGTTGGGCCTGATCGTAAATTTGATACCTTGATAAGGGCAATGGAGCAGGTAAAAAGACTCTCACCAGATGAGAAGATATTGATTTTCACACAATACAGGGAAACATTAAAGTTTCTGAAAATGGAATTGGCCAAACTATATGGTGAAAGCAAAATAGCCGTAATTAAAGGGGGGCCGCTTGATGATAAGATTGCCGCTGTTGAGACATTCTGGGAGCCAGAAGGCGCCCAATTCTTGATCAGCACATCAGCCGGTGGCGAGGGAATCAATCTTCAGATCTGTCATATCCTTTTCAATTATGACCTTCCCTGGAATCCCATGGCAGTTGAGCAAAGGATTGGGCGAATCCATAGATATGGCCAAACCGACACTGCCCAGGTTTACAATCTGGTTGCCGAAGATACTGTGGAAGAGAGAATATATGGCCTGCTTGAAGAAAAACTTTTAAGCATAGCTAAAACCATTGGAAAGGTCGATGAAGTTACTGGACAAGTTATAGAAGATTTCAGATCCGAGATTCTTGGTTTTTTAGGCTCTTCTCCGAGGTATCAAGATCTGTATAAGAGGGCATTGATAGATAGAGATTACCAGAGAACAGAGCTGGAAATAGTCGAGGCAATTGAAAAGGCACGACAGGCAAGTGAAGCATTGCGGCAACTTGCACAGGATTTGGAGTCGTTTAATTTCGGTCGATATAAAAAAATAAAAGGCCCTTTCGCCCTTGATGACCTTAAACTTTTTGTAGAAAAAGGGATACTTCGATTAGGAGGCGCCTTTATACCTCAGGGTGATGTTACTCACATTCAAACTCCTAAAGCCTTGCACCAATATTCAAATGTCTCCCCTCGCTATGAAAACATAGTATTTGACAGAAAGCTGGCAATGAGAAAACGAAATGCTGAATTGATGGGGCTTGGCCATCCATTGATTGATGCCCTTATAGAATATCTCAGGAGTCCTCTATTTTCTGGCGAAGTAACTGGAAATTGGCCTGGAGCGGCAAAGTCATCTGAGCTCTCAGTCCGATGCATGTTTATTGTGAATTTTGAGGAAGGAAAGAATAAGGCCTTCTACAAAGGGTTTTCTCTTTCCGATGACGCGGGCTTGAAGAACTTTGATTCGAGATCCGATTTAGAGGAATTGATTTCATTGAAAAGCAACGTTAATCGACCAGGGACTTGGGAGACCCTATCAATGTCACAATCCATGAAGGATAGGATCCTATCTATAATCGCCGAAGAAGAAGCCCAATTGAGGGCACAATTTGATAATATCCTTTCTATAAACAGTCATATTGTTGGTCTAATGGAAAATTGATAGAGAATAGTTAGATGTACAAGAGGGAACGTGAATTTAGGATCAAACCCGCCATTCCGCCATGAAGACGGCGGATAAAAAATACGGCGGACAGGCCCTCCAGAAACACGGCGGGAAATCCTAAACTATCACCTAAAGGGAACGTGATGCAGAAATTGCATACATTTATTCAATGGAGTGAATAATTACCTCCAAAAACATATACAAGAGGCTACTTTCGGATGGAGTGATCTTGGCATCGTTGATATTTTTCCTATGTTGAAATCCGAAGAGGTAATGAAGCTCATTCCAAAATAATAGAATACATTTAAATGGAAAATTGGAGCTTTAAAAAAGAAACTCATGAGAAAGGATACTTTAAAGATGCCACTATGAAGCCTCCAAGGAGTTGCTATGCCTCTTTGGAGGCTTCATGATTGTAGTATTCACTACAGCTAAACCAGGGAAATTAATTGTTTACCTTTTAAGAAGGAGGTTAAGAATGGCAGAATTCATACCGTGGAATAGTCAGCCACTGGATGAGTGGGCCAAGAAATATGCTAAGGGAAAATTTATCAAGCTTGATGGCTATTCTACCCACTATATCGAGAAGGGAGAGGGAGAACCGGTTATCCTTATTCATGGATTTTTGTATGATTCGTATATGTGGAATAAGAACATAGATGTCCTAGCCGATAGATTTAAGGTTTATGCCGTTGATCTCTGGGGATTTGGCTACAGCACACGAGAGCCCATGGACTATGGCTATCCGCTATATGCTAACCAATTGCTTAAATTCATGGATGCCCTGAACATTCAGAAAGCTTCCCTGATAGGGCAGTCTATGGGTGGAGGTACCAGTATCTTCTTTTCTGTCAACCATAGAGATAGAGTCAACAAGCTCATTTTGGTGGACCCAGCAGGAATGCCTAACCCTTTGCCTTTATTAGGCAAGATAACTAATTTACCAAAGGTAGGGGAGTTTCTGCTCGGAATGAAAAGCGATTTCTACCGCAAGATGGTCCTGAGCACTACCTTCATCCATGATAAAGGGGTTATTACTGAAAGCTACTTTGAGAATGTAACTCGCTTTCAAAAGATTAAAGGTACCACTGAAATCTTGCTGAAAATCTTACGCAAGCAGTTTTTTCACTCGTTGCCCGATGAAATCCATAGGTTGGGAGAGATGGATGTGCCAATCCTTATCATATTTGGTCGCCAGGATAAAGCTGTTCCCCTTGAGCGTGGAAAAGAGATGCACAATATCTTAAGCGGGTCTCGACTAGAGATCTTTGAGAACGCCGGGCACTGTCCGCATGATGAACAGTCGCAGAAATTCAACCAACTTGCAGTTGATTTTTTGTCCTCAAGTTGAACAGGAAAAAGCCTTCGATTCTACAAGATGTAAAAGTAAAACGTTGGTTCCAAAACGATTTAAATATTTTTTATCTCTTGCAATTAATCGTTAAAAAATATCAAAATTTATATTAAATATTCTATGAAGAAAGGCGCTCGTGCAGAAATTGCTTAACGTTCCTTGAGGCAGTAAATGAAAGGCTTTACCCCGACCGCATAAAGCAACGGCTTTAGTCCCGACCTTCTGTGATCGTAAAGTAGGGGACGTCCATTGGTAAATAAGTAACTTCGCATATCATAATAGATAATAATGAAGGGGGGCATTCATACAGAAAGTGCTTAACGTTCCTTGTGGCAGGAAATGAAAGGCTTTTGACCCGTCCCGACTTTTTCTGGTCGGGATTGTGGACCTTATTAAGGCCGGGATGTCGTGTCATGGGTAAGCCCATAGAACTCCATCGGCATCACGGATAGTAATTGGTTTGCATTTCTCTTCACAGCAACCACTTTTACCGAAAACTGCTTTGAGCAGAAATCGGTAAATCTTTCACACCCTCCTCTATTGTTCCTGAATAAGTGAAATACCAGTCAAAATATCGCCATCCTATTCTTACCGCTTACAAAATTCCGGGATGTCCCTCTTCATCAGAAAAAAAGCAGTTGAGGTTTTGATTACCATGCGTATACTGGAATGTATTCAGATTTGCGTATATAGCACATAGTCATCGCCCAATGAGTGCTGAAAACAAGCACAACATCTGTGTATTTTTGTTGGATGGGGAACCTTATTGAAACAAAAACAAAGAGGAGGAACGTACAATGATAGAGGATCCAAAACAATTTCTAAAAAGTTTGCAAAACGGATTTGAAGGATTTTCCAAGGTCGACAAAGAGACCCTAAAAGCATTTGAAAATCTCAATGAAAATGCCCTCAAGCCAGGAGCTCTGGACCGCAAGACTAAGACATTAATGTGTGTTGCCATCGGCATAGCCACTCATTGCGAATACTGTATTGCTGCCCGTACTGCGCAAGCTTTCCAAGCTGGCGCTACGCGCGAGGAGCTTATAGAAACGGCATCGGTTGGTCTTCTGATGGGAGGTAGCCTGGCAATGGGACCCATCATAACCCTATTCGTAGACACGATCAATATGCTCGCTCCAGAGTCCGGTAAGGAGTAAAGGGACTTTGGGGAGATTGTTGACCCCGGTTAAATAAAATCAACGACAATTTAACTGGGCCCCGATAGTGAATGGGGTCAGGCAATTATAATAAGTAATTGGCTGAGAATCCTATGAGTTGGGGTCAAACCCCAGTTAAATACGCTACGCTTGTTTTCTCCGAAAAATTTAACGGGGTAAACCTGAACTATTAACTAAAATTTGGGATCAGGCCCAAAATATGAAGGGTAAGGTCTTCATTATTCACGTCGCTATAGTGAACTAATCTCACGCCTTTTCAATACTTGGTATTTTGCATCCGTTTTTTCTACCTAATAATTCAGTCTTGCTTTTTGTTTCCTTTGTGGCATTATAAACGATAACAAATTTGAAAATTTCTACTATTTCTTTTTCCTATGGAGAAACCCCTCAAAATGTGCATGCCGTGCTCCTGACAGAACACTGAAAATTCTGTTGGGAGCTTCAACCCTTTTTTTCAAAAACGAAGCAATTCAACGCATACTCTTCAAAATGATAGAGCCCGCAGACAACACTGCTAAAGGCTCAAGGTCGTGAAAATCTTTAGAGTGTATGACATGCAGCGATGTGCGCTCCAAAGCATTGCACCAAATCTTAAAATTTTAGGAGGTAATAAGATGAATGAGGAAAAGATTGCCAGTATCATGCGCGAGTTAATTGAGTCGCTTGAGGCCGCGGACGTGGAGAAGTCGCTTTCTTGTTTTGCCGAAGATGGAGTTTGGATTAACCCTAACGGCACCTTCAAAGGCAAGGAGGAGTTGAGGCGCTACCTGACGAACTCGGCTCAGTCAATGCGAGATATGAAGGTTAGGGAAACCGGGAATAAAATTATTGTACAGGAAAACAAGGGTTTCTTCGAGCACGTCGTAGCAGTTACAATAGAAGGCGAAAGAGCCGAAGCGCTGGCCATTTGTGCATATGAGTTCACCGATGATAAAATTCAGGAAGTCAGGACAGTCTATGATAGGCTGTTGATTGTTAAACAGGTGGCCAAAGGATGGTTAGCAAAGAGGCTTGTGAATTCGATTGTAAAGCAAGCAGAAAAAGGATTGCATTAGTCGTACATTTCAAGGAAGAAGAAAAGAGGTATATATCATCTTTGCCCGTCCAACCATAGTTTAAGTCAAGATCGACAAGCTGGATGAAACCACAAAGCTCTATGAGGAGTGTGTTTTCCTTGAGCCAGATCACAGAAGCGCTATCCGGGAGCCTCTCTCCTCACCGTGAATTTAGGGTCAAACCCGCCAGAGGGACGGCGGGAAATCCTAAACTATTAACTGATGTAAGTTTGGTGTCAGGTGTCGCATCTTGAATTGTCACCTATGTGAATTACGAGGTAATGAACCATGCCACGTATCTCTCAAGTCCCTGAAGCGAAGTGTTACCCCCAAGTATCGATTACTGCCATGATTGGGGAAGATCTCAGGGTTGAAAAACTTATAACTGCTGAATGAAGCTTTGAGCAAAATTTATTCGGCATAGTACGTAAAACTACCGTTATTTTTTCAAACAAAAGGAGGTAAAACCATGATCGGAGCTTTGATAGCAAAGAAAAAGACGGCCTCTACATATAAATCCTTAAATAGTAGAGACATCAACAGTTTTCTTGCAAGCTGGCACGAAGAATCAACATGGATTTATCCGGGTGACATATCTGCCAGTGGCGAGTTTAAAGGTAAAAAATCAATAGAAGCGTGGTTCCAAAAATACTTGGATCAGTTTATCAATGTAAAAATTACTCCGAAAAGAATATGTGTTCAAAACCTTTTTGATCTTGTAGGTACAAATGTAGTTGCAGTGATTTGGGATGAAGAGGTGACAAACCGAGACGGAGATACATTTCAATTCAACGGCGTCACTGTTATCAATCTCAAGTTTGGTAAAGCCACACATGCTCAAGATTATGTATTCAACATAGAAGAACTAAGAAAAGCATGGGGTGAATAATGAATAATCGCCAACGTGACTTTGGGGACGTTGTTGACTAAGTTGAATAAATAAAATCAATGACAATGTAACTGGGCCCCGATAGCGGGATCTACGCGTTGCTCCGACCCCGAGGGTCGGGATCTCCGCTTCGCTTCGACACGCTATATTGAATAATTTTGCAGCTACTTTTACCGAAAACAGCTTTGAGCAGAAATCGGTACATCTGATCTGCGTAAAATAGGGGACGTCCATTGGTAAATAAGTAACTTCGCATATCATAATAGATAATAATGAAGGGGGACATTCATACAGAAATTGCTTAACGTTCCTTGTGGCAGGAAATGAAAGGCTTTTGACCCGTCCCGACTTTTTCTGGTCGGGATTGTGGACCTTATTAAGGCCGGGATGTCGTGCTCCATCGGCGTCACGGATAATGATTGCTTTGCCTTTCTCTTCCAGCAGCCACTTTTACCGAAAACAGTCAGCCATAAAAACGGCGGATATGAAAGGGGACGTTGTTTCTGAATGAACTTATGAAAGTGATCATGGCTTAGTTTAACTTTTATAAGATCAGTAAACGTTTCAAAAAATCCGAAATGAAGGCCTTTGACCCCGACTTTTTGTGGAATGGATTAACGTCGGTGTGTCGTATCACAGGCAAATCTGTAGGGCTCCATCGGCGTCACATAGAATGATTGGTTTGCATTCCCCTCCCGCCGCACGGGGATTAATGATGAATTCGATTACAATAAATATTTCTACACGTTCCATGGGAAGAGGCTACATATTCCCGGACACAAACAATATCAGCCCAGCCCCGAATTCCTCACCTGGCACAACGAAAACATCTTTCGGGGATAGTGTAGCTGAGATGTTATGGGAACAATATTTTGAAACGGAGACTTGGCCCCAAAATTATAGGATTTGGAGATGATAGTCGCTCTGACCGGTAGGCCAATAGCCAAGTATTTCATAACCAAGATAAAAGGAGGTATGTCATGCGCGGAGTCGTATTTTTAGGAAACAAGAAAATGGAGTTGGGGGAGATTCCCGATCCGAAAGTAAGAAAAGGGGATGTGTTGGTACGGGTAAAAGCCAGCGCAATATGTGGAAGCGAAATGGAGACCTTTGTTCCCCCAACAGGCCTTCCTTGGAAGGGGAACCCAGGGCATGAGGTAATGGGCATAATCGAGGATCCCAACGGTTCAAAACGCTTTCGAAAGGGAGATCGAGTTGGCGTTTCAACGCTCCAGGGTTGCGGAAACTGTTTCTGGTGCTTACAGGGAAAACAGATTTTCTGTAAGGAGGTCAGAGGGATCAGGAACGCCCACAGCGAGTACGTGGTGTCCAAAGAGATATGGCTTCACCCCCTCGATGACGATATAAGCGATGGTGCAGCAGTGCTTCTTTCCGGTGACGGGATGGGTGTGCCTTATGGCGCCAGTATCAGAAGCGGGGTGGCTCCGGGCGAAATTACCTGCGTGTTTGGGACGGGCCCCGTTGGATTAGGGATGACATTGTTTCAAACCTATTTGGGGGCACGGGTCATAGCGGTTGATATAAACCCACTTGCGCTTGAGCGTGCGAAACAAATGGGCGCATGGAAGACCATAAATCCCAAAGAGACGAAAGACCTAAAAACTGCAATATTGGACCTGACGTTTGGCCTGGGACCCAACAAAAGTTTCGATGCTATCTCCATGGGCAACCAGGAGCTGTTTCACACAATGTTGGACGTCACAATGCCGGGAGGCACGGTGGTGACTGTCGCACATGGCGATCATGGGATAGACCATGTCCGGGAGCGGCTTTCCTTCCACTTAGACCCAGCCAAAAGGGAGATTTGGGGCAGGAACCTCTCCGTGATGGGTAACTGGATGTGCCATTTCAGTGAATGGTCAGACATGGTGGCCATGGTCAGAAACGGCTTTCAGATAGAACGCATGATCACCAACCATTTTCCAATTGAAGAGGCGCATGAGGCATATCGCCGGGTTTCAGAGGGACTGGAGGGAAAGGTGATACTGACTCAGTAGGGACGAACAGACGCCTGCCCCCTTTGCACCTGTGATCCTGGTAAAGGGGTCAGGTCTGCTCTTGACTCATGTTAGTTTATGAAGTCACGCCTGAGGCGGATAAACCACGCCCGAGGCGGGCAAGCCCTCCAAACAGATGGCGGGTAAACGTTTTAGGAAATACAAAATGAAGGGCTTTGTATGCGTCACGGGTAATGACTGGTGTGCATTTCTCTTCACAGCAGCCAGGGATTGATGAAAAAAGGAGAGTCTACTCAATATACACTATTAACGTAAAGAGGATATAAAATGACATTATTGATTCTGATTGGAGCAATAGCTGGTCTCGTTATGGGAGCCGTGGGTGTTGGAGGTGGAGCAATCATAATTTTTTGTCTTTCAATTTTTGCCAAGTTTCCTCAGAAAATTGCGCAGGGGACAACTTTGTTTATAGTTGCTGCACCAATTAGCCTCTTGGCAGCAATGCGGTATTATAAACAAGATTTCGTTGATGTTAAGGCTGGTTTAATAGTTATGGCCAGTTTTCTCCTTTTTAGTTTCATTGGCGCTCATATCGCTGTTCATCTACCAAGCAACATGTTAAAGATTTTCTTGGGAATAATGCTTTTGTTGATGGGAGCAAAACTTATATTTTCTGGCTGGGCATCAATAAGTTAATAAGGCACTCCACCTGACTGCTATTCACCTTCGCCCACATAACGATAGGTGAGTTTGAACCTTTTTCAATGGCTGTCACTCACCTTGTGTCGTGAAAGGGTACATTAGTTTCTGAATGAACTTATGACTTTGGGGATGTGAATTTGGGGTCAAATCAGCCACACTACTGGCTGACAAGCCCGCCAGTCCGACAGAAGGACGGCGGATAAAAATGATGGCGGACAAACCCTCCAAAAACACGGCGGGCAAGCCTAAACTATTAACTAATGTAAGTTTGGTGCCAGGTCTTGAATCGTGTATTTTCACATGAAAGAGGACGTAGTTTCTGAATGAACTTCTTCGAAATGCGTTAAGCTTAAAAACGGCAAGCTATAAGCTTACAGCTTAACCCAATTAGGACTTGCTGCTGACATCTTGCTGTAGGTAAACGTCTTGGTAATCCGCTGCCATGCACCCCGTGAGGCGAGATCATGTATATAAGGCATGCTTAATATAAATAGAGGATTAATTACAATGATGAGAACACATTTAGTAGTAATCAAGGACTCTGATGGTTCAATTACCACACACCCTTTAAAACAATGGCTTCGGGAAAACTCAGAGAACCTGCCTCCCGGAATGCATCCTGATGATAATACTATGCCTATCCGGTTAGCACAGGTTCATCTGATTTCGCGGGATTCGTATGTGTCTTCGCGCCTTCGTAAAAGTCCCTGTAGGATAACGACCCCACTCGGGCGGCAATCTTCAGCACGCTATC
>Ga0315541_1001493_pt1 | contig 21596 bp, 13 predicted proteins | sample SalMarSW160190MG_FD_203095 | JGI IMG/M metagenome (GOLD analysis project Ga0315541, IMG submission 203095) | Salt marsh sediment microbial communities from the Plum Island Ecosystem LTER, Massachusetts, United States - Salt Marsh Sediment SW1601-190 ...
CGACCCGCTCCAGGAGCGACACCGCCCGGTCGCGGAGACCGCGCGCGCCACCTTGCAGTTCCAAGGGCACCAGGACGTTCTCCACCGCGGTGAGGGTGGGAAGCAGGTGGAAGGTCTGGAAGACGAACCCGACCCGCCGGGCACGAAACTCCGCGCGCTCGTCCTCGGTAAGAGCGAAGAGGTCCTCCCCGTCCAGGAGCACGCGCCCGGCCGTGGGCTCGTCCAGGCCGGCGAGGAGGCCGAGGAGGGTGGTCTTGCCGCTCCCCGAGGGCCCGACGACGGACACGAAGGCCTCGGGAGCCACCTCCAGGTGGATGGACCGCAGGACCGGCAGGGGACGTCCCCCGCTGGAGTACGTCTTCTCGAGCCCCTGGGCCACGATCATCATTGGATATGAACCGCCGCGTGTGGTCGTTGCTTCCGCTGGTCGCGCTGGCCTGCGCTCCCGAGGCGCCGGGCGCCGGAGGCGTGGACGGGCGTGAGCCTCTGGCCGAGGCGCAGGCCGCGTCCCAAGAGCCCTCCGGAGCGCCCGGGGGTCCACGGGTCGTCTTCCTGGGCACCAGCCTCACTGCCGGGCTGGGCCTCCTCCGCCTCGAGGACACCTGGCCCGCGCGCCTCGCCGAGCTCGCCGACTCGGCGGGGCTGGCCATGGACGCGGTGAACGCCGGCGTCTCGGGGGACACGAGCGCCGGGGGGCTGCGCCGCCTGGAGTGGGTCCTCCGGGAGCCGCTGGACGTCCTCGTCGTGGAGCTCGGCGCCAACGACGCGCTCCGGGGACAGGACCCGGAGGCCACCGCCGCCAACCTCCGCAAGATCATCGAGGCCGCGCGCGAGCGCTGGCCCCGGGCCCGCGTCTTCCTGTGCGCTATGGAGGCGCCGCCGAACATGGGGGAGGCCTACACCGGGAGCTTCCGCGCCATCTTCCCGCGCGTGGCACAGGAGACCGGCGCCGAGCTCGTGCCCTTCCTCCTCGACGGGGTGGCGGGCATCCCCGAGTTGAACCAGGGCGACGGCATGCACCCGACCCCGGAGGGACACCGCAGGATGGCCGCCAACGTGTGGCCCTCCCTGGAGCCGGCGCTGCGAGCGTGGTGGGATGAGCAGGAGCGCCCATGAACGCGTCACCGTTCAGCGTGGGGGTGCGCGTGCTGGGGGCGAGCGCGGCCCTCCTCGTCCTCTTTCTGGGGGTGGGGTTCGCTCTCCCCGGGACGTGGGGCGCGGAGCGCACCGCCGTCCTGTCCGCTCCTCCCGAGGTGCTCTTCCCCCTCCTCGAACGCCCCGCCGCGTGGCTCGCCTGGACAGCCTGGCCCGACCCGGGGCTCGTGGCCACGGGGCCCGACTCGGGCGCGGGCGCGCGCCTGAGCTGGGACTCGGAAGAGGTAGGGAGCGGCTCCTTCGAGATCATCGAAGCCGTGGTCCCCGCCCGGGTGCGCTACCACGTGGAGGTGCAGGGCGGCTCCATGCGAACCGACGGCACTCTCGTGTTGGAGCCCGAGGGGACCGGGAGCCGCGTGACGTGGCGAGAGGAGGGTGACTTCGGGTGGAACCCCCTGATGGGGTACTGGGCGCTGTTCATGAGCCGGGCCCAGGGGCAGGAGATGGAGAAGGCGCTGGCGCGCCTGGAAGCGGAAGTGGCGCGCACGGGCCGGTAGCCAACGGACGCCACGTGGTGGAACGGAGCGGCCGGACCGCTCCCGCGCCCTATGCCTAACCCTGCTGCTTCGCCCAGGCGATGAGGTCGAGGTTGCTCTTGGTCTTCTTCATGATGTTGAGCATCTCGTTCATCCCGTCGGAGATCCCCACGCCGGCGAGCTGGCGCCGCATGGCCCGCGAGAGCCAGAGGGCGTCGTCGTCGAGGAGGAGCTCCTCCTTCCGGGTGGAGGAGCCGTTCAGGTCGATGGCCGGATAGATGCGCTTGTCGGCCAGCTCCCGGGACAGGACCAGCTCGCTGTTCCCCGTGCCCTTGAACTCCTCGAAGATCACCTGGTCCATGCGCGACCCGGTGTCCACCAGCGCGGTGGCGATGATGGTGAGCGAGCCTCCTCCCTGGTCCGGGGCGATCTTCCGCGCGCTCCCGAGGAAGCGCTTGGGCTTCTCCAGGGACTGGGCGTCGAGGCCGCCGGAGAGCGTCCTCCCGCTTCCTGCCTCCACCGTGTTGTGTGCCCGCGCCAGGCGGGTGATGGAGTCGAGGATGATGACCACGTCCTCTCCCTGCTCCACCCTGCGGCGCGCCCGCTCCAGCGTCATCTCGGCCACCTGGGTGTGGCGCTCGGCGCCACGGTCGAAGGTGGAGGAGACGACCTCGCCGAAGCCGCACGACTCCATTTCGGTCACCTCTTCGGGGCGCTCATCCACCAGGAGGATCAACAGGTGGCACTCCGGGTGGTTGGTCACGATCCCCTCGGCCACGGCCTGGAGGACCGTCGTCTTCCCCGCCTTGGCGGGGGCGACGATGAGGGCGCGCTGCCCCTTCCCGAACGGGCAGAAGAGATCGATGACACGGTTCGTGTAGTCCGGCTGCCCCCGCAGCGTTCGGCCGCACTCCAGGACGAGCTGGTGGTCCGGGTGCATGGCGGAGAGGCGCTGGAACTCAGGCCGGCGTTTGATCTCGTCGGGGAGCCGGTCGTTGACCCGGGACAGGTAGGCCAGCGGCGGGCTCTTTCCGTTCCTGGGCCGCCCCACCACGCCCATGAGCTCGTCGCCGGTGCGGAGCCCGTACTTCTGGATGATCCGGGAGCCGACGTAGATGTCGTCCCTGCCCGGCGTGTAGGAGGACTCCCTGCGGCGAATGAACCCGGAGCCACTCCCCAGGACCTCGAGGAGTCCCAGGGGGCGCGACTCCGCCTCCAGGGTCTCGATGTCCTCGGTCAGCGGCGGGAAGTCCTCGCTGTTGTCGGGGGCGCCCGCGCTCGTGCCGGGAGCGTCGGTGTGGTCCTGAGGCTTACGACGGGGGCGACGTCCACGGCGGCGGCTACGACCACGCCGGCTCTTGGACTTCTCTGCGTCGCCTGACTGGATCTCTGGCGAATCGGGCACGTCTGAACCCATGTTGCCGGAAAGCAACGTCGCGGCGCGGTCGCGCCTGCACACGGCTTTCGGAAGAAATAATCCCGGGCTCGGAACTGAGCGGGATCGATCCGGTCCGCAGGCCAATTGGCAGCTGGACCCCGACGCGAACGGCGTCGGCGGATCTTATAAAGTGTGGCGCCTCCCAGGCGCCATGGCAAGGAGCACGTGCGGTTTTTCTCTCTCGCCGGCTGCGCTCGCACCGCTCCCCTCGTGTGTCCCGGGCGGGGCGAGGGTGTCCACGCAGCGGGACAGCGGCGGAGTCGGCGGTGCCCGGGCTATGGCGGAAACCGTTGTGGCACAACGCATCACATGACGTCACGGGGATGGCACGGGGGTTGCTTCATAGAGAGCAGGAACCCTCACGAGGAGGACACCATGCGCAAGCGAGCTTCGGTCCTGCCGGTCCTGGCGACGCTGGTGGCGGCGACTGCCGCCCCGGCCTCGGCGCAGACCCACCTCTCCTTCTCCGTGGGTGCCGGATCCCTCTTCTCCGGAGTCGGCTTCGGCCTCCACGTGGGCGACCATCATCCCGGCTCCGCGTTCGTGGGGCTCTCCCTCGGGCTCGGCTGGGGCGGCCACTATGGTGCCTCTCCGTACGGGATCTACTCGGACGCGTACGACCGGTGGGACTACGGGTACGGGAGTCACCGGGCGTGGTCGTCCTCCTCGTGCTGGGACTACTACGGGGATTCGTACTGGGATCCGTGGGACGACTGGTACTGGGACTGCGTGGCCGGCGGCCCCTACGTGTATGGATCGTTCCGCACGCGTAGCTGGCTGGGGCGCAGCTCCTGGTGGGGATGGCCCTCGACCTACGTCTACTGGGCCGATCCCTTCGCCACCCCGTGGGGTCCGTACTGGGCGTACGATCCCTGGGGCGGGTACTGGGGCAGCTCCTGGAGCTACGGATGGAACGGATGGGGATACCGCCCCTGGAGCTCCTGGCCCTACGGGTCCGGTCGGGTGCGCGTCGTGTACTCCGGCGGCGGCTTCCGGGATGTGGTGGGACGCGCCTCCCCCCTGGCCCGCGGCGGCGCCTGGGGCGGCGTGGGCTACAAGGAGTCGCCCGGGAACGTGGCGGCGGCCACGGCCAAGCGCAGGCCGTCGGCGGGGCCCGCGGCCACCGGTGCGCCCGGCCGTGCGGACGCAGTGGCGCCCCGGGCAGGCGCGTCGCGCGGTGGATCGGGTGCGGTGGCCCCGCGCGCTCCGTCCTCTCGGGGCGGCGCCAGCGCTGCGGCCCCCCGGCGCCCCTCGGACCGCGCCGCCCCCATCGGGGGCTCGCGGGGCACGGGAAGGACCCCGGCGGCGGCGCCCCGGACGCCAAGGGCGGGAGCTCCCCGGCTCGCCCCAGCGCGCCGGCGATGCGCGGCGGGAGCACCCCGGCCCGCCCCAGCGCACCGGCGATGGGGGGGAGCTCCGGGGGATCGTCCGCCCCGCGCTCGCCGTCGGCGGTGACGTCGCCCCGGAGCACCACGCCGTCGTCGAGGGTCGCGCCCTCGTCGCCTTCCAGGTCCAGGGCCCAACCCTCACGAGCCGCGTCCTCCACGTCGCGGCCCCAGGTGCAGCGCTCGGCGCCGTCGGCGTCGCGGCCCCAGGTGCAGCGCTCGGCGCCGTCGGCGTCGCGGCCCCAGGTGCAGCGCTCCGCGCCGTCGGCGTCGCGGCCCCAGGTGCAGCGCTCCGCGCCGTCGGCGTCGCGGCCTCAGGTGCAGCGCTCGGCGCCGTCGGCTCCACGGGCGGCGCCCGCCCCCAGCCGGCCGCGCTCGTCCTCTCCGCCCAGCGCGTCGCGGGCGCCGTCGTCCTCGGGGGGGAGCAGCCGCTCGGCGCCCGCCCCCCGGCGCCCGGGGGGTGGGGAGCGCTAGACTTCCCCGGTCGTCAGGCGCCGGCCCCCTCGGTGAGCGCGCCTCCCCGCATCACGCGCCAGCACGGGGAGGCGCCGATCCAGTAGGCCAGTTCCCCGGGGTGGTCCACCGACCACACGGCCAGGTCGGCGCGCTTGCCTACCTCCACGGTTCCCATGGCGTCACCCCACCCCAGGACGCGGGCGCCTACCCGGGTCATCCCCGCCAGCGCCTCCTCGGGGGTGAGGCGGAAGACGACGCACGCCAGGTTGAGGGCGAGGAGCGGGTCGAGGAGAGGTGAGGTCCCGGGGTTGAGATCGGTGGCCACGGCCATGGGGACGCCGAGCCTGCGGAACGCCTCCACCGGGGGCGCCACGGATTCCCGCAGGAAATACGCCGCTCCGGGGAGGAGGACCGCTACGGTCCCTGCGTCAGCCATGGCGCGGGCACCCTCCTCGGAGGCGTGCTCCAGGTGGTCGGCGCTCGCTGCCCCGTGGTGTGCCGCCAGCGCGGCCCCCCCCAGGTCCGTGAGCTGGTCCGCGTGGAGCCTTCTCGCCAGCCCAGTGCGCGCCCCGGCCTCCAGCACCCGGGCGCACTCCGCCGGGGTGAACGCGATCCCCTCGCAGAAGGCGTCCACCGCGTCGGCGAGCCCTTCGGCTGCGGCGCGGGGGATCATCTCCCGGCACACCAGGTCCACATACTCGTCGCGGCGCGAGGCATACTCCGGGGGGAGGGTGTGGGCGCCCAGAAGGGTCGCTCTCACCGGGATCCCCTCGGCCATGCCCAGGGAGCGGGCCACGCGGAGCATGCGGAGCTCCGTGTCCACGTCGAGCCCGTACCCGGACTTGATCTCGAGGGCGGTGACGCCGCGCCGTGCCAGGAGCCGCAGCCTGGGGGCGGAAGCCGCGACAAGGCCGGCCTCGCCGGCGGCGCGGGTGGCGCGCACCGTGGAGAGGATCCCTCCCCCGCGGCGGGCGAGGTCCTCGTACGTGGCCCCACCCAGGCGCTCCTCGAACTCGAGGGAGCGGTTCGCGCCGAACACCAGGTGGGTATGGCAGTCCACGAGCCCGGGGGTCACCCACCGCCCCTCCCCGTCGAGATCGTTCACCGGGCCCAGCACCCGCGGGAGATCCGCCTCAGCGCCGACCCACGCCACACGTCCGCCCTCCACGAGGATGGCGGCATCACGGAGTGCGCCGTAGGCGGCCCCACCGGGCCGCAAGGTGGCAACGTGGACGCCGCGGAGGAGGAACCGGGCCGCCACGGCGGACGCAGAGCTCACGGCGCGCGCCTCACATCTTTGCCATGGGGATGCGGATCCCGTGGCGGCGGGCCGTGTCCCACGCAAGCTCGTAGCCGGCGTCGGCGTGGCGGGCCACACCCAGGCCCGGGTCGTTGGTGAGCACCCGCTGGATGCGCTCCCGCATCTCCGGCGTGCCGTCGGCCACCAGGACCTGTCCGGCGTGGAGGGAGTTGCCGATCCCCACGCCGCCGCCATGGTGGAACGACACCCAGCTCGCTCCGGAAGCGGTGTTCAGAAGCGCGTTCAGGATGGGCCAGTCGGCCACGGCGTCGGTGCCGTCCTTCATGGCCTCGGTCTCGCGGAAGGGCGACGCCACCGAGCCCGCGTCCAGGTGGTCGCGGCCGATGACGACGGGGGCGCTGATCTCGCCCTTGGCCACCAGGTCGTTGATGGCCGTGCCGAAGCGCGCGCGGGCGCCCTGCCCCAGCCAACAGATGCGCGAGGGGAGCCCCTGGAAGGCCACCTTGTCGTGGGCCATGCGGATCCACCGGCACAGGTGCTCGTCCTCGGGGAACATGTCCAGCACGAGCTCGTCGGTGCGGTGGATGTCCTTCGGGTCGCCGGAGAGGGCGGCCCACCGGAACGGCCCTTTCCCTTCGCAGAAGAGGTCGCGGATGTAGGCGGGGACGAACCCCGGGTACGCGAACGCGTCGGCGAACCCCGCGTCCCGGGCATATCCACGGAGGTTGTTCCCGTAGTCCACGGCCACCGCCCCGGCGCGCTGAAGGGCCACGATGGCCTCACAGTGGGTGCGGATGGAGCCCATGGAGAGGCGGGTGTACTCGACGGCGTCGGAATTCCGCAGCTTGTCCGCCTCCGCCAGGGAGAACCCGGCGGGTACGTATCCGTTCAGGGGGTCGTGGGCCGAGGTCTGGTCGGTGACGATGTCCGGCGTCACCCCCCGGCGCACAAGCTCGGGGAGAACGTCGGCGCAGTTCCCCACGAGGCCGATGGACAGGGCCCGACCGGCCCCGGTGGCCTCGTGTACCCACGCCAGCGCTTCATCCAGATCCGCGGTCATGCGGTCGCAGTAGCGGGTGTCCAGGCGGCGCTGGATACGCTGGGGGTCCACCTCGACGCACAGCATCACGCCCTCGTTCATGGTGGCGGCCAGCGGCTGGGCGCCCCCCATCCCCCCCATCCCGCCGGTGAGGATCCAACGCCCCTTCAGCGTGCCCCCGAAGTGGCGGCGCGCCATGGCGCCGAAGGTCTCGTAGGTGCCCTGGAGGATCCCCTGCGTCCCGATGTAGATCCAGGAGCCGGCGGTCATCTGGCCGTACATCATCAGCCCCCGCCGCTCCAGCTCGTTGAAATGCTCCCAGGTGGCCCACTTCCCCACCAGGTTGGCGTTGGCGATGAGGACCCGGGGGGCGTGGGGGTGGGTGCGGAAGACGCCCACGGGCTTCCCTGACTGGACCAGCAGGGTCTCGTCGTTCTCCAACTGGCGGAGCGTGTCGACGATGGCCTCGAAGGCTTCCCAGCTCCGTGCTGCCTTCCCCGTGCCGCCGTAGACGATGAGCCGGTCCGGGTCTTCGGCCACGTCCGTGTCCAGGTTGTTCATCAGCATCCGGAGCGCGGCCTCCTGGGTCCATCCCTTGCAGCTCCGCTCCGTGCCCCTGGGGGCGCGCACGACGTGCGCCTTCGCGCTCATGCTTCCTCCTTGCCAGTGGCGATCCGCTCCAGAGCCCCGCTCCGCACCAGCTCCATGAGGGCGGCGAGGTCGGGGGCCAGCTCCCGGTCCTCGTGGAGCGCGGCGACCCGCTCCCGCACCAGCGCGTGGGCCCGCTCCACGCCCGGGCTGCTCCTCATGGGGCGCCGGTACTCGAGCCCCTGCGCCGCGCACAGAAGCTCCGTGGCCACCACCTGCTCCAGGCACGCCACGGCCTGACGCGCCTTGCGGGCGGCGGCGAACCCCATGGACACGTGGTCCTCCTGGTTCGCGCTCGTGGTGACCGAGTCCACGCTGGCCGGGTGGGCCAGCACCCTCATCTCCGACAGGGAGTCCACGGCGGCCACCTGGGCGATCATGAGGCCGCTCCTCAAGCCCGGGCGCTCGGTGAGGAAGGCGGGAAGCCCCATGGAGAGGTCGGGGTTGAGGAGGCGCTCGATGCGCCGCTCGGAGACGGCGGCCAGGTCTGCTACCGCGATGGCCAGGAAATCCAGCGCCTGGGCGACCACCTGGGCGTGGAAGTTCCCTCCGCTCACGACGGCGTCCGCCTCCGGGAAGACCAGCGGGTTGTCCGTGGCGCTGTTCGCCTCCACCTCCAGGATGCGGCGCACGTATCCCAGCACTTCCCGGGAAGCTCCGTGGACCTGGGGCATGCAGCGCAGCGCGTACGCGTCCTGGACCCGGGGATCCCCACTCCGGTGGGACTCCCGGATCTCCGATTCCTCCAGGAGGGTGCGGAGGCGCTGGGCGCTCAGCGCCTGTCCGTGGTGGGGCCGGGCGTCCTGGATCTCCTGGCGGAACGCCTCCGGCGTCCCCAGGAGCGCGTCCAGCGACATGGCACCGGTCACCTCCAGCGTCTCCAGGGCCCGCTCCGCGGCGAGGAGGGCCAGGATTCCCAGCCCCGTGGTGGCCTGGGTGCCATTGATGAGGGAGAGCCCCTCCTTGGCCTCCAGGTGGAAGGGCTCGAGCCCCTCTTCGGCCATGAGCTCGGCCGTGGGCGCCTCCCTCCCGTCCCGCTCGGCCTTCCCCTCGCCCAGGAGGGCCAGCGCCACGTGGGCCAGGGGGGCCAGGTCGCCGCTGGCGCCCACCGAGCCGTACCGGGGCACGCGCGGGTGGATCCCGTGGTTGAGCAGTTCCAGGAGGCGCTCCACCACCACCACGCGGCACCCCGAGTGCCCTCGGGCCAAGGCGTTGGCCCGCAGGAGCATGATGGACCGCACCGCCTCCCGGTCCAGGGGCTCTCCCATTCCGGACGCATGGCTCCGCACCAGGTTGTGCTGGAGCTGAGTGCGCTCCTCCGGGGCGATGACCACCTCGGCCAGGCGCCCGAACCCGGTGGTCACGCCGTACACCCGCTCCCCCCGGGCCACCTTGGCCTCGATGAACGCGCGGCTGGCCGCCACGGCCGCGCGGGCCCCGGGCGTCAGCGCCACGCTCACGGTGCCTCCCCGGGCCACGGCCTCCACGTCTTCGAGGGAGAGGCTCCGGCCGTCGAGGAGGAGGCTTGGGCTCATGGTCGGGGTGGGGGGACGAGGAGAGGGGGAACCGGACCCGGCGGGAGGCGTCCCCTGGTCATTCCGAACATGACCGGAACCCGCCCCGCCGGGCAAGCCGCGGGCTGACCCGGAGGAGGAGGCCGCTGCTTGCGCGCGCCGGAGCGCGGTGCCCACATTGCGAGCGAGCCACACGATCGGCCCCCGCCATCCCAGTCTTCCCGCCTTGGACGTCTTCAGCCCCACCCCGCAGGATGTAGAGCGGGACATGAAGGAGTTGCGGGTCCGCCTCCTGGGCGGTCTCGCGTTCATCACCGGGGTCACGGTCCTGGGCACGGTCGGGTTCCACGTAATCGACCCCGAGGCCGGATGGGTGCGGGCGTTCTTCATGACCGCCATCACCCTCACCACGGTGGGGTTCGGCCACGAGGTCGAGCTGGCCTCCAACGGGGCGTTCATCTTCACCGCGTTCCTCATCCTTCTGGGGATGGGAGGCGTCGCCTACTTCGTCACCACGGCGACGGCGTTCATTCTCGAAGGGCAGCTCGGCCACGTCTTCCGGAAGCGTCGCATGGAAAAGGAGCTCTCCCGCTTGAGCGGGCACCTCATCGTCTGCGGCTCGGGGCAGACGGCACTCTACGCCGCCAAGGAGCTGGTGTCGGTGCACCGGCCCGTGGTCATGGTGGCGGACCGCCCCGAGGAGGCGAGCCGGGCCCGGAGCGAGCTGCCCAGCGTTCCCGTGGTGGTGGGAGACCCGGCCAAGGACGACGTGCTTCTCACGGCCGGCGCGGAGCGCGCCGCAGGGCTGGTGGCGTGCACCGACTCGGACGAGAAGAATCTGGTGGTGACGCTCACGGCGCGTCAGCTCAACCCCGCCATCCGCATCGTCACCCGGGTCATCGAGGTGGAGGGGGAGCCGAAGCTCCGGAAGGTGGGGGCGGACGCGGTGGTGTCCCCCAACTTCATCGGTGGACTGCGCATGGCTTCAGAGCTCATCCGGCCCACCGTGGTGACCTTCCTGGACACCATGCTCCGGGACCGGGAGCGGAACCTGCGCATCGACGAGATCCGCATCCCCGAGGGGTCGGCTTCCATCGGTGTGCCCCTGAACGCATTGGGACTGGACCGCATCCCCGGCGCTCTCCTCCTGGCCGAGCGGGAGGCGGACGGCTCCTGGCACTACAACCCGCCCCGGAACGAGAAGGTGAGGGCCGGAATGGTCCTCATCTTCCTCGGCTCGCCCTCCGACGCCCGGGCGCTGTGCGAGCACCTGGGAGGCGAGATGATCTCCATGCCGAGGGAGTGAGCGCGCCCCGATGACGTGAGGAGGTCGTCATGCTGCTGCTGAGGATGGTTCAGGGTGCGGCTGAGGCGGCGTCGCACGGTGACGCCGTGGCGCACCAGAGCCCGGTGATCTCCATGGTGGGCGCCTTCGTCGGATTACTCGTCGTGGCCGCGGGGGTGCAGGCCGCCTCCAAGAGGTTCAAGGTACCCTTCAGCGTTGGCTTGGTGTTGGTGGGGGCCCTCATCGGCCTCCTGGCCGGTCGGATCGACTTCCTGCAACCCCTCGCGGCCGTGGAAGTGAACCCGGACGTGGTCCTCTTCGTCTTCCTCCCCACGCTGATCTTCCAATCGGCGTTCCACCTGGACGCGAGGGCGCTGCGGGAGAACTTGGCGCCCACCCTCACCCTGGCGGTTCCCGGGCTTCTCCTGTCCACCGCGGTGATCGGCGGAATCATGCGCACGGCCGCCCCCTGGGTGGGCGTGCACCTGGACTGGGCGGAGGCCCTCCTGCTCGGATCCATCCTTTCGGCGACGGACCCGGTGGCGGTCATCGCTCTCTTCGGGCAGCTCGGGGCCCCCAAGCGGCTCACCGTGCTGGTGGAGGGGGAGAGCCTCTTCAACGACGCGACCGCCATCGTGCTGTCCCGGATCATCATCGCGGTGATGGCTGCCGGCACGCTCACCTCGGGGGCCCTGGCCGTCGGCGCCCTCCAGTTCCTCGTGGTGTTCTTCGGGGGACTTGTCGTGGGATGGGCCCTCGCTCTGGCTGCGGGGTGGGCGATGGGCGAGCTGGGGGGAGACGAGTTCCTCGAGATCACTCTCACCACCATTCTCGCCTACCTCTCGTTCTACGTGGCCGAGCATTGGCTGCACGTCAGCGGCGTCATGGCCGCCGTGGCCGCAGGGGTGGTCATGGGCGGGTGGGGGAAGGCCAAGATCACGCCTTCCATGGTGGGCTACCTGGAGCACTTCTGGAACTACATGGCCGGCGTGGCCAACGCGCTCATCTTCCTCATGGTGGGGCTCACGGTGGACCTGGGCTCGCTCATGTCCGCGCTACCTGTGCTCCTCTGGGTGGTGCTGGCCATGCTGGTCTCGAGGGCGGTGGTGGTATACACGTTCGTGCCGCTGCTGGGCAGGCTCCCCGGGTCGGACCCCATCGACTTCAGCTACCAGACCGTGATGTTCTGGGGCGGGCTGCGCGGTGGGATCGCGCTGGCCATCGCCCTCTCCCTTCCTGCCGCAGTGGGGAGCAGGGAACTCTTCATCACCCTCGCCGTGGGCGCGGTGCTCTTCACGCTCCTGGCGCAGGGGCTGACCATCGAAGCGGTGGTGAAGCACTTCCGGCTCGACGTGCCTCCCCTCTCGGACCGGATGGCCCGTATCGAGGGACTCATCGCGGCGAAGCGGCGCACGCTGGAGGAGATTCCCCAGCTCCGCGCCGGAGGGCTCTTCTCGCCGCGCATCGCCGAAGAGATGACGGCCCGGTGCGGGAGCGCGCTGGACGAGTACCGGGGGAAGCTGGACGAGCTGCGGGCTCGGGAGATGGACGTGAGCGAGGAACGCCGCCTCCTCTACCTGCGCTGCTTCGCCGAGGAGAACACCCTCTACTACGTGATGTTCTCCAACGGCCATCTGGGCGAGCGGACCTACCGCAACCTGACCCACTCCGTCGAGATGCAGACGGAGGCGATCCGCCACGAGGGGCGCCTCCCCGCGTTCACCCTGCATCCGCCGTCCGGCGAGCGCGTGCAGAGCGCGCTGCTGCGGACCGTGGAGCGCATCCCCGGACTCGGCCCGCGGGTGGAGGGGATCCGTTCGAGCCGCACCGCCAGGGACTACGAGGTCGCGTGGGCGCGCTTCCGCGGGAGCCTGCGCGTCTTGGACGACCTGGAGCCGCTGGGCAAGACCGATGCGGTCCGGAGCCAGATCGTGGAGGAGGTCCGGGCCCTCTACCAGTACTGGCACGAGAGCGCCCGGAGCCGGCTGGATCAGACCGCTGAGCTTTTCCCGGAATTCGTGGGGGCCGCGCAGGAGCGCCTCGCCGACCGTCTCGCCATCCACGCGCAGAAGGACGCCATCGAGGAGAAAGCACACGCCGGGATCATCCCCCACGGCGTCGCGGAAGTGATGCTCGCTGAGTTCGCCCAGGAGCTGCGCGCCCTCCGGGCCAGCCAGGCGGGAAAGCTGGCCGTGGACCCCAGCGAGCTCCTGGCGAAGGTCCCCTTCTTCCAGGGGGTGCCCGCCCGGGAGCAGGCCACGGTGGTGGAGAGGCTCCGGAGGCGGACGGCGCCTGCCGGCGACGCCATCGTCGAGCAGGGCGAAGGGGGAGCTTCCCTCTTCCTCGTGGCCAGAGGGGTCGTTCGGGTGACCCGGCGCGACGAGGAGGGGACCCGGGACCTTGCCACCCTCATGGCTGGAGACTTCTTCGGCGAGATGGCGCTCCTGCACGGGGGAGCCCGCACGGCCACCTGCAGGGCGGTCACTCCGTGCGCCCTCTACGAGCTCCGCAGGGAGGACCTGGAGGCGGTTCTGGAGGCCTGCCCGGCCATGCGTGAGGCGCTGGTCCGCGCGGATGAGCGCCGGAGGGCGGAACAGGAGCGACAGGCCCTTTGACACTCGAATACGGGATGCCCAACTTCAACTCTTGGAAGGCGCGCCGTTCCCCCCAGCACCCTTCTGGTATGCATCTGGAACGCGAGGATTCACGCCGCACCGGCGACGACCGGCGCCGCACCCCCGAAAGGCGGGACGGCGACCGCAGGGCCTCCGAGCGCCGAACCGTGCGCCGCCGCACCCTGTGGCTCGGGGTGGTCATCGAGCGCAGGGTGGCCGACCGACGTGGTCCGGACCGCAGGACGGGCCTTGACCGGCGCCGCCCGGCGGAGCGCCGGTTCAGAGATCGGAGGACCGTCCCCGACCGGCGCCGGACCTTCGAGGCCTGATCCGCGCTATCGCACGGTCACCAGCGCCGTGTCCGAGCGGCCACTCGAGGTGGCCGTGAGCGTGGCCGTCCCCTGCGCCACGCCGGTCACGGTCCCGGCGGTGCTCACCGTGGCGACGGCGGGGTCCGACGAGGACCACGCCACCGTAGCGCCAGGCACGTTGATGCCGAAGCGGTCGCGCACCACGGCGGCGTAGGCCTTGGTGCCTCCCACGGATACGGTGGCGGTGTCCGGGACGATGCGCACCTCGGCGACGGTCTGCGTCACGGTCACCGGGACCGTGGCGCTCAGCGTGTCGGCGACCACGGTGATGGTGGCGCTCCCGGCTTTGCGAGCGATGACGAAGCCGATGAAGTCCACCGTGGCCACCGTGGTGTCCGAGGACGTGAACACGGGCTGGGGCGGATGCATGGGGACGCCCGCCGCGTTCCTGACCACGGCCACGACCCGCGTGGTGTCGCTCACGCCGTCCAGGGCGATCTGTGCCGGGGTCACGGTCATGTTGGTGGCCCGGGTGGCGACGCGGACCTGGGCGGAGCGCATGAGCGTGTCCACCCTGGCCGTGATGGTCGCCAGGCCGTCTCCCATGGCCACCACGCGGCCTCCATCCCCCACCAGGGCCACGCCGTAGCTCGAGGAGCTCCACGTGATCTGGGGGTCGGGGATGGGGTGCGACGCGCCGTCCAGCACCGTGGCGGTGAAGTCCACGGTGTGTCCGAGGCCGGTGAGGAGGACGGTGTCCGGGGCGAGGGTCAGGCTCACCGGGATCCGCGCCACGCGCACCGTGATCGTGTCGGCGAGCTCGAGGAAGCCGGCCAGCACCTGCGCGGTGCCGAGCCCCACGCCCACCACGGTGCCCGTGGAGTCCACCGCGGCCACCTCAGGGTCGGAGGAGCTCCAGTAGATCCTCGGCGGGACCACCACGTCCCCCTTGGCGTTCGTCAGCTCGGCCTCGAGTTGGGCGGTGGCGCCCAGCCACGGGAGGAGCGCCGAGTGGGGGGTGATCCGGAGGCCGGTGACCGAGGAGGCGGGGTCCAGGGGAAGCGTCTGAAGCACCGGCTCGTCGGTGCAGGCGGCCAGGGCGGCGATCCCGGCCACGCAGGCCGGGAGCCAGAGGCGGAGGCGATTTCGATCCATGTTCCTTCCCCCAGGGCGTACGGATCCGGACGACGACGACAGACCCTCAGCACGGAAGGCCTTTCCGATCTGTAAACATATGACGGGAGGGCACCGGGAAGCTATGATCCCGGTGTTCGCGCGTCCGCGACCCGGCCATTACCATAGAGGGAGCGCGTCGACCTCCAGCGGAGGACCTATGTCGTCGACGGCTCCTGCGGGTGGGAAGGGCAACACGGTGGTGGCCGACCTGTGGGCCGGGCTGGCGGCGATGCTGGTGGCGTTGCCTTCGGCCATCGCCTTCGGCGTCGCGGCCTTCACCGCAGCCGGCCCCGGCCTGGCGGGAGCGGGCGCCCTCACCGGGATCCTCGGCGCCGTGGCCATGGGGATCGTCGCGCCTCTGGTGGGGCGCAACGCCGGCTTCATCAGCGCCCCGTGCGCGCCGGCGGCGGCGGTGCTGGCCGGGCTGGCGGCACAGCTGGCCTCCTCGGGCGATGTCCCCGCCGAGCGCATCCTGGGGCTCTTGGCCGTGACCGCAGCCATCTCCGCGGCGCTCCAGATCGTCTACGGGATGCTGGGCGCCGGAAAGGTCATGAAGTACATCCCCTACCAGGTGGTCACCGGGTACCTGTCCGGAGTGGCGTTGATCATCTTCATGGGCCAGATGCCCAAGCTCCTGGGCGTCTCCTCCCGGACGCACTTCTTCGAGGCTGTGTCCTCCCCCGGCGAGTGGTGCTGGGAGGGGATCATGGTGGGGCTGGTGACGATCGCTGCCGCGGTGCTGGCGCCCCGGGTCACGAAGAAGGTCCCGGCGGTGATCATCGGCCTGGCCACGGGGATCGCGGCGTACTTCATGCTCGGCGCCACCCGGCCCGGCCTCCTCCGGTTGGAGGGGAACAGCCTCGTCATCGGCCCCATCCAGGCCTCCGGCTCGGTGCTGAGCGCCATGGGGCAGCGCTTCGCCATGCTGGGAAGCCTCACCGGGAGCGACCTGGCGCTGGTGCTGGCGCCCGCCATCACCCTCTCGCTTCTCCTCTCCATCGACACCCTGAAGACCGGCGTGGTCCTCGACGCCCTCACGCGCCGGCGCCACAACTCCAACTGGGAGCTCATGGCTCAGGGGATCGCCAACATGGCGTCCTTCGGCGTGGGCGGGATGCCCGGCGCCGGGACCATGGGCGCATCGCTGGTGAACGTGACCGCCGGAAGCCGCTCCGTGCTGAGCAGCCTGGTGGAGGGGATCCTCGCGCTGGCGGCGGTGCTCCTCTTCGGCAAGCTCATCGCGTGGGTGCCCATCGGAGCCCTGGCCGGGATCCTCCTCGTGGTGTCCTGGCGGATGTTCGACTTCGACATGTTCCGCCTGGCGCGGCACAAGGACACACGCCTCGACTTCTTCGTGATCATTTCGGTGATCGTCGTCGCGGAGACGGTGGGGCTCATCCAGGCCTCCCTGGTCGGTGTGTGCCTGGCCATCATCCTGTTCATCCGGGACCAGGTGCGCGGGTCCATCATCGTGAGCAAGCGGGACCTCACCGAGGTCCGCTCCCGGCGGCGGCGCACCGACCAAGAGGACGCGCTCCTGGCGGCCCACGGCGCAGCCGCGCTCCTCATCCAGCTCAAGGACGACCTCTTCTTCGGCACCACCGACCAGCTCCTCTCCGACCTGGACCAGGACCTGGGGACGAGGCGCTTCATCCTCCTGGACATCCGCCGCGTTCAGTCGATGGATTACACGGCGGCCCACCTCTTCGAGCAGATGCGCTACCGCCTCGCGGAGCGGGACGGGGCGCTCCTCTTCTGTGGGATGCCCTCCAGCGGACCCCAGCGGCAGGACATCGAGCGCTACCTGGCCCAGCTCGGCGTCCTGGGCGAGGGCGGCGTGCGCGTCTTCCAGACCCGGGACAGCGCGCTCCAGTGGATGGAAGACCGGGTCCTGGAAGGCGCGGGGTGGCGCGGCCGGGACGACGATCCGCCCCTGGAGCTGGACCACATCGATTTCTTCCGGGGGCTGGACGAGGCGTCCCTGTCCGAGATCCGGGCCATCACCGAGGAGCGCACTCTGGAAGCCGGGCAGAGCCTCTTCGCCCGGGGCGACGCCGGTGACGAGATGTACATGGTGCGCAAGGGACGCGTGAGCATCCGCCTTCCCCTGGCCGGGGGGAAGCACCATCACCTGGCCACGGTGGGCCCCGGGGAGATGTTCGGGGAGCTCTCCTTCCTGGACCGGGACAAGCGCTCGGCGGACGCGGTGGCGGTGGCGCGCACCGATCTCTTCGTCGTGTCCAGGACTCGCCTGGACGCGCTGGAGAAGACCGACGCGGCTCTCTCGGCGCACCTCTTTGAGAGGATCGCCCGGGAGATCTCCCAGCGGCTGCGCATCGCCAACATGGAATTGAGATCGCTGGAGGAGAGGTAGGGAGGCGTGGTGCTTCGAGACCTGTTGCGGCTGCAGTTGGGAGATCGCGACGCCCGGCTTGCCGCGTGCAAGGCGCTGGCGGAGTCGAGGAGCGCGCTCGCCGCGCATTTCCTCGCGCGTGCGGCCCGACACGACGGGCATGTCTGGGTCCGCGGCGAGGCCACCCTGGCGCTCGGTGCGCTGGGCGGTGCCAAGGCACGGAAGGCGGTCCTGGAGGCGCTCGAGAGCGCCGATTGGGAGGTCCGGGTCGCGGCGGTCTCAGGGCTCGCCGGCGGAGGGCACCGGGGCGCCGCGGAGGCCGTGGCCCGGCGGCTGTCCGACGAGTCGGCGCTGGTCCGGAGGCTCGTGCCCTGGGCTCTCGCGAAGCTCGCCGGCCCCGAAGCCGTCCCGCTCCTGGCTCCCGCCCTCCGCGACGGGGATGCCGAGGTGCGGGCCGCAGCGCTGACATGCCTGGCCGAGCTGTCGGGCGCCGCTGCGATCGGGTCCCTCGTGTCTGGTCTGACGGACGAGACCCAGGAGGTCCGGCTCGCCGCCGTCCGGGCCTTGGGCACGGTGGGTGGCACCGAAATCATGGCGCCGCTGGTGGCCGCGGCGGGGGACGTGGATCGGGCGGTGCGGGGAGCGGCCCTGGAGGTGCTGACTCGGAGCGACCCCGCCTGGGCCACGTCCGCCGGCGCCCGGGAGGTTGCCGCCGGGGCCGAGAAGGACCTTGGGCATCAGGATTGGAGGAGGCGGGTGCGGGCCGCGAACGTGCTGGCCGTCGTCCCCACGGCCGACCCTACGCCCCTGGTCGTGGCGCTCGCGCGTGGGGACGCCGACCTCCGCGAGGCGCTGACCAGGGGGCTCGCCCTGCGGGGATGGACTCCGTCCAACACGGAGGAAGCGGTCCGGACGCATCTCGTGGACAAGGACTGGAATCGACTCCGCGCGCTGGGCGAGCCGGCGTTCGAGGCGTGCCTGGAGCTGGCCATGAACGCTGACCGGGCGCGCCGGAAGGAGGCCATCGACGGGCTGCTCCAGTTCGGCGACGCCGCGCATACCGGCCGAGTGGTGGCCCTGCTGTCGGAGGAGATCGACGGGGAGCTCCGCCGCTACGTGTTCCTCGGCCTTCTGGAGGCGGAGGACGTCGCCGTGGATCGTGGCGAGCTGTGCCGGAGGTACCTGGGGGACGCGGAGCTGGCGCATCTGGCGGCGAGGCATCTGGTGAAGTCCGGGGATGCCGGTGACCTGGACGCGATCATCGCGTACCTCCTCGACGGCGGCGCGGCCTGGAACCGGGAGGTGGTGACGGCCCTGGGCAACACCTGGCGCCGGGAGGACGCCGACCCTGGTGCGAAGAACAAAATCCGGCGCTGCATGAAGACGCTGGCCTCGGAGGGGAACGAGGAAGCGGCTGCCATTTGCTGGCTGGCCGAGCGGGGGGAGTAGGGGGCGGCGACCCGCCGGGTCCTGGTGCCCTCCCCCCGCCCTGGCGCGCCGTGGCCCGTTTCCGCAACATCGGGGATTCCGTCCCCTTTCCCGTCCGGAACGCCCGATGAACCGACGCGTCCTCCTCTCCGCAGCGCTCCTCACCCTCCTCTCTCCGTCCACCGGCTTCGCGCAGGAGCCGTCGGCCCGCCCGGTGTGGCGCCCCGTGATCATGGGCACGCAGGCCATGATCGCCGCCGAGCACCCGCTGGAAGCCATGGCCGCCCAGAAGGCGCTGGAGGCCGGGGGTAACGCTGTCGACGCCGCCGTGGCGGCGTTCTACATGACCACGGTGGTGGAGCACCACCAGGCTGGGATCGGGGGTGATGCCTTCATCCTGGCGTACATCGCCGCCGAGGACCGGGTCGTCTTCATCAATGGCACCGGCGTGGCCCCCCGCCTGGCGACGGCGGCAAAGTACCGGGAGATGGGGGGGATCCCCTCGGACGGGCCCTTCTCCAGCTCGGTGCCCGGGGCCGTGGCGGGCTTCGACCTGGCCCTGAAGACGTACGGGACGAAGAGTTACGCCGAGCTCCTGGCGCCCGCCATCGAGACGGCGGAGCGGGGCCACCCGGTGAGCGTGTGGGGGGCGAGCAACCACGAAGGGAGCGTGCGGAAGGTGTCCAAATACCCCTCGTCGGCGCGGGTCCTCCTCCCCGGAGGGAAGCCCATCGGGGCCGGGGACGTGTTCGTGCAGGCGGACCTGGGCAGGTCGCTCCGCGCCATTGCCCAGGGAGGGGCCGACGTGTTCTACCGGGGCGACATCGCCCGGCGCATCGCCGACTTCTACGCCGAGCAGGGTGGGCTCATGGGCACGGACGACCTGGCGGGCATCCGCGCCGAGTTCCACGAGCCGGTACGGACCGACTACCGGGGCTACGAAGTGGTGCAGAGCGCGCCCAACTCCCAGGGGATCGCCATGCTGATCGCCCTGGAGATCCTGGAAGGGTTCGACCTGAAGGCCATGGGGCTCCACTCCCTCGACTACATCCACGTGGTCACCGAGGCCCTCAAGCTCGCCTTCGCCGACCGGAACCAGTACGTCGCCGACCCGGCGTTCGTGAAGGACATCCCGGTGAAGGAACTCCTGTCTCCGGAGTACGCAGCGCTCCGCCGCGGGCTCATCCGCATGGACGCGGCGCTGGACAGCGTGGCGCCTCCCGGGGACCCCCGGGGAGGCAAGGCGGTCCTGGCTGGGCACGAGGCGCGCTACACGAGCGGCTCGGCCGGCGCGGCATCCGCGGCGGACGCCGGGGCCGCCGAGCGCGACGGGGAGACGTCATCGTTCTCCATCGCCGACCGCTTCGGCAACGTGGTCTCGGTCACGCACAGCGTGAACCAGACCTTCGGGAGCGGGATGATCGTGGAGGGACTGGGGTTCGTCCTGAACAACCGGATGACCTATTACAGCCTCGAGGACGGGGACGTGAACCTCCTCATGCCGGGGAAGCGGCCGCGGCAGACCATCAACCCGGCCATGGCGCTCAAGGACGGCAAGCCGTTCCTGGCCTGGAACACCCCGGGCGGGGACAACCAGCCCCAGGCCATGCTCCAGACGTTCCTCAACGTGGTGGAATTCGGGATGAACCCGCAGCAGGCGGTGGAGGCCCCCACCCTCACCAGCAGCGCGTTCCGCCAGTCGAACTACCCGCAGCGCTCGCCGGGGCGCCTGACCATCCCGCGGGTGCTGGCAGACCAGGTCGGGCCGGCGCTGGAGGTCCGGGGACACCGGCTCCAGGTCACCGAACTGCAGGCACCTTACGAGCAGGCCGCCTCCGGAGCCGGCGCGGTGAAGATGATCCTCCTGGACCGCGCCCGGGGGATCATGCTCGGAGGTGTGGCGCCGGCCAAGGACGACTACGTCATCGGGTGGTGAAGGGAGAGGAACTCATGCGCACGCGTGCCGTCCTGTCCGTTCTCGCCTTCGTCGCGCCATTCGCGGCTGCATCTCCTGCCTCGGCCCAGGTCGCCATCCCCCATCACGGGGTGACCGGCGTGGGCTCCGAGCAGCTCCGGCCCGACTTCTGGGTGAAGCGGCAGCAAGCCCCCGACCGGATGATCCTCACCCCCGCCGAGATCGCCGAGCAGAACCGGCGGATGCTGGCGGAGGACCCCTCCCTCTACGACCTGGAAGGGCTCCCCTCGGCGCTGACGCGGGCGCAGGTGAGGGAGTGGGTGGAGCGCCGCTCCCAGGCGCCCACACGGCAGCTCTTCGACGAGCGGGGGGACCCGGTCACCGCCGCCGCCATCGCAGATCTCGTCGAGGCGGTGCAACTCGACGCCATCCCTCCGGAGCAGTCCCTCCGCTTCGCCCTCGTCACCCGGCGCGCCGACCTGCGCACCTTCCCCACGCGCCTGCGCGTGTTCTCCAACCTCGACAACACGGACATCGACCGCTGGCAGGAGTCGGCCCTCTTCCCTGGGACGCCGGCGGTGATCGTGCACGAGAGCAAGGACGCAGCGTGGTGGTTCGTCGTAAGCCGGCACTACGCCGCGTGGATCGAGAAGTCCCGGGTCGCCGAGGGATCGCGGGAGGCGGTCCTGGGCTACGCGCGGAAGACGCCCTACCTGGTCGTGACCGGCGCGAAGGTGCGGACGGTCTTCACGCCTGAGCGGCCCCAGGTCTCCGGGCTCCAGCTGGACATGGGCGTGCGCGTGCCGCTCCTGGCCGGCTGGCCGGCGGATTCGCTTGTGAACGGGCAGCATCCCTACACGGGGCACGTGGTCGAGCTGCCGGTGCGGATGGAGGACGGTCGCCTGCAGCTGGCCCCCGCCCTTCTGCCGCTTACCGCGGACGTGGCTCCCGACTACCTTCCCCTCACCGCGGGAGGGATCCTCCGGCAGGCGTTCAAGTTCCTGGGCGAGCGGTCAGCGATTTCGGAACGGGAGGCTGGCGGAGTGGGAGCGGGGCGCGGGCAGGCGCATGATGGGGTAGGATTTAGGGGCAGCGAAGCGGGTCGAGACGGCGGGTCGGCTTTTTTCGCAAGGGATTGGGG
>Ga0315541_1001495_pt1 | contig 21575 bp, 16 predicted proteins | sample SalMarSW160190MG_FD_203095 | JGI IMG/M metagenome (GOLD analysis project Ga0315541, IMG submission 203095) | Salt marsh sediment microbial communities from the Plum Island Ecosystem LTER, Massachusetts, United States - Salt Marsh Sediment SW1601-190 ...
CCCGGGAACACGGATTACTGAGAGGCGCAGGGTACCCGGTTCATCCAGATCCTCTTGAAGAATAATCTCGCCCAGTCGCCTGTTGTTCCACTGATACAGCTCCGGAACACTTATTTCAACGAGCCATGTGGGAAAATCACCTATGCGCCCGCGGATGAGATCTTCTAAGAGGCGTTCGCATTCAGGCCCTAGCACGCATTGATTACAGTCCTCGGGGTGGTGTTTGTTGAGAAAAATCTCATAATCAGAAGGTTTAATGGCCAAGGTCCGCAGCACGTATCGTTTTTGTATAACCCTCTGCAATAAGGTCCAAAACCAATAGTTCGACTGGTCAGGTCGCGCGTTTGAATTCAGAAGAGACTGAAAGTACCGACCGTTCTCGAACTCGTAATCACAGAGAAGCTCTGCAGCAAACCTCTCAACATCGGCACCAGCCAGTAACTGACGCTTTGATTGATGCGGCTTTGGCACTACGACCGCCGGAAGCTGCTCACGGAGCATTGACTTGGGCAGGGTAGAGTAGGGGCCAAAATTGTCGTCCATCACGATCAGGTCCGGCACCCATTCACGGCTCGAAAGGTACGGGGAAGCCGGAGCACCGAAGTAAGCTCTCTTTGCGTTGATGGGCCAAAGGCACGGATCGAATGTATGCCCGACTACCGCCATGGCGTGAGGAAAAGGGTCGCCACGAAAGCATAGTATGGCCGGGAAACCGGACTCTACTGAATGATAGGCCGTCGCGAGAACAAAGTCGGGACCAGTCCGAGCAACACGTGGATGATCAGTACTGACTAGTGTGTCATACGCATCGGTTTCGATGTTATATTCCTTGATGATCCGCGCAATCTCCTCGACGGCCAAACCATCGCCGGCAAGGCGAGACTCATGGTCGATGCCGACCAGCTGATTCATCTCTTCATAATCGATTGCGACATTGCCTTTATGCATGGTCTGTAATAGTACAGCTATGGCGGCATGCGCGCAGCACCATGTTGCCCCCTCTTGCTGGGCAAAAAAGCTCCCACGGATTGGGACCGGTTGCTCAATGTCTGCCACATAAGCGGAGAACTCGGCCCTGCTATGCACAAACCAGCTTTCTTCCCAAGGCAAAGGTCTTACAACTGCTTGCGGGACGTATGAGGACAGTTTTGCTCCCTTGTAGCTATCGGAGTAGACATACACGAAGCCTAATGGGTCAAATTCATTCAGGTTCGCCCGCAGGAAGGCCTTATCTCTCTGACTTCTCTCGAGAGCCTTATGCCGGTCCGTGGCCAGTGCCTTAATGTAGGCCTCAACCTTTTTATTCGAGGGCGACTCCGCCTCCGAGTGAGTCTTGAAGAAGGTGACGCGCCGGACGGTTCGGGACAGCGGTTTGAAAGCAGGCCTGATTTTCTGCTCTAAGATTTGTACTTCCCGGTCGCAACCAGGCAGGGACGAGCTGTCGATCTCGTCTTCAACGAGGAAAGTGCATCCCTGGTGGCGCATGAGCGAAAAGGTCTGCCTCAGAGGGTTCGGTGGTTCAGAACTATGGAGGCCCTGCGCAGCGATCTGCTCGGCATACTCGAAAAAACTGAAGCTATTACTGGACAACTTAGTTGAAAGAAGCCGCGACGAAATTACTCGTGGTTGCACAGTTTATTCCCCGGACGAGAGAGCCCTCCCCCTCCTCCGTCGGCGCCGGAATGGACACGGCATGTAAAGAAACAGCCCTACTGCGCCTAAGCTAGAAGCGCGGCCTCGATTGACCGACGATTCTTCTGGATTTGAGAGATTTCCTCCCCCATTCAATCCTCTTCTCTAAAAACTCCTTCGTTTCTGGCCACAGATTCTCTAATCGCATACTGCGTGGTTTCTTGCCCGTTTCCTTTTGCACCTCTCCCTTGTTCCCACCCATAGCGCTTACCTCCTTTTCACTCCGCTGTATACTACCGCATCCTCGAGGAAGAATCAAGGACGAATTAAGTCATAATAAGTTTGTCGGTGCAGTCCACTCGTACCTCTATTTCCGTTTAAATGCACTAAGCCCTTTTTGCGGGTTAGGCCAGGCATCACAGTGGCGTGCCGTCGAACCGGCGCACGAGTATTTCATCTGTGGCGGCGCGGGGGCTGAGCGTGGCCAGGTAAAGCGCTGTGTGGGCGATGTCTGCGGGCGTCAGCCAGTTGAGCTTATTGCGACGGGGCATGGCTTCACGGGCGAGTTGTGTGTCGACCCCGCCGGGGCAGATCGCGTGCACGGCGATTCCATATGGGCGCAATTCAAGCGCCAACACCTTCGTCAAACCGTTCAGGCCGTACTTCGAGGCGCAATACGCGCTCTGCTCGGCGATGGGTTTTAACCCCGCAATGCTCGAGACGTTGATGATCCGTCCCGACCGTTGCGCCTTCATCGAAGGCAACACGGCCCGCGTGAACAAGAACGGTCCGGTCAGGTTCACGTCCAGCGTGCGCTGCCACTGCTCCATTTCGAGCTCCTCGAATGGTTTGAAGCATGCGTACCCCGCGTTGTTCACGAGGATATCAATCTTGCCAAAGGCCTCGAGGGTTGCCTCGACCGTGCGCTCTACCGCATCCTTATCGACCACGTCGCACGCGAGCGCCAGGGCCTGTCGGCCGAGTTTGCGCACCGCCTCAGCCGTTGCCTCGACCTGGCTCGGCGTGCGCGCCACCGCGGCAATGTCGCACCCCTCTTGAGCGAACGCCAGCGCGATCCCCTTGCCGATACCCCGTCCCGCGCCGGTAATCAGAGCTGATTTCCCTGCGAGCGACATAAAAAACACCTCATGACAATCGATTATCAGTTGCGCCTTCGTGGACTTCAGCGGCCACAGGCGGCGCCTGTTCGGCGTCGTTGGCCCGGAGTTTCTCGATCAGTTCCTCGAGGGTTTCCGCCGCCGGTCCCGCGTGCCGGTCGAACAGCCCGGCCAGCAACGGCTGGAAGGCCTCTTCGCCGCGCAGGGTCGAGGGGTCGCGGCCCGTCTCGCGCAGACAGGTGATGATGTCACCCACGGTAATCTTGTTGAGCGACCGGGCGGGCTGGTACGTGGCCACTTCATGGTTACACGGGGTAACGAGCCCAGCGTGCTCGAGCGCCTCGAGCGTATTGGTGACCAGGCGCGTGGGCACGTTCCACTGCTCGGCGAATTCCACGACGGACAACGGCGGCTGGGCCCGATCGAACCGTTTGCCCAGTTCGACCATCGTCCACAGCCCCAGCGCTTCCCGGTAGGCATAGCTCGCCCCTTCCGAAAGCCGCTCCATGGCAAAGGTCTTCTCGTACTGGTAGGCGAAGGCCAGTTCTGCGCCGAACAGGAGGATCAGCCAACTGAAATAGACCCACACGAGCAGCACCGGTACCTGTGCGAAGGTCGAGAAGAATAGACTATAGCGCGGCAAGCCAACCTGAAACTTCACGTACGCCCAGGACAATAAACACCACAACGTCCCTGCGACCACGCCGCCTGCAAGTGCGTAGCGCAAGCGTACGCGCGTGTTCGGCACGAATAAGTACATGGCCGTGAACACGAGCCAGATGACGACGTATTGCATGCCGCGCAGGCCAAATGCAAACGGCCCTAACTCACCTCGCAACTGGCTGCTCTCGAGGACCGCGGTCACGCTCATCACCAAGGCCACGACAAACGGCAACAGCAGCAGCACCGTCAGGTAATCGCTGAACATCCTGTACCAGGACCGCTTACGCTTCAAGCCCCAAATCGTATTGAAGGCCGATTCGATATTCTTCATCAAGCCGAACACCGCGGCCAGGACAAAAATCAGACCCGCAAGACCAATCGTCTGCGCATCGGCCCCCCTTTGCGCGAATTCCACAATGGACTTGACCGGGTTTTCAAGCGGTTGGCCGTCTTCTGTCTCCTCCAGTTGAGCCACGCCCCGGGACAGGAAGTTGACAAACTCTCGCTTCCAATCCCTGTCCGAAGCGGGTGTCGAGACTTGTTCCAGTTTTGCGGACAGATAGGAGTAAATCTCCTCATCCACATTGAAGGTTTGGATCACAAAGAAGATGATCGCGAGAAATGGAATGATGCCCAGCGCCGTGGCGAAGGTCAGCGCCGCAGCGCGCAGCGTCAGCGCGTCGCGCACCAGGTTCTGCACCAACAGAATCGCCACTCGGATTTGTTTGATGACGAACCCGTGCGGAATCTCTTCTCCCGGCGCGCCGATGTGCCATACGTCGTGTGTCGCAAAGCGCCGGCCCCGCTCAAGGGCCTCCACGATGCCCTGGATGTATTCTCTCATACCGTAATGCTAGACCCCTTACCGCCCTGAGGCAACTCCAGGGCGCACATACGGCGGCGTGCCATGCGACTTGCCACTTCCCCGGCTTATGGGTCCGTTCCAGAATCCCAAAAGTTGTTCTGACAATTTATACAGAACGTCATAAATAATGCCGCATATTGACGGAAAATTCCACGAGCGCTGCCCTCGCGTCATTGCGAGCGTAGCGAAGCAATCACTTGCCACAAAGGCCATTGGTTCAAGTGATTGCCGCGTCGCTCACTTCGTTCGCTCCTCGCAATGACGCGATGCGGTGCCAATTATGACGCTACGTATAGTCAACACACGTCGGGCCAGAGGATCGTTCCCGTCGAAAGGCACATACTCACAATTCCCGAACGCCCGTCTAATCGAGGTGCTCGGTCATGGTTTTCTCGGCCTGTTGCCGGCGGTACTGCTGCAGTTTGTCGCGCAGTTCCGGGCGGCTGCCGGCCAGGATTGCAATGGCCATCAGCGCGGCGTTGATCGCGCCGGCCTCGCCGATGGCGAACGTACCCACGGGGATGCCGGCGGGCATTTGCACAATGGCCAGCAGTGAATCCAGACCCTGGAGCGTGCTTTGCATCGGCACACCCAGGACGGGCCGCAGCGTCTGCGCGGCGATGACACCCGGCAAGTGCGCCGCACCGCCCGCGGCGCCGATGAACACCTCGCAGCCCCGTGCTTCGGCATCCTTCAGGTACTCAACCAACTCAGCAGGTGTGCGGTGGGCCGAAAGAACCCGACACTCGTGCGGTACGTCGAACTGAGCGAGTGTATCCCCTGCGCGGCGTATGGTGTCCCAATCGGACTTGCTGCCCATGATGATTGAGACCAACGGGCTGTCGTTCGTAGTCATGATGCTCCTCATTTTTAGTTAACAGGCCGCTATCCATGCAAATGTGCCACATCCGGCTGCCCATGGTTCTATAGATGGTCTTTGTCAGCAAGCACCAGCAACCAAGGCCTGACTACTTTCCATGTTCCTTCGCCCACTCGGCTTTCATCTCGAGCATCTCCTTGTTCGGTTTAATGATGCGCGAGGTGACCCGGTGCCTCTTGGGATTGCTCCACTTGCCGTGGACGTTGCGCATGACGGGCAGGCGGCCGGCGACCGGCGGCACCTTGGCCGCCGCGGTAGGCTCGGCGGCATACCAGTAGGCGACGCTGCTCATCTCGTTGCACAGGTGGTTGCCGTGGCCGTGCTCGATGGTTACTTTGAGAGATTTCTCGAACCGGATGGGGTTTTCGATGTGGTGCACATAGCTGGTCTGGTAGCCGCCCGTGTCTGCCTCGTGGATTGAGGAGCCATTGCGCATAAACGCGTTGGGCTGCATGCCCCAGGCCTGGCCGAGATAGTCCTCGCTGCCCGTGCCGTGCAGGTCCGGCGGCCACTTATACCCGTCGACCCAGATCATGTCGTCCCCCTCGCCCCACCACGTGCCCTGGAAATTCGTCACGCTGAGGTTGCAGCCAATGTAGTGGCCGCGTCCCCTGGCCTTCAAAATGACGTAATTGTTGTCCCAAGCCGTTTTCTTCATATTGGCGATGTCTGCCTGCGGCGAATTCACCAGGACCTCATGGCCCCAGCCGCCGAAGGGATTCTCGCGCCGGAACTCGGCGTGGAAATACAGTTCATCGTCAGGCAGCGGCTCGTCGTAGGTTTCATGATCGATGTGGAAATACTGCACGTGCAGTTCACGGCTCTCGTTCACGAGTTCGATGACAGCACGTTCCCGGAAAGGCATCTGGACGTAGCAGTTCAGCGCGCAGCCCATGTTGAACGTGTTGTTATGAAACGTGGATGCCGAGAATAGAAACGACTGGTAGGAATTAACGATATTGTGGCCCAGGCCGAAGAAATCGCCCAAGGGCGCCACCACACTCGGCGACCTTGCACTGTCCCAGGTCATCTTCAACAGGCATTCCCGGTAGTGGTTGGGCTGCGTCATCCAGATATGCGTGATCCGCCCCGGGCCTTGGATGTCCGCGAGCACCAGGGTCTCGCCCGGTTCGACCCGCCAAGCGTCCGCATTCCGCCCTGTCGTGTCCCACGAGGAAAGTCGACGTGTCCGTGCCCGCCGCATTTTGGTCAACCGTGTATACATGAGCATACTCCTCCTTCCTTAATTGTCTGCCGCCGATTCCCCGCTTACCGGGGCCACCTGTCGCAGCCAGTTTACCCGCAAACCCACAGCGCGCGCAACACAACGTTGCGGGGAGCCGTTTGCGCTGTTTACAAGGTATTCAGTAAACTAGCCGAGAGGAGCCATGGTATTGTTGCGGGCAATTAGACTCATCGCACGAATCACACTGGTGGCCTTGTGGACGGGCGGCATGTTTGTGGTTCTACTGGTGGTAATGCCGCTTGGGATCGTTTCCAAACCGCTCCTAGTCCGGTGCAGACAGTTCCTCTTCCGCGTTTGGGGACGCTGCCTGGCAGTTATCATCGGCATGCGCGTGACCGTTCGTGGCAGGCCGCCGGAGCCGCCGTTTTTCATGGTCTCGAACCACGTCAGCCATGTCGATGCCTATTTGCTCGTTAGCTTGCTCGGGTGCACATTCGTCGCGAAGAGCGAGGTAGCCTCGTGGCCAGTGGTCGGGTACATGGTCAAGCACGCGGGTATCATCTTCGTCAAGCGGGAAAAACGAAGCGATACGCTCCGTGTAAGCGAACGTATCGCCGAGGCGTTGGACCTCGGCGAGGGCGTGGTGATGTTCGCGGAGAGCACCACCTCCCGCGGCCGTGAAATCAGGCCGTTCAAGACGGCCCTGTTCGAGCCCGCCATACGCGCCAAGTGCCCCATGCATTACGCGACCATCCATTACGCCACTGACGACGGGCTCGCGCCCGCGTCCGAATGGGTCTGCTGGTGGGACGGCAGGCCTTACTCCTACGGTAGGCACGTGTTGCGGCTGCTTGCCCAACCGGGCTTTGCCGCCACCGTGACCTTCGGTGAAGCCCCCGTCTCTGCGCCTGACCGAAAAATCCTGGCCCAGAAGCTCTGGGAAGCCGCGATGAAGCAGTTCACGCCCATCGAGTAGCTAGTTTCTCTTGCAGAAAGGCTGTTCGATAAATGAACAGGACTTCAACACCGAGTCATGGAATGGGCCAAGGGAGGGCGAGAATCCTGTCGAGCCGCACTTTCCCCACATCCAGCGGCTCGTGAGGACACTCGCCCTCCCTCTGATCGGCTCTGTCCGAAGTTCTTGCACCGCAGAACGCCTTTCCGCAACAGGAACTAGCTAGCTGATAGCTGACGGCTGACAGCCGAACGCTTACTCGAGCAATAGGCAGGCTGCTTGCCGATTGTCGCCCTTGGAGGTAAGTATGGGGCGGGTAACCGAGCAGATTGGGTCGGCGTAGGGGCAGCGCGGGTGGAAGCGGCACCCGGAGGGCGGGTTGGCCGGTGAAGGGGGATCGCTGCCGAGGATCACGGGGGTGCGCCGCCGTTCGCGGTCGGGGTCAGGCGCGGGAATGGCGCTAAGCAGGGCCTGCGTGTAGGGATGGAGCGGCTGATCAAAGACTTGACCGGCATCACCGATCTCGATGATCTGGCCCAGGTACATCACGGCGATCCGGTGGGCCACGTGGCGGACCACAGCCAGGTCGTGTGAGATGAGGATCAGGGTCAGGTCGTTCTCGCGGCACAGCCGGGCGATGAGATTGAGAATCTGCGCCTGGACCGAGACATCGAGTGCGGAGACGGGCTCGTCGGCGATGATGAGTTTGGGATTGAGGGCAAGTGTGCGCGCAATGGCAATGCGCTGGCGCTGCCCGCCGGAGAACTCGTGCGGGTATTTCCGCATGAATTGCGGCGCGAGTCCTACACGCGCCATCAACGCCGATACCTTGGCCGGGAGGTCTTTGCGGCGGACCAGGCGGTGCGCCAACATCGGCTCCGCAAGGGCGTCGAACACCGTCATCCGCGGATTGAGCGAGGCGTAGGGGTCCTGGAAGACCATCTGGAACGCGGGCCGGGCCTTGCGCAACGTGCGGGGGGAGAGCTCGCGGAGGTTGCGCCCTTCCAGTCGAATCCGGCCCTCCGTCGCGGGCACCAGTTGCATGATGGTCCGCGCCAGGGTGGATTTGCCACAGCCCGACTCGCCCACGAGTCCCAGCACCTCTCCGCCCTTAAGCCGCAGGTCCACGCCGTCGACCGCCCTGATCGAGCCGACTTGACGGGCGAAGAGAAACCCTTTACGTACAGGGAAGTGCGTCTTGACGCTTTCCAGTTCGAGCAGATATTCGCTCATAGTTCCCCCGCCTGGACGCGGATACACGCAGACTGGTGACTCGGGGCCACCTCCTCGAGTTCACACCGGGCGATCCGGCACGCCTCGAGGGCGTGCTCGCAGCGCGGCGCGAACGGACACCCTTCGATTTCCCGGGCGAGGTCGGGCGGCAGCCCTGGAATGGTGTAGAGTTCCTCGCCTTTGCTCCGTGCCGAGGGCAACGACGCCATCAGGGCCTTCGTGTAGGGATGTTTGGGACGATAAAAGAGCTCGCGGGTTTCGGCGGATTCGAGGGTCCGGCCGGCGTACATGACCAGCACCTGGTCACACGTGCCCGCGATGATGCCCAGGTCGTGCGTGATGAGAATCACGGCCGTGCCGGTATCCTGCTGCAACTGCTTGATGAGGGCCAGGATTTGCGCCTGGACGGTTACGTCGAGCGCGGTGGTGGGTTCATCAGCAATAAGCAGTTGGGGCCGTGTGATCAAGGTCATGGCGATCATCACTCGCTGGCGCATGCCCCCCGAAAACTGGTGCGGGTAGGCCTCCAGGCCTTGGTCGGCATCCTGAATGCCCACGGCCTCGAGCGCGGCGATGGCCCGCGTCCGCGCCTCCCCCCGCGAGCACCCCTCGTGGATGCGCAGCGGCTCCATGACCTGCGCGCCAACGGTCATATACGGATTGAGCGCGGTCATCGGGTCCTGGAAGATCATCCCGATGCGCTTGCCCCGGATGGCCCGCCGCTCTCGTTCTGTGCACTGCAGCAGGTCGATGCCGTCGAAATAGGCCTCGCCGGTGTTGATTTCACCCGGCGGCGAAGGGATCAGCCCGAGCAGCGAATAGCCCATCACCGATTTCCCCGAGCCCGATTCGCCGACGATGCCCAGCGTTTGCCCCGGCTCGACCACAAAGGATACCCCGTCCACGGCGCGCACCACGCCCTCGCGCGTGTGAAAGTAGGTCCTCAGGTTATCAACATGCAATAAAGCCAATGCCAGTTGCCAATTGGTTATCAGCTATCAGTTATCAGCCGTCAACTGAGAACTGAAAACTGACGCCTGTTTCTACCGTTGGCCCAAGACGATGTTGATCAGCGTCTGTAGGTCCGTGGCGGAGAGACCGCCGCCGTCGAGGTCGCACGGATGCGAAACGTGATAGCCAAGGATGGCGTTGACGACGAGTTGCACGTCGGCCGCGCCAACGAGGCCGTCGTTATCGATGTCGGGGTCCAGCAACTCCACATCGACGCGGGTGGCGGTTTCTTCACTTACAGTGATACTGCGCATGGTTTGGGAAACATATCCCCGCGCGGAAATCACCAGGTCGTACGTGCCCGGTAACAGCATTCGGTAATAGTCGCCTACGTCCGGGTCGGTAAACACTGGGTGCGGATTGCCATCCACCAGCACCTTGGACCACAGCGGCTCCCCTGTCTGCCCGTCGGCGACAATCCCTCGCACACCAATGTGTACGGCCCCCATGTAACTCAGCATCGACTCTTCGTTATCGGCCCAGAAACTCGGGATACTGGATTCCAGGGGCTGTTTCGTGTTGGAGAGTTCAATCGTGACCTCGTTGCAACTCAAGTAGCGGTAGTTCCAGTCCTGCATGCCCCCGGAAATCGAGTACCAAAGGCAGCCATTGGTAATGCCGTCTTGGAAAGACCAGTTGTTCCACATCGGCGCATTGTGTATCGAGTACCGCCGGGCGATATCCTCGAACAGCAGGTCGTCGGGCGTTGGGGCGTCTGTGTAGCTGGGTTTGCCATCGTCGTCATAGGGATAATTGACGACCAGCGCGCCGGTGTGGAAATTTGCACTTAGGACAAAGCTGTTTTCCGCGCTCCACCGCATGATGTACGCCACTTCCGGTGGCCGTGCCGCATCACCAAGCGGTTCCCCATCGTATGAAGTGCCCGTAAAGTCCCCGGGATACGCCGGGAAGGAGCGGTTCAGGTCATAACCGTCGGCGTTGTACCGGCTGCCGAGCTCGAGCCCATCGGGATTCATCAGAGGCACGACCCATATCTCCGTGGAATCCACGAGGTCCGTGATCCGCGAATCGGCGCCGTAGTCCACAAGCAGCCGGTCGATGAAATACAAGCACGTCTCCGTGCCGAGCGGTTCGTCGCCGTGCATCGTCGAGACGTACTTGAATTCCGGTTCGTCTTCCTCGACATCCGGGGCGTCGGTGATGAGCATCGCCCACAGCTCCCGGCCCTGAACCGACTGGCCCAGCGAATACAGCCGGCAGAGCGCTGTATACTCCGTGGCGTAGGCATTCAGGGCGTTCGTCAACCCCGCGTAGCTGTGGTAGACTCCCAGCTCTTTCGCGGCCGAGCCCAAGGGCGCCGCCCCCTGCCGACCGCCTACCGCGGTGACTTGAAACCCGCTTTGCTCCAGGCGGCGCAGTTCCTCGCCTGTGGCATAGATTGTAATCACGTCACCACGCACGTTGCTGACGTCGTACTCACCGTCGAGCAGCTTAAGCTGCGCATCGCGGTCCGGAACGGCGACCTCGACAATCGACACGGGCCCCGGCCGTGGCCCCGCCGCCGTTAGCGCCGGTGATGCGCTGTCGGCCGCGGCAGGCATTCCCAATAGCACGACCAGACACTGTGCAACTAGCGTCACACCCTTTTCTCCTGCGCGTATTATGCGCAACGCCTCCCCAAACTCCCCGTCATCGGCGTTCAGCCGTCAGCTTTCAGTTGACGGCTGATAGCTGAACGCTGACGGCTACCAGTAAAGGACCAACGAGGTCTGGGGGCGGTCCGGAGACCGCCCCCAGATACTTAAAGCCACACGCTGACGGCCTTTTCAGGACCAGGTCAGGCACTCGTTGCGCAAGTAGGTCAAGGCATCTTCCAGACGTCCGCGCCTGCCGCACTCGAGCGCCACGAAACCCTGGTAGCCCGTGTCATAAATGGCCTTGAAGATGTTCTTGTAGTTTAACTCGCCCGTACCGGGCTGCTTGCGCCCCGGATTGTCGCCCACGTGGAAATGGCCGATCCGGTCGATGTTCTCCTTGATATTCCGGATGATGTTGCCCTCAGTGATCTGCTGATGATAGATATCGAAACACATCTTTACGTTGGGGCTATCGACCGCCTCGAGGACCTCCATCGTGTGATCGGTGCGGGTCAAAAAGTACCCCTCGTGATCTACCAGTGTATTAAGCGCCTCCATGCAGATAGTCACCCCCTCGTCCTCGGCGATGGGCGCCAGGCGCTTGAGGCACTGGATCACGTACTGGGTCTGCTGATCGCGCGACACGTCATTGCGCTCGTTGCCCGTCAAGCCGATTAGGTTCTTGCAGCCCAGTGTGTGGGCCACTTGCACCCGCTCCTTGAACTGCTCGACTACCCGGTCGTGGTCGTCCGGGTCGACCATCTGCCGCGGCGCAATGGCGCCTGCACCCACGATGCAGCTCAACTCGAGCCCGAGCTTATCCATGGTCTTGCGGAGGGCGTCGAGGTCCCCGCTGACATTGAGCCATTCGTAGGCCGGGAATCCCCACTGGGCGAGCTGATCGAGCTTTTCATCGATGGTCTTGCCCCTGAACCAGCCCGGCGGCATGGACATTTTCAGCGGCGCGTCGGCAAACAGGCCTTTTTTCGTCGCCGCAAGCGCGGTGGTGCCATTCAACAGCGAGAGACTTCCACTTACCGTCGCGCAGGTCGTCAGGAAAGCACGTCGGTTCATAGCTTAACCTCCTTTAATCCTCATATCTCCCTCATCTCACATAATCCACTTATCCCTCAGAGCTTCTTGGGCGCGCCCGGCGAAGGAACCGGGGCCACGGGATACTCTTTGTTAAAGTCGAGCACATCCGGGGTAATCTTCTTGTTCTCCTTGAGCGTGCGGCTGAAGCGGAGCTTCTGGCCCGTGTATGCCGACATCCGACCCAAGATGGCCGTCATCGTGCTCTCGGCCACCTGCTGGCCCTCATGGCAATATGGCCCGGCGCCGGTAATGCTGTTGACCAGGTCAATGTGCTCTTGCACGTATGGGTCGATCCCGGCCTCCCCCATATCGGTGCAATTGCTACGGCCCGTGGTGCCGACTACATCCTCGAACACACCGCCGGCACACTGGCTCCAGTGGCGGGAGAAACTGAACATGTGGACGCCGTTGTCATACTCGAAGTCGCATGAGAAGTGGTCGTAGATGTCGCCGTACTTCTCCGTATGCGGCTTCCAGGTGCGCCCGCCGGACGCGAACACGTACTTGGGCGGCCCGCCCATGACCCAATTGCACACATCGATGTTGTGCACGTGCTGCTCGACGATGTTGTCGCCAGCCACCCAGCAATAGGCGTACCAGTTGCGGATACGGTATTCAAGGTCGCTCCAGCCCGGCTTGCGGTCGTAGGCGAATGGCAACCCGCCGCACCAGTAGGCCCGCAGCGCCTTGATCTCGCCGATGGCGCCGTCGTGAATCTTCTTGATCGTTTCGACGTAATCTTTCTGATGTCGGCGCTGCGTGCCGGCTATGAACGACAGCCCCATCTGCTTATGCTTTTCCGCGGCGGCCATGACCTTGTTGATACCGTAGGGGTCAGAGGCCACGGGTTTCTCCGTGAAGATGTGCTTTTTGGCCTCGACCGCCGCCTCAATGTGCGTCGGTCTGGAATACGGCAACGTGCCTTCAATGATAATGTCGATATCCGTGGCGAGAATCTTCTTGTAGGCGTCAAAGCCGAAAAAGCATTGGTCCTCGTCCACGTCGAACTTCGAGCTCACCTTCTCGTCCTTGTTCCTCTCGATTTTGCGCATCGAACTGCGCAATCGGTCCTCGAACAGGTCCGCCATAGCCACCAACTTGACATTGTTGTCGCTTTCGAGCATGTTGATCGCCGCGCCCGTACCCCGGCTGCCGCAGCCCAACAATCCGACCTTCAACGTGTCGGTGTTCGTCTCAGCGACGCCCGACTTCGAGCTGAGGATAGCGAAGCCGGCCATCGCCGACGCTTTCGCGAAATCTCGCCGCGTCATTCCTGGTTTCGTACCCTTTTTCATCTCGTATCTCCTCCAAATTGCACCATATATCTTCCCGTTTCCCAAAATCAGCCCAGAATACCCTCACATCATAACACGTTAGCATAACATATGTCGCCCCAAAATCTGACGCAGGCCCCCAATAAGCCAAATCCAACCTACCCGTCATTGCGAGCGAAAGCGAAGCAATCTCGCCTGAGTTAAGCCACTGTGCCTAAAGAGATTGCCGCGTCGCTCCCTTCGCTCGCTCCTCGCAATGACGCGCAAGGGAATTGCGTATTCTATCACCCAGTCCGCCGCCCACTCGTCACTACGTTCGCGGTGCAAACGCCATACTCGCTCTGAGGTGTGCCAAGCTCTCACGAAGATACGAAGATTTCTGGGAACAACGCGCCTCATGACAAAAACCCCAAAATTTGACGCAGGCCCACACCCAGGCCGCAGGGGAGTCTTTGCGTGAGGTCCCAGAACTGGCAACTGACTACTGAAATGAAGGGCGCCACCTCGCGGGGAACAAGCGAGGTGGCGTGCTGGCTGCTGTTTGGGGGGTTGAAAATCGTCTCGCCGGGGTTATCGCCCGTTCATGGCAAAGTCGTTTAAGCGCTCCTGGATAATTCCGTAGGTTGTGTCAATGTCCGCGTTGACTTCAGGCGTCAGCGCATTCAGCGCCGTCAGAATGCCCCGGGCCTCCTCGATACCTTGGCTGATGGCTCCGCCGATGAATGCGGTGAACTGCTGCCGGGCGTCGTCCTCGCCCAACTCGGCATGATCCTCGTACCACCTGTCGAACGCGCCCAGGGCGAAATCGGCGATGCGATTGGCCGTAGCCTCCGGCGAGGTATCCAGCACCGCGCCTTCCGGGATGCCCAACTCCCTGCGCGCTTCGGAAACCACCGCGCGTAGCTTCTCGAAGGTGCGCTCCAGCACCATGTTCATCGCCTGGTCCCTCGAGACCGTATGATGTAGGCCGAATTCGACCTTATCCCGTCGGTTCTGAACCCACAGGTCTCGTGGGATCAGGCGCGGCTTGGGAGCTTGTGGCGGGTATGTCGTCGGTTGCGAATTGAGAACTGTAATTGTGTTTTCCATGATTCTGTCCTCGTGAGAGCCTTCGTGCCTCTGTACGTCTTCTCGTCGCTGTGTATATTATCGACACGAGGTCGCGAAGACTTTAGCTCATGGTAATAAAGGGGCAATCCTTGTTTTGCTCAGTTTTTGCGGGTCTTTTTGGATTTTTCTTCGGACTTGCCCCGTGAACGGTTACGAATCGTGCAGTTTATGTGCTAAAAGGGCTTGCGGTGGCTGCGGAGGCGGATGAAGGCAGCGTAGCCCACTCCTATGAGTGTGATGAGCGCAGCGCCGGCGCTAATGGCGCGGCCGAGCTTGAACGAGTACGGATCGTAGTAAAACAGGACCTCGTGGCTCCCTTCGCCGGCTTCCACGCCGCGAAATAGCCCATCCACGGGGAAGACGGGCGACTCAGCGCCGTCTACAGTGGCTTTCCAGCCGGGATACCAGGTATCCGCCAGCACTAACACCCCGGGCCGGGTATCCTCTACGTGGACCGGGACCCGGTTGTAGCGTTCGGAATCGCTGATTGTGACGCGGGCGTCCCGGCCGGGCGACGGATTCGACAACGCGACCCCTTCCATAATGGGTGGGAGGTCTGCGCACAGCAACGCAGGGTCGAAAACGTCCACGGGACGTCCCTTGTATGCCATCCAGGCGCGTGGTTTGGCGCCGAGGTCGTTCAACAGGACCGCGCCCGAGGAGAAAACGTGCTGAATCTCGAGTCGGGGACGAATCATGGCGAACGCGCCCTGGATATCCGCCTTGGTCAGCAGTAACGCAGGCGTCCCGGTCCGGCGGAGCAACAGCGGGTCGGCCGTGGTCCGTTCGATAACCGCCGCGTGCCGTTTCAATTCTACTCGACTGGGACAGTAGACCTGGGCCACCAGGTTTCCCGCCAGTGGCCATTGCTTCAGCACCTCGCCGCCGCATAGCCGGGTCCGGCACTCCCTGAGGGCCTGGATGGAGCTGGTTTGCGGGAACAGCAACTTGCGCTCCGCATACACGATGCCCGGCGCGAACGCTAGAAACAGGTACATGAAGGTCAGCGCGGATAAGCCGTAGCCCATCACCCGGACTGAGGGGCGGAAGAGCGTGCCCGTAAGCAGAACCAATAGGGCCAAGGCGAACCCGCCGGCAATGACCACCTGAATGATGAAATCCGGCGCGGCTGGTCGCGGTGTGTCATGGTTGATCCACACGGCGAGGATCGCCATTGCCGCCAGTGCAGGGACAAAGAGCAACAGCCGCACCAGCGCCCCTTTGCATTGGTCGGCGTTGAGTTCGAGCCACTCTTCAATCGCCGCTGCCGCTATGAACGCGAAGGCGAGCGCGTTGCCGATGAGGAAATGTTCCGGATTGAGACGCCCTAGCAGCGGCGCGCGGGGGAGCAAACCGCTGCCTGCCAGAGGCAGGATCGTTATGAGCGATGCGGCAATCAGCATACCGTCAATGCGGTGACGATGGAATTCGGGGACAAAATGCCGCACTGAAAACCACAACGGTAGCAACATCATAGGGATTAAGCCAAAGTGCAACAGCTTCAAGACGGCAAGGTTATCAGAAATGCCTTGGTACGTCATGACCTCCGGCCCTTTCCCGAAGAAGTGGGGCAGGAAACAGAGCACGAGGTCCGTAAAGCGAAGCGTAGCAGTGGGTTCGGAGCGCCCCGTTGAGGCGGCTTCGGAGAGAAATTCGATGTACGGCACAAGCTGTACCGCGGCCAGCGCCGCGCCCACGCCCAGACTGGCCAGGAGCGCCAATGTGGAGGTCTTGGCTGCGGTGGGCCTTTTGCGCCCGAGCGCCACCCGCACGAGAAGGAACAGCAGCACGAACAGAATCGACGCGGCCAAGGACTCAGGATCGCCCCCCAGCGCCATCAGCGCTACGACAATCGCGCCATAAGGCCAGTACCGCGCCTGGCCCAGAAGCAGGCGCTCGGCGAACACCAACCACAAGGGCAGCCATGGGACTACGTCCGACATGGGAAAGCCTATCCAGAGAAACACGGGGGCGCTAAACTCGAACGCAACCCCGACAAACAGCGCCAGCGACGGCGTGAAGCCAAACTTGCGTGCCGCGTAGAACGCACATAGGCCTGCCACGATGAGCTTGAGCAGGACGGAAACCTGGAGTGCTCGGGACGGCGTTGACATGAAGTAGAAAGGCAGGCTGAATGGCGACAGACACCGCGACCGCCATAGGGCCAAGAACGGCATGCCACACCCCTCGAAGGGGGTCCAGAGCAGGGAATCGCCGTATTGTGCTGCATCGTTCAGAAACACATACCAGGGATAGTATTGACGGGCTTGGACCTCGCCCGGGGGATAGGTGAGGGGGGCGAGGTCACGCGGCCGGGCTTCCTCCCAGGGCGGCTCGAAGAGAATGTTGCCCGTGGCCAAGGGCACACGGTCAAAAAACACGATTGGGTAGCATGCGCCGAGCGCGAGTACTGCCAGTGCCACCAGGCAGGAGGCGTTTTCGAGGAAAATCCGATGTGTCAGCCGCATACCGAGGTCCTCGTTTCTCGATTACGAACACGAACAGGAACACTGAAACTGTAACCATTCACGTGGCAAATTCGACGGAAAATCTAAAAAGACCACCCAAAAACCGAGTAAACCGGGACTGTCCTCGCGAGCTTGCGAGCAGGGCCTGTCCACATTCTTGCGGTCTTGATATGTAAATCCCTGATTCTATTGGCGTTTTGCTACGTGAACGGTTACCGAAACTTTTCTGGCTCCTCATACGAATCTGTGCATCAACTGGCTATCATTCTTGATAGGATAACAGGATGAACTGGATTTATAGCATCGCGTCAATCCGAGATTTAATCGTGTGAATCATTCGAATTCCGGAACTTGTCACTCTTGATGATGTGTGCCGCCATCCAGTATTCTGGGGACAGTATACTTAATTCAGTCGTTCTTGGTCTTTGGTCCTGGTTTTCGCTTCCTACTGAATTGAGTATACTGTCCTCAGAATACACCCTTGCCTTCGCTTCGTTTGCGTTTGCGCAAAGCAAGATTGACAACCTGTCTGACAAACTGGATTTTGCACAATCGACGACGCCAACTCAATCCGGTCTATCCTGTTATCCTGGTGCGCCAGGCGAAGCCTGCCTGACCTTGTAACCTGAGAGGAGGTTACCTTGTTAATCGCTCGTACGGCAAGTAGCCAATCGGGCGACGTCTGGAGTAATTCAGGCGTCGAAGCCCCGTGCGGCGAACGCATGAGCCGTAGCACAAGCGAACCCGGTTCGGCCTCGTTAAACATCTGGGGCATGGCCAAGCCGCCAGGAAGGTGGAAGCCTGGTACCGATGGGGAAGCAACGAGCGCGAGCACCCACTGGAGCCCTCGGGGTGATAGGGGACGGCGCGTGCGGACAGGTCAGCCGAGGAACCTGGGAGGCCCAGCAAGGTGGGTGAGGGCCTGCCCGGCGAGTGCCGAAGCGGGCCGCAGTCCCCAACACCCACAGGGAACTGATAACCTGCTGGTGGCTTTGCTGAGAGTTGGAGGGGTTCATAGTAGCGAGGAAGCGGGGTAATGCTCGTGGAGCCAAGGGACCCCACTGTAGACATGCGGAGTAATAAGGAAGGGAGAGCTGATTGGACATGAAACACCCTACTACGGAGCAAGGGGACTTGTTCGGATACCAGCCGGAAACGGCGGTGGAACCGGGCATGACCCGGAAACTCTCTCGTCTGAGACAGAAGCTGGGCCAGAAAGCCAAGCAGGAGCCGCAATTTCGGTTCTACACGTTGCGAGTGGAACGAAAAGCACCCCCTGCGAATGCTTGAGGCGAGAGTCTACAGGAGAGCCGGATGCGGGAAAACCGCACGTCCGGTTCGATGAGGGGGAGAAGCTTTACCCCTCCCTACTCTACTCGCTACCGCGCGAAATCGCCGCTGGAAGTCAACGGAATCTTCAGGCCGATGACACTCCCTTCGACTTCCCGCCGGATGTCGGCCGAAATCCTCTCGAACAAATGCATCATCGGCACATTCTCCACAAGCACATCGGCGGAGAATGCCAGGATGCCTTTGCCCTTGGCCAGGTAGGCCAGATAGTTAAGCAATTCAAACCCAATGCCCTTGTTTTGTTCTTCGTCCGTTACGGTGAACGCCACGTCGGCTGTGTGAGCACCTTCAACGATACTGTACTGCCCCACGCCGAGAACCTTCTCACGCCCGCTTTCGTCCTCGACCGTGGCAAGAATCACAATCTCTTTCGTGTAGTCGATGATCACGAATTCCTGAAGCCGCTCGTGCGGCATGTCTTTGCGCAAGGACATGAAGCGGCGATACAAGCTCTTGTCCGACAAGCCATAGAAAAACTCTTTGAGCAGGGGCTCATCGCTGATCTTCACCGGACGCAGGAGGATTTGGACCCCCCCTTTGGTGGTCCGTTCGCGCTCAAGGTGTTCGGGGTAATACCCGCTTTCGCCGGCAATGAATGCCTGGTCGGCGTAGATCAAGTGCAGTTTCTTCGCCTCTTCGACGAGCCAGGGGCGAAATTTCGGATGGGCGATGGCGATAAGGTCCATGGCCCGCTCGCGTACGCTTCTTCCATGCAAGTATGCAATCCCGTATTCGGTGACCACGTAGCGCACATCGCCGCGATTCAACGTGGCCCCGGCGCCTTCGGTCAGGAAGGGGACGATGCGGGAAACGGCGCCCTGCCCAGCCGTGGACTGCATTGCAACGATACTCTTGCCACCAGGTGCTAGAACGGCCCCACGCATGAAGTCTGCCTGACCCCCGATGCCACTGTAAAACGTCTTGCCGATGGACTCCGCCGTGGCCTCACCGGTGAGGTCGATCTCCAGAACACTGTTGATCGCAGTCATGTTGTGGTGCTGAGCGATCACTAAGGGGTCATTCGTATACTCCACCGGGCGGAACTCGATGCCGGGGTTGTCGTCCAAAAACTCGTAGGTCGAGGGGCGTCCCATGCAGAACGAGGCGACCGTTTTGCCTCGGTTGATGCTCTTTTTCGCATTCGTGATGACGCCTTCCTTGATCAGCTCGACGATCCCGTCTGTGAGGAGCTCAGTGTGTACGCCAAGGTCTTTCCGGTCGCCCAGATTGGCCATGATCGCATTGGGGATGCTGCCATAGCCAACTTGGATCGTGTCCCCGTCCTGAATGAGCCGCGCTACATACTTGCCGATCCGCGCAGCGGTTTCGTTGGAAACCTCATCGCTGTACGTAAGCAAGGGCTCTTCGTGATGCACAATGAAATCCACTTTTGCCACATGCATGAACGTATCGCCGTGGACGCGCGGCATATGTGAATTAAGCTGGGCAATTACGACTGTGGCGCTCTCGGCGGCCGCCTTTACAATGTCGACGCTGATGCCTAAACTCACATACCCGTGTTCGTCGGGCAACGAGGTCTGCACCAGCGCCACGTCGATGGGTAGCCGCCGCTGGTAAAACAAGTCGGGAACGTGCGACAAGAATACGGGCGTGTAGTCCGCCGCACCTTCGTTAATGGGACCACGGGTCTGGTTGCCGATAAAAATCGAGTTGTGCCGGAAGTTGGACTTAAACTTCTCCTCTGTATAGGGCGCGACGTCCAACGTCCACACCTGCAGGACTTCCGCGTCGAAAAACGCCTTCGGGTGCGTCTCGACGTAGTTCACCAAGGCTTGCACAAGGTACTGCGGCTCACCGCAGCCCGTACCGATGAAGATTCGGTCCCCAGGATGGATATGACTAAATACCTCGTCCTCCGAAGCAAACTTCTCCGGGTATTGCGCCTTGATCGCCTCTAATGTGCTCACCTTGCCATCGTTACCCATCCATAATTCCTCCTGTTCCCAGCGCCCTGCATCGAACGGGCCGTCACATGTTCGAAGCTACACACGACATTGGTCAGTAGTTGCGCATAATCTGCTCCAAACGACGACTTATTGTCATTCTGAAAAATGCGCAATTATTTGTGGCGCTGTGTATACGTGAGATTCCTTCCTCATGACCCGATTAGCCCAAGCAGCCTGTGTCCCCTCTACCACACAGCATATCAGAAAGCCCGACGTCCCTTCAGCCCCAATTCCTGCGTTTCCGAACTTCACACCGGGCTTTCCGCACGAGTACGCATTTGCCTTTTCGCCGCAGAAAGACTATAATTTGAAGGCGGTTTAAGGACAAACTGTGCGAAACATAAGGAGACAACTTATGTACACCCCAGGAATGGGCGAACTGCTTATTATATTGGTGATCGTTCTCGTCATCTTTGGCGCAGGCAAGCTGCCCCAAGTGGGTCGGTCATTAGGCGATGCCATTTCCGAGTTTAAGAACAGCGTCAAGAAAGAAGATGAGAAGGACAAGTCCGCCGATACAAACGCCAATACGGAAAAACCCGCCGAATAATCCGCGCCTGAAAGAGCCAAGCCAGGGGTGCCTCACCGCGATCGTCCCCATCCCCCGGGCCGGAGTTAGCGGATATCGTACTGCCTGAGTTTGCGGTACAGGGTTCTCAAACCGATCCCTAACGTCTTTGCGCATGCCTCCTTATTGTATCCACAGGTCTTCAGCGTTTGCTCGATGGCAATCCGTTCGATATGACCCATGGTCACCCCTGTCGGAATGCGGATTTCATCGGCCTCAGGGGCCGTGTCGCGGCGTATATGCTCGGGCACATCGCCTGCATCCAATACGCGACTTCCCCGCGCCATCGCCACCATGCCCTCCACAATGTTCTTCAGTTCCCGCACGTTTCCAGGCCAGTCATAACGCAGCAGCAGGTCGATACCGTTGCGCGTGATCCCCGGAAAGGACACCCCCATTGGGCGGCAGGCCCATTGGGCTATATGATCCACTAGCAACGGAATGTCTTCACGGCGCTCGCGCAGCGCCGGCACCGCGACGACTACCGTGCTCAATGCCCGGTAGACCTGCGCGCTAAACATGCCCGCTTCGACCATTGCTTGCAAGGGGCGCGTGGTGGCGGCCACGATGCGCACATCCGCTCCAATGCGCTGCCCGTCCCC
>Ga0315541_1001497_pt1 | contig 21565 bp, 16 predicted proteins | sample SalMarSW160190MG_FD_203095 | JGI IMG/M metagenome (GOLD analysis project Ga0315541, IMG submission 203095) | Salt marsh sediment microbial communities from the Plum Island Ecosystem LTER, Massachusetts, United States - Salt Marsh Sediment SW1601-190 ...
CGCGCATCACCCGGATCGAGGGCACCTATTACGTCACCTACGCTTGTGAGAATCGGTTCGGCTGCCAGATCGGGCTGGACCGCAGCAGGGATCTCAAGCGCTGGGAGAAGATGGAGGTCATTGCCGAGCCGGACAACCGCAACATAGTGCTGTTTCCCGAAAAGATCAACGGGCTGTACTGCCGGCTGGACCGGCCCTTCAGCGGGCAGCAGGGAGGCGTGTGGGTGAGCTACTCGCCCGACCTGATCTTCTGGGGCAGGCACCGGAACATCATGGAGTCGCGCAGGTTCCACTGGGACCGGGGCAAGATCGGACCGGGCGCCCCGCCGATCAAGACCGAAAAGGGCTGGCTGATCATCTATCACGGCACCACGCCCTACTGCAACGGTCTGGTGTATCGGCTCGGCCTGGCCTTGCTGGATCTGGAAGATCCCACCCGGGTCCTGGGCCGGCCGCCGCAATACCTGCTCACTCCCACCGAGCCTTACGAACGCGTCGGCGACGTGCCGAACGTGTGTTTTGCCTGTGCGGCCATCCCCAGCGAGGACGGCGAAAAGGTCGACATCTATTACGGCGGGGCCGACACGTGCCTGTGCCTGGCCACCGCCAGGATCGACGACCTGGTCGAGGCCTGTTTGAAGTCGAGCTGACAGGCGCGGCCCAGGCCGGCACGAGAGACAAACCGTGGCCGAGGCGACCACCGAAAACTCGGACCCTCGCAAGCCCCCGCGGGACACCGGACCCCTTCTGCGCCGAACCTCGACGGTTCGGGGGGTGTTCTTCGTCTCGGCCAACCTGGCCGGTTTCCTGGCGATCAACGCCTTCCTGCACTATCTCAGCACGCGGCTGTGGCTGGACTTTTCCCTGGCGGGCTACCGCGAGGCCCTGACCACGCCTCTCAGCGAGACGTTTCTGCATCCGCTGAGCATCTTCTCCCACCCGTGGATGATGGTGCTGATCGCACTGCTGCTGTCGGCGGTGATTTTGGTGCCGATCGTGGTGGCAGTGCTGTACCGGCTTTGGGTGTCGGGCCTGTTCGTGCTGACGGTTGCGGTGATCGGGCACTGGCCCCTGCTGGCAGCGTTCCTGGCGGTCGGGTGCATCCTGGCCGGACGCACTCGCCTCCGCAGAAGCCTGCCGTTCCTGGCGCTGCTGGTAGGGTTGGCGCCGGTGGGGGCGTACCTGGGCCTCTTCTCCCGCAGCACGGACATCGTGTTGACTCCGCTGCAATGGTTCGTCCTGTACATGCTGCTGGTGTTCGTGGTGGTGGCGGCAATGCTGGCCGGGGTAGGCGTGCTTGCGCTGGCGCGGGCAACGCGCTTCCGCCCGGGTGTGATCTGGCCGGCGCTGCTAGTGTTCCTGGTTCCGCCGGTGTGGCTGTTCTACCAGAAAATCGGGCCGGCGGAGCTGGATTACGCCTTGATCGCCGGACGCCTTCAGCGGTCGGACGCGATGTTTGCCTCTGAAACGCTGGCCGACTTCGCCCGCTCCCATCTGGAGGTTTCCGGGGCGAAGGTCGGCGACGCGATGCTCCAGGCGGTCAGAAAGGCTCTTTCCCGGCGGCGAGAGGCCCTGCTTGCCGAGTGCGATGCCTTCCTGCGGCGGCATCCTCACAGCCCGCGCGGAGCAGCCGTTTTGTGGATTCGGGCGGTGGTCGTGGACGTAAAAATCGACCTGCAAGCCTTCGACCAGGGGTTTATCAAGTACCGTACCTCCAGCCCGTCGAAGTCCTCGATCGGCCGCTGGGGCGAGATCGCCTATCCCCAGCGCTATGCTCTGGCGCCTCAGGCCATGGTGGCCCACCAGCGATTGGGAATCGACGCCCTCCGCGACGGACGCATGCAGAAGGCGTTCGAAGACTTGCACATAGCCAAGTCCTCATTGATGACGCACCTGGGCAACAAGGGCGCGGAAGCCAGCGCGTCCCTCTGGGCACGGGTGTTCATTCCGGCCGAGTCCCTCCCCGGAGAGGAATACTACCGCGAGGTACTGGCCGAGACGGAAGGGCTGCTCTGGCTGATGAACGAGAACAAAGTGGTGGAAGGTGACAAGGCCAATGCGGACGCCTTCTCCGATTACATGAGGCTGTGGCCGTTCGGCGACCTCACGTCGGCGGCTCTGGCAGAGCTTGCCGCCAGCTCCAAAGGCACGGAGTTGGAGGACAACTTCCAGCTGCTCATGGCGATGGCCGAAAAGGACGAGCTGGAGCGTGCCCGGAAGCTGGCCCCGGTGACGGCGGGGCTGAAAGACGCCGCCATCATAGCCAACTATGAGCTGGGGCACCTGGCCATGCGGCACGGCAACGACCCTGCCTGGGCTGCCCGAAGCCTGAAGGCCGCCGAACATTATTTCGACATCGTCAGGGCAGCCCGCAGGAATCCCTATAAGGCCCTGGCCGAAAAACACCTCGCCAGGCTGGCCGCCAGAAAGACGCCCGGGCCGTGAGGCACGTTCCCGGCCCGGTCGTCTTCGGCGTCCCGCCGAGGGCCTCTGTCGATCACCGGCCGAGCGTGAGCATTATCGTGACAGCGTGAACGGGAAGATTTCAGACAACAGCAAGCGGGTGATCTTCGTCAGCACCTCTGTGGGAGCCGGGCATCACCAGGCCGCGGCCGCACTGATGACCAGGCTGGGCGAGGTCCGCCCGGACGTGGAAACCGAGTTCCTGGATGCGCTGGAATTCGTCCCCTGGTGGTTCCGCCTGGTCTACGGCGGCGGCTACAACGTGCTGGTGACCAGCCTGCCGCGGATCTACGGGGTGGGATATCGGTGGCACAACCGGCCCGACACGCCCCGGCGGACCCTGCTCGAACGGAACAGGCTGTTGATCGAGCGTTTCGCCCTGCGTCGGCTCAGGAGGCACCTGCTCGATCGCCGCCCCACGCTGGTGATGGCCACGCACTATCTGGCCATGCCCATGATCGGCCGCCTCATCGGCCGCGGCGAGCGCCTGCGGATGTTTGCCGTCATCACCGATAACGAGCCTCACCGCTGGTGGTTCGCCGAGAACGTGGAGCGCTACTTCGTGGCCAACCAGCGCGTCAGGGAGCTCATCTCGCGGTGGGGGATCGCGCCGGGTCGGATCACCGTCAGCGGCATTCCGGTCCATCCCAAGTGGACGGCCGGCCTGGACCGCCAGAGCATCTTTCGCGACTGGCGCTTGCCGACCGACAGGCCGATTGTCATTCTCAGCGGGGGGACCTTCTTCACCGTCGGTCCGGTCGAGCGGATCGCCCAGGCCATCCTCAACAACACCGACGCTCACGTGGTCGTGCTGGCCGGCAACAACAAGAAGTTGCTCGCCGCCCTGGCGAGCCTGCCCGAGTCGGGCCGGCGGCTCACCCCCGTCGCCTTCACCGATCGCGTTCAGGAGCTGGCCGAGGTCGCCTCGGTCTTCATCACCAAGCCCGGCGGGCTGATGACCTCCGAGTGCATCGCCAAAGGGGTAGCCATGGTCCTGACCAAGCCCGTGCCGGGTCAGGAAGCTGCGAACGCCGAGATGCTCGCCCGCGAAGGGGCGGCCATAACCGCACCTGTCACCGAGGACGTCATCCGCGAGGTGATACGGCTGCTGGAGACGCCCGCGGCGGTTGAGGCTCTCCGGGACAATGCCCGGCGGCTGTATCAGCCCGCGACGGAGACCATCGTCTCGAGAATCTGCGAGGCGATCGACAGCTAGTACTACAGTTCGCGCTTCGGTTGGATCTCGTGCTCGGTAGTGACAGCGGCGGGCCATAGCTTGGTGGCGTCGGCGCCATACTGATCAGGCCAAGGGCCGTTCGATGTCGGTCAGCCGGGGCGAGGCGATGGCCAAAAGCAGCCGATGCACCTCCGGCTCAGTCAACGGCACCAGATCGGCCGGCTTTTTTTGTCGGTTCGGCGGCTTGGGCTCGCACCGTCGCCAGGAACACCAACGCCAGCATCGACAGCGTGATGTGCCGATGCCAGCCGTGCCAGGAGCGCACCTCGTAATCGTCCAGGCCGGTTTCCTGCTTGGCCGCGTCGAAGCAACTTTCAATCGCGCAGCGTTGTCCGGCCGTGATGGCAAGGTCTTGCGGGGAGATGTCGGTTGGGGCGGTGCACAGGTAGTACGCCCGCTCGGTTGGATGCTCGATGCTCCGCCGCACCAGCAGCGATCGCACCAACTCATGGTCGGCGTGTCCCGGCAGTCGTCCGGCCGTCCAGTCGTACAGGCGAGGCCCCTTGGAACCTTCGCTGATGCTCAAGCCGAACCAAGCCTCCTGGAGAACGCCGTCGGCGATGGCGTCCACCCGTTGCTGACGCATCTGCATCGCCAACGGGGGTTTGGTCGCGAAGGTTACCTCCGCCGGTATCGAGGCCCCTGTCCGAGGCATGGGATCGTCACATCAACACTTTGGAAGGTATAACGCCCGGTCGATCAGCGCCCGGTCCCGCAAACGCGGCCTGCCAGGAAGCCGTGCCACGCGGTGCCGCGTTGCGTGCTTACTTACTGGCGTTCTTCCGCCAGTCTCCCTTCTCAAGGAATTCCCAGAAACTGGCTGTTCTTGCACGATCCGCGGAGAACCCCTCCACGGTCCAACCGCCTCCCGGGTAGACCAGCATCTCCACAATGGTGTCACCCCTGTCATCCTCAAACCTTAGGATGTAGGCGGCAAGAGACCTCTCCTCTGCTCCGATCCAATCGAAGCTCATCCGCGGCATCAGTTCCCGCACGAACGCCGGTGCGCTCAGCGTCCAGGTCTCAGGTCGTGGCGGACGATGAGCGTAGTCCCTGTGTTCGATGTGGACCACGCTTGCTCGACGCATGGCCTTTCGAACCCTCCAGTTGCGCCAAGCGGACATGGGCCAGTAGTCCCGATACGCGAGGTACCCCATGCCCAGGCCGATAGCCGCGCCGACAATCAGCAATGTCAGATACGGTCGCCTTCTCTTCATGGCCTACGCACCTCACCTAAGTGCTCAGCCGCGCGAAATCCAGCACGGCCCGCCCACCGAACACGACTCCCAGCCAAGGCGTACCGGCGGCCGAGAGGGCGGCGCATTGGTTTTCGATCTCCCCTGACGGCTGGGTCGCATCAGCCCGCCCTTTCCAGGCGGCATTGTAACCACCGTCTCGGTTGGACGCGTCAGCTTTGCGGCATTTTCTTTGACAGTCCGCGCCGGGCGGGGAGAATAGTCGACTACTCGTTTGCGGAAAGGCGGAAAGGACGACAACATGAAGTTGGGATATCTGTGCCGGTACAGCAGGGAAGAGGTGGCCCGGGCGGCGCGTCTGGGCTTTGATTGCCTGGAGCTTCAGGCCGGGTCGATCTGCAAGGAGGTGAAGCCGAACCTGAAGATGCGCTCGGCCGCGAAGGAGGCCCGGGCCGTCCTGGACGACTACGGCGTTTCCGTCTCGGCCCTGGCCCACTACGGTAACCCGCTGGCGGGCGACGCGAAGGCGGCGTTGGCCGGCTACAAGGCCGCCTTCGGCATGGCCGGCATCCTGGGCACGGACACGGTGGCGACGCTGGCCGGCTCGCGCCCGGAGGAGTCCACCGAGGACAACGTCAAGCGTTTCGCCCGGGTCTTCCGGCCGATCGCCCGCGCGGCCGAGCGGGCCGGGGTCAAACTGGCCGTGGAGAACTGGACCGGCTTCGGCGGCGAGCTGCCGCTCAAGTCGGTCAACGTCGCCCGCAGCCCCGCCCTGTGGCGGCGGATGTTCGAGGCCGTCCCGTCCGAGGCCCTGGGCCTGGAGTTCGACCCGTCGCACCTGGTGCGGATCGGCGTGGACCATATCGCCGCCCTGAAGGCCTTCGCCGACCGCGTCTACCACGTCCACGCCAAGGATACCGAACTCCTGTACGATTCCATCGCCGAGCACGGCTACTACGGCGGCCGGCCGTTCCGCTATCGCATTCCCGGCTACGGCCAGATCGACTGGGCCGAGTTCATCTCCGCCGTGGTCGAGATCGGATACGACGGCGGCGTGGTCATCGAGCACGAAGACCCCGTCTTCAGCGGCGAGCGCTTCGAGGAAGGCCTGGTCCGCGGCTACGACGTCCTCCGCCCGCTGATTCAGCCTTAGCTTCGGGGGGGCGAGGAAGGAGAAGCCCCCATGGCAGAGGCGGACGAGTTCACCGCCCGGCACTTGCCGGCCGTCTGCGGTTTCAACCTGCTGGAGAAGTTCGGCTGGACCCGGCGGGCCCCGCGCGGACGGCGCTTTCGCCGGTGGGACTTCGACTTCATGGCCAAACACGGCTTCCGCTTCGTCCGGCTGCCGATGGACTACCGCGTGTGGACTTCAGACCTGGACGGGCCTCGCCGCCAGATCGACCACAGCGTGCTCGAAGAGATCCGCCAGGCCGTGGAGATGGGGCGGACCCGCGGCATTCACGTCTGCATCAACATGCACCGCGGGCCGGGTTACTGCATCAACCGCCCGGAGATCGAGCCGTACAACCTCTGGACCGACGCCGAGGCCCAGGAGACCTTCGCCCATCACTGGCACGCGCTGGCGGAGTTCTTCGCGGACTACTCTAAGGCCGAGTGCAGCTTCGACCTGCTGAACGAGCCGCCCACGCACGGGCAGAGGGGTTTTTCGCCGGAGGCCCACCGCAAGGTCATGCACCTGGCGGCCGGGGCGATCCGCCAAGTCACGCCCGACCGGCTGATCATCTGCGACGGCCACGGCGGGGGGCACTGGCCCAGCGAGGAGCTGCGCGACCTGAACGTCGCCCAGTCCATGCGCGGGTACGTCCCCTTCGAGGTGACGCACTACCAGGCGAGCTGGTGCAAGCGCGACCAGCCCTGGCCGGAGCCGGCCTGGCCCATGCCGGACGCGGACGCCGGCCGGCCGTGGGACAAGCAGCGACTCCAGCACGACCTCTACCAGCTCTGGCGCGACCTCCAGGCCACCGGCGTCGGCGTCCACTGCGGGGAGATGGGCGTCTACAGCCGCACGCCGGCGAAGGTGACCTACGCCTTCCTGGAGGACCTGCTGTCGATCCTCTACGACAACGGCTGGGGCTGGGCGTTCTGGAACCTCCGCGGGGCGTTCGGCGTGCTCGACAACGGCCGCGAAGGCGTCGAAACCGAGACCGTCGGCTCCCACCAGCTCGACCGGAAAATGCTGGACCTACTCAAGGCCCACCTGCCGGAGACGAACTAGCGGCCGGCCGGCGATCAGGCCAACTGCTCCAGCCGCCGGCGGATCTCGCGGACGTGGGCGGGCGTGGTGCCGCAGCAGCCGCCGATGAAGCTGGCCCCGGCCTCCACCAAAGCGGGAACGAACCCGGCAAACTCAGCGGGACCCATCGGGAAAACCGTCTGGCCGTCGCGCATGACCGGCAGCCCGGCGTTGGGCTTGACCCACACCGGCAGCTCCGTCGCCTCCCGCAGCAGCCGGGTGATGTTGACGTAATTGGCCGGCCCGGCGCCGCAGTTGGCGCCGATGGCCGCGGCCCCCAGCTCGCCGGCGGCCGCCGCCAAATCGCCCGGGGCCACGCCCATCATCGTGTGGCACTTGTCCGGCCCGGAGTCGAAGGTCATGCTGGCCACGACGGGCAGGTCGGTGCTCTGCACGCCCGCGCGAATGGCCAGCCTCAGCTCGTCCAACTCTGTGAAGGTCTCGCACAGGATGGCGTCGGCGCCGCCGCGGGCCAGGGCGGCCGCCTGCTCGGCAAAGGCCGATTCGATCTCCTCGGGGGGGACCTCGCGCATCATGACGATCTTTCCCGTGGGCCCGATGGAGCCGAAGACGGCCGCCGCCTCGCCGGCGGCCTTGCGGCTGATGGCGGCGCCGGCCTCGGCCAGCTCGCCGGCCCGGTCCGCCAGAGACCAGTGGCCCAGGACGAAGCGATTCGCGCGGAAGGTATTGGTCAGGATGATCCGCGAGCCGGCCGCGACGTATTCGGCCGCGATGGCCTCGACGACCGAGGGCTTCTCCACGTTCCAGGCGTCCGGACACCCGCCGGGCGGAAGCCCGCGAGCCTGTAGCTGCGTTCCCCACGCGCCGTCCGTGACGGTCACCCGGCCGACGAAGTCGCCAATCCTCATGGCCATTGCTGCTCCCGTTGCCGGACAGGATTGTATCCCCACACCTTGCAGCGGGCAAACGCCATCCGGCCGACGTGCCCAACGCCGGTGCCGGGCCGGAGCAGAGGCGGTCTGTTCGCATCTGCTTCAGAGGCCCGGCGGAAGGCCGCTACGGGCCGGGCCGCGGCCCTCTGACGTGAGAAAGCTGAGCTCGGGTACGATGTCTGCTTGACGGGGCCTCGAAACGCGCTAGAATCACAGGCAGCAACGGCGGCGGTCGTGGGCAGAAAGTCGCAGGGAAGACCGCGGCCAAGGCCGCCGCGCGAGGGAAGAGGGCTTCGTGAACATGGCCAGCAAGGCGCCAAAGCCTGACGAGCAGAAGGCCGACCCGGCCGAGCGGGTGTTTGACTTGCTCTGCCGTCGCCGGCCGCGGGACGACCAGCCAGGGGTCGGCTGGGTCCAGCTCGCCAAGGAGTTGGGCGAGATCGGCCCGAGTGGCCTGGACGGCTACGTGCGGGCGATGGCCTGCCCATACTGGGCGGCGCGGAAAACGGCCGTGAGCCTGATGCGCTTCTGTGAGTCCCCGGAGACCGTCGAAACGCTCGTCGTCTTGATGACCCGGGCCCTCTCCGACAGCCACAAGAAGGTCCGCCGCAGCGCGGCCGAAGACCTGCTGGGGCTGGACGTGCCCGAGGAGCGGAAGCGCCGCGAGTTCGTCCCGCGGGTGCTGCCGCTTCTGGACGATGCCAGCAAACGTGTGCGGCTCATGGCGGCCTGGTCGCTGCGGCGGTTCGCCGAGGTGGTGCCGCTGGCGACCGCCGCCAGGTCCGTGGTGAACGAGACCGACCCGAAGGTGCGCCACTTCAAGGACCGGCTGCTGGGGTCGGTTCTGGACGCCGGGGAGAGGGCCGCACAATAGAACAACATGGCGGCGTAAGGCTGCCGGACCTGGCGAACGTGGGTGTTGTGTCCATTCACGCGAAAGGCCGGCGGCTGCCGGGGGAGCGCGACACACGCTCCCCCGGCTCGTCGCCTCCTTTTGCGCTCAGACCCAGGCAGGCCGAGCCCGTAAACTCCGCGCGGCCTCGCACGTCGGCGGGCGCTTCTTACCGCTGGCGGCGTCCGCGAAACGCGTCTCCCCTCGACGTACCATCAAGATACGCCTGCGGCGTCCGCCGGGCGTCCCGATTCCCATCCGGCCGAGCAGGGCACCGGCCGCCTCGGCTCTGCCGGCGCCGGCCCTCCGGGGTACATTGGGCCCCAGGAGTCAAACTTGCCAGCGCAGGCATTTCCGGCCCCGGCGGCTTGCCCGCCCGGGGGAGACGCCGGGCGTCCCGGAAGGTGCCGTTCAACCATAAGATATTTCCATAATTGCGCTTGTGGCTCGCGGCCGGAAGCAGCCAGTGGGAGTCGCGGCTGCCGAGAGCGGCGGGCGGCGGCCTGAAGTTTTTTTGCAAAGGCCTGAAAATTTGATTGACAGGGTCAGCCAGTCGGATACCTTTTGCGAATCGTAAAAGGTATTTGATAGTGCTTCGCGGCGGCTCATCTCGGTTGGCTCAGGAGGGCGGGGAGGCCTCTTCCTCGACCGCTGCCCCGGCGCGCCGGCGCATCCCGCCGAAGGTCTACCGCATCAGCGACATCGTGGAGTATTCCGGCGTATCGCGCCAGACGATTCACAACTACACCACCATGGGTCTGATTACCGAGTCTCGCCGGACGGCCGGGGGCCACAGGCTTTATGACGAATCCGTCTTCGGCCGGCTGGACATGATCGAGCACCTGAAACGGCAAAAGAGGACGCTTCGCGAGATCCGTGCGCAGTTGGACAGGCTGGACCGGGCTGGATAGGGCCCGCGGCCGGGTCTGTCCGATAGCGCGGCGCAGGGACGCGTCGTGGGCACGAGCCTGCTCCGGGTCGTGCCAAGAAGGTCAGGAAGACCGAAATGGCGTTTCAAGCGGCAAGGGCAGGGCAGCCGCCGCCGGTGCGGCCGCCCGTCACCCGTACCCGGCAAAGGCCAATCCGCACGATCGGCCTCCGCCCGCCAGGGGGGATCCCCAAGAATCTCGAGTCCGTCGGCCTGGCTGCCGGCCGGTCAACGGGGCAAAAACCGCCCCGCGGCCGCTCGCCTCATCCCGGCCGTGAGGATCGCGCAGGAAGATATAAACCCTGTGTTTGCAAGTGGAAAGGGCATTATGCTGGGGCAAGGCTGTGTCCCGCGAGCAAGTTTTGCGCTTTTTTGAAGCGATTTGGCCTTGACTCCTCTTGGAGGGTTAGGAAGAATAAGTATTCTAAAGAGTCTGTAGAATATAGGCAAAATGGCCGATCTGAATGGAATGTTGATGGTGCAGGTCGGTTGCCTGCTGGGGGCGATCTGACAGGCCGAGAGGCCGAGGTCGTCGCCGGCCGGGTTTGCCGGCAGCGGTCCACGCGGTACTGAGCGGCAAGGAAGGAGCTCCGATCATGCGTGCTACTGCGGTCGTTGATGCCGGGACGGTGCACCAGTGGTGGCGGCAATTCTCCCGGGCCCACACTGACAAGATGCGGAACAGGTTGATAGAGCACTACTTGCCCATTGTCCGTTACACCGCCGACCGGCTGTACAGCAAGCTGCCGGATGAGGTGGAACTGGACGACCTGATCTCGGCCGGCACCTTCGGGCTGGTGGACGCCATCAACGCCTTCGACCTGACCCGCGGAGTGAAGTTCGAGACCTACTGCGCCCAGCGGATCCGCGGGGCGATCCTGGACGAGCTGCGGAGTATGGACTGGGTGCCCCGGCTGGTCCGCAGCCGGGCCCACAAGGTCGAGGCCGCCCGCAGCGCCCTGGAGATGAACCTGGAGCGCAGGCCAACCGACCAGGAGCTGGCCAAAAAGCTCCGGATCAGCCTGAGGGAGTTCCGCAAGCTCCAGCGCGACGCCCGGGCGGTGGGGCTGGTCAGCCTGTCCAGGAAGTTCTTCGAGACCGATTCCAGCCGCGACGTCCGCGAGATCGACCTGCTGGAGGACAAGCGCAGCGAGGACCCCTTCGCCCAGTTCCAGAGCAAGGACATCAAGGAGTGGATCACGCGCGGGCTCAGCCGGGCCGAGCGGCTCATCATCATCCTGTACTACTTTGAAGAGATGACGATGAAGGAGATCGGGCAGACGCTGGCGCTGTCGGAGTCGCGCGTCTCGCAGATGCACTCGGCCATCATGGAGCGGCTGAAGGATCACCTCAGCGGGCGGAAGGAGGTCCACGCCTAAGGGGCGAGCACGGCGCCAAGCGTTGGCGCGCTACTTGGCCGGCCGGCTGGTGGGGCGGGCGCACCGGCGGACGTGCTCGGCCCATTGGTTCTCGAGCGTGGAGAAGTCCGTTTTCAGCGTTTGGGTGATGATGGAGTAGGGGGACTTTCCCCGGTTGAAGGCGGCCACCACTTCGGGCAGCTTGTCGGCATAGCGCAGTCGGAGCAGCTCGATCAGCGTTCCCGCCTGCCAGTAGTCCTTTGGCTCGATTCTCGGCAGCGACATCAGCCGCTTCAGCGGCAGCATCCTGCCGGCCGCCATCCAGCGGGCAAAGTCGCGGCGGTTGCCGGAATCGGGGAAGAAGTGCAACTGCACGGCCGTGGCGACACCCTCGGTGAGCCAGTTGCCGTCGTTCCGCAGGCGGTGACGCTGATACAGCCACACGTGGGCGAACTCGTGGCAGATGACCGACCTGCGGGCGGCGAACTTTTCGGCGCTGTCGTAGCTGGTGGCGCAGAACACGCGGTAGGAATAGCCCTGGGTGCGAATGGCCCCGAACCGCCCGCGGTAATACGCCGCCACCCGCCGCCACAGTGCCTGGTAGTCGGCGGCGGCGGCGTAGATGGCGACGGCGACGGGGCGGGCCCGCGCCGGCGGAGCGGAGGCGGGCCTCGTCGTGCCGGCCTGCTTCTGGCCGGCCGGGGGCCATCCCGCACGCAGGTATCTCTCTACCTTCCTAAGATGGGCGAAGACGGCCGCACCGTCCACCGCGGCGTCGGTCCAGAGGATGAGTCCGTCGGCCCGGAACGTCTTCACGCCGCCCGAGGCGGCTTGCGGAAAGCAGATCCGGCGCTGGGCGGGCAGGTCGGGGTCGGCCGGGGCGCGCGCCGGCTTCGTGGCCGCGGCCGCAAACGCCGCCGATCCGCTTAGCAGCGCCGCCGCCAGGGCGACCCGCGCCCGGCCGGGGCCGGGAAGCCGGATCGACCCGGCGCCGGGCCGGCGGGCCGACGCGTACAAATTCTCAAGTGGCAGATTGCCTTCCGCGGCAGACATCGTAGTTCGCTTCGTCATGAGATGAGCTCGGCGGGGCTTGTTCTTTCGCGAAACCGGCGCCTGCTTGCTTGGCGCGCCCGGCCAGGCAGCCGCCTGCTACTCATCCACCGGCTCGCCCAACAGCCCCTGGACCTCGGAGAGCTTGCTCTCCAGCAGGCGGTTGTCGCTGGCCTCCACGTTCAGCCGCAGCAGCGGCTCGGTGTTGGACGGGCGGACGTTCAACCACCAGTCGTCGTACTCGATCGTCACCCCGTCCAGGCGGTCCTGCCGGGCGTCGGAGAACCTCTCGGCCAGCTCGTGCATCTTCTGCTGCTTGTCCGGAACGCGGAAGTTGATCTCGCCGCTCTGGACGTAGCGCTTCAGCGGGGCGATCAGCTCGCTCAGCGGGCGTTGGGCCAGGGAGACGACCGAGGCGACCACAGCGAAGATGATCGCCCCGGAGTCGGCGTTGAAGTTGTCGCGGAAGTAGAAATGCCCGCTGAGCTCACCGCCGAAGACGGCGTGGGTGTCGGCCATGGTTTTCTTCATGAAGGCGTGCCCGACGCGCTCGCGCCGGGGAATGCCGCCGCCGGCGCGGATCTCTTCGGGGACCACCCGGGAGCTGCGGATGTCGTACAGCACGGTCGAGTCGGGGTGGAGCTGGAGGAAGTGCCTTCCCAGCAGGGCGGTGAGGTGGTCGCAGCGGACGATCTGTCCGCGCTCGTCCACGAACATGCAGCGGTCGGCGTCGCCGTCGAAGCAGATGCCGAAGTCGCACTTATCCTCGCGGACGGCCTGGCAGACCTGCTCCATGGCGACTTCCAGCAGGGGGTTGGGCGGATGGGCGAAGCCCTTGCCGATCTCGAAGTTCAGCGGCAGGATTTCCAGGTCGGTGCCCTTAAAGACGGCCGGTATCATCCTGCCGGCCATGCCGTTGGAGGCGTCGACGGCGATCCGCAGCCGCCGGGAGAGCTTCAGGAAACCCAGCACGTGCTGGCGGTATGGCTCCCACAGGTCCATCTTCTGGACCGTGGCGGCGGTCTCGCTCGCCGGCGACCTCCGCAGGGTGGAAACCAGCAGGCGGATCTCCTTCAGCCCGGTGTTCTCCCCGACCGGGCGGGCCTTCTGCCCGGAGATCTTGAAGCCGTTGTACTCGATCGGGTTGTGGGAGGCGGTGACCTGTATGCCGCCGCAGGCGCCCAGGTGGTTGATGGCGAAGTACATCATGGGCGTGTCGATCATCTCCAGGTCCACGCAGGACAGCCCGCTGGCGTTGATTCCGGCCATGAGGTCCGCCGCCAGCGGCGCCCCGTGCGGCCGCATGTCCCTACCGACCACGAGCCGGTTGCCGCTGGCCTGGCCGCGGTCGTATCCGCTTAGCAGGCTGCGGAGGAACTGCCCCGAAGCGTGCCCGATCTTCCAGGCCAAGTCCTCGTCGATCTCGGTGGGATACACCCCGCGAATGTCGTAGGCCTTGAAAACCTTTTCCAGGTCGCTCATGGCGGAAATCCTTCCGGTAGATGCGCCTTCAGAGTAGAGATGAGGGGGCGTGAATGCAATGCCCATGTGGGCGTGGGGATGCCCGCCCTGGCCCGGTCGGCGGCGGGCCGCCTCCGGCGGGAGCCGCCATTTTCTGATGTCTTTGCCGGGGCTTTGGTGATAAAAGCTAGCGACGGACGTGGCATACGGACGGTGCGGGCGAGAGCCCGGAAAACCACAGGAACAGAACGACTCAGGGATGACTATGAAGCGCACAATATGGATCGCGTCGGCTTGCGGATGGGTGTGCCTCTGGCTGTCGGGCTGCGTGATGCCTTCCGAGGTGTCCGAGTCGCTGCTTACGCGCTACCACAGGACGATCCTGGATCGTTCGCCGCAGTGCCGGGCCGGCCGGGAGGGGCTGGACCTGCTGCGCCCGCTGCCGCAGGACGCGCGCAAGCCGCTGGAGGTCATCCAGGACGACCTGACCGGCGAGAAGGGCGTCCGGCTGTCGCTGGAGCAGGCCATTCGCATGGCACTGGCCAACAGCCCGGAGATCCGCGTGGTCAGCTTCGATCCGGCCATCTCGCGCGAGGAGATGGTGCAGGCAGCGGCGGCGTTCGACGTGATCGTCTTCGCCTCGCTCAGCCGGAGCTGGACGGACCGCCACCAGGCCAGCACCTTCGGCAGCGACCAGACGGACGCCACCGCCGCCGAGGCCGGCCTGGGCAAGAGGAACGTTTACGGCGGGCAGGCGGAGTTGAAGTGGAGCCTCAGCCGGACCCACGACGACAACGCCTTCCTGACGCTCAACCCGGCTTATGAATCCATGATGACGTTCCAGTTGACCCAGCCCTTGCTGCGCATGGCCGGGAAGGACTACAACCTGGCCGCCCTGCGCGTGGCCGAAGTCTCCCGCGACGCCAGCTACGCCCAGTTCCGCCTGAAGGTCGAGGAGATCATCTCCCAGGTCGAGCAGATCTACTGGCTCCTGGTCCGCGCCCGCGGCGACATGAGGATCGTGCAGGAGATCCTCCAGTACGGGCAGGAGACGCTGAAGAAGGTCAGGAGGCGGCTGAACCTGGACGCCAGGGAAAAGCTGGAGCTGGCGCAGACCGTGGCCGCCGTGGAGCAGCGCCGGGCCGCCCTGATCGAGGCGCGCAAGGCCGTCGCCGACCTGGAGGACTCGCTGGTGAGGCTGCTGGGCGATCCGCAGCTGAACCTGATGACGGGCTGCCGCATCGTTCCCAGCGACCGCCAGCCGGAGGTCGCCAAGCTGACCGTGGACCCGGCCGACCAGCTCATCAGCGCCCTGCGCCACAGCCCGGTGCTGGAGCAGGCCCGGCTGGCCATCCAGAGCACGGAGATCAACGTGCTCGTGGCCAGGAACGAGACGCTGCCGGTGTTGAACTTCGTCGGGTCGGTCGGCCTTCAGGGCCTCTCCGGCAACCGCGAAAGCGCCATCGAGGACATGAACACCTACAATTTCATGGATTACAGCATCGGCTTGCTGTTCGAGTACCCGCTGGGCAACCGTGCAGCCAAGGCCGCTTTCCGGCAGCGGCTCCTCGAGCAGGACAAGGCCATGGCCACCATGCAGAACGTGGCCGACCAGCTGGCCGTCGCCGTCAACGAAGCCATTCGGCAGATGCAGTCAAATCTGGAGGTGATCGCCGCTCAGGACAAGGTCATCCGGGCCCTGAAAGACAACCTCGATGGGCTGGAGTCGGCCCAGGAACTCAGGGGAGCCGACTACCTGATGCTGCTGGATCAGATGCTGCGGCAGCAGCAGTCGCTGGGCATGGCCAAGCAGACCAAGCTGCGGGCCCGGACCGACTTCAGGACCGCCCGGGCCAGGCTTACCCAGCTCACCGGCACGACGCTGCAGCAGCACCAGATCAAGCTGATCGCCGAGAGCGTGGCCGGCTACCGGCCGGGCCGGGTGCGGACCACCGCGGCGACCACGGTTCCGGCCACGCAGCCGACGCCGTAGCCGGCAGAGGTCAGTCGCCCCGCCCGTCGGACTGGGCCTTGAGGATCAGTTCCAGCACCTCGCGGGCGGCGGTGAGGCAGGGGTGGCACAACTGGTTGTGGCTGGGCATGTACGTCACGCCGGCGTTGGTCACCGCCCGGGCGCCGGCCTCACGGGCCCAGCAGGTTGCGGAAGAGACGATCCGCCGCCGGGTCGTAGCTCTTGCTGTCCGGGTGGAGCCGGCGCTGGAATTGAAGCAGGCAGATGAGTAGCTCTCCGCGGCCGACGGGCAGGCTCAACGCCACCGTCTTTCCCGGGTTCTGCACCCACAAGAGCTTTTCGCCTTGGGCGAGGACGTCGCCCTGGATGGCGCCGCTGGCGATCGTGCCCGGCAGCCCGTTCCAGCGCTTCAGCATCTCCGGGTCGATCCCGCGCAGCAGGCGATGCCGCACGCGCGGATAAGCAAAGGCGCGGGAAGCGCCCAGCCGTCCCACGCGGAAGTCCGCCAGCTCCTTCCACGGCCAGCCGCGCCGGGTGAGGATCACCACCCGCCCGCCGGCCCTCGCGAAGTCTAGGACTGCCCTCGCCGCCGGCCGGCCGCCCTCCGGCAGGGCGGCCGCGTCCCAGACCAATACGACGTCCGCCTCGACCTTTCCCTTCTTCAACGCGGTCGAATAGGCAACACCGTGGGCCTTCAGGTACGCCTTCACTTCCTCGTCGGCGCCGAGGGCCAGGACGTGGCGGCCCTCGAGCCGGCCTTCCCGTGGGGTAAGCCCGACGGCCCGGAGGACGCGCTGGGAGACGACCGGGCTGTCGCCCTCGCGCCGGACGACCGCCGCCAGGTAGTACCTCCCCTGTTCTGCCGGCACCTTCCAGCGGATGGGCTTCCGCTGGATCCGACCGGCCTTGAAGAGCCACTCGAAGCTCTGGCGGGAAACGGCCGCCTTCAGCGACGCCTCGGTCGGCACGAACTGCGGGTCCTTCGGCGTGACGTACACGTCGACCTTGCCGGGCACGTCCTGATGCCTTTCGTTAATCAGCAGCAGGTCAGTCTCGACGACCCGCCCCGCGAGAAAGTTGCGATCGAACAGGTCCAGGCTCGCCAGCACCGGGGCCATGGAGCTGTGCAGGGCGGCCGCCATCGGCGTGGGGTAGTCCTTGCGCCAGTTGTTCCCGCGCAGCCGCGTCCAGCCGGCGTACATGTACGGGAAGATGCCGTCGAAGTCCGCCCTGCGCATGGCCTCGGTGTGCTCCATGGCGAATTCGGCGAAGGTCAGGCGTTCTGCCGGGTGGTCCGGCCGGCCGAGCCAGCGCGTGGCGTAGGCCTGCCGCGGGCCGAACAGGTTCATGTACTCGGTGTTGGTCAGCGTTCGCTTGGGGTCCTTCCGGGCGGCGCCGCGGAGGAAGGTCTGGATGGCCTGGCCTTCCGGGACGCTGCCGTAGTTGCCGCAGGTGTGCATGTCGGTGGTTTCGGGCGTTCCGGCCATGTCGCCGGTTCGCAGGCAGGGACGGGTCGGGTCCAGCCCGCGGACGTGCCGCCAGTACCGGCCTGACTCCCACGCCGTGTCCAGGCGGGATTCGTTGCTGAGCACCCAGATCATCAGCGATGGGTGGTTGCACAGCTTCCTCACCCAGCCGGCCGCGTCCAGCAGGGCGTTGGCGTGGAAGACCTTCAGCTCCGCCGGGGTGAACTTGAAGTCCGCGTGGTTGTACAGCACCGGCAGCTCCGCCAGGATCATCGTGCCGTAGCGGTCGCACACGTCCAGCCACGCCGTCGGCGGCGGAAGGGTGTGGGTGCGGAAGCTGTTGAGGTTCATCGCCCGGGCCTCATCGACAATGTAGCTCTTGACCCGGCGGTTGAAGATCCCCCCGCGCCCGCCCCAGAGCCACTCCTGCACGAGGTTGGACCCGCGGAACCGCAGTCGCCTGCCGTTGAGGCGGTAGTGCCCGCCGGCGACCTCGATCGTCCGCATGCCGAAGCGGAAACTCACCTTGTCGCAGAGCTTCCCGCTCGCCCGCGCCGTCAGCTCGACCGAGTACAACTGCGGCGTCTCCGGCGTCCAGGGCTTGACCTCCGCCAGAGAGACGGTGATCTCCGCTGGCATTCTGCCCGTGGCGACGCTGGCTTCGGCGCGGCCGGAGTCTTTCTCGGATTCCGCCGGTCGAACGCGGGCGGTCAGATCGACCCTGGCCGGCACCCTGCCCGCGCCGTCGATCCAGACCCGGAACGTGACGGTCCCGGCGTCCAGGTCCGGCACCGCCAGGACCCACTTCATGTACACCCGGTCGTAGAACTCCAGGTAGATGTCGTCGTAGACGGCGGCGGCCTTGGACCCCCATCTCTGCGTGGCCGCGCCGGTCGGCACCAGCGGGTAGCCGGCCTTGTTCTTGGGCACGCCGGCCCAGCCGGGAACCTTCAGCAGGATCTCGTTCCTGCCGGCCCGGACCAAGTCTGGGGGGATAAGCACCGTGTGTGGGCCGATGCAGGGATGCTCGGCCACCTTCTTGCCGTTGAGCCAAGCGGCGGCGCCGAAGCGGATGCCGTTCCACTTCAGCACTGCTCCTTTAGCGGCGCGGCCCTTGCTGATGGTGAAGCTCCTGCGGGCCCAGATGCAGCGCGTGCTTTCGTGCACCTGGCGGCCTCCCCGCCAGAGCAGGCCCGGCACGTCCGCGAGCTTCCAGCCTTCCAGACCGGCGGCGACCTCGCCTTGCCATACCTTGGCGCTCTCGTGGTCGCGCAGGCACTGCCATTGCCCGTCCAGCGAGAGTGAATCCCGCGAGAAGTCCGTCAGGGGCTCCTGGGCGGAGGAAGCCTGAAGGAAGGCCGCCAGTGCCATGCAGCAGAAGAAGGCGGCGACCCCTGTCATCTGGCATCTCCTTATCGGCGAAGGCTCGGGCGCCATGGCGTTGGCCCTTTCGGGCCCTCTGCGGGCGCCGTTGGTGGTGTCCGCGACGTTGTCGACTCGTTGCTATCCTTGTCCGTCGGACTGGGCCTTGAGGATCAGCTCCAGCACCTCGCGGGCGCTGGCAAGCGTGGCGATGGGCTCCCGCCCGTTGCGGAGGCAATCCACAAAGTGGGCCACGGCGGCGTGGATGGTGTTTGTCCGCTCGAACTGCCGGTGCTCGGGCTGCTCGGCGTCGGCCGGCTGAATCCAGAGGTCGGAGCGCGTCCCCCAGAGCTGCCCGTCGCGGCAAATGGCGTGGATCTGGGCGTTGCCGACCGGAACGGGCATGGCCCAAGACGTCAGGATCTGCCCGATCGTGCCGTTCTCGAACAGGACGGTCACTGCGGCCGTGTCGTCCGCCCGCAGGTAATCCAGCCTTAGGTTCGAGACCACCGAAGCGATCCGCCGGATCGGCGAATCGGCCAGGTGCAGCAGCATGTACGTGGGGTGGTAGCCGGTGTCGATCAGCTCCCCGCCGCCCTGGCTCTCCAGGTCCGCCCGCCAGCCCATCTCCTCCGCCGAGCGGTTCAGCACGAAGCAGTCCTGCGTGCGGAGCCAGAACCGCCGGCCCAGCCGGCCGGAGTCCAGCTCCTCCCGGGCCGCCGTGAGGCAGGGGTGGAACAACTGGTTGTGGCTGGCCATGTACGTCACGCCGGCCTTGGCCACCGCCCGGGCGATCTCGTCGGCTTCGTCCAGCGTGCGGCAGAGCGGCTTTTCGCAGAGGATGTGCTTTCCCGCCGCGGCCGCGTCCAGAATTGCCGGGCAGTGCAGGTGGTGAGGCAGGCAGATGTCCACCGCGTCGACGGCCGCCTCCGCCAGCATCTTCTTCCAGTCGGTGTAGATGGCGGGGCTGCCGCCGGCCTTGGCGGCGATGGCGCCGGCGTTGTCGGCGACGATGTCGCAGCACGCCACTACCTCGGCCGACTCCGGTATGGCCGCGAAGCCCTCGGCGTGAGAGCCGCTGATGCTGCCGCAACCAATGATCCCGATACGAACCTTGCTCATGATTCCTCCTCAGACACTCGTCGCGTGGACCTTACCAGACGGCTTTAAGGCGGCCAGTTTACAGGCGGATCTTCTCCCGTCAAGCGCCGGCCGGGCGCGAAAAAGCGGGCGGACCCTTGAGCCCGCCCGGGATGCTGTCCATCTCAAACTGCCGCTTACCGGCGCTTGCGAACCAGGCAGACCGCGCCGCCCACGCTCAGCAGCGCCAGCGTCATGGGCTCTGGAATCGCGGCCGCGCCGCCGGTGCCGTAGCCGTAGTTGTCGGCCCAGATGGTGTAGTCGCCGCCGTCGACGTTGGTATCCTCCGTGAAGTTGCCGACCACCCAGCCGCCGTCAGGCCACGGCAGGGCGTCGGTCTTGCCGTAGTTGTCGGCCCAGATGGTGTAGTCGCCGCCGTCGACCTTGCCGTCGGGCTGGGCGTCGCCCGGCGTCGGCAGTTGCGGGCCGGGGCTGCTGCCGTACTCGTCGGCGCCGATGTCGGGGAAGTCGCCCACCGGGCGCGCGTGGGCGTCATAGTCGTCGGTGACGTCGGCGAGGGTGGTAGCCTGGTCGATGGCGGCGGTGGCCAGCGCCGTCAGGTGCAGGTCGCTGGCCAGCGGGTCCACGAACCAGGCAGGATCCACGGCCGAGCCGATGATGTTGTTGGTCAGGGTGATCGCGCCGGTCGAGCTATCGGCGATGGTGCCGCGGATGAGGTTGTTTTCCAGCACCAGGTTGGTCGTGGGGATGGTCGCGCTGTCGTAGATGTGCACCGCGCGGTGGTAGTTGGTGTCGGTGTAGATGGTGTTGTTGTAGAACTTCACGTCCTTGGTGTAGCCGAGCTGGACGGCCCGGTTGTCGCCGCCGCCCCAGCCGATGAAGTTGTTCCGGACGACCCCGCCCACCACGTGCCAGGTGCCGGTGGGGTTGTAGCCGTTGCCGAGGTCGATGCCCTCGGCGCAGCCGACGATCACGTTACGCTCGATGGTGGGATTGGTGGCGCCGACCCAGAGAAAGATGGCGCCGCGGCCGCCGTTGGCGGCGCCCATGATGCCCTCGAAGCGGTTGTCGCGGATGATCCAGTTGCTGGTGTGCATGGCGTCGATGCCGCCGATGTAGTTGTACTCGTCCACGGAGTGGTCCGGCCGCGGCAGGTAGGCCTCGGTCTGGAGGAAGTGCACGTTCTCCACCAGCACGTTGCTGGAGGTGCCGTTGCCGGAACCCTTGATGTAGCGCTCGCCGCAGTTCTGGATCTTGACATTGGAGATCACCACGTCGTCAGCCAGGTCGCCGCTAGCCTGATCATTGGAGACGTGGACGCCGTGGTGCCAGAAGTCCTTGATGGTGAGGTTGTACAGCTCGATGCCGTTGGCGGCGGTCCAGAAGCCCTCCAACACGCCGCTGTTGACGTTCATGCCGTTTCCGTACAGGACCACGTCGTCGCGGTTGCCGCTGACCCCGCGGAAGACCAGGTCCCGCGTGGTGACGTACAGCGGGCTGGTGACGTGGTAGCTGCCGGGGGCGATGAGGATCTCGTCGCCAGGTGTTGCGCCCAGGGCGGCGCCGCGGAGTTCGCCAAAGGTGGAAACGTTCCAGACGGCGGCCGGCGCCGCCGAGGCCAGGACCAACAGCGCCACCACCGGTCCGATGAGCCCGGCCAGCGCGCTGAGATTCCCGGGCGATTTCTTGTGCGGGTTGAGAAACATCTGTGCCTCCGTTTCTTCCACTCCTACGGACTGAACAAACCAATACTTACACAGTTGTATGATACCAGAACCCGACGATCCTGGCAACCGGCGTTCTCGCCGGATAGCGTCAAGAGTCTTGTGTAAGTTCCGGCAGCAGGTGCCATCGAGCGAGCTGGCCAAAGACAGCTCGCTCGATGGCGGCTTGGTCGTGGAAGCATCCCATCGGCCGCAGCCGCTGCCGCAG
>Ga0315541_1001498_pt1 | contig 21565 bp, 18 predicted proteins | sample SalMarSW160190MG_FD_203095 | JGI IMG/M metagenome (GOLD analysis project Ga0315541, IMG submission 203095) | Salt marsh sediment microbial communities from the Plum Island Ecosystem LTER, Massachusetts, United States - Salt Marsh Sediment SW1601-190 ...
ATTACTGTTGATCCTACTCTGAAATTACACGAATGTGGGCTTCCCAAAATAATGGCTAGGGAATTATTTAAACCTTTTATCATAAGAAAACTTGAAGAGCAAGGTGTGGTGGATTCAATAAGAAAAGCCAGAAAAAAGCTTGAGACAGATGATCCTATGGTATGGGATATGCTGGAGGAAATAGTTGATGGATACCCTATTCTTTTGAACAGGGCACCCACCTTACATAGAATCTCGATAGAGGCTTTTCTGCCCAAGCTAGTGGAGGGAAATGCCATTCGTATTCACCCGATGGTTTGTCCCCCATTTAACGCTGATTTTGATGGAGATATGATGGCCGTTCATATTCCTCTTTCTCCTTATGCTCAATTGGAGACCTATTTCCTAATGTTGTCTTCTCGAAACATTCTCTCTCCTTCCAATGGAAATCCTTTGATGTCTCCAACGCAGGATATAGTAATTGGTGTTTATTATCTTACAAAAGAAAGATTGACAGAAAGGAAGACTGATCGCTTCTACGATGATATAGGCGAAGCCATTAATGCATATGAAGAAGGAATAGTAAAACTACATGATTGGATTAAATTCAAGTTTGAAGGAGAATGGATTGAGACAACTATAGGGAGGGTAATATTTAATGAGATTGTTCCTGAACCACTGAGATGGGTGAACGAGATACTTACAACTAAGGAGTTACATGCCTTGATTCTTAAGTGTTATAAGAAGTTAGGAATGGAGAGGACCGCTCTTTTTCTTGATGATATAAAAACTCTGGGATTTGAATATTCAACTCGGTCGGGGCTTACCTTCGGTATAGAAGATATGATTATTCCTAAAGAACGAGGCAACGTTATTGAGAATGCACGCAAGAAGGTTAAAGAAGCCGAAGAAGAATATAAAGTGAAAGGGGTTATTACTGAAGGTGAAAAATATAATAAGGTTATCGATGCTTGGACAAGAGCTACTGATCAGATAGAAAAACTACTAGCAGAATCCCTACGAAAGGACAAAGAAGGGTTCAATCCAATTCATATGATGGCTGCTTCTGGCGCAAGAGGGAATATGGATCAAATTAGACAGCTTTGCGGGCTTAGAGGTCTTATGTCTAAACCTCAGAAAAAACTATCAACTCAGGCAATTATAGAAACTCCTATCCTTCATTCCTTTAAAGAAGGCCTGAACGAAATGGAGTATTTTATTTCCTCGCATGGTGCACGAAAAGGACTGACCGATACCGCACTAAAGACGGCTGAAGCAGGATATCTCACAAGAAGATTAGTGGATGTAGCGCAAGAGGTAGTTATAGCAGAAGATGATTGTGGAACAGTTATGGGTGTTGAAGTGAGTGCACTGGTGGAAGGAGGTAAAATTGTTGAACCCCTGAGAGACAGAATAGAGGGTTCATTTACTGCAGATGACGTTGTACATCCTCTAACAGGAGAAATCATCGTTCCGGCAGAGGAATGGATTACAGAAAAGATCGCGGCAGAGATAGAAGACTCAGGTGTTGAATCAGTGAAGATCCGTTCGGTGCTCACCTGTGAATCTGAAAGGGGTATATGTCAAAAATGTTATGGAAGGGATTTATCAACGGGTGAATTAGTGAGGATCGGTGTAGCAGTAGGAATAATAGCTGCTCAATCTATTGGAGAACCTGGTACTCAGCTGACTCTTCGGACATTCCATATTGGAGGGATTGCTTCAGGTATAGCAGAGGAATCTTCTCAGAAAGCTCCAAGAGATGGAACTATAGAATTTTCTAAAGGGCTTTTGGTTGAGATTTATGATGAGAATCGTGCTATAACTCTTTCAAGAGATGGTGCAATCTACTTGGTCCACGGTGGAGGAAGATTGAAGTATCGAGTTCCCTATGGAGCAACACTTGAAGTAAAAGAAGGAATGGAAGTGAAAAAAGGAGATGTTCTATTTGAATATGAGCCATATTCGAATTTGATAATAGCCGAGCAAAAGGGAACAGTGCGATTCGTTGACATTAAAGAGGGTCTAACATTGAAGGAGATGGTGGATGAGTCTGGTAAGAGGCAACGAATGGTAGTGTATGAGAAGTCACGTAAATATATTCCCACCATAGAGATTATATCTGGAAGGAAAAAAGTAGGTATCTATTCCATTCCGAGAGGAGCGTATCTGTTTATTGAAGATGGTGCTAAGGTTGAGGTTGGTACTCTACTGGCTAAAAAACCACGAGATATAGCGAGGACACAGGATATCACTGGAGGACTTCCCAGAGTGGAAGCTCTAGTAGAAGCGAGGACTCCGAAGAATAAAGCGATAATTTCAGAGATAGACGGAGTTGTTAGTTTTGGTGAGGTTTCCCGAGGTAAACGCAAAATTTTTGTTGAGTCTGGCAAAGAAAAGAAAGAATACAAGGTTCCCTACGGCAAATACTTTACCGTGCATGAGGGACAGAAAGTGAAAGCGGGTGATAAGCTGTGCGAGGGCTTTATTGACCCTCAGGACATCCTTCGCGTGAAGGGAATTATCGCAGCGCAGCAATATCTGTCAGATGAGATTCAAGAGGTTTACAGGATGCAGGGTGTCAAGATTGATGACAAACATATAGGAATTATAGTTCGTCAGATGTTTAAAAAGGTGAAAATAGCTAACGGAGGTGATACTTCTTTACTGGAAGGACAGGTAGTAGATGATAGAAAAGTTAAGGAGGAGAATAAAAAGATTATAGCTGAAGGTGGGAAACCCGCTACCTTCAACCCCCTACTTTTAGGTGTCACGAGGTCTTCCCTTTCTACAGATTCTGTAATAGCAGCGGCATCTTTTCAACAGACAACCAGCGTGCTGCTTAACGCTGCGTTAGAAGGTAAAGTAGATCACTTATGCGGACTTAAAGAGAATGTGATAATCGGGGGTAAAATACCAGCAGGAACAGGTTTTAGAGAGTATGGGAACATTAAATTAAGATTTAAGGAAGGAGAAATAGAAGAAGCCAAAAGAGCATAGGAGGTGCTTCATGCCAACAATTAATCAACTGGTTCGTAGAGGGAGGAAAAAAGTAAAAAAGAAGACGAAATCACCTGCGCTTGAGGGATGCCCACAGAAGAGAGGAATTTGTGTTAGGGTTTATACCACGACGCCCAAAAAACCTAATTCAGCGTTGCGGAAAGTGACAAGGGTGAGACTATCAAATGGAATAGTTGTAACTGCATATATTCCTGGTGAGGGACATACGCTTCAGGAACACTCCATAGTGCTTGTAAGGGGAGGAAGAGTTAAGGATTTACCCGGAGTGAGATATCATATAGTTAGAGGAGTTTATGACTCAACTGGGGTTGAAGGTCGAAAGAAGAGTCGCTCCCAATATGGAACAAAGAGACCAAAGGAGGAGTAGATGGCAAGAAGGAGAAGGGCTCCAAAGAGAAAAATTGGTCCGGATTATAAATTTCACTCTGTTCTTGTCTCCAAATTCATAAATAACCTGATGAAGGATGGGAAGAAGACAATAGCTGAGAAGATATTCTATGTGGCTGCCGATCTAATAACTGAGAGGACGGGAACAGAAGGGATTGAAATCTTTAACAAGGCGATAAATAATGTAAAGCCAATGGTTGAGGTAAGGCCCAAAAGGATCGGCGGAGCAACCTATCAGGTGCCAATTGAAGTTAGGCCGGATAGAAGGGCTTCACTTGCCATTAAATGGTTGATAGGATCGGCAAGGAAGCGAGGTGAATATACAATGAAGGAACGTCTCTGTAACGAATTGATAGCAGCATCCAGGAAGGAAGGAGCTGCATATAAGAAAAAAGAGGATACCCATAGAATGGCAGAAGCCAACAAGGCTTTTGCACATTTTGGATGGTAAGCCAAGTAACGTGAATTTATTGATATTTTTCAGTCCTTTATGCTGAATTAACCAGTCTTCAAATTAAAGTATCTCAATGAATTATAGATATTCCCACAGAAAAAAGGTTCCTATCTCTGAGATTCGAAATATAGGAATTATGGCCCATATAGATGCGGGGAAGACCACACTCACAGAACGTATACTCTATTACAGTGGAAGGGTTCATCGAATGGGGGAAGTGGACGAAGGTTCAGCCGCAATGGATTATATGGATCAGGAAAAAGAAAGAGGGATCACTATCACTTCAGCAGCCACCACTATCTACTGGAAGAATAAAAGAGTTAATATTATTGATACTCCAGGGCACGTGGATTTTACTATGGAAGTTGAACGGACACTCAGAGTTTTGGACGGTGGTGTAGTTATATTCAGTGGGGTGGAAGGCGTTGAGGCACAATCGGAAACTGTATGGAGACAAGCTGATAGATATGGACTACCCAGGATAACTTTTATCAATAAATTAGACAGGAAAGGTTCAGATTACTTTAGAACAGTTGGAATGATGAAGGATAAACTTAAGGTGGTACCTTTGATCATTAACTTTCCTATATTTTCCAATGATGTGTTGCAGGGAATAGTTGATGTTATTAATATGGAAGGATGGGTTTGGAAAGATAAAAAAGGTGCGGAATATGAGAGTATAACTATTCCTCTGGAATTTGCAGATAAGGCAACCAGTTTAAGAAAGGAATTAATTGATACAGTCAGTCTATACGATGATGAGATAATGGAAAAGTATCTAGAGGGTGAAGAAGTTACTCCAGAGATACTTAAAGAAGCAATTCGGAGAATAACTATTAGATCTAATGTCTTCCCGGTATTGGGTGGTTCTGCGTTAAAGAATATAGGTGTTCAGAAGGCGATGGATGCTGTTTTAGATTATCTGCCTTCTCCCCTTGATGTTCCGCCAGCAACAGGGAAGAATCCAAAGACGAATGAAGAAGAGATAAGAGAGAATAAACCTGAGGGTCCCTTCAGCGCCCTTGCTTTCAAAATCCTGACAGATCCGCACGGAAAATTGGCGTTTGTGAGAGTTTACTCTGGCAGAATAACGAAGGGTGAGAAGGTTTTAAATGTTAACACTGGGAAGAAAGAAAGGGTTTCTAAAATAATACTTATGCATGCCAATGAAATGGAGGAAGTGGAAGAAATTGAAGCTGGTGAAATTGCTGCCTTCCGTGGTTTGGAGGGTGTCTTTACAGGGCATACACTTACAGTTGAAAAAGATCCTATTCTTTTGGAGCCACCCCAGGTTCCAAGCCCAGTTATCTTTACTTCAATCACTCCTCGAACGCTTGTGGATCAGGGGAAGTTAACGGTCGCTCTGCATAAGATGAATGAAGAAGATCCTACTTTTGAGGTGAGGAAAGATCCCAATACAGGTGAGACCTTAATCTATGGCATGGGTGAACTTCACCTTGAAGTGATTGTAGAGCGAATTAGAAGAGAATTTTCAGTAGATGCAAGGATAAGTACTCCCAAGGTTTCCTATAAAGAAACAATAAGACAGACGGCTACAGCAGAAGGTAAATTCATAAAGCAGACAGGTGGTAGAGGTCAGTATGGGCATGTTATTCTAACCCTGGAGCCCTCTGATGAATATGAGTTTGTCAATGAAGCTTCCCCCAATGAAGTGCCATATCAATTTATTGATGCTATAAAAGGGGGTGTGCTGGAGATGCAATATTCAGGTAGCCTTGCTGGATATCAAGTTTCTGGGGGACGTGTAGTACTTCGGGGGGGATCATATCACAAGGAGGATTCCTCGGAGATTGCCTATAAAATTGCAGCATCACGGGCATTTAAAGATGCATATAAAAAAGCAAATCCCATTATATTGGAACCCATTATGAGGGTTGAAGTTACACTACCAAAAGAATATTTTGGTACAGTTTTAGATGATCTCAATTCTAAAAGGGGAGATATAAAAAGTGTTAATCACAGAGAGGATGTTGAAGTGATAGATGCCCTGGTGCCATTATCAAACTTATTTGGTTATGCTACAACCCTGCGCTCACTCACGAGTGGCAGAGGCATGCATCACATGCAGTTTGAAAAATATCAACCAATGCAGGATAAAATATTTGAGAAAAAATTGGAGGAAATTAGAGGATACTAAGGTGAGGCACATAAAAGTAGCATCGCTCCATTGAAAAATGTTCACCCCGTTAGATAATTTCATATCTAACGGGGCAAGAATTGAAAATTGAAAAATTTATATAAGCTATCATCATACAACCTTCAGCTAACTAATAATTTAAATATTATCCAACAGTCCCTTTTCCTTGCCATTCTTCTCTTTTTATTGAGAGACAAAGATTGTGGGGGTAGTCACTTTGCACTATACATTTTGCATTCTTCATTTTGCATTGATGCTATTTGCTATTAGCAGATAGCATTGGCCTATATTGACTAAAGACTTTTGACTAATGACAATAAACTGGATTAAAAGGCTTGACAGTCCGATTTTAAATTATATTATTAAGTGTTATGAATGAGTTTGAATGTAAAAGGTGTGGGTGTTTAATATATCTGTCACCAAAGGATGAAAAAGAACCTCTCTGTCCTCTGTGTCGTGGTGTGATGGGGCAGACAGGGGAGAGTAAAAAAGCTAAAAAACTCCAAACGTTTAAATGTCCTGAATGCGGTAAAGTTTTTTATATGAGAAATGAGGAAAATCCCTATAAATGTCCCTTTTGTAATTATACATTTCTCGTGACTCCTCGTTTGAAACAGGAAGAGAGATTATAGTACTACCATTTTAAATTCACCCCCTTGACAAAATTAATAATATGATTATTTATAATAGGTTATAGCTCTTTGATAATTGAATAGATGTTAGACTTTTGGACAAGCATTAAGGGCGTATGGGGGATGCCTAGGCAGAAGTAGGCGATGAAGGACGTGGCTGGCTGCGATAAGCTTCGGGGAGCCGTCAAGCTGGCGTAGATCCGGGGATTTCCGAATGGGGTAACCCAGGTCCGGTAAACCGGTCCTATCCTGAAAGGGAAGCTAACCCAGGGAATTGAAACATCTTAGTACCTGGAGGAAAATAAAGTAACCACGATTCCCTTAGTAGCGGCGAGCGAAAGGGGAAGAGCCTAAACCTTTACTGTGTTAAAACCCGTATGTGTTGCAATAAAGGGGTAGTGGGATGCAGATATGCCTTATACGGAGGGGCATGAGAGTTACAAAATTGAAGATTAGTCCAAGTGATCTGGAAAGATCCATCATAGAGGGTGATAATCCCGTAGGCAAAAGTCATCAATCTCTCTTTCTGTATTCCCAAGTACCTTGGGACACGTGAAATCCTGAGGGAATCTAGGAGGACCACCTCCTAAGGCTAAATACTTACTTCTGACCGATAGTGTACGAGTACCGTGAGGGAAAGGTGAAAAGAACCCCTGGCGGGGAGTGAAAAGAATCTGAAACCATATGCCTACAAGCGGTAGGAGCCCTATAACTGGATTTTTTCCAGTTAGGGGTGACTGCGTACCTTTTGTATAATGGACCGGCGAGTTACTTTATCTGGCAAGGTTAACCAAATCTTTTGGGAAGCCGTAGTGAAAGCGAGTCTTAATAGGGCGTTTAGTCAGATGTAGTAGACCCGAAACCGAGTGATTTACCCATGGTCAGGGTGAAGCGAGGGTAAGATCTCGTGGAGGCCCGAACCTGTTAGCGGGAAAATGCTATAGGATGAACTGTGGGTAGGAGTGAAAGGCTAATCAAACTCGGCAATAGCTGGTTCTCTTCGAAATAGCTTTAGGGCTAGCCTCGAATGATCAGTTATGGTGGTAGAGCACTGAATGGGTTCCCGACCTAACCCGTCGGAGATCTAAACAAACTCCGAATGCCATAACTCAAAGTTCGGGAGTCAGGCTGGGGGGGATAAGCTCCTTAGCCTAAAGGGAAAGAACCCAGACCACCGGCTAAGGTCCCAAAGTGCAGGCTAAGTGGTAAAGGAAGTAGAGTCACTAAAACAACCAGGATGTTGGCTTAGAAGCAGCAATCATTCAAAGAGTGCGTAAAAGCTCACTGGTCAAGTGACTCCGCGCCGAAAATTCACGGGGCTTAAGTCTGTCACCGAAGCCGTGGACCAACGATTTATTCGTTGGTGGTAGAAGAGCGTTCTATATCCACCGAAGTTATACTCGTGAGAGATAATGGAGGATATAGAAGTGAGAATGCCGGTATAAGTAGCGATAAAAAGGGTGAGAATCCCTTTCACCGAAAGTCTAAGGTTTCCTGAGGAAGGTTCGTCCTCTCAGGGTTAGTCGGCCCCTTAGGCGAGGCCGGAAGGCGTAGCCGATGGGAAACAGGTAAATATTCCTGTACCACTTTTATAGTGTTATTATCTGAGGGGTGACATAGAAAGGTAGGCCAAGCCTGGCGTTGGTTGACCAGGCCTAAACCCGTAGGAGGAGGTTCTAGGCAAATCCGGAACCTCATTAACTCTGAAAGGTGACAGGTAGCCGATTGAGGCGAAGTGGCTGACCCTAAGCTAGCGAGAAATAGCCTCGCAGATAGTTATAAGAGTGACCGTACCGCAAACCGACACAGGTAGACGGGGAGAGAATCCTAAGGTGCGCGGGATAACTCTCGTTAAGGAACTCGACAAATTGGCCCCGTAACTTTGGAAGATGGGGTACCCACCATAGTGAATGATATTTAATTTTTTGCTAAGGTGGGTCGCAGTGACCTGGCCTGAGCGACTGTTTACCAAAAACACAGGGCTCTGCTAAGTCCTAAAGACGATGTATAGGGCCTGACACCTGCCCGGTGCTGGAAGGTTAAGGAAGGTTGTTATTCCCTTCGGGGGAGAAGCTCCCGACCGAAGCCCCAGTAAACGGCGGCTGTAACTATAACAGTCCTAAGGTAGCGAAATTCCTTGTCGGGTAAGTTCCGACCTGCACGAATGGTGTAACGACTTGGGCATTGTCTCGACGAGAGACCCGGCGAAATTGGAGTTGCGGTGAAGATACCGCATACCCGCGGAAGGACGAAAAGACCCCGGAACCTTTACTGTAACTTGACATTGGGTTCTGGTATAGTTTGTGTAGTATAGGTGGGAGGCTTTGAAGCCGGGGCGTCAGCTTCGGTGGAGCCATCAGTGAAATACCACCCTTTCTATGTCGGGATTCTAACCCTGCCTGTGAAAGGTGGGGGACATTGTCTGGTGGGCAGTTTTGCTGGGGCGGTAGCCTCCTAAAAAGTAACGGAGGCGTCCAAAGGTTCCCTCAACGCGGTCGGTAATCGCGTGAAGAGTATAAGGGCAAAAGGGAGCTTGACTGCGAGGCCGACAGGCCGAGCAGAGCCGAAAGGCGGGCCTAATGAACCTGCGGTACCGTGTGGAAGGGCCGCAGACCAACGGATAAAAGGTACTCCGGGGATAACAGGCTCATCCCGCTCGAGAGTCCCTATCGACGGCGGGGATTGGCACCTCGATGTCGGCTCGTCACATCCTGGGGCTGAAGCAGGTCCCAAGGGTTGGGCTGTTCGCCCATTAAAGTGGCACGCGAGCTGGGTTCAGAACGTCGTGAGACAGTTCGGACTTCATCCTCCGTGGGCGTCTGGAGACTTGAGGAAAGCTGTCCTTAGTACGAGAGGACCAGGATGGACGGACCTCTGGTGTACCTGTTGTCATGCCAATGGCACAGCAGGGTAGCTATGTCCGGAAGGGATAACCGCTGAAAGCATCTAAGCGGGAAGCCCATTCCAAGATAAGGTCTCCCGTTTCCTGCCTTGTGTGGGAAACTAAGTTCCCTTCGAGATTAGAAGGTTGATAGGCGACAGGTGTAAGCACAGTAATGTGTTTAGCCGAGTCGTACTAATAGAACGAGAGGCTTGTCCAAATATAATATAACATCTATTCAATTGTCAAAGAGAATAAAAAAACTGACCTTTCTGTCAGTTTTTTTATTTAGTCTTCTGTCGATAGTCTTTAGTCTCAAGTCATAAAAATGGTATGAAAATATTTATTGAATATCTCTTTGTCTCTGTGGCAAAATATAGGGGGGTGAGGAACTAACGACTTTTGACTTAAGACTCGAGAATCTTTCCTAAGACTTGTTCCACCACCTCTCTGGATAGATAGTGTGGGAATCCTCGTCGTGCAAGATATGCAATTATTTTATCTTTACCTTGAATTTTTCTTAATGCCTTAGCTGCTGCTTTATGTGCATTTTCTCTTTCATCTGTTTCTTTTAAAGCTTTTTCAATATCTAAATCTGAAATTCCTTTATTTTTTAATTCTTGTCTTATGATAAAATTTCCTTTTGGATTTCTCATGCTTCTATCTTTTACCCACATTTCTGCAAATACTAAATCATCTAAAAGCCCGGCCTGCTCAAAGTCACTTACTACTTCGTCAATTACCTCTTTATTGAATCCTTTCAATTGAAGGTAATCCCGGATTTCTTTTTTTGAACGAGGTCTGTAAGATAGGTAATTTCTAGTTTTTTCTTTTGCATATGACAAGTTTTCATTGTATTGTATTTCTGAAAGCTGCAAAGCAGTTATCTCTTTTCCCTCATAGAGATGGAATTTTACCACTGTATCTTTATATAAACCTAAAGAGAATTCTCCATCTATATAAAGATTAACTCTGTTCTTCTTTTTCTTCTGTTCCTCTATCCTCGTTATCTTGCTCATGGGAGATATTGAGTTTTTCCCTGATTTTTTTGTCGAGTTCTTCACTTATCTTGGAATTCTCTTTCAGGAATTCTTTCGCGTTTTCACGTCCCTGTCCGAGGCTCTCCTCTCCATAATTATACCAGGAACCGGATCTTTCAATAAAGCCTAGGGATTGCCCAAGATCAATTAATTCACCTTCCTTTGATATACCTGTTCCAAACATTATATCAAATTCAGCCTCCTTGAAGGGGGGTGCAAGCTTATTTTTAACAATCTTTACTTTTGCTCTCATACCTACAGCTTCTGTATCCTTCTTAACTACACCTATATTTCTTATCTCCATCCTGATAGATGTATGGAATTTCAAAGCAAGACCGCCAGGGGTTGTTAAGGGATTGCCAAACTGAATACCTATCTTATACCGAACCTGATTGATGAAAATAGCAGAAGTGGAGGATTTGCTCATTACCCCGGACAATTTTCTTAGGGCCTGGGACATAAGTCGTGCACGAAGAGCTACGTGAGAGTCTCCCATTTCTCCTTCTATTTCAGCCTTTGGTACGAGAGCTGCAACTGAATCTATTATGATAATGTCAACGGCTCCACTTCTTATCAGCATCTCTCCTATCTCAAGAGCCTCTTCGCCTGTATCTGGTTGAGATATTACTAAATTTTCTATATTGACGCCAAGGTTTCCAGCGTATTTAGGATCCAGAGCGTGTTCTACATCGATAAAAGCTACTGCTCCGCCCATTTTCTGAGTTTCTGCCGCAATATGAAGGGCGAGGGTAGTCTTTCCAGAAGATTCCTTCCCGAAGATCTCAATTGCCCTGCCTCTGGGTATACCTCCTATACCCAGAGCATAGTCAAGAGAAATTGAGCCGGATGGAATTGTAGGAATGTTCGCTATCTTCTTACTGCCTAGTTTCATCACTGCCCACTCCCCGTATTGCTTTTGAATCCTTTTCATGACAGAATCAAGTGCTTTATCTTTTTCGTTATCCATAGAGACCTCCTAACATGAGTATTATTAAAGCGACTAAGAAAACTATCCCATATATCTTTAGCATGAACTTCCAGTCTAGTTTAATCCTAGCCTTTCTCCACATGAAAATGCTTTCAGCCGTTCCCAGAATCCCTCCTAATCCTCCAACGGATATGGCATAGAGTAGAAAATGGTTCTCTATACCAGTGAATGGCAAAACATATGAGATTATATTGGATGACAAAAAGAGCGAGGCGATACCTCCCGTTAAGAATCCAACCCAGATGTTCAAAGTGAATGGATAGTTGTGAATTAAATAGTAAACAACGAATGCGAAAGCTGCTGGAATAAGCACCCACCAATCAAGTTGTTTTAATGTTTCCATACTTATAAATGCGAAGGTGAATGTTCCTGTGATAAATAAGAATCCCAGAAGGCTCATTTTTCCGTTAAAATAAGCAATTATGAAAATTAAAAGTATTCCTGAGAATACCAACTCCTTCCATCTCCATTTAGTTTTCGTTTTTTTACCTTTTATTTCACCCTTACCTGTGGAGAAATAGGCGTATACCAGTAAGATAATTAATCCTGTGATCCAAAGTGGTAACATTATCGACGCAAACGACGATAGATTTATACCTGGACTGCCGCCTCCAAGGAATATTGTAATATAAATATTTCGTAAATTGCCAAATGGGAGAATCGAACTTCCGAGTATGGTGGAAGCGAGAAGTAATACACTTATCCTTGATTGGTTTTTGAACCTCAGGAGCCATTTATCAAAGGATGAAATGAGGACAAAGGAGAGGAAAAATGGAGATAGGATGTAAGAGAAAGTTACTAGAGAAAGGGTTGCCGTTCTCTCATTGGTATTGTTCAATATTATCTCACCAAAATAGTCGATTATCCGAGATCTTTTTATAGAAGCAGTAGCGAAAAGAAGTATAAATATTGGAAGGAAAAAAGCAAATGGCGGTGGTATGTTCAACTTTCCACCTCCGGAAAACTGGATACTACTTTGTATATCGGGCCCGAAGATTTTAATATACTCTCGAATAACGTTATCTTTTTTGCGATGAATGGAGGATAAAAGAAGTCGATATTAGGGAATGCAAGTTTCCCCCTCTTTACCCTTCCTATCGTGACATGTGGAGTATAGTCTTTACCCTCCCTTTTAAACCCAAGCTGAGCGCATCCCTCTTCGATATCTTTATAGAGTCCTTTCAATTGTTCTTTCCCTTTATCTGCCCCTACCCACAGAACTCTGATGGTTGTTCTCGAGGGAAATACTCCAAGGCCCGAAAGGGATATCTCGAAGGGATGAAAATCCTTGCTAATTTTATACAAAACCTCCTCTGTTAAAGTAGGTGATTCAACTTCACCAAAGAAATTTAGTGTAATATGAAGATTGTCCTTGGCAACCCATTTACATAAAGCAGTGGTATCAATTTTAGTAATAATCTTCTGGATTGATACCTTTGCCTCTTCCGGTATCTCAATAGCAGTGAATATTCTCATTTATAGTCCTTTTAGATTATCCTTTAACAATTTGAGTAAGGCAGTTGCAGCTCTCATTTTTATTCTTTCTCGCGGTGGCTCGAAATACTCTATATTAGTAGTTATTTTTCCCTTAATGTCAACTGCAAGCGCAACCATTCCCACAGGTTTCTGGGGGGTACCACCACTAGGACCAGCAATACCTGTCGTAGATATTCCAACATCGGTTTTCATTAACTCTCTTACCTCTATAGCCATATCTTTTGCAACCTCTGTAGATACTGCTCCATATTTTCTTAAAATTTCCTCGGGAATTGATAATAACCCCCTTTTTATTCTATCAGAATAAGCGATTATTCCTCCTTGGAAATAGTCTGAACTCCCGGGTATGGAAGTGATAAGATCACCCACCAATCCCCCGGTGCAGGATTCAGCAGTTGATATAGTATATCCCTTTTCTCTTAAAAGGGTTCCAATAATTTTCGCAAGTCTTCTTCCTTCCCCGCTCATCAAAGTGTTCTCAAATATTTAACTATCCACAAGAATCCGTTTGCTAATAAACCCGCAATTATATCGTCGAGAACGATCCCAGCTTTAGTTGATTCCACACGTTTAATAAAGGGTAGTTTGAAAATGTCGAGTAGACGGAAGACTATTAATCCAATGATGAGAGTTGGGATAGTTTTTAAATGTCCCGCAAAAGTTATTACTGTTCCTGAAAGCTCGTCAAGCGTAAACCAGGAAGGATCGTTTTTTAGATTATAGGAGAAAAAGATTGATAGAATGATAACGCCTGAAATTACTCCCGCATAAAATGCCGAATCCCAATTAGTAAAGTAATAGAGAAAAGCTCCTGCAATAACTGATGTGTATGTGCCTCCTCCCTTTATTCTTCCAATGTAGAAGAAACTTCCAAAGAATTTTTTCCAAGGGGCAGGGTTGTCATTTTTCATTTTTTTTATAGAGTTTCCTCACAATACGCACCTGTTCTTTAGATAGAAAATTTTTAAGATCAACAAATATTACTACTTCTCCTTGTAATTCTCCAAACCCCATGATGTATGGAATCCTGAGGATATTAACATTTTTCTTTCTTATTTCCATCTTGAATATACCCTTTATTTCGGAGATCCCGAATGCGCAATAACCAAAATCATATGGCAATAGTAAGAATTCCTTCGAAGGCGGAGAGATCTTTAAAATTTTCCAGAATTTGATATATGGTAATAGCTTATCTCTGTAATTTAAAAGGCCACTTATCCAATCAGGTGCTCCAGTTATGGGGTCTATCTTTCCCGGTTTTCCAAGACGCCCAACCTGATTGATAGGTATGCCAAAGATTATTCCGTCTAATGAGAATATAATACTTTTAGTCAATATAGCGTTCAATTCCCTTCACCATTTTATCGCTTAGTTTGAAAAGTCTATTTGCAAGTGCTTTTGTCTCCTCAATTTTTGCGTTCTGCTCTTCTGCTATAGATGAAATCCCTTCTGTGGTGGTTAACTGCTTTGTAGCTATTTCACTCATTAGAGTGACTGCTTCTGAAATTTCCTTTATTGATCCTAATGCTTCTTTCAAGACTTCCGGAACTTGTTCTACCATATTCATTGTCATCGCAATTGATTCAGAAATATCAGTGAGTTTTGCTTTAGTCTTCTCTACTTTTTCTTTGCTTTCACTTGAGATAGTTTTATTCTCGTTGATTGTATTTGCAACGGATTGAACTGCTTTGTTCATCTCTTTTATGCTCTCTGTCATTCTTTTCAGATGCCTGGCTGAATCATCTGATAGTTTTCTAATCTCTTCAGCTATCACGGTAAAGCCTTCACTTCCCTTTCCTACCCTTGCTGCTTCTATGGATGCATTGAGTGCAAGAAGATTCGTGTCCTTGGATATTGTTTCCATCATTGAGGAAAACCCTTTTATCTCCGAAAAGCTTTTCGTAAGGACTTCGAGACTCTCTATCGATTCTTTCATTTTAAGAACACCTGTTTGGATCATATTGACTGCTTCTTCACTTATCTCTTCCCCTATGTTTGCCAAATTGACAGATTTTTTTGTAATATTGTTCAGAATTTGCATCTCTGACTCTAACTCTGAAGACATAGAAGATAAGTTTTCAATGTGATGGTGTATCAACTCAATATTAACATTTATATCCTGGGTTTTTGAGTTTATTTCTTTTATTGAAGTGTGGATCTCTTCCCTGGAATTATTTAATCCATTTGACTGAGTGGAAAGGGTTTCAGCTTGCTTCTGAACATCCTTAGCAAATTCCTTTATATTATCAATAATACTGGAGAGTTTTTGAAGAAAAGATTGGAATTTCTCTTTGAGTGCTTCAAATTCATCACCCGATACAATAACTCCTTTCATGGAGAAATTAGAGTTGCCAGAGAGGAATCCATCAAATGATTCTATAAGGGAATTTACTGGTTCTACAACGATCCTGATTAGAGAATAAATCAGGAAAAGAGGTAATAGAATGAAGATGTACCCCACCCAGGATTTTGTTAAGAGGTATCCATTATAGAGTGAAAAGAGCAGCAATGGGATGAGTACAAAAAATAGTTTTTCCGTAAGGGATAAACCCTTGAATCTGATTCCTTCAAAAGATTTGAGATAGGGAGTGAGTATGAAATAACCTATACAATAAACGAGGCTTAATTCAATAAATCCAACGGGTATTACATGCCATACTCCTTTGAGAAAATCACCTAGAGGTGCTATCTGAAGAAGGTGGTTTAATCCTAACAAGATAACAGGTGCAAAAATCATAAAATTAAGTCCCGTATGTATCGAAGTAAGTATTGGAGTTTTAAATAAAGAATCTACATCTTTTAATTCTAATATTCTTTTTAAACGATTCAAATGGATTAGATAATAAATTATCTCAAGAAAGATAATGGTTCCAAAGATAGCAAAGAAAAGTTTTTGACTATACGGGATAACACTCACAAAACCCATTCCTATGATTAATATTGGAATACCGAGTAATACTTTCGGTAGGGTAGTAATTATCAGGTAATTATAAATGATTTTATTTTTCAACATCATTAATTTTATTCTAAGTCCTTAAGTGGTTGAAGATGTTTTCCTTTTAACAGTCCTTCCAATCTTAATATTCCGACTATCTTTGAGTTATAATCATAAGCACCAGAGAGTAGTATTGAAGGAAATATTTCAGGAAGTGGTAATATCTCTTCTTTGCTAATCTTAACAATTTCCACTACTTCATCAACTTGAAACCCTATAATTTGGCCAGAAATTTTCAGAACTATGGCTTGTGTTCTTCTTTTTTTTCTTTCGCTTAAGCCCATAAGGTTAGAAAAGTCAACCACAGGGACCATGACCTCCCTTATTTCAGTTACACCAGATACGTATTCAGGTAGATGAGGCGCTTCGATTAAAGATATATCTTTTTTAATCTCGTCTACATAATCCAGTGTGATACCGTAGTATTCAGGACCCTCACGAATAATCATCATCTCCTGAGTCAAAACGGTGGAAGATTCAGAAACTTTAATTTTTATTCTCCCTTTCTTTTTTTTAGCTTTCTCTGTTTCTATTTTTTCTTTCTTTTCTTTTTTCACTTCAACAACGCCTTCTTTAAAAGTCCTTTTCTTAGTTTTTTTCGCCCCGGCCCGTTTCCTCTCTTTTGGAATTTCCTTCCTCTTCTCTTCTAACTTCCCGTTTTCTTCCATTTTGCTTTTTAGAATTTTCTTAAAACTGCTCTTTTTCTTCTTAGCCATCTATATCTCCAGATCCCAAGCAACAGTCTCTATTATATCAGAGTTAATTCGATTGACTCCTTTGAGTAAAACCAACAAAGAGAGCAATCTGTGCAATATTATTTATAATCCGGGGTATCCCTTTGCTACGCTCGTATACTAAATACAGTGCTTTCTCAGACGTATTCGAAAAAGGCTTTCTATTTAATTCCCAGTATTTATTGACCATCTAATGCTTCCTTAGCCTTTCTCGACCAAATATTATATTTATTTATTTTAATTAATTTTTCCCAAATTTGAGTTGCCATATTACTCAACCCACGTTTTTTATAGACTTTACCTAAATAGTAATAGGCTTCAAAGAGGTTAGGTCCTAAGGCAATAGCTCTATTGAGTAAATCAATGGCATCATTATACATTCCACTATCATAGTAAACCAGCCCAAGATAAAATAATGCATATAGGAGGGCCTGCTTGTTCTTCGCATTTTCAGTAATGTGAGATAAGCTTTCAATTGCATCTTTATAGAGCCCCTTTTTGTATTTTACATATCCCATATTTGCTTGAGCCATCTCATTATCTGGGTCCAGTCTCAATACCTCTTGGAAGGTCAAGGAGGCTTTATCATAATATTCCAGATGGATGTAAGCCCATCCTATGAGGTTGTATATTCGCACATTCCCTGAATCCATTTGCTTTGCACGTAGTAACTCCTTGATCGCTTCCTTATATCTTCCTGATACTATATAATTCCATCCTCTATCTAAGAGGGTCTCAACGTTGACCCGAGCTGATTTAATTCCGCTCAAAAAACCTGTCACATCAACATGTTCTTCTTTTCTTTCTTTATTTTCCTCTTGATATAACAAAGCTCTGGTTTTCTCCTCCAGCAGTGTTATTTCTTTTTTAACTTCTGATATACTCTTCAGTATTTTTTCGAGGTCTCCTTTTACCGTCGCATCTTTACAGGCGATGTTCTCTATCTCTTTTAAACGCTGTTTTATTTTATCAAACATTGTTTACTATCTCTACAAGTTTACTTGTTATTTTATTAAGTGGTAGGACAAGGTCAACTGAGCCAGTTTCAAGAGCTGCTTTTGGCATACCGTGAACTACGGAGGTACTCTTATCCTGAGCAATAATTATTCCACCTTTACGTTTTATATTCCTTACCCCAATTGCTCCATCCCTTCCCATTCCAGAGAGGACTATTCCTATAATATTACCATCGAAAGCACTTGAAACTGAGTTCATTGTTATATCTGCAGAAGGCCTGATCCCATGAAGGGGAGGTTTTTTGCTCAGTAATATTTGATTGTGCTCGTTTAGTTCTAGATGAAAACCCCCTGGTGCAATCAGAGCCTCCCCATTCTGGAGATAATCTCCATCACTTGCTTCCTTTACTTTGATCTTACAATGTTGATTTAATCTTTTAGCAAATGCTTCGGTGAATCCCTCTGGCATATGTTGGATTACAATTGTTGACGAAGGAAAATCTTTGGGTAGTTGTGACAGGAGAAGGGAAATGGCTCTTGGACCCCCGGTAGAAGCTGCAATTATGATTAATGTCCTTTTTTCTAATCTATGTGCAAGGCTTTTTACTGAATTCGTTTCTTTTTTTACTCCAGTGAGATTAGTATCTTTTGCCATTTTCACTTTTTTTAGAATATCCTGTGCTACCTCTCTTATCTTTAAGGATATAGTCCCGCCTGGTTTTTGGACAAAGTCGATTGCTCCGGCTTCAAGTGCTTCTATAGTTTTTTCTGCACCCTCTTTAGTATATGCTGAGACCATGATTATAGGCGTTGGATAATTCTCCATTATTCGTTTTACTGTTTTGATTCCATCGATTCCTGGCATCTCCACATCCATCGTTATCACGTCTGGTCGTAGTAGCGCTGTTTTTTCTATTGCTTCTCTTCCATTAGATGCTGTCCCTACTACGTTTATCTTAGGATCTTCATTTATAATATCACTTAAAACTTTTCTCATAAATGCAGAATCATCGACAACCAGTACATCAGTCAAATTATCTTTTCCCCTTTCACATAAGAATTTATTCGTACTATTCCAGTTGAAATTTCAAACTCTACTGAACGACCATAGCTACCCCCTACATCTTCTCCAATAATCGGGATGCCAAGATTAGCCAGGACCTCATAAGCTTTTTTGACATTCCGGGTGCCAATAGAGTTTTCATGGTCTTTTAGAAGATCTTGAAACATCACAGCACCGCCCATTAATTTTGCCCTCAAGTTGGATCTATTAACCCCTAATTCCTCTAACTTCAGAAGAAGTAATTCTATACCTGTATCTGCATACTTAGATTTTTTCTCGCTATCTGGATTTTCAGGGAGTAGATAATGTAGCATTCCTCCAATCTTTTTTTCTTCATCATAGAGAGTGACGGCTACACATGACCCTAAACCAGGTGTTATGAGTACATTAGAATTATTCGAAACTGTACATTCCCCGGTTCTTATGAGTATTCTATCCCCTTTTTTCATAGATCCTGTTGCTTAAATTCAAGGGATGAAAGAGTTTCTTTGTGTCTCCGACTAGGGACTCAACCTTACCAAGAATGAGATAACCATTAACTTTAAGAGCTTTGTAAAAGCGAAGGAGTATTTGTTCCTGGAATTCTCTAGCGAGATATATTAAGACATTCCTACATATGATTAAATCAAAATCACTTTCATATCTGATGTCCTTGAGATCTAATTGTTGAAATTGAACTCCTTTTTTAACTTCGTCAACGATTTTGTAATTATTCCCAACTTTTTCAAAATATTTGTCCCTGATATTGAGATCTGTTTCTTTCAAGGAAAAAATGTTATAGATACCTTCTCTTGCCTTAGTGAGTGATTTCCTGTCGATATCTGTACCGATTATAGAACAATTCAAGTTTTGTTCATAGCAGAGAATCGCCAGTGTATATGGCTCAGCACCAATAGCACAACCGGCACTCCATATAGAAGGGTTTCTGAAGGATGGAAGGATCTCGTCTTTTATATATTCAAAAACTGCTTTATTTCTGAAGAAACTAGTAAGATTTATCGTTAGAGCTTCCCGTAAGATGAATACCTCATCTTTATTTTTGAGTAGTAATTTAGAATAATCCTCGTAGTTATCAATACCAAGACGTCTCATACGAGAGTGAATTCTTCTCCTTAATGGTTTTATTTTATAATGTTCGGGAGTGAAATCCATTACTTCATTAATTACACCTACTATCCGGTCAAAATCCCTATCCTGATCTTCTTTCATTTTCCTTCACCGTTTCAATAGTGCTTTTTATTGTCTCGTTGTCAGGGTTTAGTTCCAATGTTTTTCCCCACGCTTTTAAAGCCTCCTGCGTTTTGCCATTTTGAAAGAGTATATTACCTTTTTTGAAATAAAGATCCCAATCTTCTACTCCAGATGATATTGCTGCATCTATTTTTCTTTCACATTGATCAAATATTTTATTTCTGTAGTAATAGGCAATTAAAGCCTTTGTTAGCTCAATTGAACTATTGTCAACCTTCAGGCCTCTTTTGTAGACTTCTACTGCTTTCTTTTCGTCATTCATAGCCTCATATATCTTTCCAAGATTATAATAATACTCCCCGAATTCTGGATTCATACTTAAACCATCCTTAAGATGAGATAATGCTTCTTCAATGTTACCCATCTTTGTTAAAGCATATGCATAATAAAACTGTGAATAGGGTGTTTTTTCTTCAATATCTTCAATTATTTTCATTGCTTTTTCTAGTTCTTCCTGTTTTATTAAAAGGATTGCCTTATTCAGGAGAATGGTAGGACTGTCTTCTTCCTTTTCTCCTGCATCTTCTATATATCTTAACGCAGTATATATATCTCCTTTAAGATCCTTGATTACAGAGAGGTTATTGAGGATTGCCGCTTTTTCTTTTCCATGTGGGATTGTATCGAATATTTGATTTGCTTCCTCAGTATTCCCTAATTCATAGTTTATTACACCTGTGTAGAATAGCGCTTCTCCGTTATCTGGTTCAAATTCAAGGATCCAGTTGAATTCTCTCAGAGCTTCCTCGTGCATTCCAATACGCATAAAAGCGATACCTAAATTTCTGTGTTCATAATTTCTTAATTTTGTTTTTTCCAGAGAGGTTCTATCCATATCTATCTTTTTTATGATTCCTCTATTTAGCAATTTAGATAATGTCTGGAGTACCTTGAATTCATCCATCGGTAATGTTGACAAAACTGTATATAGCGACCTTTTACCGTCTATCTTCTCCAGCACTTTGAGTTCGTTTTCGTCAAGGTTGAGTCTTGAATCAGGGGGTTTCGATCTAACTAGAATACTATCCCTGCTGGGTAGAGAAGAAGCCTTTAGCTCATCCTGTAGTGCAGCAGATTCTAAAAGCAGATCATCTATTTTTATCGCAATTGGAATCCCCTTATCTTCCGATTTTTTTTCGCTTTCGAACACAAAATATCCACCTTCCCACTCAGATAACTCTATTATAGTATCCCTTATTTGTTTTTTTATATTTTCAACAAGTGTTTGCTTGTCTATAAGTTCAAGATCCAACATCAATTCCCCAACGGGGATTTCAGGGGCGGTTTTTTGAAATGCGAGGAGTTTATTAAGGATTTCTTGGTCGATATATCCCTTCTCCACGAGTGTCTTACCTAATTTGTCCTCTCTATTCATCCAGTGAGCTCCTTTGATCATGCCTGATTCTGTATAGATGTAGGCTAAATCTTCTTTATTTGTTATTGTAAGTTCACCAGTTTTATTTCCCAGTGAGAGCATTTGAAGTATATCGGCTATGGACATGTCAGTCAGGGATCCTTTAATTGGCATT
>Ga0315541_1001499_pt1 | contig 21564 bp, 16 predicted proteins | sample SalMarSW160190MG_FD_203095 | JGI IMG/M metagenome (GOLD analysis project Ga0315541, IMG submission 203095) | Salt marsh sediment microbial communities from the Plum Island Ecosystem LTER, Massachusetts, United States - Salt Marsh Sediment SW1601-190 ...
AGGTGCAGAACGAGGTGGAGCGCCGCCTGCGAGACGCCTGCGCGCAGGAGGGCATCCTGATCAAGGCGTTCGTCATCCGTTCCACCGAGCCCCCGAAGCGCATCCGCGAGCAGTACGAGCGCCGCGAGATCGCCCGTCGGGAGATCGACCAGTTCACCAAGGAAATCGAGATGCAAATCGGCAACGTGGTCATGGTAGGCGCCGGGCCCGAGCTCGGCCCGGACGGAAAGCCCGTCCTCGACGAACGCGGCAACGTCGTGATGGTCGGGGGCAATGCCAAGCTAGGCCCCGACGGCGAGCCGCTGCGCAAGGGAGGCCGGCTGGCCAAGGTCATCCAGGAGCGCCGAAAGGACCGCGAGAGCAAGTTTGGCGAGGTCCGGGGCACCATTGCCGAGCTCGTCCGCGACGCGGAGCGATACCGGGGCGTCGAGGTCACCAAGGCCGAACGCGACTTCGCCGTGGCGAAGATCAACCTGGAGGCCGCCAAGGACAAGGCCGCCCAGGTCATCGCCACCGGCATCGCCCAAGCCGACGTGACGGTGATGAAGCACAAGGCCGAGGCCGAGGCCGTCAAGGCAAAGATCTCCGCCTTCAAGACCGGCGAGAAGTACGCCGAGTACCAACTGATTATGAAGTTCTCCCCCGGCGTGCGGCGGATCTGGTCCAACACCGAGGGCCTGTTTGCGGACCTGTTCAACCGGTTCGCAAGGATCCGCTCGTCGGAAGGCGAGAAGAACTGAGCGCGGCGTTGGCCGCGGAGATGAACGAACCGAAGGCGAGTTTCGAAAGGACCCGATCATGATGCCGAAAATCCTCTCCTCGATCCTCGGCGCGGTGGTGCTGGTGGCGGTCGTGGGGGCGATCTGGCTGGCCATGCTCTATCACTGGTGCCCTCACGGCACATCGCTGCAACTGACGCGCAAGACCGGCGAGTCGGCGGGCGAGCAATACGCCGCCGAGGGCCAGCAGGGCGTTCTGAAGCAGATGCGCGGCCCGGGGCGGCACTTCCTCAATCCCTGGACCTTCACCGCCAAGCAGGTCGGCGACGTGGAGATCCGGCCCGGGCAGATCGGGCTGGTGAAGAGCAACATCGGCAAAGCCCTGCCGCCGGAGCGGTTCATCGCCGGGCCCGATGAGAAGGGCACGCAGAAGCAGGTGCTCACTCCCGGCGTCTGGCGGATCAACGAGTTCGGGCGGGTCGTCCAGATCGTCCAGGCCACCATCATCGAGCCGGGCTACGTCGGTGTGCAGACCCTGCGAGAGGGACGGGAGAAGGGCATCCTGCCCGACGTGCTCCAGGCTGGCTACTACAACATCAACCCCCGCGAGAAACGCGTCGACAGCGTCGAGATCGGATACAGCGTGTGGGAGGTCCACACCAAGGGCAGGATGGTGACCGTCAAGGACAGCGACGGAAAGGCTCGCCAGGTCCGCCAGATCGAGGAAGGCACGGGCGTGTCGTTCCCGCTGGCCGACGGCAAGCAGATGTACCTGGACTTCACCGTCGTCTGGGGCATCTTCCCCAAGGACGCCCCGCGGATCATCCAGGAATACGGCACGGTGGCGATGGTCGAGCAGAAGATCATCGAGCCGCAGGTGCTGAGCATCTGCAAGAACGCCGGATCGAACCTCACCACCCAGCAGTTCATCGAGGGTATCACCCGCGAGAAGTTCCAGCAGGCCGTCACCGACGCGTTGCAGGAAATGGGACGCAGGAAGGGCATCCACTTCCTGATCGCGCTGGTGCGCGGCTTCCACCCGGCCGAGGACATCAAGGCCACCATCCAGGCCCGAATGATCGCGGAGGAGGAAAAGGAGACACTGCGGATAGAGCAGCAGCGGGACACGGTGGCCGCGGGGCTGGAACAGGCCCGGAAGATGGTCGACGTGGCCGTCAAGGACTTCGACGCCCAGACCGAGGCCCTCGTGCGCGAGGAAGAGGAGCGCGGGCGCAAGAAGGCCGACCAGACCAAGGCCGAGGCCGACCGCGAAGTTGCCGCCCTGCTCAAGCAGGCCGCCGAAACGGACGCCCAGACGATCAAGATCATCGGGCAGGCCGACGCCGACGTCGTCGAGGCCACCAAGAAGGCCGAGGCCAAGCGGCTGGAACTGCTCATCGAGGCCTATGGCGGGCCGGAGGCGTACAACCTAGCTATCTTCGCCGAATCGCTGCCGTCGGACATCGATATCGAGTACCGATACGCCGGGGCGGGCACGCTCTGGACCGAGGCCAAGAGCAGCATCGCGGACATGGCCGCCAAGAAGATCCTCGAGCAAGCCACGATGAAGCCCGCCGAGGGACCCAATCCCGGGCGCAAGAGCGGGAAGGCCAAGCCCCCCGCCGCGCAGCCGGGGGAGTAAGACGCGGCGGGTTGTCGCTGCGCGCCTGCATCAGATCCACACGCGGCTGCCGCGCAGCAGCGCCGCGCCCCGGCAAGGCGACTCGCACACCGTTTGGATCAGCAACGGCGGCGGACCCGGCGCACGGACGCTTTACGCCATCTCCGCCGGCGGGCGGCATCTGTGCGAGGCTGAGGCTCGACCAGGCGGTGGAAAACTCCCGTGCGGGCGGTTGCCGATTCAAGGTAGGTCGTGGTAGAATAGAGCATCTGGTCGGCCGAGCGCCGAATGCAGGGGTCGTCGTGTGGCCTTGCTGGGACGATTTGGCGCTTCGGAAGAGGAGTTTCGCCATGCCGTTCCGACACACGCTCCAGAGCAACCGCTTCGAGTTCAAGTACGTAATAGACGAGAACTGTGCCCGAGCGGCCCGCGACTTCGCCCTGGCCTACCTCGAGCCGGACGAGCATGCCCTGGACAAGCCCAATCACGAGTACGGCATTTGCAGCCTCTACCTGGACAGCCCGGACATGGCCTTGTGCCGGGCGACTCTGCACGGCCAGCGGAACCGATTCAAACTACGCATCCGTTTCTACGAGGATCGGGCGGACGCGCCGGCGTACGTGGAGATCAAGCGCCGAGTGAACAACGTCATCAGCAAACAACGGGTGGCGGTGCGGCGTGCGGCGATTCCCGGGCTCCTGGCCGGGCGTCTGCCTGGACCTTCGGACCTCTGCGCGTCCGGAGACGACAACTTCGGATCGCTGGAACGGTTCTACGGGCTGGCGAGCACCATCCGCGCCGAAGGGCGCCTTTTCGTGTCGTATATGCGGGAAGCGTACGTCACGCGAAATGACAATTCGGTCCGGGTCACGTTCGATCGCCGCCTGGCGGCCGGCAGGTACCCCAGCGAGCTGAAGCTCTCAGAAACGGCCGACTGGGTCCGGCCGAGAGTGGGGGGCGTTATACTGGAGATCAAGTTCACGGACCGCTTCCCCATCTGGCTGCGGGAAATGGTCCGCGTGTTCGACCTGGAGCGGCGTTCGATGGCCAAGTACGTCGCCTGCGCCCGGCAGTTGGCGCATCTCGGCGTCTCGCTGGGAGGGACGTATGTGCCGGGCCGCGAGGAGGCGCGGACATGAATGGTTTCCTCGAAACGATCTTGCACAGCGACGTCGGGGCGCAGGCGGTCCACCCACAGACGATCCTGCTGGTGGTGCTGCTGTCCTTCATCATCGGTCACCTGATCGGGTGGGTGTACATGTGGACGCATCTGGGCCTGAGCTACTCCCGGATGTTCGTGGCCTCCCTGGTGGTGTTGCCGGCGATCGTGGCCCTGGTCATGGTGTTGATGGCCGGCAACATCGTGATCGCCTTCGGGCTGCTGGCGGTCTTCGCGGTGGTGCGCTTTCGAAACGTGCTGAAGGACACGCGCGACACGGTGTTCATTCTGTGGGCGATCTCGCTGGGGATGGCGGTCGGCACGATGCGCTTCAGTACGGCCATCCTGGGCTGCCTGTGCGTCAGCGCGATCTTCCTGTACCTCCGCTTCACGCTGTTCGGCAGCCGGCACCGATACGACGTGGTCCTGTCCGTGCACTGGGACGGGGAGGATCCGGTGCTGCAGTCGCTTCGATCGATCCTGAAGCGTCACAGCGTCCGCGTCTGGCTGGCGAGCCAGCGTGCGGTGGCCGAAGGCGGAGTGGACGTCTCCTGCCGGCTGCTCCTGCGGGACCCCGCGCGTGCCCACGAGTTGTTGGCCGAACTTCAGCGGACGGAGGGGGTGCGTCAGGCCTCGCTGTACGCAAGGGAAGATGAGTCGGAGTTCTAGCGGATGGGAAAGCTGCGCCGCATCAAGACCCCGCTGGCCCAGCAGTGGCGCCGCATTCGGTATCAATTGGTGCCGGTTCTGACGTTCTGCGGGCTGGTCGTGATGACGAGCTGGCTGTGGCAGCGGCATCGGCAGGCTCCCAACGCGGTGGGTGAGGTGGAGGCGATCCGGGTCGCCGTTCGCAGTCAGTACAGTGGTGTGCTGACGTTGCCGGACAGCGGCCCGGTTCAGATCTTCGACTCCGTGAAGATCGGGCAGGTGGTCGCGTGTCTGGACGACGCACCCGCGCAGGCGGCGCTGCTGGCGCTGAGAAAAGAAAAGGAGGCGCTGGAGGGCGAGCTGGCGGCCGTCACGGAGCAGATCCGTCAGGACGAGGCCGAGCGGGGCTACGACCGGATGATCGAGGCCAGGCGGCTGGCGGCGGACGTCGAGCGCTGCCGGCTGACCATCCTGGGCCTGCGGACGGACGTTGAGTCCGACAAGGTGGAGCTGGCCCGGCTGGACAAGCTGCTGGAAGCGATGCGGAAGGCCTTTGAGAAGGGCGCCGCCAGCGAGCTGGAGATCACGGATCTGACCGGTGAGCGCGACGTCGTCCTGGAGCGCATCCGGGGCAACACGCGGTCGATGGGCCAGGCGGAGGAGGACCTCCAGGCCACCCAGGCGAGGAGGAGGAAACATCCGACCAGCCAGCCGGCAGACTGGTCCGCCTACATCGGGCCGATCCGCGAGCGCCGGGCTGCACAAGAGGCCAGGGTCCAGGAGGTCTCGCTGCAGATCGCCGCCCTGACGATCCGCTCGCCGATCTCCGGGACGATCTGTAGCGTCCTTTGCCGTCCCGGGCAGGGCGTTGATGCCAACGAGGACATCCTGATCATCGCCGCCGATCGAGGGGAACACATTCTCAGCTACGTCCGCGAGTACCAGCGCATCCAGCCGAAGGTGGGCATGCCGGTAACGGTCCGTCTGCGCTCGGCGTCCGGCAAGGGGGTGCAGGCGCGCATCGTACGGGTCGGCCCGCAGGTTGAGGAGGTGCCGCCGCACCAGCGGTTCGATCCGGCTCGGATCGAATGGGGCTTGCCCGTTCTGATCTCCATGCCCCAGGCCCTGCCTCTCCGGCCGGGGGAACTGGTGGACATCGCCTTCCAGACGAGTTGACCGAACCGCTCGGGCAGATAGACACGTCCCGGCCGGCGAGACCGAACCGTCAGGTGCGAATCCCAACCGGGACGGGTAAGCTCACCAGCGACAGGATGTCCAGCAGATCGTCTTCCGCGTCGCCGAGCGAATCGAGTGTCGCCGGGCCGTTGGATCGCAAGGCGCGGCCGATCGGGTTCCTCCGCGTCCCGGGCGGCGCCGGCAAGGGCTCATGCCGACTTTCCCCCGCCGTGGGGAACGGCGTTGTCGAAACGCCGGCAGTGGCGCTGGGATGGCGCTGGCCGGGCAATCGCACCCGAGGGACATCCGGCGAGCCCCAGGAACCAAGAGCGTCTTGGTCCTGGGCGGCGAGGGCAGCGGCGAGAAGCCCGGGCGCGGGCGGCAAGCCGGCGCCCTGCGGTTGGCTCGCGGTGGCCGCCGCGACGGCCTCGCCCGCCTGGCCCGTGCCATAGTTATCGGCCCAGAGGGTGTAGTCGCCGCCATCGACAATGCCGTCGCCATTGAAGTCCCCGTCGATCCACCCTCCCGACTGGCCGTAGTGGTCGCCCCAGATCGTGTAGTCCCCCCCGTCGACGATGCTGTCGCCGTTGGCGTCCCCGGACACCAGCGGGGTGGCCGCGCCGGCCGAGCCGCCCTCGTGGTAGCCCTGCCAGTTGTGCCAGTCGTCGCCGAACAGGTGCGCGTCCATCCGCTCCAGCGAGGCACCCTCGCCGTCGGGGGCGACCGGCCAGGGCCACTCGTCGTCGTATCGGACCTGATCCACCGGGACGTAGGCGAGGGGCCCTTCCGGGCCGGCTTCCGGGCGGCTCAGGTGAACGGTCTCCCCGCCGTTGCTGAGATTGCCCTGGTACGGTCCAAAGACCTCCACCTGGGGCGGGATGCCGTATTGCGACCGGAAGGCCGCCTCGCCCGCCGGCTCGGACACGTCCGCCTCCGTCAGCACCAGGAAGCCCCCCGCGGGGATTTCCACCCCCTCGGGGAACGTGTAATCCACGCCGCCGTGGACCTTCCAGGTGTGGGTGGGCTCGGTCAGGTGGTACAGCTTCACCGCGGCGTCGGTGATGTTGTGCAGCTCGAGGAACTCCGCCTCGCCCTCCGGCGGGTGGTACATGATTTCGCTGAAGACGATCGGGCCCACGAGGGGGTAGGCGTTGGCGGCGCCCGGGGTGGGTGCGCTCAGCAGCAGGAAGTGGCCGGTGCCGTCGTCGGTCGCGTACAGGCCGTAGGTCAGGTCGGTGTCCGAGGCCGCAAAGTCGTGCTGATTGACGGTCACGCCGTCGCCGCGGGTCAGCACCACCTCATCGCCGTGGCTGCTGAGGGCGAACAGGCCGGCGAAGTGGTCCACCTCGGTGAAGACGAGGTACTCGCCCGCGCCGATCGTCGTGCCGCCCGGAATCTCGTACTTCATCGGATCGCTCGGGTCGTCGCTGAGGTACCAGCCGCCGAGGTCCACGGGGTCTTGCGTCTGGTTGTACAGCTCGATCCAGTCGCCGCTCGTTCCGTCGCTGTGGGTCAGGGCCTCGTTGACGACGACCGAGTCCGGTCCGGCGTGGGTCAAGTCGATCAGCGCGCCCTCGGCCGAGAGCAGGCGCAGGGGCTCGCCCTCCCAGGAGATGTGCCCGTCGTAGGGCCCCACGACCAACAGGCCCTGCCCCCCGGACGGACCCGACGCCCGCGCCCGGAACGTTGCCGCGTCGGGCGAGACGTACAGCCAGGAGCCCGGGCACAGGACCGTCCCCGGGGCGAAGGTGAAGCTCACCCCCCCTCCCAGCCGCCAGCCGGAGATGTCCACGGCGTAGCCGTTGGGGTTGAACAGCTCGATGTACTCCTCTTCCTGGTTGCCCGAGACGGGCGCGTCATCGACGCCGCCGAACAGGATCTGCCCGGCGAACGCCGCCGGCTGGGCGTCGGGAACGGCCGAGTCCTGCCCGCTCAGCTCGAACCAGAACTCGTTGTACGGATCGTACCGGATGTACGGCCCCAACTCGCCGTACAGGTAGTCGCGGCGGCCGGCAATGTAGTAGTTCTTGAGCTTGTCGATCTCGTACGCGAAGGTGTCCCCCCCGCCCTGGGGCGGCAGCAGGCCGTTGGCCTGCTCGTAGGCCATTTGCGCCACCCACCAGTCGATCCGCTGCTCGATGGGCAGCTCGGCGTACGGCGTGCCGGGCGGCTTGAGAACCTCATCCATCAGCGTCCGCAGGCGGCGGTAGAACATCTCGTGGGCGACCGGGTCGTCGTGGACGGCGTCGGTGAGCCGGACCCACCCGCGGCCCCACACGTCGGCGTGGGGGTCATCGCTGTTGGCGTAGAAGGGGGGCATCCAGTACCGGTCGCCGTGGCTGCTCTTCTCGCCCCAGGGGGTGAGGTCGCTCCAGTCGGCGCCGGCGTCCACCCAGTCGCCCCAGGTCAGGTCGCGATCGTGTCCGATGTACATCCACTCGCCCGTGTCGGGGTTGCGGTAGACATACCAGTTGTGGGTGGTGCAGTCGCCGTCCTGGATCAGGGCCTCCACCGCCAGATAGTTGACCAGGGCGGGCAGGTCCAGGTTGTCCATCACGTACACGTGCCGGTTCGGGTTGTTCGGGTCGATGCCGTAGGCCAGCGCCTGAAGGTCGGAGGGGTCCCACACGATGGGCTTGGGGTTCTTCTTTTCGAAGTTCAGGTAATCCGAGGTGCTCAGCCAGGAATGGATCACATAGTACAACGTGCCGTCCTCGTCCAGGCCCTCGCGCTCCAGCGTTTTCGCCTGTAGCTGGTCGTGGAAGATCCGCACGCCCATGAACGCGCCGTTCTGGCGGACGTGCATCAGGAAGGTCATCTCACCGGGCATCCCCGCCAGGTCGTACAGCCAGAACGACAGCTCCTGCCGCAGGTACGAGCCGTCCTGCGGGCCGGGGCAGTTGACGTTGATCTCGCCCACGCGGTCCTCGCCGGCATCGAACAGGAAGCGGTGGTCGTCGTTGAACTCGATCTTGCGCGACTGCCCGTCGCCGTCCGCGACGCCGCTGTTAATGGTGCCGCCGCGCTCGCGGATGTAGACGTTGTCGTAGAGTTCGCCCAGGTAGAAGACCGCCCCGCGCGTGCCCGCGTCCGAGTCGGCGGCGACGGGGCTGGCGACGAAGAAATGGAAGACCGGCAACTGCGTGGCGGCGTAGGAGTCGTCCTGCACCACCGTGCCCAGGTACTGCGAGGATTGCCGGCCGCCCATCGAATCGTCGAACAGCGGCCAGCGCGAGCCGGCGGACCCGTCGCTGGCGGTCACGTAGTAGCGAACCATCTGCCCCGGCGTCGAGCTGCCGGCGGGAATGACGGCCCCGTATACCCCGTCGCCGGAGCCCCCGTCGCCGTGCAGCCCGTCGTCGTACATCGTCAGCGTCGTCTCCCCGCCGAACATCACCCGGTACTTCAGCGACACGCCGGCGACCGGCGCGAACGCCGGCCGGACCTCCGCCGTCACCACCAGGTCCTCGCTGTCGGTCGGGACCGCCGGGCTATGCGCGACCTGGGTGATGATCGGGCCCAGGTCCGTGCTGCCGGTGCCGTTGACCGCCCCCGGCGTGGGCACCGTGAAGTAACGATGCACCTCGGCCTGCGTCCAGTTGGCCGCCAATTCCGGCACGATCAGGAAATCGGCGTCCCCGGCCGTCAGGTTCAGCCCCTGGATCGCCAGCACGTTGGCGCCGAGTTGCAGGGAGGAGATGTAGGCGGAGATGTCGATCGACTCATACACCATGGCCAGAGCGTCGGGGTTCTCGGCCGTGGCCGCGGAGTCCCACGCCGGCGAGCCGGGGGCGTTCTGCGAGGCCACCTGGACACCGTTGATCCACGCCACGAAGCCGTCGTCGTACTTCATCCTCAGCAGGAGGCTGCCCGGAAGCTCCGTGCCCTCCACCACGAAGGGCACCCGCATGCAGGCGGAGGGGTTCTGCCCGGCCATCGCCGCCTCGACGTCGGTTTCGATGTGAGCCTCGTAGGCGTAGGTGGGCACCGTGATGTCCGCCACCAGCCGCGGCAGCACCAGCAGGTCAGAGCTGGTGAGCGATCGGTTGAGGGCCTGAATGGCCAGCACGTTGGTGCCGGCCACCAGCTCGCCCAGGTACGCCGACACGTTGTAGGAGCTGTAGCTGCCCCCGAGGGTCGGCTCCGGGCTCACCTGAGCGGTGGAGGCCGAGTCCCAGGCCAGCGGAGTCGGGGCGTAGACCGAATACACCTCCGTCCCGTTGATCCACGCGACGAAGCCGTCGTCGTACTTCATCTGGAGGATGAGGTTGCTCAGGTGGGTGGGGTCGGTGACCTCAAACTCCACCCGCAGGTAGGCCGAGGCCCGCACGCCGTACATCTGCGACTGGACGTCCAGGCCAATCATCGGGTCGTAGCCGCTACCCGTGTCGTATCCCAATCCGGTGCTGCCGCTGAGCCAGCCGGCCGGGGTATAGCCCAGGCCGTGCCAGTCCGTGCCGATGTCGCTGGACGGCACCAGACCCCTGGCGGCGGCGCCCGCCTCCACCAGCGTGATCGTCCCGCCGGGCACGTAGACGATCTCGGTGTCGTAGCCCATCGCCGACAGGCCGTCCGTCCAGCTCGAATCATCGTAGCTCTCGCTCGTCCAGCCCGGGAGCGGACCCGTCGGGACGGTGTACTTCATCTCCACCCCCGCCGGCAGCAGCGTCTGCGCCGAGAGGGCCTCGATGATCCCGTAAGAGACGTCCCCGGCCTGTTCGGGGAATTCCGGCGAGTACTCATACTCGATCGTCCCGTCCGGGTGGGCCAGCGCCAGGTACTCCCCGCCGCCCGAGAGCTTGAAGCTCGTGTGCAGTTCGCTGCCGGCGACGGCGCGGTCCTTGTTGGAGGCGAAGACCACCAGGTAGTCTCCCGCCGGCAGCGTCACCGCCGGGAACCGCCACTTCGTCGGGCGGGAAGCCTCGTCGGTCAGACCCCAGTTCTCCAGGCTCACGTCGCTGACGCCGGCGTTGTACACCTCGATCCAGTCGGAGTATTCTCCGTCCTCGTCGGCCAGCGTATCGTTGTTGATGGCCATGAACTCGGTAATGTAAAGGTCGCCGCTCAGCAGCAGCCGCGGCTCCAGCGGCTCGAAGGCTGGCGGAATCTCTTTCCCTCTCCGGCGTCTCGGGATCATGGGCGTCTCCAGACTGCGGTTGGACCTCCTGTCCCTGGGCGACCCGGCCACGCCGGCCACGGGTTCGGCCCCTGACGGTGTGCCGGTGCAACAGCCCGGCAAGGACTGCCTATATGATAACCGATGCTCGCGGAAATGGCAGCCAGGATTCTTCGCGGCCGGATCCTGTTCGGCAGGCGCCAGACCGGGCTGCCGGCGGTGCTGCTGCTGAAGCTGTGTTTGCGGCGGTACCTCAAGAAGGGCAGCTAGCCGGGCTCGTTCGGCTCGACGCGTTTGAGCGTCACGTCAAGCGTGTACTCCATCAGCTCCACGTCCTCTACCTCCCCTACTGCGTACCTGATCCGGTCGGAGATCCGGTTGGCGATGATGATGCCCCGGACCTTCTTCCCGTCGGCCAGGTGCTGCCGGACCCACCCCTTGTACCTGAGCAACTGGCCGCAGGCGGCGTCGGCTCCACGAGACGCCTTCAGTTCCACCACGAGGAAGTCGCCGTTCCGGTCGGTGGCGAGGATGTCGATCCGGCCGACGGGCGTGACGTACTCCACGCCGGCGTTCCCGTCATCGTCGACGTACAGGTCCAGCCCCTCCTCGATCTTGTTCAGGTTGGCGGCGAGATAATCCCGGAGGTGCGTCTCCATCGCAAAGGCATCCGTGCCCTCGCGTGCCTCCGTGTGCCCGCCTTCCTCGGCCGTGCCGCCGGCCGGTTGCCCGTCTTCGTCGACCTGTTGGACTGTAAGCTTGCCGCTTTCCATCTCAACGATGGCCCACGTTCCGTGCCTGGCGGGGTCGTACAGCTCAAGCTGCCCACGCCCGGTCCGGAACAGGCAGTCCGAATCCCGCTTGGCGATCATCGGCTTCCGCAGATCGGGGGCGTGCACCCGCGACGGATGGTTCACCGTTGAGTAGATGATCTGGGTCTGGATCGTGCTGCGGTTCGTGCCTGGGTACTTCCGCAGTATCCAATTCCGGACGGCCACGTTCGTGGTCGGACTACCCAGGGCCTCTACCGCCTCCTTCATCATCTGCCAGACGTAAGGCCTGCCGCTCTCTACCATGTCCTTCCCCTTGGGTCTAAACTGCCGACCTGATTCTACCCGCTCCCGAGAGGTCCGTCGACCGCGCGGCGTAAGCTGGCGCGGCGCCTTCTCCGTGGCTCTCTCCTGGCCCCGGGCCGCGGGATCGACCCGGAACCGGTGGTTCTCGGTGTGGCCCGGTGTGGGAAAGCCCAGGAACGCCGAAAGGCCCGTCAGACGGAGCTTTCTCCAGCCGACGGAAAAGGCCGCGCGAGCATGCGGCTCCGCACGGCCTCAGTCTCTTGGGTTCGCGACCCGGCGCTGGTCAGTCGCCGGATACTCGTTCCACTGTCACAGATCGCTAATCCGGATTCCTTGGATGCCTGTCCCTCGTACTGACCGTTCCGTTCGCCTCCAAGACGACGACTTTGTCTGCCCCAAGGTTGTTCGTGACATACTCATCAACCGTTGCCTCGACCTTCTCGGTCCCGTGAATGCCGGTCAGGATGAGTATGCCGTCGTGTTCGATCCAGAATGACCGCTTGACGGCCGCCCCTGGGGGAACATCGCCAAACGCGAGGCGTACGCCCCCGCCGGCCACTTGCGCGGATTCCAGCGGCAGGTCGCTGTGGTTCGTAATGGAAACCGTGTAACGGGTCTCGATCATGATGGCGCCGAAGACTGCGCCGCCCGCCACAGCGAAATTGGCGAGGTACAAGGCCAGCATCCCCAGCGCCTGCCAGACAAGACGCCGCCGTCGCGCCGCGTCCGCTCGCCATGAGCGCCATAGATAGACGGCAAGGCATACTGCTCCGACCGCTACGCAGCATACCCCAGCGCAGATCGCCACGACTCCCGCACCCATGAGCCACTCCGCCCTCGAGAGAACCCAGGCAAGGAAGATCGCAATGCCAGTGACGAGCGGCGCGATCCCCAGGAACAGAGCACCCTTGAGTGATGCCTTCATATTAGCGGCCCCTTTCTCACGGGTATTTTACTCTATGGGCTCCAGTTCTTGCAGAACGCCCCCCGCAGCGTTCCTTCATGAACGCCTCTTTCAGAATCCCGATGTTGCCGGCCGTGACCGGCGCGTCCCCCGCGGCGCCGGAGTTGCGGCTCTCGGCAAGCCTTGGCGTGGCGGATGGCCTCCGCCCCGGCCGCGCGGCAGAGGTACTCGGCCGCGGCCGGGCGCCCGGGGACTGCGAGAACGCCATCTGCCCCCGGATTCAATGCCCAAGATGCCCATCCACCGCGCGTTAGCGACGCAAAGGTGGCTCTCCCGAGGGCGTGCGCCGGCGACGTCACCCCGAAGGAAGTCGCGATGTCAGGGCTTTCCCTGGCATCTTTCTGCAAATGATGGCCAAGGGCGGGCTCTGCACGCGGGCATTAAGCGCCGCGGTTCCCCCTTTACGGCCGAATCAGACGTCGCGGCCGATCCAATCCGGTTCCGGGAGGCCCAACAAGCGCTTGGCGTTTTGCCACAGGATGAGTTTCTTGTACTCGTGGCGGATGTCCGAGTCCAGTATCACCGACGGCCGCGTCCCCTCGAATGCGTACAGCACCTTTTCCGGCCCGGCGAACTCCACCGCCCGCTTGATCATGTCGATCGGGGTCACCTTCGGCAGCGACCGTTCGCAGAAGAAATGGAGGTACGCGGTGTCCAGGTGGACGTTGGGCCTCTTCTCGGCGATGACCGTGGCCTCGTAACTGTAATTCCCGCCGAGGTGGGCGATGATAATCTTCAGTTCCGGGTACCGGTCTGCCAGTTCGTCGATGTGTACGCACGTGGCGTACTCGGAGTAAAGTTCTTTGAAGGCCACGACCCCGGAGTGGAACAGCACCGGTATGCCGAGTTCCTGGGCCTTGGCGAAGATGGGTGCCAGTCTGGCTTCGTTAGCACGGAAGCGCTGGGCCGGAGGTATGAACTTGATGCCGCGGTGCCCCCGCTGCTTGACCGCGACCTCCAGGTCGTCTGCGGCCCTGGCAGGGTTAGACAGGTCCGCCCAGTAGAATGGGATGAACTGCCCGGGCCACTTCTTGGCCCATCTGAGCACCAGGTCGTTCTGTCCCGGGCCCGGCAGCAGGACCGTGACGGTGATGTGGTTCCGCTGCATGAACTCGTGTACTCCCGGGTACGGATGCTGGTGGAAGTCGATTATCACGGCAATCTCCTCAAGTGCAGGCCGCTGTATAGGGAATCATTCTACAGACCTGACGGTGGGCGTCACGTCCGTCTTTGGAAAGCGGGCGCGTGCGGCTTACAGCACAGCGCTGCCCCGCCCAGCCAGATGAGCAGGTTTGGGACGGAAATCCTCGCGCAGCCAAGGAATCTGGAAGCCTTGATGGAGCTGTCCGGCATGTGGATCGACGGGCTGCAAGAGCGCAGGCCCATCCGGGAGATCACCCTGGACATGGACAGCTCGGCCAGCGAGACGTACCTGCCTCGTCGGTCTCTGGCGACGATTGTCGCATCTCCGGCCATCCGGGGCAGAGCATCGCTCCGCCGGTGGACTGATTGCGCGCAGGCCGTGGGGCATCGGATGATGTGATCTGGACGAATCCGCCGGGTTCCGTTCAGGCCCGGCAGGTTCACTTCGAGCCGTCAGGCCGCCCCACCGTCGTCCGAGCAGAGCAGGCTCCCCAGTCGCTTCCGGCGGGCGAGAGGCCCGTTGCTGGGCGCGGGGACCGCGGTTCGTTGATCCGCCAGGTCCCCGATCCCCGCTTTCATGTTGAGGCATCTGGTGCATGATGGGTACGAGAACCTATAATAGCCGTCCCACGGTGGGCACTCTCGTCGCAGCGCACGCCCGCGCGGTGATGATCGGACGGGGTCGTCTGACCGGCAAGTACAGAGGAGGCACGCATGTCGGCGTCATGGCAATCTCAATCCTTTGAGCATATTTGCGAGCAGGCCGCCGGGTTCGTCGCGCGGAGCCCGGCCATCGCCCGCATGGATTCGCTGGGCAAGTCACCCGAAGGGCGAGAGGTTCTCGCGGTGGAGGTGACCGACCGGACCGTCCGGCCGGAGGACAAGCAACTGGCGATCGTCGTCTGTGGCCGGCATGGCGGGGAGTTGGGTACGCGGGCAGTTGGCGCCGCCCTGCTGGGGTGGTTGGCGTCCGCCCCGGCCGCCGAGACGCGCCGTCGGCAGCGGGTGTTCGTTGTCCCCGTCGCCAACCCCGACGGGTGCGTTCGCGAGGAATTCCACGCCCCCCGTGACGGGCTGAGCGAGCTTGAGCAGCGGACGATCCTGGCCCTGGCCGAACGGCTGGCGCCGGATGCGGTGGTGGACGTCCACAGCCTGAGCCGCAGCGACGTGGAGGCAGTCATCGCCGCCCACACCGGCCGCTGCGCCGTGGACGAACTGATCCACCACCGCCTGGCCGCAGAGATGGCCCGGGCGGCGGCCGAGGAGGGTTATCCGTTCGACGTGGAGGGCGTCCCCTTCGACGCGTCCTACAACAACTTCTTCTGCGGCGCTTGCTACGATCGCTTCCACAGCATCGCGTTTGGGATGGAGGTCAACCACCTGAGCCTTACCCCGTCCGAGGCCGGCGAGAGCGCCGTAGCGGCGATCGCGGGCCTGCTGGAGCAGGGCAACCGCCGCCTCGGCTGGCAGGACGAAGCCGGCTATCCCAACCAGATCCTGGTCGGCAACTTCTCCTGCTCGGTTCGCCCCGCCGGCGCCGACGCCGAACAGCGGCGGCGGTCGCGCGCGGAGATCTGGCGGAACCGGACCGCCTTTACCCCGCCGAAGCGCGAAATGCCGGACCGAAGCACCCTCAAAGCGACCGTGAGCCACGCCGGCTACTCTCCACCCTGTTCGTGGTCTATTTGCTGCCGACTGCGCGGCCAACCCGCCTTCCGCAGCATTCACCTGGACGGACAGAAGCCGGAGCACCTGATATTTCGGGACGAGTGCTCCACATTTGTCTCGGTGCTGGTCCGGGCGGGAGCGCCGGAGTCGCACGAGTTGGCGATCGAACTTTGACGTGGGCCGGCCGGCCTGGACAACCAGATTGAGAATCGGCGGCTTGCCGGTTAGAAGGAGCAGCCATGGAAGAACGGATTGTGTATCGAGTTGGGGCGCACGAGCCGATCTTTCATCGTTTGCGGACGGGCAACACCACTGCCAGGGAGTGGGAGCGGTGGCAATATGAAACCTCCAGGGAGAACCTCGAGATCCTGGGCGAGCTGGGCGTCCGGCGCGCCCACATCGCCTGTAGCAAGGGCTTCGGCCTGGAGTGCGAAAAGCCCTTGATCGAGCGGGCGGCCCGTTTCGCCGAGGACGCCGCGAAGTACGACATCGCGACCAGCGTCTACTTCCAGGGATTCCCGGTCTACTACGAAACCTTCCTGATCGAGCTGCCCCATGCGATCGACTGGCTGGGCCGGCAGCAGAACGGCGACTTCATCCCCTGGGGCGGGCAGACCTTCCGGCGTTACGTCGACCCGGCCTGCCTGGCCTTCCGCGAGTATCAGCGGAAGATCCTGAACTACATCTTCGGGCTCTTCAAGCCGGTGCACCTGGGCATCGATAATCCAAGCCCGCCGCCCTCCTGGACCGACGTGGGCCGGGAGAGCTTCCGAAGCTATCTGCGGAGAAAGTACACTCAGCAAGAGGCCCGGCGCGAGTTCGGCATCTCGTCCTTCGACGCCGTGGACCTGCCGCGCTTCGACCCGATCTACTACCCGCCCGACGCCTACCGCATCGTCAAGGACCCCCTGTTGCAGGAGTGGGCCCGCTGGCAAAGCGCCACCGTTACCGAGTACCTCATCGAGCACCGCGACTTCATCCGCTCGCGGTCGCCGACCACCCGCTTCAGCTTTAACGGCGGCTGCGACCTGCTGCGCTACAACGCCCTCTTCGACAGGGGCATCGACTTGGAGGAGCGACTGGACGGGGTCGCGGTCAACTTCGGCATGGAGGAGTCGTTCTGGCGGCCGGCGGTCGTCGAGAAGACCCCGAGCGGGCAGGTCGTTATGGACGAGCGGCATCCCGATCAGGCCCGGCAGGCGGAGGGTAAGGTCCGCATCTCCACGGACGCCCGCTTTACCAAGATCAAGGTCAACTACGGGTTCTCCGGGGGCGGGGGTTTCTGGGGCGAAGTGGACAGGCCCGGCAAGCTGGTGGCGCTGGCGCACACGATGACCTTCGCCAGGGAGGCCAATGACTTCGGTATTGTCGGACCACTGGCGGCGGACGGGCGGATGCTCGATGACATCCGCGACGTCATCGACTGGGGCAACCAGCACATCGACGTCCTGACCGGCCGGGAGACCACCATCGCCCCGATCGCCCTGTGGCGGGGCAAGAGCACGTTGGCCTTCATCCGACACACGCCGGTGTGGGAGGCGTGCGCGATCGAGCAGATGCTCTTCGAGCACCACCTGCCGTTCACCATCCTCTTCGACGGCGGGCTGGAGAAGCACCTCGCCGGGCGGGAGCTGCTGGTATTGCCGGGGACGCAGTGCGTCTCGGACCGGCAGGTCCAGATTATCACCGAGTTCGTGCAGCGCGGCGGCAAGCTGCTGCTCTTGGGCCCGGCGGGCACGCGGGACGAGCGGGCGCGGCTGCGGCGGAACTATGCCTTCGAGCACCTGTTCGGCGGATCCATACCCAGCCTGGAATACTTCGGGCCGCCGCACTGGGTACCGCAGCTGAACTGGAACGCGATGCCCAACCGGCTGACGGCCGATCCCGGGAAGGGCAAGGTGGTGCTGGTGAAGAGTATCACGCCGGTGTCGCCGTTGGACCTGACGCGAGACCCGTACATGCCGGAGCGCCAGGTGATGGTGAAGGACATTGTCCCGCCGGCCAACGAGGGGGAGATCATGGCCGAGCTGAACGGGCTGGCGGGCAAGACGCTCCGGGTGGTCGGCCCGCGGTGGACGCTGGTGGAGTACTGGAAGCGGGGCAACGACCTGCTGGTCTGCCTGTGCAATTTACACAAGCAAGTGGACGGCGGGCCGGTGACGATCCACTTGGGGCCGTATAAGGCGAGCGTCGTGACGGTGCATACGCTGCTGGAGACAGACGTGCAGAGGCTGGCGGCGCGGGAGGGGAAGGTGACGATTCCGGCCCTGGGGCGCTTCTGCGTGATTGAGGCCAAAGGAGTCCTGTGAGGCCGCCAATTGCCGACTGGCTCAGACCGGAGCGCGCAGTGTCGATCAGCGCCCGGCCCCGCGAACCCGGCAACCCAAGGAAAACGGCGACCCGACCGCTCTCGATCCGGCCCGCCGTCCCGGAGTACTGACGCTGCACCCCCGCTGATCTGTTACCTCGCCCGATCCAAAAGCCTTTGCACGCCGTGCGGGGTCTCGTCGCCCAGACATTCCGCCAGTTACCAGCCGTTCTTGCGATCGATCGCTCCCAGCAGACCCCGAAGGCAACCTTGCCCACGCCGACGCAGATCGCGCCGACCAAAACACCCGCCGATCCGCACGGGCGCCGTGAAGGACCACGCCGAGCTCGCCCGCCTCGCGCCACGGATCGACAGATGCCGCGGACGAAGCATTGCGGTATGATGACGCGCCGACCTCTCGCACGAAAGGAAGCCCGCGGATGACCGGCGTCCCGACAACAGTGACAAAACTCGATGAACTGATGACCGCCATCCGAGGCTACGATGATGCTCGTCGGGCCGCAGGCGAATGGAAGCAGGTGTACAAACTTCTGCAAAAAACCGACCTGCCGGCCGCTCGCGTGACGCATGTGGTGGGGATGCGCGACTTGGCGGGGTTGACTGAGCTGATCGATCAGCTTCGCGCCCCTGCCGCAGCGGCCGCGCCGCCCCAGGCCGACACCCCTGACGCCGAGACCTGCCGGCGAGCCCTGCGGGCCTTCCGCAAGCGGCTGGCGCTCACTCGTCTGGACGATGAATCGAAGATCAGCAGCCACAGCCCGCTATCCAAGGGCGCGGACTCACGTCTCGCCGCCATCATCCCGCCGATGGAGTGGCCCAAATCCGTCTGGCAGGAACTGGCCCGTCAGGGCAGGCTGCGCTACATCGGCCATGGGTTCTACGAACTGCCGAAGCAGTAGCCCGAACATTTCATGACCTTCTCACGTCCGGCGGGGCCTTTTGGCCGTCGGCTGCGTTCTCCGCGCGAGCTGTCCTCGGCGTATCCTAGAGATACGCCTACGGAATCTCGCTTGTGCGGCCTTGCCGAGCGACCAAAATGCGCGCGCCGGAAGGAACAGTCTGTCACGGTACCTCCTCCGCGTTTATCGTCATAACTTCGGTCGTGAAAGCATCTTCTGGCAATTTACGCAAGAACGTCATGAGATATCCGGGCCAGCGGCGGGCCAAACCGTGCGTTCGGGGACTTCGCGCATTTGCCCTTGATCCGGACCTTGACGGATTTCCCCTACAGAACGGCGGTAAGGCGATGCGGCGGCAACATCAGAGAATCCCGGCCTGCGGGGGCGGGAACTGCGCAGCCTCACTCCTGAATCGTTCGAGCTCGACTCCGATCCGCCGGTGGTCATCGTCGAGGCCGCCTACTCCAAGCGCCGTCGCCGGGACGAGCAGCCCATCCGCCCCGAGATGGTCCATTTGCTCCGGCCGTGGCTCGTCGGCAAGGCGCCCGGCGAGGCGGTCTTCAACATCCCGGAGAAGCAGGCAGAGATGATGCGCCATGACCTCACCGTCGCTCGCCGAAAGTGGCTCGACGAGCCGGTGACCCCGGCCGACCGTCAGCGGCGCGAGGAATCCAGCTTCCTGACCTACCGGGACGAGTCCGGCCGGGTCGCGGACTTCCACAGCCTGCGTCACACCTACGTCACGAGCCTGATCCGGGGCGGGGCCAGCGTCAAGGAAGTCCAAGAACTCGCGAGGCATTCCGATCCGCGCTTGACGTTGAACGTCTACACCCACCTGGGCCTGCAAGACAAGGCAGCCGCCCTGCGGAAGCTCCCGTCCCTGGCGTCCGCCATCGCGACCGAGGTGGCCTGAGGTGCGACTGCCTGCCGGACTGCCCCCGACTGCCTGCCGGACTGCCCCCAGGCCGGTGGTTCTCGGTGTGCGAATGCCCCCAAACGCCGAAAGCCCCGTCCGACGGGATCAGAACGCCCCAAAGGCCCGTCCGACGAAGCTTTCCGCAACACCACGCGCGACAGGACTCGAACCTGTAACCTTCGGTTCCGTAGACCGATGCTCTATCCAATTGAGCTACGCGCGCAGATACATCATCTTCGTTTGATATAGCATGCTTTCGCTTGCTCTGCAAGGGCTTTCGCGCTCCCTGTGTCTCGCGCGTGCCCGTTGCATGTGATAGCACCGAACCGCCCTTGGGCGCACCTGCGCGCTGCGCATGCGCTGCGCGCCCGTCGCTGGCGTCAAAAGGGCGGTCGGGCTTCACGTCAAAGGTCCCGGTGGCTTGGGTCGCTTCCCGGCCGGACCTATCGGCCCCAACCGGCGGCAGGGCGTCCAGAGCGGCCGTCTTATCCTGCACCTGCAAGTGCGTGTAGACGCCCAAGGTCAGCTTTGGGTCGCTGTGCCGGGCCAGCTCCTGGCAGACCTTCACGCTTGCCCCGTTTCGCTGAATGTTGCTGATGTAGGTATGCCGGAGGCTATGGAAATCAGCTACGCGGCCCGCACCGTCTCGGTACGTTATCCCGGCCGCCGCTAGGTCCTCTCGCATCATCTTGGCGGGCTTGTCGCCCAAGGCAAACACGCGCTCACGCGGCGTCTTGTCGGCCAGCCAGAGGCGCAGGACCTCCGCAAGGTCGCGCCGGATAGGTTGCTCATCGCGCCTGCGCCGCTTGGAGTATGCAGCCTCCACGGTCACGGTCGGTGGGTCGGCGTCCAGGTCGAAAGATTCCGGCGTCAGGCTCCGAAGCTCATTTGCCCGGAAGCCCGTCCCCAAAGCCAAGTAATACAGCGTCGCCCTCTCAGGTCCGGTCATACCCAGGACCTTTAGCCCGGATGTTGCATGAGCGGGTTCGCATCGGCATTGGATGGCCCCCGTGGAGCAAGGGCATGGGCATGCGAAGGTCGGCGGCGGTCTTGGCGCAAACGACCCCCTTTCCCCCGTGAGGCAGCCGGGTTGTGAAGGGCTCAGGTGGGCACCAGGGGAAGGCAGCGTAACCGGTCTAGGATGCGAGTGAACAACGCCTGGAGGGGATAGCCGCTGGCCAGGTGCAGCACGATCCGCCGCATCGAGCAGGTGATCCAAGCCCCGACCTTCAAGAGCTTCAGCCGAATCGTGCCGGCCTGGGCCTTGGCCAGTTCGGTGCCGGTCAGGCCGAGCCGACGCAGCGACTCGATGAGCACGTACGCCGCCGAGGACAGCAGCAGGCGAAACTGGTTGGCCAGGAAGTCATGGCAGCTGGTGCGTCCGGCGAACAGGTCCAGTTGCTGTTCCTTGATGCGGTTCTCCATGTCGCCACGTTGGCAATACAGGTCGTCATACAGCGCCTGGGGCTCTCCCGGCAGGTTGGTCACCAGGAAGCGGGGGTTGCGACCCTGGGCCGTGCGTTCGGCCTTGAGGATCACGCGGCGCTGCCGGTCCCAGGTCTGGGCCCCATAGCGGAATTCGCCAAACAGCCGCTGCTTCTGCTGTGTCTGTCCGAAGCTCTCGTCCGCCTGCTGCATCCACGGCTCGGCCAGCCGGCCCAGCACCGCGTTCCGCGCCAGGCCGACGATGTACCCCACGTTATGACGATCGCACCAACGCAGCAGCCGCCACCGACAGAAGCCGCTGTCAGCACGCACGATGATCGGGACGTCCGCCCAGACCTCTCGGAAGCGACCCACCAGCAGCTTCAGGATCGCCCGACTGTGTTTGGCCGCATCGATCCTGGAAGGCCGAAGGTAAGCCACCAGCAACTGCTCCCCACAGAAGACGTACAGCGGCAGGAAGCAGTACTGGTCGTAGAAGCCGTGGAAGAAGCGTCCTTCCTGCTGGCCATGCACGGGATCGTCGGTGGCGTCGAAGTCCAGCACGATCTGCTCCGGCGGCGCCGGATGGGAGGCGATAAACTGCTCCACGAACACCTCCGCCAGCTTCGCCAGCGTCTTCCGGTCAACACGGTTCTCCAGCCGGCAGAGCGTCGACGGCGAAGCCAACGGCCGGTCGGGATCGAT
>Ga0315541_1001503_pt1 | contig 21506 bp, 14 predicted proteins | sample SalMarSW160190MG_FD_203095 | JGI IMG/M metagenome (GOLD analysis project Ga0315541, IMG submission 203095) | Salt marsh sediment microbial communities from the Plum Island Ecosystem LTER, Massachusetts, United States - Salt Marsh Sediment SW1601-190 ...
CTCTACGAAGACCACGAGCGCGGGGAGAGCTACTACGGCGGACTCGTCCGGGATGAATTCGGAGGACACAAGTACTTACCCGGACGGAATATGCTGCCAAAGGTTGTCGAGGCCCTGCGGGCCAAGGGCCTGCTGGAAGAGTCCGAGGGCGCCCAGTGCGTTTTCGTCGATGAGTTCAAGGGCAAGGACGGCGAGCGGCTGCCGCTGATCGTCCAGAAGTCGGATGAAGGGTATCTCTATTCCACGACGGACCTTGCGGCGATTTGGTTCCGCTGTGGGAAGGGCCAAGCCGCCGGGCAGGTCGATTGGAAGGCGGATCGGATCCTGTACGTGGTGGACGCCCGGCAGAGCCTGCACTTCCGCATGGTCTTCGCCGTCGCCCGCGCCGCCGGCTTCGCCCCGGAGGCGGTCCGCCTGGAGCACGTGGCCTTCGGGACGATGATGGGCGCTGACGGCCGGCCGTTCAAGACCCGTGAAGGCGGAACGGTCAAGCTTATCGACCTGCTGGACGAGGGCGAGAGCCGGGCAAAGGCCGTGGTCTTGGAAAAGAACCCCGAGCTGAATGGCGACGCGCGGGCCGACGAGATCGCCCGCATCGTCGGCATCGGTGCGATCAAGTACGCCGACCTGTCCCAGAACCGCACCAGTGACTACGTCTTCAGCTTCGACAAGATGCTCGCCCTGGACGGCAACACCGCCCCGTACATGCAGTACGCCTACGCCCGGATCCGCAGCATTTTCCGCAAGGGCGGTGAGACCGATTTCGACCCGGCCGGCGTGAAAATCGCCCTGGCCGCCCCGGCCGAACGAGTTCTGGCAGTCAAGCTGCTGCAATTCCCCGAGACGCTCCAGGCCGTTGCCGACGAGTGCCTGCCGAACCTCCTGTGCGCCTACCTGTACGACCTCGCCGTCGCCCTTACCAGGTTCTACGAGAACTGCCCCGTGCTCCAATCCCCCGAGCCGGTTCGCTCCAGCCGGCTGGCGCTGTGCGCCTTGACGGCCGGCCTCATCCGCACCGGGCTGGACCTCCTCGGCATCCAGACCGTCGAGCAGATGTAGTCGAGCCCTCCGGCTCCGGCCGGCTGTGTCGGGCGGCGGCATGCTTCTGGAAGCAGAAGCATGGCACCATCGCCCTAAGTCTTTGCGAAACCGACAAAAGCGGTTAGAATACGGGCTGTGCAGTGCTCGTCGACGGGACGATCACAACCCCAGCGGGAAACGAGGAGGAACAGGTCCGTCGGGCCTGCAACCAAGCCGCGGCAGCAGCGCCAAGAGGACCCGTTCTCAAAGGACCGCGCCATGAAAAACAACCGAACGGACAGGATCCGATGTTTGGCCGGGGTAATCCTTCTGGCGGTGGGGGCCTTCTGCTGGGCCGACGAGCCCCCGCTGCCGGGCGACGCCAACAACGACGGCGCCGTAGATGGCGCCGACTACACCATCTGGGCCGACAACTACGAGCCCGGGGTGGCGGGCAAGACCTGGGAGCAGGGCGACTTCAACGGCGACGGCATCGTCGACGGCGGCGACTACACCATCTGGTCCGACAACTACAACGCCGTCCCATTCCGCGCCGATATCCAGATCTACAATAACACCGGCTCCGCCAAGACGAATTGGCCGGTCCTGCTGACCGTCTGGAAGGTCTTCGGGGCGAACCTGGACCTGGACAAGCTCAATTCGGCCGGCTTTCACGTCTACGACCAGACGGGCGCGGAAGTCCCGCACATGATCCGGCCGATCCCGCCGGATTTCAGCCTGGGCAACGACGAGATCGTGTTCATCATCCCCCAGATGGCCGCCGGCCAGACGCTGAACTATCGCGTCACCAACACCTCCCTGCCGGGCATGACCCAGCAGATTAACCTGATCGACAACCCCAACAACATGCTGCCCAACGGCGGCTTCGAGACCGATACCGGCGGGGTGCCGACGGGCTACTACGTGGCCTCGGGCAGCGCGTCGACGATTTCGTACGACACCGCCACCAAGCACTCGGGAATGCGCTCGATGAAGCTGACCCTGCCGGTCGGCATGGCCGTCACGCTGAAGACTAGCGCCACCGTGCCCATCGGCCAGGGGCTGCATTACCACTTCAGCATCTGGGGCAAGACCGACAACCTCGCCTACACCGGCTACGGCTTCACGGGCGGCGGCAGGATCCGGTTTGAATCGACGGCCTTCACCGGGCGGAGCGAGCTGACCCTTCGCGACTACCGCCCGTGGTTCTGTTACCGCTTCGATTCAGACGACCCCGACGCCTGGGGCGTTCCCTGCAACGGCTCCAAGGGCGTCGCCAGTCGCCAGGTCCGGCTGTCGCTGTCCGCCTACCAGGAGAACAAGCCCTTCCTGACCGGCACCCGGACCGGCAGGATCTGGCTCGACGAGGCGCTGCTGCTGGTCCAGCCGAAGATCACCGTGGACCGGCAGACGCCGCTGGCGAACGTGGCCAAGAAGGGGGCGGTGATCGTCGCCCGCCCGGTAAACATGCCGCGGTACAAGGCCTTCGCCCACGAGGCCGTCAGCAGCTTGAAGGCCTTCGCCATGCGCGGGCAGCGCCATCAGCTTCGCTTCGGCGTCCACGCCGTGCAGACGCTTCAGAACGTTCAGGTCTACGTCATGCCCCTGAACGGGCCCGGCGGGCAACTGTCCGGCGGGAACCTGGATCTGGAGAGGCTGGGCAGCTTCGTCGAGGACTACGCAAGCCTGATCGAGCTGGCCGCCGGCAACACGGCCGAGTACCTGCTGGGCATCGACGTGCCGGCCGGCTTGCAGCCGGGGACGTACAAGGGCCTGGTCATCGTCACGGCCGGTACGCGGACGCTGGGCGTCCTGCCGTTGGAGATGGAGGTCCTGCCGATTGACGTACCGTCCATGGAGGGGACCTACGTGGGGGGCATCTACAACATCGGCTACCCACTGGATCGCGACGACCGATTCTACACCTGCTACGGCAAGGTGCGCTTCAACTTCCTGATGCTGTTCGATTACTTCTCGACGCACATGGGCGGAGATGAGATCGACCTGGCAGGCGCCCAGCAGCAGGTGGACAAGATGGCCACGCTGGCCCACGTCACCGGCGGCATCGGCTTGTACCGCGAGCCGAACATGAGCCGCGACCAGCCCCGGAAGTGGTACCAGATCGCCAGCAACACCGAGTTCGACCCGCTGGACCCCTACGGCAGCAGCACCACCGACCCGCAGTACATGAGCGGCTACCAGGACCTGGCCGAGCAGCTTGAGACGTATGCAATCCAGCACAACTGGCCCGACATGATCTACATGGTCAGCGACGAGCCGGACAGAGCGGCCGACGTCGACCCGTCCATGGGCTGGCTGAACGATCGCCTGCCCAATGCCATCACCAACTGCGACACCCAGTACCACGACATGGTCAAGACCTGGAGTTGGTACAACATGCCGGTGCTGGACGATCCGGCCCACTGGACCGGTCCGCTGATGTACGACTACGTTCGGGCCAATTCAGGACGGTTCGGCATCTGCGGGACGGCCTTGGGCCTGTCGGCCGGGCGCTACCAGCCGGGGTTGATGATGGCGTCTTCCGGGGCGTGCTACTGGCACTGGTGGCACACGCAAAGGGCCATCCAGGAGATCGGCGGGAAGGTGCTTCGGATGCACCACGTGGCGGCCATGGGCGCCGGCGCCAACGACCTGCGCTACTACCTGGTGCTGAAGGACAGGATCGCCAACTGCACCGACCCCGCCCTGGCAACCGCCGCCCAGGCCTGGCTGGACGACATCTTCTCCTTCTGCTCGGCCGATCACGACCGTCACCTGCTGCCTTACAACGGCGTGCCGGTCGACTGGGGCTACGACCGCTGGTATGACGACTGGCGCTCCGACATGAAGGACATCATCCTCACGCTGCCACAGTAGCAGCACAGGGCCCAACCGCCACGTCTGCTGTTCGCAGACGTCTGCGCCCGGGCCGGAGCGGGCTAGGACGATTGATTTGTGCTGGCGGGTTGGCCGGTGGGGCGTTTTGGCTTGGTCACGCCGAACCAGTCCCACCAGGGCCTCTTGGGCTCCGGCGGCTTGGCGAAGGGATCAGCCTTGGCGGCGAGGACCCTCTGCCATTCGTCGGCCTCGGGGCCGGCGTCCTCGCCGGTCAGCTCCCGGAGGGCCTGACTCGCGCGAAAGCGGACGCCGTAGGCCGGGTCTTGCAAGCATACAAGCAGCGTCGCCAGTACCTCGCGCCGCTGGTAGTGACGAAGCGCCCCCGCGGCGGCGGCGCGGACATCGACGGAGTCGTCGGTCGTGGCCGCTTCGGAGAGGATCTTGACGGGCAAGTCGGCTTCCTCCCTGGCGCCGGCGGCTAGGTCGACCATCCGATCCAGCGCCACGGCCGCATCCCACCGCACAACCGCGTCGGGGTCCTTCAGCGATGCCGCGACCACTTTGACGTACTTCACATTCCCCGACCGGCCGAGGGCCCGCAGGGCGGCGCTTCGGACGGTGGCGGCCGGGTCGCCCGTCATGGCCGCGTAGTAGGTCAGATACGGCTCCCGCCTGCCCCGGCCCTTGCCGGAAAGCTTTTCAACGGCCTGGCGGCGCAGGTCGGCGTCGCACGACTTGAGCATCTGCTTGACCAATTGGTCGCGCGACGGCCCGAACAGCCTGGTCATCAGTCTGCCGCGGGCTTTCCCATCACCGGAGCCGCACCCGGCCGCCGCAACCGCCGTCGCAAGAACAAGCAAGCGCGGGAAATACTTCATATCTCTTGTGCTCCGCGTCCGCCGACCATGGGCAGGCAGGCGGCCAGTTCGTCGGTGCCGACCCAGGCCACCTCGCCGACCTCCCGGCCGGCGAAGCGTCGGGCTACCCTGGCAAATCGCTCCGGGTTGTCGGTGGAAAAGCATCGCAGCGTGCCGCTGGAGCGGGCGCTGAGCAGCCCGCTGTCGCACAGATGCGCCTGGATGCGCTCGGCGGCGGCCTGCCCGGGGTCCAGCAGCAGGGCCTCCGGGCCCATCAACTTGGCGATGGCGTCCGAAAGCAGCGGATAGTGCGTGCAGCCGAGAATGAGCACGGCCGGACGGGCACGCTGGAGGTCGTGCAGGTAGTCGCTCAGGACGTGCAGCACGATGGGGTCGTCCTGCGACCGGCCCTCCTCGACGATCGGCACCAGCAGCGGGGCGGCGGCCGCCAGAACCCGGCAACTGCCGTCCAGCGCCCGAATCGCCCGCTGGTACGCCCCGGAGATGATGGTCGCCTCGGTGCCAATCACGCCGATGGTTCGCCCCTGGGCCAACTGGACGGCTCGCACCGCCGCCGGCTGGACGACCCCGATCACCGGCACGGGGCAAATCCGGCAGATCGCATCCAGTGCCACGGCCGAGGCCGTGTTGCACGCCACCACCAGCAGTTTCGGATCGAACCGCAGGAGAAAGGCCGCGTCCTGCAAGGCGAAGTCCCGAACGGTGCGGGCCGACTTGATGCCGTAGGGTACCCGGGCCGAATCGCCCAGATACACCACGTCTTCGGTCGGCATTCGCTCCAGCAGTTGCCTGACGACCGTCAGCCCGCCCAGGCCGGAATCGAAGACGGCGATCGGCCGCTCCGCGCTCTTGCTGGCTCCCGCGTCCATTCGAGCAACGAGAGTATCAGTCAAGGGGCAACTCTGGCAAGAAGTTGTTGCACGGCGGCCAGGGGGACCCTCGGCCGTCCAAGGCGGGCTTCCGGCTTGCCGGAGCCGTGGAAGTCCGAGCCGCCGGTCACCAGTAGGCTCAGGCGCCTGGCCAGACCCAGGTAGGCGCGGGTCTGGGCGGGGCTGTGGTCGGAGTGATAGACCTCGACGCCGTCCAGGCCGTAGCCGACCAGCCAGCGCACGGCCCGCTCGAGCTGGGCGAAGTTGGCGCATTGAAGCTGCAAGGGGTGGGCCAGGATAGCCAGCCCGCCGGCGGCGTGAATGGCCTCGACCGCCTGGGCCGGCGCGAGCCGCTCCTTGTCAACGAAGGCCGCCGCCCCGTAGCCCAGGTAACGCCGGAAGGCCTCCGTGACGGTGCGGGCGTAGCCCTTCTGGCAGATGAGCTTGGCCATGTGCAACCGGCCCAGAACGGCCGTGTCGGAATCGGCACCGCCGGCAACCTGCCGGAGTTGGTCCATCGTCACGTCCACGCCCAAGGCCTGCAACTTGGCGATCATCTTGGGGTTTCGCTGGTTGCGCTGCTCCAGGAGGTCCCTCAGGGTTTCGGTCAAGACCGCCGAGGCCGGATCGAGCCCCAACCCGAGGATGTGCAGCGTTCCGCCGGAGAACCGGGCGGATATCTCCACGCCCGGGATGAAGCGAACGGGCAACCCCGCGGCGGCGCGGGCGGCCTCGGCCAAGCCGGCCAGCGTGTCGTGGTCGGTCAGCGCGATGGCCGCGAGGCGCTTGGACTCAGCTTGTTGGACCACTTCCGCGGGGGTTAGGTCCCCGTCGGACGCAACGGAGTGGATGTGCAGGTCGACGAAATTTCGCATGTCGCGTGTGCAGCGGACCGAAACTCACTTTTCCCGACCAAAGGCTGCCGCCATCTCGCGAACGGCGGCGTCCGGGTCCTTCGCAAATACCTCCAGCAGCGTCTTGTAGCCCTTGGTCCGCTGGCCGGCCAACAGCTCGATCAGGCGCATCCGAACCAGGGGCGATGGATCCTCAACGTTCGGGCCCATCAGGGCGATGATCCTCCCGTCCAAGTCCACGTGCTGAAGGGCGGCAAGCATCTCGGCCCGGACCAGCGCCGAGGGCGCCTTGAGGAAAGCCCGCGTCATGCTCAGCAGGATGGGCTTCGTCAGCACCTTGGGGAAGGCCGCCTCGGCCTTTCCCTGCTCGACGCTTCGAACGTATCCCAAAAGCGAGGCGGTCAGCCGCGCCGCCCGGAGCTGGGCGGGCAGGTCGCCCTGTTGGAGGTCCCCCACGATGCAGGCCAGGGCGTACCTGACGGCGGTCTCGTCCGCCGACGCCTGGATGAATCCCGCCCGTTCGATCTCCACCGGTGGGATCTTCACGCCAGGCGCTGAAGACATCACCTTGTCGCCGCGCTGGAGCGGGTCGAGGACCGCACTGACGGTAAGTTTCAGGTCCGCGATCGGGTGCGCCATCAGGAATGTCTGGGCCGGGCCGACGTCCAAGCGAACTCTCTGGCGGACGCTTTGGCCCGGCGGAAGATACCTCGGTGCGGGCAGGTGCGCCGCCGTAAGGTTAGGCAGGGCGGTCTTGGCGGCGCCTTCGACGGTGAGGCTCAGAAACACCACCGGCGTAAACAGCCCGTCCGGGCCGAGGGTAAGGCGATGCTGCGAGACGTTCTTTAGCTCGAGTGTGACGGCAATGGGTTCGCCGGGCGCGACCCTGTTGGCCGCGGCGGCCAGCGTGATGCTGACGAGCCGTTCGGGGAAACGGCCGATTTGAAAGACGTCCGCCGGCAGCTTCGCCTGAACGTCCCGGAGTTGCTTGGCGTGCGGCACCGGCGGCAGAGCTACCTTGTGCTTGCTGGCGACAGCGGCCAGCTCGCGCCAGGCCGGGCCGGTGCGCGGGTTGCCTGCGGCCTCAAGCAGCACCGCTTGCGCCTTGGCCGGCGCGCCCGCCGCGAAGTAGTGCCGCGCGAGGATGGCCGCCGCGAAGGGGTCTTTGGCCGCCAGCGGGGTCAGGAGCTTCAGGCCCCCCTGGACTTGGCCCGCCTCCATTCTGGCGGCCCCGAGCACGCGCTGGATGAAGGGGTCGTCCCCGGCCGACATTTCCGCGGCCTTGGCCCATTCCAGAGCCACCTTGGGCTGGGCGCGGAAGTGAAGATCGAACCATCCCAGCTCGGCCATTTGCGACCCGGTGCGCTTGACGGCGGGGGCGCTGAGCGGCTCGTACACCCTGGCCATGAAATCGACGTGTGCCTTCGCCTGGTCGTCTTGCCCCAACGAGCGGCAGGCCTCCACCATCAGCGCCCGCAGAGCCAGGCTGTGCCCGTGCTCCTTGGCGACGGACTGGAACAGCTCCAGGGCCTTGGCGGCCTGGCCGGAGTCGAGCATCGCGTTGGCATAGTCGATCAGGAACGTGTTCAGAACGTTCTGGGCCGGGGGCCTGTCCTTGGAAAGGGCGTAGCCGTGCTCGTAGAACTTCAGCGACTCCAGGTACAGCCCGGCCGACTGAAGCCTCTGGGCTAGCTCCCAGGCGGCGTCGAGGTCTCGGGGATTGGCCTGAAGGGATTTCAGCGTCAACTGGAAGGCGTCGATCAGGCCGGTTTTCTTCTCCAACCGCGCCTGCTCCCGAAGCGCAGTCGGCTCGTCGGGATCGAGCTCCAGCGCCCGGCGGCAGGCCGCCTTCGACTTTGCGGTGTCTCCCTGGCGGAAGTAGACTTGACAAAGCTCGGCCTCGGCCGCGGCGCGGAACTCCGGCAGGAACCGTTCGCGGGCGACGATCTCCTCCAGCAGTGCCCGGCGCTGGTCGGCCCGGTTGAGCGTAGCCTGGCCCAGGTGCATCCAGCGGACGGCCATGGCGTAGTCATTCGGGCGGGCCCGCAGGTAGCGGTCGGCCGCGGCGGTCGCTCGCTCCAGCTCGCCGGAGCCCTCGTACAGGTCAACCAACTGCCGGTTGGTCCGGACATGATCGCCCCGGAGACGACTGGCGTATCCCAGCAGGGCGCGGATCCTGCCAAAGCGCGCGACGACGGACTCGTCCCGGAGGTGTCCGAGGCAGCGGGCGGCGTGATTGAGGCTGTCCACCGTCAGCGCTGCCTCGGGCGCCGGCGCGGTGCTCGGCGCCGTGGCCGTTCCGGCCGGGGCCGACTGAGCCCCGGCAACAACCCACGTGGGAAAGATCCACAGCAGCGCCGCCGCCCCTGCCGCCCACAATGTTGAGCTGATCGCTCGTGTCTGCATCGTTTTACCGCCGCTACTGCGGAGGCAGCGTGATCATCAGCATCTGGCGGTCCTGTTCGCCGCGCTTGACCAGGAACTGCACCGGCTCTGTCGCGGCGGACAGTTCCTTGAGCACCTTGCCCAGCGTCTCCACGTCCGGAATCGGCTTGTCGCCGACGTGGGTGATGATGTCGCCGGGCTGCAACTTGCCCGTCGCCGCCGGCGAATTCGGCAGCACCAGCGTCGCCAGCACGCCCCGGGTGGTGAGCGCGCTCACCCGGCCGGGGTAGCGGTCGAAGTCCACCAGATTGCGGCAGGCGATGCCCAGCGCTTGGTTGTAGTAGCGGGGCGCCTCGTGCGGCTGGAGCGGCATCAGCTCCAGCGTCACCTGGGCCTCAAAGGTCGACCCTTCGCGGAAGAGGGTCAGCGAGATTCGATCCCCGGCCTTGAAGCGATACAGCAGCCGCCGGAAATTCGTGGCAATCAGTGCTGGCGTGGGCAGCTCCGGCAGCGGCTTGCCGTTCAGGCCGACGATGGCGTCGCCCTGCTTGACGTTGGCCTTATCGGCCGGCCCGCCCGATCGCAGTTGCTCGATCAGAACGGCCGGCTTGCCCGCCGGCAGCTTCTTGATCTCGGCCTCTTCGGCGGCAACGCGCTTGTATCTCCACACGCCCATCCACGCCAGCCTGCGCGACTCTCCCTTTTGGGGGATCCGGCCCAGGACATGGGCGAATTCCGCAACGGGGAGGAAGAATCTGGTGCTTTGCAGGCCCGCCAGACCGATCTCCGTCCATCGATTTCGCAGCAGCATTCGGAATTCCATCGGAATCTGCTGGGAGACGATGCCGACCATCCGACCGTCCGAGGCGAACACCGGGCTGGAGGCATTGGTCAAATCCCCGCCGCTGACATAGATCACCTCGCCGGGCATGCGAAGCTTGGCCGCCACCCGGGCGACGCCGACGTACGGCACGTTCCCCGTCTGCGGGCCGAGCAGCCCCACGCCGATCACCTGCTGACCCAGTTTCAAGTCCACGCGGACGAACTTCAGGTCCTTCCAAGGGTGCTTGCCCGTGACGCGAAGGAAGGTGAGGTTCTCTTCCGGATCGGTGCCCATCAGCTCGGCTTTGAACTTTTTCTCGGTCGAGCCGCTGGGAATCAGGAAGAAGTCTCTGAATTCATCAGCCGGCACGGCCCCGGAGACATCGCGCGTGAGGAAGACGCCGTTGGCCGCATCGATGCAGACGCACTGCCCGATGCGCTTCTGCACGCCCACCATTTCGTTGTGGTAGACGTACTCCAGGCGTGCCAGGGCGCTGCTTGCCTTGGCCGCTATTTGCGCGATGGCATCCTCCGACGCCCCTTGCCCGTACGACGCCGCCGTCAGAGAGCATATCAGGCCCAGCGCGAGCGGCACCTTGTTTCTATTCATGATTTGCTTCCTTTCCGTTGTCTGGCGGAGGCTGATTTTCTCGTTTCCGCAGCGGCGAGTCGTTCACGCCACGACGGGCCGGCCTCTGCGGACATCCACCGCAATACAAACCATATCAGCAGCCCCGAGAGCAGCATGGCCACGGAGGTGTACTGGTTGTGCGTCAGTTCCAATTGGAGCAGGGCATGTGGGTTGTCGCCGCGCAGGCTTTCAAGGACAAAGCGCGTAATGGGATACAGCACCAACATTAACGCGAAGACTTGTCCTTCGCGCCGCCGCAGCCGGGAAAAGCCCAGCAGCACGCCTGTGATCAGCAAAGCGTTGATCGCTCCGAAGGCCTGCGCAGGCTGGATGGGTAACGAGCGAAGCGCCGCCGCTTGGCGGGCCTGCGCCGGCGTCAACTCCGAGGGCATCTTCACGAGCCGTTCACCGCTCTTGCTTCGTTGGACGTTCCCGTCCCGGTCTTTCCGGAAAAGCCACGAGCGCACGCCGATTTCGCGCAGGGCTTCCTCTGGCAAGGTGGCGGCCTGGCTGTGAAAAGCCGGCGACGACGCGGCCCCGCCGAAGGAATTCGGCCCCTTGCCGTACCGCAGCAGGGGCTTGGCGGCATAGGGGAAACGCATCCCAAGGGAATAATGGGCACCGCAGCGGGCACCGTAACAGCAACCGTTCAACAGACAGCCCATCCGCCCGAAGGCCAGGCCGATCATCAGCGAGGGGGCGATGATGTCCATATACCGTCGCATCGGCAGTCGCCGCAGACGCAGGTAAGCCGCGATGGCGATCACCGCCAGGGCGGCCCCACCGTAGTAGATAAGCCCCCCGGAGGTGATGTTGAAAATCTCCGGCAGCGGGTGCTTGTGCCAGGCGAATTGACTGTCCCAGCGCTCGATGACGAACGCCGCCCGCGAGCCGGCCACCCCGGCCACTAACGCCAGCAGCCCCAAGCTTGTGACCGCGTCCTGATCTTCGCCAAAACGCCTTGCCCGCCACCGTGCAAGATAAATCCCGACGAGAAATCCCAGCACGAGCATCAGCCCGTAGCCGTAAATGCGCAGACCAACCGACTGGCCGAACAGGTTGATCTCGCCAAAATCAATAATGACCTGTTGCATGAATCTCTTGTCGGCGCGAGCTATGCGCTAACCTGCCCTGCAATCACGCTAGTAGCCGTCCCCGGTCAGGAAAGCCAGAGGCCGCATTCTATTCGCTGCTCCCGGGCGGTTCCAGGGCCATGTTGTCAATCAGTCTCGCCGAGGAGAACCTCACCGCCACGGCCATGACAGCCGGGCGCTGTATCATTTCTACGTCGGCCAGGCTCTCGGCGTCGACAACTTCTACGTAGTCAATCTCGGCCAATGAAGCCCGTTTGGCCAGGTGTTTGCGCGCCGCCTCGGCCACGCGGCCGGCCCGGCGCTCGCCTGCGTCGACCAGCCGCCGAGCCAGTTGCAGCGATTCGTGCAGCGCCGTCGCCTGGGAACGTTCTTCGGCGCTGAGGCGGACGTTTCGGCTGGACATCGCCAGGCCGTCTTTCTCGCGGACGGTCGGACGCACCTCGACCAGGACCGGCATGTTCAGATCGGCGACCATCCGCCTGATGACGGCCGCCTGCTGGTAGTCCTTGGCGCCGAAATAGATGCGGTCGGGGCCGACAATGGCGATCAGCTTGGCCACTACGGTGCAGACGCCGTCGAAGTGCCCCGGCCGAGAGGCCCCGCACATGCGTTCGGTCAGCCCGGAAACATGCACCGACGTGGCGAAGCCGGCCGGATACATCGTCGCCGGCTCCGGTGTAAAGACCGCGTCCACGCCGTGGGCTTCGCATCCGGGCAGATCCGCCTCCAGAGTCCGGGGGTACTGCTCGTAGTCTTCACCCGGCCCGAACTGGGTGGGATTGACAAAGATGCTGACGACGACGAAGCCGCAGCCCTCGCCGGCGGCGTCGATGAGGCTGTAATGGCCGTCGTGCATCGCTCCCATTGTCGGCACGAGGCCGACCGCTCCCGCCCCGCCGCGCCTGGCCTCGGCGACAGCCTGGCGAATCTCCGCAATCGTTCTGGCCTGCTTCATTTCAGGGCCTCCCGAACTTCCCCGATCAGTTTCGCTCGGGCGTCGCCCGCCAGCAAGTCCACCGCACACACATCGACGGACAGCACCGGGCAGTCGGCCGCAGCCACGACTTCGCGATACGCCTGGCGCAAGCCGTTGATGAACTCGGGCATAAAGGTCAGCTCGTGCCGCCGCCGGCGCCGCGCAATCCGCTCCAACAGGACCGTCTCATCACCGTCCAGGGCGATTAGCAGGTCGGGCGGCTTGACCGTTTTGGCGCCGGGTTCGGCCAGGCGGCGATAGACAGCGAGGTCCTCGGCCGACAGGTTGCTCGCGGCGTGGACGCTGTCCTGGCAAAAACCGTAGTCGCTCACCGCCAGGCCGGTCTCCGGCCAGGTAGCCACGTCCAACTGTGACAGGCGGGAGAACAAGAAGTACAACTGCGCCCGCAGCGCGAATTCCCGCCGGCCGAGATAGGCGCCCTCCAGAAACGGGTTGCCGGCATAGTCCTCGCGGATCAGCCGGGCCGGCAGGGCTTGGGAAAGCCATTCGGCCGTGGTGGTCTTGCCGGAGGCGGGCGGGCCGATGATGCTGATCAGGGCCGCGCTCACCCGCCGGCCTCCAGCACCGCAAGCAGCTCCGCGATGGTCCTGCCCAGGACGGGATGGACCAGCTCGGCGGCGATCTCGGCCAGGGGGCGCAGCACGAAGTCGCGCTCGTGCATCCGGGGATGCGGCAGGACGAGCGTTTCACTTTCGGCGACCAAGTCATCGTACAGCAGCAGGTCCAGGTCGCACGTCCTTGGCCCCCAGCGCTGCTCCCGGCTGCGGTCGCGCCCGAGCTGCGCCTCCACCTCATGCAGCAGCGACAGCAGTTCCTCGGCCGTCAGGTCGGCGGCCAGCTCGGCGACGCCGTTGACATAAGCCCCCTGTCCGGGCGGCCCGAGAGGCTCGGTCTCGATCATCTGGCTGATGCGCTTGACGGTGACGTCGTCCCGCTGGTCGAGTATCGTCAACGCCTGAATCAGCGTCGCCGCCCGTGGCTCGATGTTGCTGCCGAAGGCAATGTATGCCACATGCGCCATATGAGGACGTCCGCAAACGGACCGGGCTCCGGCAAGTCTGCGTTCACAGCCTCCCCAGCCGGTCGATGGCCTCTTCGATCCGTTCAGTTTCAACAGTCAGCGCCGCGCGGAAGTATCCCTCGCCCGGCGGGCCGAAGCCGACGCCGGGAATGAACACCACGTCCGCCCCGACCAGGCAGCGCTTGGCAAAGCTCATCGAGTCCACTCCGTTGGGGCATTTCGCCCAGACGTAGAAGGTGGCGGGCGAGCGGGCCACGTCGTAGCCGAGCCTGGCCAGGCCGTCGCAGAGGGCATCGCGCCGGGCCCGGTACAACTGGCGCTGCTGGCGCACTTCCTCGCGATCGTAGCCTTCCAGGGCGGCAACGCCCGCCCACTGGACGGCGTTGAACTGCCCGGAATCGACGTTGCCCTTGACGGCCGCCAGGGCGGAGATGACCTCGGCGTTGCCGGCTACCCAGCCGATCCGCCAGCCGGTCATGTTGAAGGTCTTGCTGAGCGAGTGGACCTCCACCGCCACGTCCCTGGCGCCCGGAACCTGGAATACGCTGGGCGGCGGCGACTCGAAGTACAGCTCGTTGTAGGCCGCGTCGGAGGCGACGATGATTTCGTGCGCCTTGGCCCAGGCTATGAGTCTTCGGTACCAGGCCAGATCGGCCACGGCCGCGGTGGGGTTGTTGGGGTAATTGACGTAGATGAGCTTGGCCTTGTCGGCGACGGCCGGGGCGATCGCGTCGATGTCCGGCAGCCAGTGGTTCTCGGCCGTCAGCGCGAGGTACTCCGGGATTGCCCCGGCAAAGACAGCCGCCGAGTTGTACACCGGATAGCCCGGCCGGGGGACCAGGACGACCTCCTCGGGATTGACCACCGCCAACGGCAGGTGGGCGATGGCGTCCTTGGACCCAATGATGGTGATGATCTCCGTGGTGGGCTCCAGCTCGACGCCGTAGCGCTTCTTCATGAACTCCGCGGCCGCTGAGCGGAACCGTGGCACGCCTTCGTCGAAAGGGTAGCGGTGGTTGGCCGGGTCTGCGACGGCCTTATTCATCGCCTCGATGATGAACTCGAACGTCGGGCGGTCCGGATCGCCCACGCCGAAGTTGATCACGTCCCGGCCGGCCGCGATGGCCTCGCGCTTCGCCCGGTCGATTTCCATGAACAGATACGGCGGCAATGCCTGCAAACGCTGCGATCTTTCCCAAGCCATTGCTTCGATCACTCCTGTCCGGCAGAGAGGCCCCGCGCCCGCCTGGCGCGGAATGGGCATTGTAGCAGCGCCGGCACACAGGGCAAGAAGCGGCGTGGGGCAGCCCCGCCCCAGGCCGCGGGCGGGGATTGCGGCCTTTGCGCGGCAGCAAGATGCTGCTTGAGCTGCGTCCCGGGCAGACAGCACCTTCCATTTCTGCCCTGGCCGGACGAAAATGGAGGCCGTAGAGGTTCGGACTGGTGTGCACGGGCCGCAGATCGAGAAACCGGCAACCGAGGACTGCTTGAGGGAGCTTGCCATGCGCGTGGCGATGGTGGGTCTGCCATTTTCGGGCAAGAGTACGTTATTCGCGGCCGTGGCGGAGGCGGGGGGTTCGCAGGTGCACCTGGAGCGGGCCGACCAGGAGCACCTCGTTGTGGCCAAGGTCCCCGACGAGCGGCTGGACTGGATCGAGCAGCACTACAAGCCCAAGAAGCGCGCCAACGCCGAGCTGGAGTTTCTGGACGTGCCGGGGCTGGACCTGTCGACCGAGCCCGCCCGCCAGCGGGCGCGTGCCCACTGGCCGGCCGTCCGGGAGAGCGAGGCGATCGTCTTTGTCCTGCGGGACTTTCACAGCGATTCCGTGCCGCCCTATCGCGACCGCGTGGACATGACGGCCGACCTGGAGGAGCTGCGGACCGAGATGCTCTTTTCCGACCTGGAGCAGGTGGTCGCCCGGATCGAAAAGCTCCAGGCCCGGCTGAAAAGGCCCAGCCCCGAGCGCGAGCAGGACGCCCGCGAGCTGGAACTGATGCAGCGCCTGCGCGAAACCTTGGAGGCCGAGAGGCCCCTTTCCGAGGCCGTCGCCAACGAGGCCGAGGAGAAGATGATCCGGGCGTTCGCCTTCCTGACGCTCAAGCCGGCGGTGGTGGTGGTCAACTGCGACGAGCAGGCCGGCGGCGCCGATCGGCCGGAACAGATCGCCGGCTGCAAGGCCGTGCACCTGTCAGGCAAGATCGAAGAGGAGATCGCCGCCCTGGCTGAGGACGATCGCGGGGAGTTCCTGGAGGCGATGGGCATCACCGAGCCCGCCCGCGACCGACTGATCCGCTGCTGCTACGAGGCGATGAATCTGGTGAGCTTCTTCACGGTCAACCAGAACGAATGCCGGGCCCGGCCGGTGCCGGCCGGGACGGACGCGCTGACGGCGGCGGGGGAGATTCACACCGACATGGCCCGCGGCTTCATCCGGGCCGAGGTGATTGCCTTCGAGGAGCTGCGCGCCGCCGGCGACGCCAAGGGCGCCCGCGCCGCCGGCAAGTTCCGCCTGGAAGGCAAGAGCTACGTCGTCCAGGACGGGGACGTGATCCAGTTTCGATTCAACGTCTAGCGGATGATGGGATGTGTCTTTTGATCTGTCTTCACCGCCGCGACGGCTCTTTGGTCATTGCCGCCAATCGCGATGAGCGCTACGACCGGCCGACACGGCCGCCGTTCGTGTGGGAGACTCACCCGCCCCTTCTGGCAGGTCGGGATGAGGTCGCCGGCGGCACCTGGCTGGCGCTGAGCGCCCGGGGCGTGGTCGCGGCCATCACCAACCGCCCGACGCTTGACGGGGATGACCCGACGCGCCCCTCGCGCGGCCAGCTCCCGCTGCTGGCATGCGGCTGCGACTCGGCCGCGTCGGCCCGGAGCGTTCTCCAGGAACACCTGAGGGCCGTCCGATACAACGGATTCAACCTTCTTGTCGCCGAAGCCGGCGAGGGGTTCGTGATTCAGTGTCCCGCCGCCCACGCCGCCATTGAGGACCTTCGGGTCGGGGTGCATGTTGTGGCCAACGGCGGATGGAATGACCCGTCGGACCCGCGCGTGGCCCGGGCGCGGACGCTGCTGGGCGAGCGGGAAATCTACGCGGCCCGGACCGACCGGGACCCGGAGGTGATCGCCGACCTCCGGCGGATCTGTCGGGACCATCAAGGGGCTGCCGACCGGGGAACTTTGTGCATGCACGGCCAGTCGGCCGGGACGGTGAGTTCGACGATCATCGCCGTCGACGCCGACGGGCGCGTGCGGCGGCACCTGCACGCCGAAGGGCCGCCATGTCAGAGCGAATACCATGACCTCACCGAGCTTGCGCAATTTGGCGGTTAATCGGCCAAGCTGATACAATGCGACTCGATGAGCGCGGGCGGTCAAACCAACGCGAAGTCTCGAACTCCCCGCCGCAGGCGTCGCTTGTGGCAGAGAATCATCCGCGCGGCCGTGTGGGTGGGGGTGGTCCTGGCGGTGCTGTATGCGACGCTGCCGTGGTGGCTTCCGAAACAGTTCCTGGCCGACAGGGTTGCCGCTTCCCTGGGCGCCGAGCTGGGCCTGCCGGTGAAAATCGGGCGGATGACGATCTCCTGGCGCGACGGCATCAGCATCGAGGGGTTCCGCATCGGCTGCGACGAATCCTTCGGCGGCGGAGACATGGTGGTCGTCGGGTCTATGCGGTGCGACTTTTCACCGATCCGCCTCATCGTGGAGCAGCGGATGAGGTGGGTGGAGATGACCGACGCCGAACTCCGCGCCGTGATCAATGAGCGCGGGGAGGTGAACCTGGCGGCGCTGGAGCGGGGGAATCGGTTCTATCCGCCGGAACATCTGACGGTGCGCCGGGCGCGGGCCACGGTTCAACTGCCCCGGCACGATCGGCTGCTGTGTCTGAGCGTGTCCGATCTGGAATACCGGGCCGGTAGATTGCAGACCCTCGGCCGGATCACCATGTCGGCCGTGCTGGACCAGAGTGGGCCGGACGCGCCGGTGGCGCTGCTGGCATCGGCCGGCGGCGCGCAAGGGCAAATCGGTGACGCAGCGGCGCCCGGCAAGGCCAGCGGGCCGGTGGCCGCGACCTGTGGTTTCCGTTTCGCCGGGGTGGACATTGCCCAGTTGAACCTGACGCTGCTGCTGGGCCTGCCGCTGGAGCGGCTCAATGGGTGGGGCTCGGGCCGGCTGGACTGTCGAATTAGCCGCTCCGGAAGGGTGGATGACTTCTCGTTCCTGGTGCGCGTCAAGGACCTGGATGCCCAACCCGTCGGCGGCCCGACCCTGCCGGTAATCGAGCAGGCCGAGGTGCGCGTGGTAGGTGCCTACGACCCGCTGACGAACCGCGCTGACATTCAGACCGTCCGCATCCGCCTGCCCGGAGTGGAGCTGGAGGCCAACGGCAGCATGGGCGCCGACGTCCTTCGCGGAAACCTGGAAGCGGTGCAGTTTCTTGAGATGGACGGGAAGGTCAACCCCAACACGCTGGCGGCGTTGTGTGCCTGGGAGGCGCCGGGCGGGCTGGCCGTCGATGGTGACGTCGAAGTGCACGTGAGGCTGTCAGAGCGGGAGCAGCGGTTTTCCTGGGAGGCGAAGCTGGACGCCACGGCCGCGCGCGTGCTGGCGGGAGGCCGCGTCGTCAAGCGCAACCAGCGAAAGCTTGCCGTGGAACTCGAAGGCTCCTTCGAAAAGCGGACGAGGGAGTTTTTGGGCGATCGGGCTGACGTCCGCATCGGCAGGAACCTCTTTTCCTGCCGGAAGGCGGTGGAAAACGTCCAGCAGCTATTGAGCGAACTGAGTCAAGCCGGTCGATCCATCACCACGGCCGCGGCCTTGGAGGGCATCACCAACCTGGACTGGAATGGCTCCTGGGAGATCGTCGAGCTGGATTCGCTGCTGGAGCTGGTCGGCGGCGCGCCTCACAGGAACGTGGAGCTGGAGGGGCAAATCCTCGGGCAGTGGTTCATCCAGCGCGGCGGGACGGTCAGATTGGAAGGCGTGCGCGTGCCGGCGGAAACGCGGCTGTCGGCGGGCAAGTGGTTCGTCAAGCCGCCCGGCCAGCCAATGCGCCTGGCCGCCTCCGCGGTGATCCGCACGGACCCGGCCGGGCTCGGCGAGGTGCATCTTGCCGCTGACGCCGGCGGGGCCCGCGTGAGCCTGGACGAGGCGGAGCTGACCTTTTCCGACGCCGCCGGGCCGGGCGGTATGCCATTCGTCGAAGCGAAGGGCAGGTACGGCTTTCGAGACGCCGCGGCCCTGTTGGCCTGCGTTCCCGCGGCCGAGGCTTGGCGGGGGCGGGTCGGGGGCGACCTCAGCGGAGAGTTCAGGGCCATCCTCTCGGCGTCGTTCCTCCGGCTGCGGGTCGAGGCCAACGCGACTCAGTTGGAGGCATCCGTTGGGGACATCTTTCGAAAGCGCGCCGGTCAACTGGCCGACGTCGCGGTGGACTTCCAGGCCGACGCCAGCCTGTCTGCCGCGTTCGCCAGGCGGCTGACGGTACACGCCGACCTGGGCTCGGCCAAGCTGGAGACTTACCTGTCCTTCCCGCGGGCAGGCACGGCCGGCGGGGAGGTTCGCTGCGCGGCGCGGCTGTCAGTCTCAGACGCCGGCGGGCTGTTGCAGAGGATTCCGGCCGCTCGGGGCCTGCTGGAGGCCGTCAAGGTCGGCGGCTCGACCGTGCTGTCCCTTGAGGGGCGGATTTCCCAGCGGGCCGTCACGGGGGAGCTGAGATGCGACGCTGACGACCTCGAACTCACCTGGCCGGGGGGCAAGAGGAGCAAAGCGCGGGGCAAGCCGCTGCGCGTCCGCCTGGCCGGAGCGATCGACGACGCGTCGGCCACGATCGACCTGCTGTCAATCGATCTGGGGCGGTCTTCAGTTTCGCTCAGCGGCACGGTCGCCCCGGCCGCGTCAGAAAAGCTTCCGCCGGAGCGGCAGTGGTGGCCGCCGCCGGGTGTGGCGGGAGTGAATTTCACGCTGCGCGGGCGGTTCGTGCTGGACTCGGCACTGAGGGCATTGCTGCCGGAGCTTGACAGGCAGGCCAAACGCCTGGGGCTCACCGGCGCCGTCCGAACGAAGATGGATATTCGCGGCGATGCCAGGGGCCTCGACCTGGACGGCGACTTCGACGCCGTCGACCTGGCCGTGGCAAGCGACAAGTCATTCGTCAAGCCGGCCGGCGAGACCGCCCGCGGGACGTTCGAGCTGACGGTGCCCGCGGAGCCCGCCCGGGTTCGTCTGCGGAATCTGTTCCTGGACACGGGGGCGTTTCAAGCCACTGCCGACGGCTCCTGGCCGCTGCTGAGCGATAAGCCGCTCGAGGCACACCTGGCGGTGAATGTTCCCGACCTCCGCCGGCTGGCCGGTTGCGTGCCGGAGCTGGCCGCCTACAGGCCCGCCGGCGCGGTCTTCGCCGAGTGCGAGCTTCAGCGCCGCGGTGGCCGCGACTGGTTCAAGTACATCACGATCAAGGCCCGGAACGTCACGGCTACGTACCGGGACGCCCCGTGCCGGCTGGACGGCACGCTGCTGCTGGAAAACGCGGAGCTGGCCGGCGAGGCAACCAAGATCGGACGGGTCTTCACCGATTCACTGTTGGTTGTCGTCGGAAAGAGCCGCGGCTATCTGATCGCCGACGTCCGCAAGCCGACCGAATCGCCGACCGGCGAGCTGGCACTGCTGGCCGGCAACCTGGACATATACGAACTCCAGGGCCTCGGCGGGCTTCCAAAGCCGCCGGAGAGGGCCGGGCCCGGGCCGGTGACGCCGGAAGACAGAAAGGCATTGACCAGGCGGGCCGACCGGCTCATCGCGGAGGCGGCGAAGCTGCTGGCCTCGGCCGATCTCCGCTGTCGTGTTGAGGCCGGTCGCCTGTCGTACTTCGACCCGTTCGTCAAGTCGTTCTACGAAGTCCACGCCCTGGTCGCACAGACCAGCGCAAAAGACGGAGCCATCGAAGGCAGCTTCCGTTGCGGCCTGAACGGCGGGCTGATGAAACAGAGATTCATGGTCGATCTGAACCGTCGGCCCGCCCGGGCGCTGACGCAGGCCGAGTATAGCCAGATCATGGCCAGCGAGAGCATGCTGGCCCAACTGGCCCAGGAGTTTCCCGGCAACGTCTTCCGGGGCGATTTCAACCGCACCGAGGAGATCACGTGCGGGCTGCGCGAGTTGGTGATGCAGTCGCTGGACCCACGGCACCGGGCCGTAAGAGTGGGCACGTCCACGACGATCACCGAGGACGGCCACATCCGCGGGCGGGCCGCCCCGAAGTTCATGACGCGTTTCTTCCCCGGGCTGAACCTCGCCACCTACCGCTACCGCCGGATGACCGGGTATGCCGAGTACCTGCCGGACGACTCGGCCCGCAACGATATGATCTTCTCCGGAGCCAACTACGATATGTTCATCGAGGGCACTACCGATGCGAATCGCATCGGACGATACACCATTGGGCTGATCCTCCTGGGCACGCCGCAGACCGCGACCTTCCAGCACCGCTTCCGGCAGGGGCGCATCCCCGTTCTGAAATTCAAGGCGCGCATCGAGGGCGGAAAGTTTTACGACGAGGAGGTGTGGTACCCGCTGCCGACGGAAACGGCGTACAAGCTCTTCCTGGAGAACAACATCTTCTATCGGCTGTGGCTCGCGGCCAGACACAAGCCCCGTGCCGGCGCGATCATCAATGGGAAGGTGTCCAGCTCGACCGACCGGGGAGGGTAGCGGCGGTGGGGCGGCCGGCGTAACCGGAAGCGTTGACAAAAGCTCGTTGCATTGCCGATGCCTATGCGGAAGAATTCGGCCGGCGGCGGTTACGTGGAACTGTCGCAGCAAAGCCAGCGCCAGCAAGAGAGGAAAAGTGCAAGACAATGTTCAAGGACATCATCACACGGCATCCGGCCAATCCGATCCTGACGGCCGACGACATCCCCGGTGGGGCCAGCTCGGTCTTCAACAGCGCCCTGGTACGGCACAAGGGGAAAATCGTGGCCCTGCTGCGGGTCGAGAAGCGGGACGGAACACAGTCGATCCGTTACGGTGAGAGCGCCGACGGGCTGCGCTTCGACATCACCGACGAGGTGCTGCTGTCGCCCACCGCCGAGCCGTTCCTG
>Ga0315541_1001505_pt1 | contig 21480 bp, 24 predicted proteins | sample SalMarSW160190MG_FD_203095 | JGI IMG/M metagenome (GOLD analysis project Ga0315541, IMG submission 203095) | Salt marsh sediment microbial communities from the Plum Island Ecosystem LTER, Massachusetts, United States - Salt Marsh Sediment SW1601-190 ...
ATACTCTCTATTCCCCACCCCCAGATGGAGAGAAATTACCACACCCTCCCCCCAATGTGGGGGGAGATATCACTTTCCCTCCCTTAAGGGATTTTTAAAGGTACAGCCTTTGAGGGCGGGTGGGTGGGAAGTAAAACGCACTCTAAGAACCAGACACTCCTTAAAAAACTTGCCAAACAACCCTGTAACCTAGTATCCTCTAAAGGAGTTTAAATGGAACGCACTCTAGTTTTAATCAAACCGGACGCCATGCGGAGAGACCTGGCAGGGGCAATCATCGCCCGGCTGGAGAAGCTGGGCTTAAAGCTGGTGGCGCTTAAGATGCTCCACCCGGATAAAGCTTTAGCTCAAAGGCATTACGCCGTCCACAAGGACAAGCCCTTCTACAATGAACTGGTGGACTATATCAGCTCCGCCCCGATAGCCGCCTGCGTCTTTGAAGGCGATGGGGCGGTGGAGACCATCAGAAAAGCGATGGGGGCCACCGACCCGGCCAAAGCGGAAAAGGGCACCATAAGGGGCGATTTCGGCTTAAGCATCGGGGAGAACAGTGTTCACGGCTCGGATTCACCGGCCACCGCCGAGGCCGAAATCAAGCTCTTCTTTACCCCGGACGAACTTTTCGGCTATTGAATCCGTAATACCGGCGTGGCCTGGCTCCACAGCTCGTCAAGCTGGTAGTACTCACGCTCAGAGGGGGCGAAGATATGTACGATGGTATCGCCAAAGTCGAGCAGGAGCCAGCCGGAATTCACAGTTCCTTCGTAGTGATGGGGCAGGACGCCCTCGTGCTTGAGCCTGTGCCCGATTTCATCGTAGATGGCGGAAATCTGACGGTCGGACTCGCCGCTGCATATCACGAAATAATCGGCAAAGCTGCACACCTTGCGGGCGTCCAGTAAAAGAATATCAACCGCTTGCTTATCGGCGGCGGCTTCCACCGCCTTGCGCGCTACCTCTAGTGATTCCAGCTATCAGCCTCCAGTTAACATTATAGCATAATTAGTATCAACCTCACCCCCGATTTTATCTTTACCCGCCCTCCGCCCTTTAAGGTAAAGGGGGACTTCGTCCCCCTTAAACCCCCTATTAATTACCTCCCCTTTTCCCCCCACCCAAAATAAAAAGAAAACCTGTCCTCTCAAACTCCCCCCATTTTAGCGTTATGCTATACTTAAACCATGGAAAAACTGCTCTTCGGCACCGGCGGCAGCCCCCGCAGCTCCACAACGCCCACCACTATAGACGGCATCAAGCGCATTGCCGAACTGGGGTTGGGTTGCATGGAGCTGGAGTTCGTCTACGGGGTCAGGATGGGTGAGGCCGGAGCCAGGCTGGTGGCGGAGACCGCCCGGAGCGAGGGCGTCAGGCTGTCGGCGCACGGCCCCTACTACATCAACCTCAATGCCCGCGAGGATGAAAAGGTAGCCGCCAGCCAGCAGCGGATACTGCAGACCGCCCGCATTGCCGCCGTCTGCGGGGCGCAGAGCATTACCTTCCACGCCGCCTTCCACCTAGGCGACCCCCCGGAAAAGACCTACCAGGCAGTCAAGAAAAACCTGGCCGAGGTCTTAAACCAGCTTAAAAAAGAAAATAATCCGGTAGTAATAAGGCCCGAGGTCATGGGCAAGCCCAGCGCCTTCGGCACCCTGGACGAGGTGCTAAAACTCTGCACTGAACTTAAGGGTACCGATATCTGCATGGACTTCGCCCACTGGCACGCTTATAGCGGGGAGGCCAACTCCTACGCCGAATTCGCCTCAGTCCTCCAGCAGATCAAAGAAAAACTGGGAGATAAAGCCCTTGCTGATATGCACATCCATGTCTCGGGAATCGCCTACGGCAAGAAAGGGGAAATAAAACACCTCAACCTCAAGGAGTCAGACCTGCGCTATGTGGAACTCCTCCAGGCGCTTAAGGACTATAAAGCTAAGGGGCTGGTAATCTGTGAAAGCCCCAGCCTGGAAGAAGACGCCCTTCTCTTACAAGAGACCTATAACAAGCTTTAACCCCCGGAACAGGCCTTGCGGGCAGGAAACACGTTTTATGCCACCCCTAACATTCCCTTAACATTTACGTTGTAATATATAGCGATGAACAGCCACCCGGTACCAATTAGCCATACCAGATGGGTATTGACTTTTTTTCTATTGACAGCTATTTCTGTTATAATATAAACGTAGAGGTGAATAGATGAGATCAGGCTGGCTACGCAGTAGCCTAATATATATCATTATTCTGGTGGCGGTGGTAATTCTACTCTATCAGTTTTTCCCCTTAACCCCCAAGCCAACCGAAATCGGCCTGGACGAAGCCATCGCCATGTCGCAGAACGGCCAGATTTCCGAGCTTGTCGTGGATAACGGCGAGCTGCTCATCACCACCACTAGCGATATTGAGATGAAGACCACCGTCGGCGGCCTCACTCTGGTTGAGCTTCAAGAGCTGGGGCTTAACCTTCAGGGGGTGGACTACCAGGTAAAAGCGTCCGGCTTCGACTGGGGCAGCCTGCTGATAGGCTTTATTCCCCTGATTCTCTTCGGCGCCCTGCTCTTCTTCTTATTCCGCTCGGCGAGGGGGGCTAACAACCAGGCGATGAGTTTCGGGCGCAGCCGCGCCCGGCTTTTCCCGGCCAACACCCCCACGGTAACCTTCGAGGATGTCGCCGGCGTGGAAGAAGCCAAACAGGAGCTGGCCGAAGTGGTCGATTTCCTCAAGTCGCGGGAGAAGTTCCAGAAGCTGGGAGCACGCATACCCAAGGGAATGTTATTAATAGGCCCGCCGGGCACGGGCAAGACGCTGCTGGCCCGGGCGGTCGCCGGCGAAGCCGGTGTCCCCTTCTTCTCCATCAGCGGCAGTGAATTCGTCGAGATGTTCGTCGGCGTCGGCGCTTCAAGGGTGCGCGACCTCTTCGACCAGGCCAAGCGCAACACCCCCTGCATTATCTTTATTGACGAAATTGACGCCGTCGGCCGCCACCGCGGTGCCGGTTTGGGCGGCGGCCACGACGAGCGGGAGCAGACCCTCAACCAGATTCTGGTGGAGATGGATGGCTTTGACACCAATACCAGCGTAATTCTTCTGGCGGCCACCAACCGCCCCGATATATTAGACCCGGCCCTGCTCCGCCCCGGCCGCTTCGACCGCCGTGTGGTCCTCGACCTGCCCGATATTACCGGACGCTCTGCCATCCTCAAGGTACACTCCAAGGGCAAGCCGCTGGCCAAGGAGGTAAATCTGGAGGTACTGGCCAAGCAGACTGTCGGCTTCAGCGGCGCCGACCTGGCCAACCTGGTCAACGAGGCGGCAATACTGTCAGCCAGACGGGGCAAGAATGTCATCGAGATGGATGAGCTGGAGGAGTCCATAGACCGGGTAATTGCCGGCCCGGAGAGAAAGAGCCGGCGGATAAGCGTTAAGGAAAAGGAAATCACCGCCTACCACGAGGCGGGACACGCCCTGGTAGCCAAGATGCTGCCCAACGCCGACCCGGTGCACAAGATTTCAATAGTAGCCCGGGGCATGACCCTGGGGCACACCCGCCAGCTGCCCATTGAAGACCGCTACCTGATGACCCGCTCCCAGTTCAACGACATGATAGCCACCCTTCTGGCCGGACAGATGGCTGAGAAGCTAATTTTCAATGAGATTTCAACCGGGGCCACTAATGATATTAAGCGGGCCTCCGAACTTGCCCGCAAGATGGTGACCGACTTCGGCATGAGCGATAAAATGGGCCCGCGGAGCTTCGGGGATAAGCAGGAAATGGTCTTTTTAGGCCGTGAAATCTCGGAGCAGAGGGACTACAGCGAAAAGGTAGCCCAGGATATTGACGAAGAGGTCCAGGCTATCATCCAGACTGCCCACGACCAGGCTAAGAAGATTCTAACCAAACACAAGAAAAGGCTGGCCCATCTTGCCGAAAGACTGATAGCTCAGGAGACCATAGAGGGCGATGAATTAGAGGCCGCCTTCACCGAACCCCTGGGCACCAAGATAGAAGCCCCCACCCCACCCACCCCTCAGGCGGAGAAGGCGCCCGCGGAGGATAAAACTAAACCAGCGCCCAAGAAAAGGGCGGCCCCCCAGATTGTCCCCAAACAGGCGCCGGCCTCCCCATAACCATTATGAGTGACAGCGGCGTGATTGAGATTACGCATAAGCCCATCTCCCCGGAACGGGTAATCAGCCAGGTCAAGACCGATGGCAGCGGCTGCGTGGTCACCTATGTCGGCCTCATCCGCAACCTTTCCCAGGGCAAAGCGGTAACCTCGGTGGAGTATGAAGATGTGAGGGGGACCGCCGCCGACGGCCTCAAAACAATAACCAGCGAAATCAGGCAGAAGTGGCAGGTAGAAAACGTTGCCATATGCCACCGGGTGGGCAAACTCAAAGTCGGCGATATTAACTTTCTGGTTGCCGTAGCCTCCGCCCACCGCCAGGAGGGTTTTGCCGCCTGCCAGTACGCCGTTGACCGCTTCAAAGAGCTGCTGCCCACCAAAAAGACGGAAACCTACACCGACGGCACCACCTCGGTTACCTCCCACTAGCCCAAACCCACCCTTGACACCACCCCCTCTAAGCGATAAAGTTGTATATGATTCTATGCCAGCAAGCAGCTTTTCCGGGCCAGCGGTAGAGGTAGATAGACTATCATTCAACTACGGCCGTCAGAGGGTACTCGACGGACTTTCGCTGGAAGTCCCCGGCGGCATCAGCTTCGGCCTGCTGGGACCCAACGGCGCCGGCAAAACAACCCTCATCCGCCTGCTTGTCGGCCTGCTTAGAGCCAGGGCCGGCACCATCCTCACTTTAGGCCAGAAACCCTCCCCCCGCACCGCCCACCTCGTCGGCTATATGCCCCAGCTGCCCTCCCTCTACGCCGAGCTATCGGTTATCCAGAACGTAGATTTCTTTGCCCGCATCTACCGCTTAACCGATAAAACCAAGCGCAAACAGCGGGTGGAAGAGGTAATCAAGCTGGTGGATTTATGGGAACACCGCCGTAAAAGCGCGGTGAACTTAAGCGGCGGCATGAAGCAGAGAGCCAGCCTAGCCTGCGCCTTTGTCCACAACCCACCCCTCCTCTTCCTCGACGAGCCCACCGTCGGCCTCGACCCCGAACTGAGGGTACACTTCTGGGAATACTTCCAGGGGCTCACCCGGGGCGGCTCCACACTCATCATCTCCAGCCACACCATGGACGATGCCGCCCACTGCGACCGCCTGGCCTTCATGCGCGACGGCAGGGTAATTGCTTTAGGTACCCCCGATGAGCTAAGGCAGGCCACCGGGCAGGCAAAAGCCACCCTGGAGGATGCCTTCCTCCATTTCGTCCGCCACGAGGAGAAGAAAATTGTCAGCTAGCACGCTTGTAATCGCCGGCCGGATTATCAACCAGCTGGTTCGCGACCGGCGCACCCTGATATTAATCGCCGTCGTGCCCCTGGTGATAGCCAGCCTGGTCGGCGTCAGCGTCCCCGATAAACGCATACTGGACTATACCGCCCCGGCCATACTGGCCGTGCTGATACTCTTCTTCGGCTTCCTGCTCACCGGCATCAGCTTCCTCAGGGAGCGCTCCCAGGGGACACTGGAACGGCTGATGGCCTCGCCGGTCTCAAGGCTGGATATAGTGGGCGGTTATCTGCTCGGTTTCCTGCTCTTTGCCGTCGTCCAGACCATGGTCCTGTTTTTCTACTTGATATTAGCGTTTAAAGTCAACTACTACGGCGACCTGTGGCAGATTCTCGTTTTCCAGGTTCTCATCGGCATCGGCGCCGTCTGCATGGGGACTTTCTTCTCGGTACTGGCTAAAAACGAATTCCAGATGGTGCAGTTCATTCCCATGATCATCGTACCCCAGATGTTCCTCTGCGGGCTGCTCTGGCCGGTAAATCAGATGCCGGAATACCTGCAGTGGCTGGCCAACGCCCTGCCCATGACCTACGGCGTTGAAGGCATCAGAGCACTAATGCTGCAGGGGCAGAACCTGCTGGATATCGGTAAGGAAATCGGCGTTCTGGCGGCCTATGCCGTGGGCCTGCTGATATTATCCGCCATCACCCTGAGGCGGGGAACCGGCTAGTTCTTGCGGCCGACCACAAAGTCGGCTATTTCCACCAGTGCTTTGCCGACGGGCTTATCGGGCAATAGCTCCAGCTCCCGGCGGGCTTTATCACAGAAATCGGAGGCAATTTTATAGCATTCCTCAACGATGGCCGAGTTGCCGACCATATCTATAGCCCGCTTTATCTTTTCCTGCCGGGCCGCCTCCGCCATATCACGGTTACTAAACAGCTCCCTCACCGGGTTGGCCTCGGGGTAGCGCTCCAGGAGTAGCATCGCCGGCAGGGTAAGCGTTCCCTGGGACAGGTCCGAGCCTACCGGCTTGCCCAGCTCCCCCTCGGTGCCGATAAAGTCCAGCAAATCATCCACCACCTGGAAGGCGATGCCAAGGTTAGTACCATATCTATTCAGCGCCTGGATAGACTCCTCTGGAGCCTGGCTCAGGATAGCCCCCGACTGGGTGGACAGGGAAAACAGGGAAGCGGTCTTACCGCTAATCCGCTCAAAGTATTGCTGGCGGCTCTGCTCCAGGTTAAAGGCGTCAAAGGTCTGCCTCAACTCCCCGCTGGAGATAATCTGCAGGGTCTGGGCAAAGAGCCGGATTACCCGCAGGTTTCCGGTCAGGGCGGCAAACTCCCCCGCCTTAGCGAAGAGGTAGTCCCCCAAAAGCACCGCCCGGTCTTCCCCCCAGAGGCTGTTAACCGTCGGTCGGCCCCGCCGCATCGCCGAATTGTCAATGGCATCATCGTGCACCAGGGTAGAGGTGTGCATCAGCTCAACGGAGGTAGCCATGGGCAAAAGCAGGTCAAGGTCGTATTCATAGAACTTAGCGGAAAGAAAGGTAAGCGCCGGCCGGAGGGCCTTACCCCCCAGCAGGATATGCTTTAGCAGCTTGGCCAGGCCGGGGCAATCGACCTCGGTGACCGACTTTATCTGGCGTTCTACTTTGGCCAAATCCCCTTGCACCGATTGATAGATTTCTTTAAGCTCCAAGCCTCTCTCCTTCAGCCGATGGGCAGGCGGAAAAGCTCTATGGTATTCCGGGCAGCGGCCTCAGCCACCACCTCGGTTGATACCTGCCTGACTTCAGCCACCTTTTCGGCGGTATGCACTACATACGCCGGCTCATTGCGCTTCCCCCGGCAGGCCTGGGGGGCTAAGAACGGGGCGTCCGTCTCCAGCAGCAGCCTATCCAGGGGAACCTCTCTGGCGACTTCTACCAGCTCCCCCGCCGAGGGGTAGGTCACCGAGCCGGCCAGCGAGATATAAAAACCCAGCTCAATGTAGCGCCGCGCCATGGCGATATCACCGCTGAAGCAGTGGATAACCCCCCGCCGGCTGTTATTGGCGGGGTTGGCTTTCACCCAGGCTCTTAATATATCATATACCTCTTTATGCGCCTGGCGGCAGTGCACCACCACCGGCAGGCCTAATTCAACCGCCAGGTCAAGCTGTTTTTGAAAGACCTCAAGCTGGCTTTGACGCGGCGATAGGTTGCGGTAAAAATCGAGCCCGATTTCGCCGATAGCCACCACCCGCGAATCTTGAGTCAATTCGGCCAGGGATTTAAGGTCGCCCTCTTTCATCTTGGCCGCCTCATGGGGGTGGAAGCCCACCGCCGCAAAGACGTTGTCATACTTTTTGGCCATCGCCAGCGACTTACGGCTCGATTCGGCGTCCAGTCCCACGTTTATTACCGCCCTCACCCCCTGCTGGCGAGCCCGTTCCAGTACCTGGTCGCGGTCTTTATTAAATTCCGGCAAATCGATATGAGCGTGCGAATCTATCAGCAATTGGCCTGCCCCAGCCGGTCTGTCTCCTCCTCAACCAGCTTATCGTCCAGCTTGGTAAACAGGGGCTCGGGCTTTCGTAAACGCTGCCCTGGGGTTGGCAATGGTTGTAAAGGGTATTTCCTAGCGTAATCTTCAATATTCCCTTCAAAGCCGAGATATTCGTGCACCTTCTGCGAACTAAAAGGTAAGAAGGGGTAGAGCATAGTTTTCAGGTAGGAGATTGCGCAAATAGCTGCATACAAAGATGTAGCCGCAGCCTCCCTGTTCTCCTTAATCACTTTCCACGGTGACTTTTCATCAAGGTAGCGATTTGTCTCTTGGGCTATCGTCATAGCCATCATTATCGCTTTTTTAAAATGACACGCAGAGAGAAGCCCATTATCAGCGTAAATATTATTATAGACTGTAGTAGTTTTATTTATTAAATCGTTATCCCTTCCGTCTAGTGGCGCTACATTAGTAGCACCCATATCAGCGTATGTCGGCACCCTGCCCTCAAAATTCTTATATACAAAAGTAAGCACTCTGTTAACCAGGTTTCCGTAGGTGGCCACCAGCTCGTCGTTGTTGCGGCGCAGGAACTCCCGCCAGGAGAAATCGGTGTCGCCGTTTTCGGGCATGTTGATGGATAACAAATAGCGCAGCGGGTCGGGCTCATAGCGGGAAAAATATTCGGGCACCCAGACCGCCCAGTTGCGGCTGGTGGAGAGCTTCCTGCCCTCAATGGTCAAAAACTCGTTGGCCGGCACATCGTGGGGGAGGTTAAGCCCCCCGTAGCCCATCAGCATCGCCGGCCAGATTATAGTGTGGAAAGGAATATTATCCTTGCCGATAAAATAATAGCTCCTGGCTTTATCCTCTTCCCAGAAGGAGCGCCACCCCTCCCCGTCCCCTTTTGTCTTGGCCCACTCTTTAGAGGCCGAAAGATAGCCGATAACCGCCTCAAACCAGACGTAGATGCGCTTGTCCTCAAAGCCCTTGACCGGCACGGCCACCCCCCAGTCGATGTCGCGCGTTATAGCCCGGTCCCTGAGCCCCTCCTTCAGGTAGCGCTTGGTCAGATTCATAACATTGGGCCGCCAGTGGCTCTGTTTCTTAACCCAGTCAGCAAGCTCTCTCTGGAAGGCGGAAAGCTTAAAGAAGAAATGCTCCGAGTCCTGGAACCGGGGCGTGCTGCCGCAGAGGCGGCAGCGGGGTTCTAACATCTCCCCCGGGTTCATCGGCTTGCCGCAGTCGTCGCACTGGTCGCCGCGGGCGTTAGTAGAGCCGCAGAAAGGGCAGGTGCCCTCGATATAGCGGTCGGGCAGGTAGCGCCGGCACTGGGGGCAGTAGGGCTGGGAAACGGTGGCTTTATAGATATAGCCATTGTCCAGCAGCTTAAGGAAGATATCCTGGGTGACTTTGGCGTGGTTTTCGGTGCCGGTGGTGGTAAACAGGTCAAAGGAGATACCCAGACGCCGCCACGATTCAACAAACTCCCGGTTATAGCGGGCGGCTATCTCCCCCGGCTTTATCCCCTCCTGCTCGGCCTTGATGGTGATGGGCGTGCCGTGCTGATCCGAGCCCGATACCATCAATACTTCGTTCCCCTTGATGCGGTGGTAGCGGGCAAAGATATCGGCCGGCAGGTAGGCGCCGGCAATCTGCCCCAGGTGCAGCGAGCCGTTGGCATAGGGCCAGGCTACCGCCACCAAAATTCTCTCGCTCATACTCTACTTTTCAGACTAGGTCTTTTCCGGGAAAAAGGTGAGCACCCGCTCCCCCTTGTCCTCGGTATAGCGGGCATAGCCCTTACTCAAGCAGCAGTCGGTGCACAAACAGGACATCTTACCTTCCTTCTCCTCGATAAGCAGGTAACGCCCGGGATATGGTATCGGGCGCTTGCACCCGCTGCAATTGACATCACCTAAAGATATACCGCCACGGCGCACTGGCAAACCCTCCTTAATTTAGTTTGAGCCAGGTCTGATATAGCTCTTTCCTGGACAGTCCGGTCTCGGCGGCTAACTTAGCCACCGCCTCTTTAGCCCCCGCCCCCGACCGTTTCATCTCGTTAAGCCGTTTCTTTACCTCATCAGTCAGCTTTGGCTTTTTCGGCTCTCTATTGCCCTCGATAACCAGGGTAAACTCCCCCCTGGGCGCGGCAAAATGCTCTATAGCCCCGCTTACCGTGCCCCTGAAGACCTCCTCATGGAGCTTGGTCAGCTCCCGGCAGACGGCTATTCTCCGGTCGCCCAGGACGGCCAAGATATCCTTCAGCGCCGCCGGCAGGCGGTGGGGGGCTTCAAAAACAACTATGGTAGCCTGTTCACCGGCGATTCCCTGCAGCTGGCGCCGCCGGGCGCCGGCTTTGGTCGGCAGGTAGCCCAGGTAGCGGAACTGCCCGGTGTCCAGCCCGGAGACAACCAGCGCCGTGGTGACCACCGACGGCCCCGGTATAGGAACCAGGGGAATACCCCGCTGGCTAACCGCCACGATAAGCTCGTAGCCGGGGTCGGAGATGCCGGGCATGCCGGCGTCGGAGACCAGGGCTACGTCCCCCTCTTTGAGACAATCCAAGATATAGTCCAGCTTGGTCAGTTTATTATGCTCGTGGTAGCTGGTGGTCGGGGTCTTGATGTCATAGGCATTGAGCAGTTTCCGGGTGCGGCGGGTATCCTCGGCCGCGATAAGCTTAACCTCACGCAGGGTTCGCAGGGCACGCAAAGAGATATCCTCCAGGTTACCAATCGGGGTGGCCACAATATAAAGAGGCATGGTCTGTTCTCTCCCCGGTTCCGCTATTATAACCTATAGCCAATTCCCCGTCCACTTTAGTGTTTTTATCTTTACCCGCCCGCTTTTAACAGTTATCTTTCTTCCCATACCCTCCCACCCAAAAAGGCTTCGCCTCTTAAACTCTCTTTCCCCACCCCCCAAGAGGAGGGATTAATATCCCCTATCCTACCCCCAAGCGGAAATTGATAGAAGTATCACTTCTATAGGGCGGGAGGGTGGGAAATAAAACGCACTCTAAAAATCGTGCTAATCTGGCAGAAAATAGAGAGTGAACTGGTAAAACCCAAACTCTTGTTGACGGCCAGCGGCACTCCGCCGTACCCGTTATACGTTCAATCCCAGAGAGTGAATGGCGAACTCGCCGTGCCCGAGCAGCTCGGCCTTGGTCGGCTTGCCGGACGCCACCTCAATTATCTCCCGGAACAGTGCCTCGCCCACGCTCTCGATTGTCGCCGCCCCTTCCATTATCACCCCGGCATCCATGTCGATGTTGTCGTTCATGAGCCGGTAGATGCGGCTGTTGGAGGAGATTTTCAGCACCGGAGCGGTCGGCGCGCCGAGGGGCGTGCCCCGGCCGGTGGTAAAGGCGACGACCTGCGCCCCGCCGGCAATCACGCCGGTGTTGCAGACAGCGTCATGCGCCGGGCCGTCCATGATGACGAGCCCCTTTTCCGTAGGGCGTTCCGCGTAGTCTACTACCTGCCGTATCGGTGAGGTGCCGCCCTTGAGCACCGCCCCCAGAGACTTTTCTTCCAGTGTCGTCAGGCCGCCTTCCTTGTTCCCCGGCGACGGTTCCGAATCGCGGATATCGACGCCGGCCCTTATCGCTATAGCCTCGGTCGCGGCGGTAATTTCATATATGCGCCGCCCAACGTCATCGCTTGCCGCCCGCCTGGACAGTACCTGCTCCGCCCCGATGAGCTCCGGCGTTTCCGAAAGGATAACGGCGCCCCCAGCGGCAACGAGCCTGTCCGCGGCGTTACCGAGGGCCGGGTTGGCGGTGAGGCCGGAGAGCGTGTCAGAACCGCCGCAGTTGGTGCCGAGGATGAGCTCTGAGATATCGATTGGAACGCGCCTGTCGTCGGCTGCTTCCGCCAGCAACCGGGCGGCGAGCTGTTTACCTTTCTCCACGGCGGCGGTCGTGCCGCCTTCGGCCTGGATACCGAGCAACTCGTACCGCTGGCCGGGAAGCATGGCGCCGGCGATGAGTTCCGGCGTTAGCAGCTCGCACCCCAGGCCGACGAGCAGGACGCCGGCGACGTTAGGATGGCCGCAGAACCCGGCCATCGCCCGGACCATAAGGTCTTTCTCCTCGCCCATGTGCCCGCACCCGTGGGGATGGCTAACGCTGACAGTGCCGGGTACCGCCCGGCTTATCATCTCGGCTACGGCCGAGGCACAGATAATCGTGGGGAATATCAGGACATGGTTGCGCGTCCCGGCACGGCCGTCCTTCCGGCGGTATCCCATAAAATTCACCGGCGGTCACCCCTTCCCCGCAGCCCCTCCAGATTGTGGATGTGAGTGTGCTCGCCGGCGCCGATGAAGGCGGTGGCCCGGCCGATTGTTTCACCGTACTTGGTGACGTTTTCGCCGGCGGGGATGTCCCGCAGCGCAAACTTGTGCCCGAAGGGCACCGCCTGAAGGAGCGTCACCGTCATTTCCCGGCCGCCGGCGGACACGGTTACGCACTCGCCGCTCTCCAGCGGCCGCACCGCCGTGGCAACGCTGTCATCGGGGTGTATCATCAGTGCCGGTACTGTCAATTCCCCTCGCCCCTAGCCCTCTATGCTGCCTTAAGGAAGCCAGAAGGAAGCCGTTTTGCGTGGTCAATTATACACCTAATACTGGCTTATCAACAAGATATAATCTTTTTAGAGAGACTTATCGGTTTAATCGGGGCAAAGCCCCCTCTTAAACACCCCCGATTGCTTTACTTCCCACCCAACCCACCCTCATAAGCTTTTACCCCAAAAAACTTTGTTTTTCGGGGGCCCCGTATCCGCTTCTGGAACTGTCTCTCCCCACCCCCAAAGTCGAATAAATCCTTACCAAAAAAGAAATTCTAAAAGGTGAAACCTTTTCGGACGGGCGGGTATGGGAAGAAAAACATCGGTTAAAAACAGGGGGTAGGTGGAAAATTCCTTGACTTTAAAGAGCCCAGTTGCTATAGTTCTTGTTTAAGAAGGTGTAAAATGGCCAGACCAAAATTCAGGGAACTGCGGCGTTCATACGGCTTTGATGAAGTCGCCATCGTCCCCGGAGACATCACCGTCAACCCCGACCAGACCAACATCGAACTCAAGATAGAAGGCTTCACCTTCGCCATCCCCGTTCTGGCCTCGGCTATGGACGGTGTGACCGATGTCAGGACAGCCATTACTTTAAGTAAGCTGGGCGGGCTGGGGGTCATTCACCTGGAAGGGGTGCAGACCCGCTACGATAACCCCGATGAAGTCCTAGCCGAGATTGCCCGCGCTCCCGCCGCCGAAATCACCCCACTCCTCCAGAAGGTCTACTCGGCGCCAATTAAAGAAAACCTCATCGGCGAAAGGGTTCAGGCCATTAAAAAGGCGGGGGCGGTATGCGCCGCCTCGGTAGCCCCGGCCAACACCAAGCGCTTTGCCCCCATCATCGCCGGAGCCGGGGCCGATATCCTGGTCGTCGCCTCGACGGTAACCACGGCCAGACACACCTCCAAAAGCTACGAAGGGCTGATTTTCCCCAAGCTGCGCAAGCTGGTATCGATGCCGGTTATCGTCGGCAACTGTGTCAGCTACAGCGCCTGCCTGGAATTAATGGAAACCGGCATATCAGCGGTTCTGGTGGGAGTTGGGCCGGGGGCGGCCTGCACCACCCGGCAGGTGCTGGGAGTCGGCGTCCCCCAGATAACGGCCACCATGGACTGCGCTCAGGCTAGAGACGACTACCAGAAACAATCGGGAAGGTACGTGCCCATCATCACCGACGGCGGCTTCCGCAACGGCGGTGATATCTGCAAGGCCGTCGCCGCCGGAGCTGACGGCGTCATGCTGGGCTCGGTGCTGGCTCAGGCCAGGGAAGCGCCGGGGCTGGGTTATCACTGGGGCATGGCCAATCCCCACCCAGCACTGCCCCGGGGTACGCGGATAAAGGTAGGCACGACAGGGACAACGGAGCAGATTCTCTTCGGCCCGGCCTCGGTCACCGATGGCAGCCAGAACCTGGTGGGAGCGCTGCGCACCGCTTTAGGCGTCTGCGGGGCGCGCAGCATCAAGGAGATGCACAAAGCGGAAATGGTCATTGCCCCGGCTATAACCACCGAGGGCAAGTTCTGGCAGATGGCTCAATCCGGCCCCTGAGGCTACTCCTCTTCTTCCTCTTCAGACACCACGCCAGTTCCCCCACCGATACGGGGTAATAAAGGCTCAACTTTCTTTCCCGCTGACGGCGCAGGCAGTTTATCCAGCATCTGGCGTATCTCGGCTATTCTCCCCTCAGTCCCGGCTTTGACCACCACCCCCCTCACCCCGGCCTGCCAGAGCGCTCCCAGCTCAGCGGCGGTCACCTGCGGGGGCACCGAAACCAACAGCGGTTTGTTTAAAATATTGGCACAACGCTGGAAAAGCATAAGGTCACGCCAGGTAAGCAGTGGCTCATCTCCAGCGGCAGCAAACACCGCATCCACCGGCAGGTCGTCAACCGCCTTAAGCAAGCCCGGCTCCAGTGACGGCTCAACCTCCAGTATTTTACCCGGCTCTTTATCATCAAGCATGGCCAGCAGGGTCCTTTCGGCCGTAAAAACGATGAAATCGGCCGCCACCTTGCCTATCCCCTCTTTACCGGCCTCTCTCAGCCAGCCCCCCCAGGGGATATCAGGCACCGCCCCAGATGCCTGCTGCAGAGCCTTAGCCCCGGAGCTTAATTTGGCCATCGATAGCAGCCCGGCGTCAGCACCGGCGGCAATATCAGCCAGACGGCCGGCATCAGCCTGGGCAACCGCCGCCACCACCAGCATCCTGGGCTTGGACGCTTTGACCACCGTCGCCCGGAAACCCATCGGCTGCCCGCCCGTTGAGACCTGCTTTAGTTTATCAATGAACTGGCTCATTCGGTTACATTCAGCCCCCGTAGCGGTTAAATTCCTTTACCGTTGCCATGTGACTTACCCCTGAAAATGGTGGAGCTGAGGGGACTCGAACCCCTGACTTCCTCCTTGCAAAGGAGGCGCTCTCCCGGCTGAGCTACAGCCCCACCCGTCCAAAAGCATTATAGCAATAAGGCTACACCTTAGCAATTTGCCCCCTGCCGCCGACGTGCTAAAATGGGTAAATGGCTTTAGCTCATATCATTATCCTGCTGGCCACCGGCGTTGTCGTCGGCTTTGCCGGGGGTCTGCTCGGCCTCGGCGGTTGCTTCATCATGACCCCGATTCAATACATGCTATTCACCAACATGGGCATCCCCCCCGATTTAGCCATCAAGCTGGCCTTCGGTACCAATTTGCTGGTGGTTTTACCCACCGCCGCCAGCGGCGCCTGGAGGCACAGTATCAAGGGGGCGGTATGGTGGAAAGCGGCTTTTATTATGGGCGGCATCGGCCTGGTCTGTGCCTTCGGCGGGGCCACCCTGGCCGCCCACCTCCCCGGCGCCGCCCTCAAGATAGCCTTCGGCGCCGTCATCCTGCTCAGCGCCATCAGGATGTTAACCGCCCGGCAACCAAGAATAGAAGCCGAACCCCGGGACAATCCCTGGCTGTGGGCGGCCTGGGCTATCCCCATAGGCATCATAACCGGCATTATCGGCATCGGCGGCGGCGTGCTGATGATCCCGGTGCTGGTGCTGGCGCTCCGGTTCCGGATGCACAACGCCATCGCCACCTCCCTGGCGGTAATGCTCTTTACCAGCCTCGGCGGTATCATCGGCTATCTCATTAACGGTCTGGGTGTTCCCGGACTGCCCGCCTACTCTATAGGCTATATCAATCTACCGTCGTGGTTCCTGCTGACGGTCACCAGCGTGGGCATGGCGCAGGTCGGCGCCATCACCGCCCACAAGCTGCCCGCCCGGCAGCTTAAATATATCTTCATCGCCATTATGTTTTACATGGGATTGAAGATGCTCGGCGTTTTCGACTGGCTGGGCTGGCCGCTCTAGAAGCCCATTATATCGGGTAGGCGCCGCAGGTGCGGCAGAAGGTAGCCCCATCTTTAACATCGGCGCCACACTGGGGGCAGCTCTTCCCGCCACCTCCAGTCCCAGAAGGCAGGCCAATTAACTCGCGGTAGATCTGGTAGTAGGCAAGGTGCTCCTTGTCCCTGATGGTAACCCCGTCCTCTTTAAGGTATTTATCCTTCTTTTTACTGAACTCGGCATCGGTTATCTTGGAATCAAACAGCCAGGGCAGTATGGTGGTGCCGGTGCCCACCTCTATTGGCACCTTAACCCTCCAGGCTATCTCGGGGGGTATAATCTTCTCCGAGGCTTTACGCAGAACCCACTTGCCCCACACCTGACCCCCCTGGCTCTTGACCTTCAAGCGCACATCCAGGTTTTCGGCCAGGGTCTTGAATCTGGAGTCTAAGAAGGGAAGCCTGGCCTCAACTCCGAGGTCTTGGGCCAGATAGACTGAAGAAAATCTCATGTTGGCCCACAGCTTTTGAAGCTCCGCCTCCAGCTCGGCACGGGTCAGCCCGAAGAGAAAGCTATAGCCGCCGAAGAGCTCGTCGGCGCCATCCCCGGTCATAAAGGTTTTCAATCCCCTTTTCTTCCCCGCCTTGAGGGCGACATAGATAGCGGCGGCGTTGCGGATTTCCATAGGGTCAAAGGACTTCATCACCCTGATTGAGGCACGGAGGCCTTCTTCAAGCTCATCGTCGCCGAAATGGTGGACATAGTGCTCCAGCTTAAGCCGGCTGGACACCAGCCGGGCGTAGCCGACATCCGGCGTCGGGGCGCCGCGCATAGCCACGGTGATACAGCTCGGTTTAGCCCACTTTGAAGCCAGGCAGGCCAGCAGCGTCGTGTCCAGCCCCCCCGAGAGCAGCATCCCGTCAGCCAGGTTGCGCCTGACGCTCTCTTCAAGGGCCTGGATGATGACGGCGTAGTTAAAAGACAGCGACTGATAGTTGGAAAACATCGCCTCCGGCCATCTTTCTAATAGACCCGCCCCACCCTCATATCCACCTTAAGAAAATCGTCAAAGCTAATCACACTACTCCTCCTCAGCCAGCCTTCTCGGCCAGAACTGGGGATAACTGGAGATGACCTGCTTCAAGGCGGCCAGCTTACTTCTGATGTCCTCAGCCACCGCCTGGTCGCTGATTAACTCTTTAAGCTTGCCTGAGTCCAGGCTGAGCACCCGGTCCAGCAGCCCCGCCGGCTCTAATAACGCCCTGACCTCCTCCTCGCTGAAACCGCTCTTCTCCACCAGCTTGTAGGTCAGGGCATAGTCACTGCCGTAGACCCGCTTTAACCCCTCCGCCTGGCAGAAATCGGCCAGCATTCTCTTTAGCTCGTCAAGCTCCAGCTGCAGCTCCTTTATCTGGCTCTGCAGCGAAACGTAGCGCTCCACCGTCTCGGCCACCGCCGCCTCCCCGGCAACCCCGGCCTCTTCAGTCGGGGCAAACTTGTGCCGGTAGTAGGGGCAGTGCTCGGGGAAATCACAGGGGCAGCGCTGGCTCTCAATAGCGGGAAAACGGCCCGCTTCAATGCCCTCGGCCACCGTCAGCACCAGCTTTTTGGCCTCTTCCAGCTGGGCCTCACCCCGGGGCGGGCAGCTGCAGGGGGTGTTGGTGCGGAAGTGGTAAAGAGTAAGCCTCTCCACGGGCAGAAACCAGGACTTGGCCACCGCCATCTGGTACAGGGTCAGCTGCAGATTACGGGCCAGATAGTCATTGGTGAAAAGCTCGCGGTCGGTCTTGTAGTCAACGATAGCCAGCCCGCCGCTGTCCAGCTTATCGATGCGGTCGATAAAGCCCCGCAGCTTTATCCCCTCAATATCGATGTAGAACATCCACTCCACCGCTATCGGCATACGGAAATCGGGCTGGTGAATCTCCCAGAATTTAGCCAAAAGCTTGCGCCCGTAAGCTTTATAGTTGGCTTCTTCCTCCGCCGACTCATAGCCCGCCGAAAGCCAGTGCCTCTTATAAAACTGTAATAGCTCCTCCAGCGATGGCGGTGGCGGGACTTTAACCTTGTAGAAATACTCGGCGCAGGCGTGCATGGTGGTGCCAAAGCTGAAATAACCCTTATCCTTGGTCTCCAGGCGGTCAATATACTGGAGCCTATAGCACAGTGGGCAGGCCTGGTACAGGGAAATCTGGCTGTAGCTTAACGGCCTCATCTTTCTCACCGCCATTATAGACCATTATCACCCATAAGTAACCTTTACGGCTAACACCAGCCCCGCTTGATATTCAGCGCCCAATCGATTAGCATTAGACCTGTCTATGGAACAGGTATCGCTTTTAGTCGCCTTCGGCGCCGGGCTGCTGTCTTTCCTGTCCCCCTGCGTCCTGCCCCTGGTGCCGGTTTACCTGGCCACCGTCTGCGGCCCGGAGATACTGGAGCCGGGGGCGGAAAAGAAACGACTGCCCGTATTTTTCCACTCGCTCAGCTTCGTTATCGGCTTCAGCCTGGTCTTTATCATTCTCGGCGCCGGCGTCGGGCTGCTCGGTCTTACCCTCGGCGTCAATACGGCGCTGGCCCGGTACATAGCCGGCGGGCTTCTCATCGCCTTCGGCATCTTCCTGCTGGCCTCCCTCAAAATCCCCTGGCTGAACTACGAGCGGAGGCTGGCGCCATCAACAGGCACCACCACCGGCTACCTGCGCTCACTGCTCATCGGCGCCATCTTCTCCCTGGCCTGGACCCCCTGTGTCGGCCCGGTACTGGGCGGCATCCTCACCCTGGCCTGGAGCTCGGAAACCGCCTGGCAGGGAGCCTACCTGCTGGCTTTTTATTCCCTGGGACTGGGCATACCCTTCCTCATCATCGGCGCCGCCTTCGACTCCATCCGCCCGCTACTGCAGCGCATCCACCGCTACTCCACCTGGAGCTATATCATCAGCGGCCTGCTGCTCATCACCGTCGGCATCCTCATCCTCACCGGCAACCTTAGCTGGCTTCAGGGTGGAATTTAGAGTAGAATTAAAGGGGGTGATTATGAATATAGTGTCCAGAGTAATCCCGGTGATAGCGTTAGCCGCCGCCCTGACCCTGGGGCTGGCAGTAAGTGGTTGCCCTGGTGAATCCGGGCAAGATAGTGTGGCTCTGGGCAGGATAACCGGCATCTCTACGGATTCTACCCAAAGCCCCCAGGTAGGTGAGCTGGCCCCCGACTTTTATTTTGAAACTCCGGAGGGAGAATCCTCCTCCATCAGCCAGATCAAGGGCACGCCGGTGCTGGTCAACTTCTGGGCGACTTGGTGCAGCCCCTGTACCTATGAGATGCCCTTTTTGCAGCAGGTCTATGAAGACTGGCCGGAAGAGGAGCTGGCGATGCTGGCCATCAATATTCAAGAGGGTTCTTCCCAGGTATCCCAGTTCATGCAGAGCCAGGGGTTTTCCTTCCCCGTCCTGCTTGATAGTAACGGAAACGTAGCCCAGAGATACAATGTCCATGGTATCCCCAGCACCTTCTTCATCAACTCGGACGGCGTAATTCAAGAGATTAAGATTGGCGCTTTCCGAAGCCAGGCGGATATAGTAACTATCTTGAGCCAGCTCGACTAGAGATGGCCAACGGAGGTTAGCCATGAGCGATGTTTTAGACGAAGCCTATGCCATAGCCCAGTGCAAGGACTGCCCCTGGTACAAGGCCTGCGTCACCCCGATGAAGTTCAACGCCGAAGACATCCGCCGTCAGCTGGAATCATCGGCGCCGGGAATGGATGTCGCCCAGCAGGCCGACCTTGGGATGCAGAATCTGCTCTCCAGCATGGCCAGCGCCGCCCAGAACACCCTGCTGGAAGGTTGCCCCATCTTCATTCAGCGCCTGCGCGCCGACCCCAAGCTCGCCCAAAAGCTCAAGCAGCTCATGCAAAACTGGGGCAAAGAAGAGTAAAAAACAGGCGTTTAGCGGCGTAACTCAGCTTTCAGTGACGGAGGGCCTCACATCTTGCCACCCTCAAAGCCCACCCCCCTCGACATCCGGTCCAGCATTAAGTCCACAATCTGGTCGGCGGGAGCCTTATCCTGGGCGATAATCTCCGCCCGAGTCTGCAGCAGGATGATGCTTTCCGGGAACGGTTTGCCTTCCTCTACCGCCCATTCCGCATCTTGAGGTACCCCGAAATGCTCCTCCAGCAGCCTGCCCAATTTCCCTATCTCCCTGGCTTCCCTGTCGCTCAAACAGAATTTGCCACTCTTTTCCGGCGGCGCCTTTTTCTTAGCCACCCCCACTTTTTTGAAGGCCACATACCTGGACTTCGGCCCCAGCTTCTTTTCCCGTATTTCCAGGCTCTTCTTGTCCAGGATGTAAACATCAGGCGTCAATTCACCGCCGACAACGCCCTCTCCCAACCCCCAGTTACCCTCGATTATCATCCTGGCGGTATCGCCGGTGTTAGGGTCAGCCGTGAAGATAACCCCGGCAGACCGGGCCTTCACCATTTTAAGCACGGCCACACCAATGGGGTCATTCTCCAGCGGCATTTTCTTCCGGCTCCGAAAAGCCAGGGAACGAGGGTTAAAGGTGCTGGCCCAAACCTTCTTTATTTTATCCACCAGGTCCAACTTCCCAACCACATTAAGGTAAGTCTCATACTGCCCGGGGTGGCTTGCCGGTCCGGCGGAACGCGTTGAAACGGCAACCTCGTCAGTATGGCACCGGCGGCTCAGCTCCTGGTAGTGCGATACTATTGCCTTCTCTATCTTCTCAGGTATGGCTTTCGACTGAACAATCTGGCCTATATCAACGCTCGACTGGTTAAACTGCTTCAGGTCTTTGGGCTTAGACTTAGCCAAATACTTCCGTATTTCATCAACAGCCCCCGTCATATTCATAAAATCCCGGTAGGCTTCCACGGAAACGGCAAATCCAGGGGGGACTCTCAACCCCATCTTGACCATCTCACCCAAGTTAGCGCACTTCCTGCCCACCAAGTCGCTGTGCTCTTGCCCTAACTCCTCAAACCAGAGCACCCACTTCTCAGACACAATGCACCTCCTCTTAGGGACTCTCTACCAGCCCCGGCAAGAAATCATAGCACCAAATCAACTTGGTGTGCACGACCGGGGAACTCATGGCCGAAATCAGTAAGCTGGCCAAAACAGACCAGCCTACAACCTAAATACATTCAAAACGATTTAGAGCGATGATTAGCCACTTCAGAACAAAGCTGCAATAACATTTGTTATGGCTATTAGTTCGCCCGAAGTGTCAGAATAAGTCCGGGGTACTACAGGCTCTTGCCTTCCTTGAGGCGTTGTATCATTGGCGGAAAGATATCCGAATAAACAGTGCGATAGGGGCCTTTAAGCATATTAGCTTCAATCCACTCCCCCACTTCTTTCCTGGCCGCCACCTTCCCGGCTTCCCGTGCTTCCCCCAAGGTTTTCTTTCCAGTGGCCATATCGCTCATCTCCTTTAATTATCATGGTGGGCCACTCTGGACTCGAACCAGAGACCCCAGTCTTATCAGGACTGTGCTCTAACCAACTGAGCTAGTGGCCCACACAAACGCCTAATTTTACTTCAGATATTCGGGGTAAATCAAGTCGGGGAAATCTTTACCCGCCCGCCGCCCTCTTTAAGGAAAAGAGGGGTTACACCCCTCTTAAACTCCCCGTTTTCTACTCCCCCCGCATCCCCCAGAAAGCAAAAGCCAGGTTAACCAGCCCCACAAAATCCACC
>Ga0315541_1001506_pt1 | contig 21471 bp, 16 predicted proteins | sample SalMarSW160190MG_FD_203095 | JGI IMG/M metagenome (GOLD analysis project Ga0315541, IMG submission 203095) | Salt marsh sediment microbial communities from the Plum Island Ecosystem LTER, Massachusetts, United States - Salt Marsh Sediment SW1601-190 ...
ATATTCACCCAAACATGGAAAGAGTCCTTCTGCCTGCCTCTCTAATTGCATTCGCAAAGCCATAATGACATCTGCTCCTTCAACTGCTTTCTGAAGGTCATATTCGCATTTCGCCACATAAACTTCCTCAACCTTTGGTGGCATTAAGGTACGAGGCGCACATACAGTCACTTCTGCACCCATTTTCTTCATTCCTATCAGATTTGACCTGACTACACGAGAATGCAAAATATCACCTATAATTGTAACCTTCAATCCTTTTAGAGTACCTCTCTTCTCCCATATACTAAACATATCTAAAAGAGCTTGAGTGGGATGAGCATGCGTTCCATCTCCAGCATTAAGAACTGGCTTCTGAGAATATTTGTGGACAAGCTGCGGCACACCGGGACAATTGTGACGCACTATGTATAAGTCTATGCCCATTGCATTAAGCGTATACACCGTGTCTTGCAGACTCTCACCTTTTTTCACAGAAGAGCCGCTTGAAGAAAAACTTATCACATCAGCACTTAATCTTTTTGCTGCCAATTCAAATGAGATTCTTGTCCTTGTGCTCTCTTCAAAAAAGAGTGTAGCAATTGTCTTTCCTCGTAATGTTGGTATCTTCTTATAATCTCGTTTGATGATTTGTTTCATAACCTTTGCAGTTTCAAAAATAGTCCCAATCTCTGATACTGAGTAGCTATCAAGTTCATATAAGTTTCTGCCAGAAAAATCTAATCTATCAGACATAATTCTCTCCGCAAAATATAATATATCTTAAGATTTTATGTGACATACACTTATGCCATTTTTACTATTATTAACATATATTTTTTATTATCAAAGCAAATGAATTATTAACCCACTTCTTAATTTCGGCTCAAACCATGTTGATTTTGGTGGCATAACCTTGTTTGCGTCTGCTACTCGCATAAGTTCCTGAATAGATGTTGGATAAAGCGCAAAAGCCACTTTATATTCTCCACTATCAACAAGCCTTTTTAATTCTTGTAAACCCCGAATACCACCTACGAAATTTATTCTCTTATCCTTTCTTGGGTCGGTTATACCAAGAATTGGTTCCATAAGATTTTTATGTAATATACTTACATCTAAAGATTCAACGGGATCTTCTTTGTCAAAGGTATCAGGTTTAGCTGTTAATCTATACCAAAATCCATTTAAATACATTCCAAAAGTATGTTTCTCCGACGGTTTGAATTGAGAATTCTGCTTCATTACACCAAATTTTTCAGTTATTTTATCTAAAAACCTGAATTCAGAAAAACCGTTTAAATCTTTAACCACTCTATTATAATCCATAATATACATCTGGTCATCTGGAAAGATAACTGATAAGAAATAATTATATTCCTCTTCACCTGTATGATTCGGATTATTTTTTCTTTTTATTGCTTGAACACGAGAAGCGGCAGCAGAACGATGATGGCCATCCGCAATATAGAGATAATCCAGAGCATTAAATTCAGCCTGAATTTTCTCAATTATCACTTCATTATCAATTTTCCAAATTGTATGTTTTATTCCATCATTACTTGTAAAATCATAAATTGGTTTATTTTTTTGAATATTTTGAACAATATTATTTATGGAGATTTTTGCATGATATGTAAGGAAAACAGGACCTGTATTTGCGTTAAGGATATACACATGAGTGGCTCTATCCTTTTCTTTATCAGCTCTTGTATACTCGTGAATTTTTATTTTCCCGTTATTGTAATCTTCTACAGAGACCCCGGCAACGATACCAGTTTGTTTATGTTCACCCATAATCAATTGATAGATATAAAGGCAGGGTTTTTCATCATGGATTAATATTTGTTTATCTATAAACTTTTTTAGATTTTCAGCACCTTTTTTATAAACCTTTTTATCATATTGATTTACATTTTTAGGCAAATCTATTTCAGGTTTAGAAATATGTAAGAAACTAAATTCATTATCTTTTACAAGTTCTCTTGCTTCATCAGAAGAGAGTACATCATAAGGAGGTGAGGCAACCTTTTCTGCAAGATTAGGTTCGGGTCGCAATCCTTTGAATGGTTTTATATCTGACATAGACTCCTCTTTATTTTCTTTCCGTAACAATATATTGTTAAATTTTCTGTCAAATATTTTCTTGACAAAAAATCTATTTTAAATCAAAAATGTCTTTGGAGGTGAGAAATGAAAAAAAATAGTTTAATTATTGGCTTTATTTTAATTGCCCTATTTTCTACTAATCTATTTAGCCAATTGAACCAGCAATCTATAAAGCTCTATCCCATTGAAACAGAGATAAAAAATATTTACACAAGGTATGACACAATCCCTGCCCCTGAATGGGAATTCATTAAATATCCAACTGAATTGATGACAAGTTATTATGACTATATGCCGGGTGGATATAACGGTTATCCACTTCGCTTACGGACTGTAGATGGCAATGACATAGTGCTGACTTTTCAAGCAAGCCCTGTCCCAACAAGTAACCGAGAAATATATATGACCTATATTTATGAAGATGGAACTATTGAAGGTCCTTGGTCATATGCCCAAGATGGACATCCAGGATTCCCCGCTATTGTTATACATTCGTCTTCTGGTAATATCATCTATGCTTATCATTCAATCTATGGGATCGTCCTTTACTATGAGGATTTTTTACCGGGTTTTTGGCCACCAGCACTTGTAGTTGAAGGAGGATACCTCTGTCCAAATCTTTATATTGGTCCATCACCTATTGAAGATAAAGTGCGAGTGTATCTTTTATCTTCAAGTGAAGATGTAAGAGTAATGTATATTGACATAGACGAAGACGAAAATGTAAATATGGATGAACTACTTAATATCAATAATTGGAGTGAAGTTTTTGTATTTACTGATTGGAGCAACTATGAGATACGTCCCTATCCTTCCTTTGCTGTAAGCTGGGATGAACCAGGTAAAGTGGCATTTATGGGATATGCTGGATTCTTAGCAGATGAGATAACTGGCTTGGAACCAGTTGATCCCGGATATTATGTATGGGAATCCTATGATTATGGAGAGACCTGGGACTATGCTAATTTGCATTCTTATCCGAACATGGAGAATAGAGATGTGCTTTATCAGGTAGAAAATATTCCTGGGTTTGGGCCTGAAGGAGAACCTCCCTTTGATCATTTAGATGTTTGGCTTGGGTGGCCTGGCAATCAGCACTCCTGTCATCGTTCTGCACTCTATGATGGAGAAGATAATCTACATATGCCTCAATTATTATGGATTTGCTATGTAGACAGGGAGGCAGGAAGTGTTGCGTATTGGCCCTATTATCTCTTCCAATTTCAAGCAGATATTGTTTACAAAGCTGATGGCACCTGGGAGATCCGCCATGTGCCTCTGTTGCCAGGAACAGATCCATGGACTGGATATAGTGTGCCCTGGACATGGTCAGAGACAGATACTACTGTTTATCCATGGCTGGACATGTCTACTTCAGATATTGAACTAGCCTTTCACGAGAATATACAACATCAAGCAGTTAACAAAGAAAATAACTGGATGGTTCAGGTTTGGGCAAGCGGGACTAAACTACTGATGGCTGAGAATCAATTTCCGTCCGGTTGGTATGATCCTAATTATCTCGGGCATCCTATAATCCATATCTCTGCATCCAAAGATAATGGTGAAATATGGAGTGACCCTATAGAGCTTTCTGATATTTATAGCACCCAATTTCCAGAATTTGCTAACCAGATTACTGTATATCCCTATGTGGCTCCATATATTAAAGATTTAGGAGATGGCTGGGGTCAGGTTTATATGTATTACTTTGACGATAATGATTATGGCTCATCCCTTCTATGTCAGGGACCTAATACTGGTGGACAGATTACTTATTGCAGTTTCAAGATAAATTTTGATGATATTGTGGCTGTAGATGAAGAGCAAGAAGTACCATCACCTAAAATATTGCTTTATAACTATCCCAATCCGTTCCATTCTTCAACCACGATTTCTTTTTTAGCCACGGATTTACACGGATTATCACAGATAAAGATTTATAATGTAAAAGGACAATTGGTCAAAGAGTTAGTCCCCGATTTAATCGGGGATAGAAGTAAGAAGTTAGGAGTTGGCGAAGCAATTTGGAATGGTAAAGATGAAAATGACAGAGAACTCCCTAATGGCATATATCTATATCAACTGAATTTTGCAGACCAAGTTATTACTAAAAAAATGATTCTATTAAGATAAAGTCTCATCTATGTATTTTAGTGAGTGAAATTAACAGGAGGTAAAAAATGAAATTCGAAAGATCTACCTTTAATAGGAAATTTAGTTTAATTGGCTTTATTTTAATTGTCCTATTTTCTACTAATCTATTTTGCCAATTGAACCAGCAATCTATAAAGCTCTATCCCATTGAAACGGAAATAAGAAATGCTTACACAAGGTATGATACAATCCCTGCCCCTGAATGGGAATTCATTAAATATCCAACTGAATTGATGACAAGTTATTATGACTATATGCCAGGTGGGTACAAAACTCATCCAATTCGTCTTCAAACAGGAAATGGAGATGGTGTCTATATGACATTTCATGGGAAATATAGTCTAACTTCTAATCGCAGACAGTATTGGACATATCTTGATTCTCAGGGTAATCTTTGGGACTGGGGAACTATTACAACTTATAATAGATTGCAAGGATGTGGCAGTATTGATGTTCATCCAGAATCAGGAAATTGTATCGCTTGCTGGCAGGAAGATAGTGATGGAGACGACTTTCTTGAGACACCAATTACTTATGATGATTTTGATTTCTTCCAGCTTCTAGGTTTCTGGCAATCGCCTTATATCATAGAAAATCCTGCTGCTCCTGACAGTGAATTTATTTTTCCTTTGGTTTATATAGGCAACTCTCCCTTAGGAGATAGCCTTTCTCGTGTATATGTATTAAGAACCAATACAGGCTTATTTAGTGGAAATGTTCAGATGCTGTATAAGGATATTCAAAATCCCTATGAAATAACCCAACCTGGTTGGCTTAATAATCAAATTACAAACGAAAATGGCGACCCGATGTTTACAGATTGGTGTGAACAGGATATTATACCTTACTGGTCATTTGCAATTGATAAACAAACTCCCGGCAGAATTGCATTTGTTGGCTATGCTGACTACTATCTTGAAGTGCCATCAAATCCACCAGTTGAAGAAGGATTCTTTGTCTATGAATCTTTAGATTACGGTGAAACATGGACTCTTTATGATTTTGGTATGCCACCAGCAATAGAAAATCTTTTACAATTAGAAGACATTCAAGGTAATGTGCTTGATTCCATTGAAGTAGGTATCGTTGGCTTTAACAATACAGCTTTATATGATGGAGAAGGTAATCTACATTGGTGCTATACTGGAGGATATGGATTTACTTATCCTACAGGGTATTGTTATCTTACTCATTTCATTCCTGCTTGTGAGTTTGTATGGTTTGGTGACGATATTGTAAAATGGCGTAATGTCTGGCCACGAGTTCCCTGGGAGATTGACGAAAATGGAGATACATTAGTTCATTACAGTAATGCAGTTAGCGGATATGATGGTGGGGGTTCAATGTTTCACGAGAATATGCAAAAGCAAGCTGTGAATCTGGAAAACAACTGGATGGTACAGGTGTGGGCTGATGGAACTTATCATATGTTAGGTATGAACAGTGTGCCACAGTATCAGGGTTATATTGAACATCCAATCATTTTTGTTTCTGCTACCAAAGATAATGGTATGCATTGGACAGAACCTATTGAACTTACTGATATTTACAGTCAAGTCTTTCCAAGTTTTGCGAACCAAATCACTGTCTATCCATACATTTGTGACCAGATTGTAGATTTGGGAGATGGTTGGGGTCAGATTTATATGTATTATTTTGACGATAATGATTATGGCTCATACCTTCAAGGATTGGGACCTAATACTGGTGGGCAGATTACCTATTGTAGTTTCAAGATAAATTTTGATGATATTGTGGCTGTAGATGAAAAGCAAGGAAAGCAACAAACCGAAATATCGTTTCTGAATTTCCCTAATCCTTTCAGCACTTCCACTACAATTTCATTTAATTTAGCCACAAAATCACACGAAAAAAGACAAATAAAGATTTATAATGTAAAAGGGCAATTGGTTAAAGAGTTAGTCCCCGATTTAATCGGGGATAGAAGTAAGAAGTTAGGAGTTGGCGAAGCAATTTGGAATGGTAAAGATAAAAATGGTAAAGAACTTCCGAATGGAATCTATCTGTATCAACTAAAGCGTGGAAACCGATCTATTACTAAAAAGATGATATTGTTAAGATAGTTTGTCATTTAATATTTTGAATATTATCAGAACTAAATTCTTTGTGTCTTTGTGCCTCTGTGGCAAAACATAGGAGTCCCAAATGTCAGAATTTGTTAAGTGGCATAACGATTTGCTAATTAACCAAACAAAAGTTGCATTAGAAAAAAATGGATTTCTAATTGAAATTTTTGAAACCAAAGAAGAATGCCTTAAAAGTGCAGTCGCTCAAATTGATAAAAATGCAATTATTGGTTTTGGTGGTTCCACTACTGTAAAAGAAATTGGACTTTTTGATTATTTAGTTCAAAATGATTATAACTTAATAAACCCATACAAACATGGATTATCAAGGGAAGAAGTTTTTGACCTTCGTAAAAAAGCTCTTACTGCTGATTTATTCATCACTGGAACTAATGCCATTACTGTTGAAGGTGAGTTAGTTAATGTAGATGGCTATGGGAATCGCGTTGCAGCTATTACATTTGGACCAAAAAAGGTATATATCTTTGTCGGAATCAATAAAATTGTCTTAAATCGTGAACAGGCAATTGATAGAATCTTTGATTATGCAGCACCAATTAATGCAAAAAGATTAAATAAAAATGTCCCTTGTGTAGAATCAGGCTTCTGTGAAGATTGTGACAGTCCAGAACGAATCTGTAACCATTTGGTAATTACGATGAAGCAGAGGTTTCCGGATAGGATAAAAATTTTCTTGATAAATGAGAAACTGGGATTTTGATTTTGCTTAACAGAAAAGGTGTTCTGGGTAGGTTTGGGTTAAACCCGAACCTACCCCTCTACACGTATATGGACTCGGAATCTGTGTAAGGTTATATTAAATTAAACAATTATCTTCTTTTTTTGACAAACATTACAAGAGTAATCATTTTTGACAAAAATGTCTGCAGGAGAGAGTATGTCATATTTAGTATTAGCAAGAAATTATCGTCTGTTTAACGAGTCAAAATTAACACTGGATGAAAGAGAATAGGCCTATTGAAGAGTTTGTGAGTTGGGAGACAAAGATTGAAAAAAGAAAGAAGTTTGAAAAAGAGAATGGAATTCAAAGAATCGGAATATATTGAATTTAAGAAGTCTACCTCTGAGTTAAAAGAAGCAATTAAGTCAATTGTTGCAATTTTAAATAAACACCAAAAGGGAGAGTTGTATTTTGGAGTTAAAAATAATGGTGAAGTTGTGGGACAGGCTATTAGTTCGGAAACATTAAGGGATATATCAAAATCAATTTCAGATAATATTGAACCTAAGATATTCCCGAAGATTGAGGAGATACAATTAAATAATAAAAATTGTATCAGAATAGATTTTGAAGGAAATGATATTCCTTATTTTGCTTATGGAAGAGCACATATCAGGGTGGCTGATGAGGATAAAAAACTCAGTATAAAAGAGCTAGAAAGATTATTTTTAAGGAAAAACAAAATTTACTGGGACAGCCAATATTCAGATTTTAAAATATCACAGATTAATGAGCGTATCTTAAAAAATTATATTCAAAGAGGGTTGAATGTTAAGAGGATTAGTTTTGAATATAAGAGTAAAGAGACAACTTTAAAAAAATTAGAGCTTTTGAAAAACAATCATATATTAAAAGCAGCAGAAGTTCTTTTTTCCGATAAAAATAATTTAGAAGTGCAGTCTGCAGTATTTGCTTCAACAGACAAAACAACTTTCTTAGATATAAAGGTTTTTCAGGGAACAATATTTAATATTCTGGAACAAACAGAAACATATATTTCAGAAAGACTTAATTGGCGAGTTGAATTTAAAAATTTTAAAAGAGTTGAAATACCTGAAATACCAATTGATGCAATTAGGGAAGCATTGGTCAATTCCTTATGTCATAGAGATTATTTTAAACCCGAAAGTAACAAAATTGCAATTTTCAAGAACAGAATAGAAATATGGAATCCTGGCAGGTTTCCGGAAGGATTAACACCTCAAGACTATATAAAAGGTGAGGAAGAATCCGTTCTTAGAAATCCAGTGATTGCCAAAATTTTGTATTATTCAAAAGATATTGAGAAATGGGGTTCTGGCTTAAAGAAAATCTATGATGAATGCAAATTAAATAAAATAACAGTTGAATTTAAAAATACCAAAAATGGATTTAAAGTTGTTTTTTATAGAAATGAAAAATTATCTACCCCCCAAGTTACCCCCCAAGTTACCCCCCAAGTGAAGCTGACTGAACTGGAGTTAACAATATTTAATGAGATTATGAAAAATCCAAAAATTTCAAGAAAACAAATTGCAGATATTTTAAATATAACGCCAGGAACAATAAAAGAGTATCTGGAGAGATTAAAAGAAAAGGGATTTATAAAACGAAAAGGCAGAACAAGTGCTGGTTACTGGGAAATAACTGAAAAATAATAAAAAATTATATTGCTATAACTTTTAGGAGAACCTATGTCATATTTAGTATTAGCAAGAAAGTACAGACCTCAAACATTTGATGAATTAGTTGCACAAAAGCATATTACAGAGACATTAAAAAATGCAATAAAAACAGACCATATTGCTCAAGCATTTCTTTTTACTGGACCTCGTGGAGTTGGGAAAACTTCAATGGCACGAATTCTCGCAAAGGCACTCAATTGCAAAGAAGGAACAACAATTACACCATGCAATAAATGCAAAAATTGTTTAGAGATAACCAATTCCACATCTGCGGATGTTATTGAAATTGATGGTGCTTCAAATACAGGGGTGGATGATATACGCAGTTTGCAAAATGAACTTTTGTATCCTCCCCAGAGTTCAAAATTCAAAATTTATATAATTGATGAAGTCCATATGTTGTCTAAAAATGCTTTTAATGCCTTGCTAAAAACTTTGGAAGAGCCACCCTATAATGTAAAATTTATTTTCGCAACAACTGAACCTCATAAAGTCCTGCCAACAATTACCTCACGCTGTCAGAGATACGATTTCCATAGAATTCCAATTCAGGAAATTATCAACCAGATAAAAAAGATTACACCTTACGAACAAATAGATTTTGAAGATTCTGCAATATTCCTAATTGCTAAAAAGGCAGATGGCAGTCTACGAGATGCTTTAAGTCTAATTGACCAGATTCTATCCCTGGATAAAAAGAAAATCACAAAAGATGATGTCCTGCAAATATTTGGAATAGTTGATATAGATTTTTATCACAGTCTAATTAAAAATATTGTTGAAAATGATGATAAAGAAGTTATAGAAAATTTCCATAATACAGTTGCTAAAGGAAATGACATTAATGAACTTACGCTTGGTTTCATTGAATATCTTAGAAATATTTTAATGCTGAAAATTGGAATAACTCCTGAGGAAGTCCATTCTGATGATGTAGCGCAATTAACTAAATTCAGCAAAAAATTCTCTGAAGAAAATCTTTTATATGCGATTACTATTCTAATAGACACAAAAGAAAAACTAAAAACCTCTTCACATCCAGTCCTTTTTCTTGAAACCACATTATTGAAATTAACTAACTTGAAGAAATTAGTTTCTATTGATAGATTAAAATCAGATATGATTGTTGCTGAACAAGCACAAAAATCTTATATCCCGAAAGCTAAGCCTGCAAAAATTAAATTCACTTCTGAAACTGTCCCCAGAAAAAGAATTGAGAAAGAAAAACCTGGTATAGAAACTGAAATTGTTCAAACTGCAAAAACTGGAGAAAAAGATCTTAAAAAAATTAATATTACTAAAGAACTATTGGATAAAGAATGGGCAAAAATAGAAAAAGAAGTAAGAGATGAAATGCCAGTTAGTGCTATTTATCTTTCAAAAATTAAATTGAAATCAATCAGAAATAATTTCTTACATTATACTACCACATCTAAATTAGCATATCAGACCCTTAAAGATGTTTCTGAAAGACTTACACGATTGCTAACAAATCATTTTGGAATCCGAACAAAAATTGATTTTGAACTTGTTCAAACTGAGAAAAGGAAGTATATTAACAATCCCACTATTGAAGATATAAAACGAGAATCTCCAAAACTTGCTGAAATGATTGATACTATTGATGGCTATATTGTTGGTCAGACAAGAGGGTGATGAGTTATAACGCTTCAGACTACGGCCAGTCTTGGCTAGGCCAAGCCTAGACAGGCGCCCAGACGCTTCGCTGTCAAAATGCTCACTTTCCCCGCGTCCGCGGGGATCGCTGTCATAAATAGTCATTACGCTACGCTGTAAAAACGTTTTACCTATAGGCTGGTTCAGATTTGAAATCTGAACCACATTGTTTCTAAACATCTTGGTTCAAGTTGTAAACTTGAACCAGCGGAGGTTCTCATATTATTGCATTTTTTTCAATTATTCTTTTTTATAAATAAAAATATCTCTGTGTCCTCTGTGTCTCTGTGGCAAAAAAGGATCTAATATGAAATTCATAGAAAAGTATAGAAAAATTTCAAAGAAACACAATTCGCTTGTTTGTGTAGGGCTGGATAGTGATATTTCAAAAATACCATCATTTATAAGAGAAAATTTTGAAAATCCTATCTGGGAATTTAATAAAAGGATTATTGATGCAACACACAAATATGTTGCTGCTTACAAGCCTAATCTTGCCTTCTACATTTCTGATGGTAATAGAGGACTTTCTGCATTGGAAAAAACAATATCCTATATCCCATCTGATATACCAATAATTCTTGATGTGAAAGTTGGGGATATTGGCAACACAATGACCCAATATGCAAAAGCATATTTTGAGGAATTGAATGTAGATGCAATAACTATTAATCCATTAATGGGATTTGATGTAATTGAGCCATTATTTAAATATCAAGATAAGTATATTTTCTTTCTGGTGCTTACCTCTAACAAATCAAGTAAAGATTTTTTGAATAATGAGAACAAATTTTACAAAAGAATATGTGAAAAAATAAATGAATGGGATTGTGGAAATATTGGGGTAGTGGTTGGTGCAACCAATTATAAAGAGATAAAAGAGATTAGAAACATTTTGCCAGATTCAATTTTTCTTATTCCTGGTATAGGTGTACAGGGTGGAGACCTTGATATTGTGATGCAAAATGCTGTTGGAAAAAACGAACCAAATATATTGATAAATTCATCCAGAGGAATAATTTTTGCTTGTCAAGATAGGGACTCGAAAGATTTTGCAAAATATGCAGGACTTGCTGCTAATAAATTACAAAACAGAATAAATTCAAATATATAATCTTAATTTAAAATTTGACATTTATTTGAAGCTTCAAAACTTGACCCCGTGTAATATATTTTACATGTTTGGTTTTATAAAAGATAGTTATTTTAATAGATAGTATTATCTGGGATGAGCTCGTGAAATATAGTATTACACGGGGTTGACATATAAAAGGTTACTCTATCTTTTTCTTCTATGAATAAACCAATAGGAATTTTTGATTCAGGAGTAGGCGGACTTACTGTATTTCGCGAAATTAGAAAGAAATTACCAGAAAAAGATATTATCTATTTTGGTGATACTGCTCGTGTTCCTTACGGCTCAAAATCTAAAAATACGATAATACAATACTCCCTACAAAATGCAGCTTTTTTAATAAGACAGAATATTAAAATTCTTGTTGTGGCGTGCAATACCTCTTCTGCTTACGCAATAGATGAACTAAAGAAACATTTTCATATTCCAATTATAGGTGTCATTGAGCCAGGAGCAATAAAAGCACTTGAAGTGTCCAGAAATAAAAGAATTGGCATCATCGGAACCTATGGAACAATAAAGAGCCGTTCTTATGAAAAATCATTGAAAGCACTTTCTAAAGATTGCTGTATTTTTAGTAAAGCAACACCATTGTTAGTCCCATTAGTTGAAGAAAATTGGATAGACCATAAAGTTTCAAAAATGATAATAGAAGAATATCTCGCAGAGTTGATTGAACAAAAAGTAGATACTTTAATACTCGGCTGTACTCATTATCCTGTGTTGAAAAAAGTTATTAAAGAAGTTGTTGGAAAAGATGTGCAATTAGTAGATTCGGCAGAATCTGTAGCACAGAAGATACAACAATTTTTTTCTGAAGAATCTTCCGGGGAAAGAATTGGAAATAATACATTTTATATCAGCGATAATCCCGAAAAGTTTAAATTATCAGGAAAACAGATATTAAAACAGGACCTGGAGAATGTTCATAAAGTATATTTTTCTGATGCATGGATAATTGATAATTTTGAAAAACAAATATAAATTATGCCGCAGATTGACGAACAAATACAGCAATTTCTTTTAAATAGAACTTCTGGTGCAGAAGAATTATCCAAAAATGCATTAGAAATAATTAAAAAATTATATCATTTAGAAAATAAAGAGGAAAGAATTACAGAGTTCTTAAGAAAATCTGCTGAGCAATTTCCCGTGATGGTTCCTATCCTGAAAATAAAAGATTTTTTACAAAATAATGATATTAGCGATGATAATTTGAAAAAACTCATTAGTTTGTTATCTGATAAATCATATATTAAAAATGTTTCTTTCCTGTTTTCAAGACCGAAACATTTACTTACCTTTAGCAATAGTTCTTCTGTTCGTAAAATTGTGAAAAGATATAGAACTTCAATTCTGAAAATTTTTTGTTGCCATTCTCTTCCTCTTGGTGAAGGTGAATATTTGCATAAATTCTTTGAAGAACAAAAAATAAATTCTACACTTATTGAAGATTCTGAAATATCAAAAATACTTAAAGATGTTGATTTTATTATAATAGGAGCAGATGCAATTACAAAGAATTATTTTGTTAATAAGATTGGCACCTTGCAATTAGTTCTATTAGCAAATTATTTTCAGAAACCTGTTTATGTTGTTGCATCTAAGTCAAAAATTATTAATGCTGATAGATTAGATATATCAAGGTTAGGACCGTATTTTGAGAAAGTTGATAATAAGCTTGTAACAAAGATAATAATGTGATTTATAAACCTCACCCTAACCCTCTCCTAAAAGGAGAGGGAATATATTTTTTATCATCATATGAGAATGATTAAGGATAGGGTCAAAAAATTATGAAAGATATTATAATTCAAACTGCAAGAAATCTTCGTAAAAACAGCACAAAAGCAGAGAGAATTATCTGGCAGGTTGTAAGAAACAGAAGAATAAAAAACAAGAAATTCCGTCGTCAATATCCAATTGAATTTGAATATTACGGACAAAAACGACATTTTATTGCAGATTTTTATTGTCATGAATGTAAGCTTATTATAGAAATTGACGGTGGTATACATGAAACTCAAAAAGATTATGATAAATTAAGGACCCAGATTATAAATAAATTAGGTATTAAGGTTGTAAGGTTTAAAAATAAAGATTTAGAAAATAGTTTAGATAAAGTAATAGAGAAATTAAAGAAATATATAACCTAACCTTAACTATCTCATAAAAGGAGAGTGAAATATTTCCTTCTCCTCATAGGAGAAGGATTAAGGATGAGGTTAAAAAGGAGATAAACATTATGAACAAAAACTTTTCCACCAAAGGTGGATCCATTGGAGATGTATCAAAAGCAATGACGATTAAATTATCTAAAGAATTGCCACCAAAACCAGAATTCAAGCAAAACATCAGACGAGCTCCAGATAGAGGTCTTAATCTTAGCAAAAACGAAATCAAGATTGCATTGAAAAACGCATTAAGATACATCCCATCTGAATTACATGAAAAATTAGCACCCGAATTTCTTGAAGAATTGAAAACTCGTGGAAGAATCTATGGTTATCGTTATCGCCCAAAAGCTGAGATAAAAGCTAAACCAATTAATGAATACAAAGGTAAAATTTTGGAAGGAAAAGCAATTCAGCTTATGATTGATAATAATCTGGATTTTGATGTAGCATTATATCCTTATGAATTAGTTACTTATGGGGAAAGTGGACAAGTTTGCCAGAATTGGATGCAGTATCGTCTCATAAAAAAATATCTGCAAATTATGACAGACCAGCAAACCTTAGTCGTGGCTTCTGGACACCCAGTTGGATTATTTCCTTCCAGACCTGAAAGTCCACGAGTTATAAACACAAACGGCTTATTAGTTGGTATGTATGATAATCCTGATGACTTCCATACAGCGACAGCAATGGGAGTTTCAAACTATGGACAGATGACTGCAGGCGGTTGGATGTATATCGGACCTCAAGGAATTGTGCACGGAACTTATATCACCTTACTTAATGCAGGGAGATTATATCTCGGTATTCCTGAAGATAAGGATATAAAAGGACATATTTTTGTAAGTTCTGGACTCGGTGGAATGAGTGGTGCCCAGGCAAAAGCTGTTGAAATTGCGGGTGGAGTCGGAGTTATCGCAGAAGTTGATTTTTCCAGAATAAAAACCAGATTAGAACAAGGTTGGCTTTCTAAATACTCAGATAATCTTAAAGAAATTATTGAATGGATGCAAGAAAGCAAACGCAAAGGTGAAGCAACTTCTATCGGATATTACGGCAATGTTGTTGATTTGTGGCAATATCTCGTTGATAATCATATTGATGTTGAATTAGCATCAGACCAGACTTCCTGCCATGCTGTTTATGAAGGAGGTTACACCCCGCAAGGTATAACTTTTGAACAAGGAAGAAAACTGCTTAGAAAAGATTTAAATGCCTTTAAACAAAAAGTGAATGCATCTTTAAAGAAACAATTTGAGTTAATCAAAATTATAACTGAAAGAGGAACTCATTTCTGGGATTATGGAAATAGTTTTATGAAAGCTGTATTTGATGCTGGTGCAACAAAAATTGCCATAAATAATAATCCAAAAGAAGGTTTTATCTTTCCTTCGTATGTGGAAAATATTATGGGTCCTATCTGCTTTGATTATGGATATGGACCATATCGTTGGGTTTGTCTTAGTGGAAATCATAAAGATTTGATAAAAACTGATAAAGCCGCTGCAGAATGTATTGACCCAAACCGAAGAGCACAGGACAGAGACAATTATCATTGGATAAAGAATGCTGAGAAAAACAAATTAGTAGTCGGCTCCCAAGCAAGAATTCTTTATGCAGATGCTGAAGGAAGGATTAAAATTGCATTAAGATTCAATGAAATGGTTAGGAATGGTGAAGTCGGACCAATTATGATAGGGCGAGACCATCACGATACGGGCGGGACTGATTCTCCATTCCGCGAAACTGCCAATATTAAAGATGGCAGCAATGTTTGCGCAGATATGTCAATCCACTGCTTTGCTGGAAATGTTGCGAGAGGAATGACAATGGTTGTAGAAAGCAACGGCGGCGGCGTTGGGATTGGCAAGGCTTTCAACGGCGGTTTTGGACTTGTCCTTGATGGAAGCAAAAGAGTTGACAGGATAATCAAATCTGCTTTAGATTGGGATGTTATGGGTGGAGTGGCTCGCAGAGCCTGGGCAAGAAATTCTCACGCAATTGAAACTGCTATTGAATGGAATAAGAAAAATCAGGGGAAAGGGCAAATAACCCTGCCTTATGAGCCGGAAAATGAACTTGTTGAGAAGTTGGTTGAGAAAACTTTTAAGAAATAGGGAGATTATGGAGTCGGCGAGTCTCTCGCCGTATTTAGGCAACAGAGTTGCCTACTACAAATAAGCTCCGATATATCGGAGCTACTCCAAATAATAATAAACAAAAGGACAAAACAATGAGAAACAAAAGTTTAATAATAATCCTTATAATTACTCTAATTTTATCAACCATCTCTTGTGGGAAAAAAACCACAGAGATTAAATCTGATAATTTTGGAGTAATACTGGATTCATTACGTTATTCTACTATTCAAGAAGCCATAAATGAATCAGCAGATGGTGATACCATTTATCTCACAGAAGGAATTTATGCAGATGCTGGTGATAAAAATCTTACATGGGATGGTAATGAAAAGCATTTGACCATCACACTTCATGAAGATGCAGATTATGCAATTATTGAATGTAATGGAAAAGGGAGTGGTTTTAGGTTTGATAGAACAAATCAAAACACTTTAGATATTATTGATGGCATAACTATAAGAAATTGTGAAAAATATGACAGTGAAAATGAGATTGGTTATGCAGGGATTTATTGTGAAGGTGTAGCAGTTACAATAAAAAATTGTATAATAATAGATTGTGGCTGGTGTGGAGTTTATTGTGACAATGCAGACCCTATTATTGAAAATTGCATGTTTTCAAAAAATCTGGTTGGAATTATGGCAGATAATCACTCCTTGCCATCAATAAAATTAAGTATAATTGAGAATAATAAACTGGAAAGCATTTATGCTACTGATGAGTCCTATATTTCAATATTAAACAATCTGATTGTAAATAACCAAAGAGGAATTCATTGTCTGGGCGGTGCTTCTGCAAAGATCGTAAACAATACTATAGCTGATAATGACGAGTGGGGAATAAAACTTAGAAATGATACACCAGCAGATGTAATAAATAGTATTATCTGGAGCAATGGAACCTGTTTTGATGTTGATTATAATAAAATTACTGTTTCATATTCCTGTGCTCAAGATTCCATTCCTTCAGTTAATCCTGATTCATTAGGAAACATTTATAAGAATCCTTGTTTTGTATTTCCTGGGAGAGATTATCACTTGCAAAATACAAGTCCAAACATAAGCCCATGTATTGATGCAGGCAATAATGATGTTGTTAATTGGGATGATGATTTAGATGATGAGCCGAGAATCAATGGTGAGACTGTTGATATGGGAGCGTATGAGTGGTAGAGAAATAGAAAATCTTGAGTTATCCCAATACATGTAAAATCTTGAGTTAAGTCTGTAAGACTTGACTTAAGGTGTATTGAGGATAAATCGGTTGCTGATGGATGACTTAAGTTTTAAAAAATGAGGATACAATGACAGAAAAAGAATTTATGAATAATCTTGCTAATAGTGAAGTTGATATATTGCAGCAATTTCTTGATTTAATAAATGAGTTGGATATTGCATATTGTGTTATTGGTGGATTAGCTGTAAATGCGTATGTAGAACCTGTTGTTAGTTTAGATTTGGATTTAGTAGTTATTGCTGATGCAATAGATAAATTGAGAAAATCAGCAAATAAGATGTTTATGATAAAAGAATTTCCACATAGTTTGAATCTTACAAGTTCAAAATCTGATTTACGAATTCAAATTCAAACTGACCTTCGTTATCAACCTTTTATAGACAGAGCTACAACAAGAAAAGTAATGGGGTATGAGATGAAAGTTGCAACTATGGAAGATGTAATGCAGGGAAAAATTTGGGCATATTCTGATGAGCAAAAGCACCGGAGTAAACGACAGAAAGACCTTGCTGATATATTTCGTCTCGTTGAGGAGTATCCACATTTAAAGGATTTATTGCCGGAAACTATTAAAATTAGAATATCTTGAGTTATCCCGATACATCGGGATGACTTAAGATTGGATTAAGAGATAAACTTAACTCATACATCAGTTGACGGATAATTCAAATTTCAATAATAATTAAACGGAAAAATAATTCAAATTATTCACATATTTACATAATTAAATCATCCACAAATAATAAAAAATTTGACAATTTAAATTGATGCACAATTAATTTGAACAATTGTTTTAATCATTTGTTTTAAATAATTGTTTAAATATATTTTAAAGGAGTATTTATGGATAATAAAAATATGTCGATTAAAGAAAAGATTATTTTGGCTGCGATTAATTGTATTGAAAAATACGGAATGCATTCTGTAACAATTCGAAAGATCGCAAAGGAAGCGAATGTGAATGTTGCGGCTGTAAATTACCATTTTAACAATAAGGATAAATTAATAGGTGAAGCGCTAAAACAAACTCTAAAAGAAGCATTTACTGTGAACTTAGAAGAAAATTTTTTAAATAATGAACAGAATATATACAAAGCTCTTTATGGCTTTTTTCTTGATACAATTGAAGGAGCATTAAATTATCCAGAGATAACAAAAGCACATTTGTATAGACCTTTTATCTACGGTGATTATCAAAGTGAATTTGTAGAAAAATTCAATAATTTTCTAGAAGATTTATTAAAAAGATGTGGGGAACAGTTTATGGATACGGATGATGAACAAATCAGGTTCTCTATTATTCAGGTAGTTTCAGCAGTTTTTCTCCCTGTAATGTTTCCAAACCTTTTTGAAAAATTTTTAAAACAAGGAATAGATGATCCCAGTTTACAGAAATCATATATTCAACACCTTCTCTCTCATTTTTTTAAAATAAATAAATTGAGGTAATTTGATATGAAACATTCATGTCACAAGAAAAGATTCGGGACGCAAAGGAGTATGAAAATCTTACGATATTTATTGAATTTTTCATACTATAATTTTTATCCTTTGTGTCTTAGTGCCTTTGTGGTGAAAAGAATTTTCAGATGAAAACTAAATTAATTTTTATTTTGTTTTGTATTTTCTCCATTACTGCTAATGCACAAACAACAAAGGTTGGAATTATTAATGGTTATGTAACGGATAAAGATACTAAATCACCACTTGTGTATGTAAATGTAATACTTGCCTGTCCTGTAAGGAAGGATGACCCCAGTTGGATAAAAAAATCCAACGGGGTAAACCGTAACGGGGTTGATTCACAAAGAGGGGTTTTAACTGATTCAAGCGGTAAATATCTCATAAAGAATGTTCCTGTCGGAGGTTATACAATTCAATTTCAATATCTTGGATATAAACCATTAATGAAAACTGATGTCATTGTCAAATCAAATCGTATTACATTTGTGAATGCGGAACTTGAGAGAACTGCACTTGAGATAGAAGGCATTGTTGTAAAAGCCGGATATTTTTCTAATATAGTAGAACAACCAACAAGTGCTATCAATTTTTCAGGTGAGGAAATTCGTCGAGCACCCGGTTCTGGAGGAGATGTTAGTCGGATTATTTTGGGACTTCCCAGTATAGCAAAAGTGAATGATCAGTCGAATAATCTGATTGTTCGTGGTGGCAATCCAATTGAGAACACCTTTTTCATAGATAATATTGAAATCCCGAATATAAACCACTTTCCGCACCAAGGCGCTTCCGGTGGACCGATTGGTATGATCAATGTGGATTTTATTCAGGATGTGAATTTCTATACAGGTGGATTTTCTGCTATGTATGGTGATAAGCTCTCATCTATTATGGATATCACTTTTCGAGAGGGAAATCGTAGCGCGTTTGATGGACAATTGGATTTGAATTTTGCTGGTTTTGGTGGCGTTGCCGAAGGACCACTTTTAAATGACAAAGGATCATGGCTTTTTTCGGCTCGTAGGAGTTATTTAGATTTTGCTGTCGATGTATTTGAAGTCGGTACTACTATCGCACCTATCTATGGCGATATTCAGGGTAAGCTTGTTTATGACCTTAATCCAAATCATAAACTGATTGTGCTTGGTGTTTTTGCCGACGATCAAAATGCGCCTGATCGAGAAACTGGCGAGGAAAATTATATGACTCATTATGGCAATCAGGACCTATATCAAGGAACAATCGGAGCCAATTGGCGAGCAATTTGGAATGCAAGCGGTTATTCCAATACTTCACTGGCATACACAACAAATAAATATGATGAAGATTGGTATGAAACAACCACTGGCCAGTATGACATAAAAAATAGATCTGAAGAGCAAACCTTTAAATTTCGAAATGTTAACCACTTCCGATTAAATAAGAGAAACACGGTTGAAGTTGGCATTGAAGCTAAACATTTGGCAGAAGATTACGATAACTGGTATGCTGAAACGACCAATGCCATCGGTGATACTGTTCAAGCTTTGACTATGAAGAAAGATATCACTGCAAACAAATTAGGTGCGTTTGTCAACTATGTTGCCAAACCATTCAATCGGCTAACCACAACATTGGGCCTGCGAGCGGATTATTTTTCCTTTAGCAAAAATACTTCGGTTTCACATAGATTTGCTTTTTCTTACCAATTGACCTCGCTGACATCGATTAATGGGTCTTTTGGTTCGTTCCATCAAAATCTTCCATTATTGCTACTCTCTCAACATGATAAAAATAAAGATTTAGAAGATCCGATGGCAATTCATTATGTTCTGGGCATAGACCATCTGCTAACTGAGAATACTAAACTCACATTAGAGGTGTATCAAAAAAATTACAACTACTTTCCACTGGATCCAACCCAGCCAGCTTTGTTTATCATCGATGGAAATTTTTTCGACAACTATGAAGCACTCATTGATAACGGAAAAGCTCTATCTCGCGGCATTGAGATCATGCTCCAGAAAAAACTTGCTTATAATTTTTATGGACTTGTAAGTACTTCATTGTTTAAAACACGATACAAAAGTTGTGATAATATATGGCGAGATAGAGTTTATGATAACCGGTTTATTTTTAGCATTGAAGGTGGATACAAACCTAATAATAAATGGGAATTCAGCATCCGATGGATCTTCGCTGGGGGAGTCCCATACACTCCATTTGACATTGAGAAGTCAAAGCTAAATCATCGAGCGGTTTACGATGAGAGCAGAATCAATGAAGCACGTTACCCAGATTATCATTCCATGAATATCCGATTTGATCGGCGCTTTCACTTTAGCGGCTCCAATCTTGTTTTTTACTTGAGCGCCTGGAATGTGTACAATCGAAAGAACATTGCCAACTATTTTTGGAATGACAAAGAAAAAAAGCAGGATGAAGTTTATCAGTGGGGTTTATTACCAGTATTTGGTTTAGAATTTGAGTTTTAACCTTCTTTTTATTAAAAGTACTTGAACTTGAGTTAAGTTGAAAACTTGACTTAAGTTCAGTAACTTTCCAAATAGATTTAACTCATCCGTCAACTGACGGATAAGTCGAGTCTGTCAATACTTCTCATAATGCACAATCTCCTCCAAACTTTTTCTATTTTTACTTCCAGCAAAAGCTTTAACAGCTTTTGCATATAGCCCTTCTTTTTCTGCAGGATAGCCAAAAGGGCTGAGAGCAACAACTTTTATATTTTCTGGAATATCAAGAATCTGTTTTACTTTTTGCTCATTAAAAGCACCAAGCCAGCAAGAGCCAATTCCCATCTCGTATGCTACAAGCATCATTTGCTGAAAGGCAATTGCAGTATCAACAAGATAGTAATGCTGTCCATTCATAAATCCACTTTCCTTTGGATTTGCACAGAGAACTAT
>Ga0315541_1001508_pt1 | contig 21450 bp, 13 predicted proteins | sample SalMarSW160190MG_FD_203095 | JGI IMG/M metagenome (GOLD analysis project Ga0315541, IMG submission 203095) | Salt marsh sediment microbial communities from the Plum Island Ecosystem LTER, Massachusetts, United States - Salt Marsh Sediment SW1601-190 ...
AGCACCTCGAGCCGGAAATACAGGTCCTGGCGAAAGGTGCCTTCCTCAACACGTGCTTGCAGGTCACGGTTGGTGGCCACGATGGCGCGTACGTCGACTTTGTGCGGTTCGGACGCGCCTACGCGTTCGACGATGCCATCCTGGAGCACGCGGAGTAGCTTGGCCTGGCTTTCGAGCGACATGTCGCCGATTTCGTCCAGGAAGATTGTCCCGCCATCGGCGATCTCGAACTTGCCCTGGCGGGACGTTTCGGCGCCGGTGAATGCGCCTTTCTCATGGCCGAACAGTTCGCTCTCGACCAAGGTATCGGGAATCGCCGCGCAGTTGACCACGATGAAAAGGTTGTTTTTGCGCGGGCCTTCAAAATGGATGTGGCGGGCGACCAGTTCCTTACCGGTGCCGGACTCGCCCTGAATGAGTACGGTGCTTGTGACGGGGATGGCGCGCTGAACCACGTCGAAAACGCGCTGCATGGCCGCTGACTTACCGACTATGTTGCCCAACGACACCGACTCGGCTACCAATTGACGGAGCTGGCGGTTCTGGCGGCGGAGGTCGCCGCGCTCGACCGCCTTGGCTACGACGACGAGCAGTTCATCCTTGTCAAAGGGTTTGGCGAGGTAGTCGACGGCGCCTTCTTTCATGGCGGTGACGGCGGTCTCGACCGTAGCATAGGCGGTCATGACCACGACCTCCATTTCAAACCGCAAGCGTTTGGCCTGACGCAGCAGCTCGAGTCCGTCCATGCCAGGCATCCGCATATCGGTCAAAAGCAGGTCAAACACCTCGTTGCGAACCGCCTCGACGGCCTCTTGGGCCGATGCGGCGTCCTCAACGGCATAGCCCGCGCTCGCAAGGATGTCAGCAATGACGTGGCGCTGAACCTTGTCGTCCTCGGCTATCAGGATTCGTGGTTTCATAAGTCCTTCGTTTCCAGTGGCAAGGTGATAAGTACCTGGCACCCCACGCCCTCGGCCCCGGTCAAGGTGATGGTCCCGCCGTGCTCTTCGATGATCCCCCGTGTAACTGACAGCCCCAGCCCCGTACCCGTGGCTTTGGTCGTGAAGTAGGGGTCAAAGGCGCGTTCGGCCACTTCCCTGGACAGGCCGGGGCCGTCGTCGCGGATTTCAACTTCGCAGGCCGTGTCGGTCACCCGGGAGAAGAGACGGACCCGGCCGCCTTTGGGACACGCATCCATGGCGTTGATCAGCACGTTGAGAACGGCCCGGGTCCACTGTTTCGGGTCGAGCATGAGCGTCGCGTCCCCGGCGCGCAACTCGGCGATCAACTGGACCTCGCGACCCTCGGCATCTTTGCGCACAAGGCGCAGACATTCCTCCAGCAGCGCGTCGATGCGGTGGAGCTCGGGCTCGAGTTCGGGTTCCTGCGCTAACGACAGGAACCCCGATACAATGTCCTCCATCCGGTGCACCTCGCTGCGGATGGTGTTGAGCTGCTTGACGGCAGAGGCGGTTACCGGCGCGTCGCCGAGTGTGTCCAGGGCGTGCCCCGTAAGCAGTTTGATCGTGTTGAGCGGATTACGCACGTCGTGGGCCACGCCCGCGGCCAGATTGCCCAAGGCCGACACGCGTTGTGCCTGGCGCAGCTTCGCTTCGACGGTCTCCTTTTCCCGCAACGAGGCGACCATCTTGTTAAAGGTCTGCTCGAGGGCGAGGATTTCCCCAGCGTTCCGCCGGACGGCGACGTCTTGCAGATGGCCGTTGCCGATTTGCGCGCACGAGTCGGACAGCTCGCTCAGCGGTCGCAGGACCCTCGCGATGAGATACACCATCAGCCCAAGCGCGGCCAAGAAGACGATGGCCAGCACGGCGAGGTACTTGTTCTTAAAGGCGCGGAGGACCTCCGTTTGCGGCATCGAGGAGACCCGGACGGTCAGGAGAATCCGCCGGTCGCCGAGCAGGAGCGGCACACGCGCCACTTTTGTCAACTGGCCCATGGCGCCCCGCTCGATGGTGAACGAGCCGATGGCGGCGCTGTCTGTGTGCGGCTTCAGTTCGATCTTGTCGAACCCCGGGTAGATGTCCATCATATCTTCCTCGAGGTTCTCCAATTCGATGTCCGGGTTCTCCTTGAGCTGGAGCACAATGTTGTCTCCGACGGCCTGGGTCTGGGTTTCCATTTCCTGGATCACTTCGCTGAAGTAGTGCCGCGTAATTACCAGAACCGACCCCAGCAGACACACCACCAGGATGGCGCACAGCAGGATCACGCGGACGATCAACGAGTTCCGCCATCGAGTTCTGGGATATGTGGGCGTGGCATCGGTCATGGTGCGCCGCTATGAAAACAGGTCCGGCGTTTGTGCTGGGGCCGGCGCCGGCTCTGGTGGCTCGGGTGTTTCATCGCCCGTCAGGAGCCGCAGTACGGCCTGGATATCCTCCCAGGTCTTGCGCTTCTCGGCCGGACTGCGCAAGAGGTACGCGGGATGATACGTCGCGCGCAGAGGTATCCCATGGTAGAAGTGCCACTTGCCACGCAGCCGCCCGATGGACGTGTCGGTCTGGAGGAGCGTCTGCGCCGCGTACGTGCCCAGCGCACAGATGGTCTTCGGCTTGATCAACTCGAGCTGGCGAACGAGATACGGCTCGCACGCGACCTTTTCATCCGCGCGAGGGTCGCGATTGCCCGGCGGGCGGCACTTGATCACGTTGCAGATGTACACGTCGCTCCGCTTCATCTTCATGCCCTTTTCGATGATGTCCGTGAGCAGTTGACCTGCCCGGCCTACAAAGGGTTCGCCTTGGCGATCCTCGTCCGCCCCGGGCGCCTCGCCCACAAACACCAGGTCCGCATTCGGATGGCCATCGCCAAAGACGGTTTTGTTGCGCGTCTCGCTGAGCCGGCATTGGATGCACTCGCTAACGGTTTTCTCGAGCGCGGCCAATTCTGCAACCACGTCCGGGTCCGGCGATTCCGGCGGCGGAACTGCTGGCCTCGGCCGCGCCGCCGCTGGCTTCGCCTGCGTGGCTGGGGTGTCAGGCACGGGGCTCGGAGCGTCAATTTGCTCGAGCATCTCTGCTACCTCCGGCGATACGGTAATCGTCGAGCCCGTTCCCTGCGCGGCCCTTTGGACGAGCTCGCGGGTGTCGTTCAGGACTTCGTCAAATACGTCTGAATTTCTCATCATCGGTATCTCCGCAACTTTCAGCATGATACCACGGCGCTTTGGGTAAGCGCATTTCCTCCAAAAGCCGAGGCCGGGTGATAGTCCGGTTTTCCTTGGGGATTGTGTAGGATAAGGGGGATAGGGGATAAGGGGGATAGGGGATAAGTGGGATTGGGTGATACATTACGTTCCATTTTTGCTCTCACGCCAAGGCCGCAGAGGCGCAAAGTTCAAGAATCTCTTGGCGTCTTTGGGCCTTTGGGCAAGCTCATTGCGAGATCATCCTTTCAGGCCAGTCGAGCGTAAACGTTCTCGATGCGCGCGGCAATCGGGTCGGGCTGATGGGCAGTGGCGATGGTTTCCCGGGCGTTTTGACCCAACTGGCGGCGGAGTTCCGGGCCCTCGAGTAAGCTCAGGAGCGCCTCTGCGAAGGCGGCTTCATCGTTATCGGGCACGATGAGCGCATCGTGTTGGTGCCTCAGGGGATGCGCAGCGCCCGCGCATGCCACAATGGCCATGCCGGCGGCCATTGCATTCAGGAGCTTGATCGGGTACCCGCACCACGATACACGCGGACAGGCAAAGACCGCGTCCATTGCCAACACCCGGCGCAGGGCGTCGAAGTCAGGTATGGGGATTATCTCCGCGCCCGCGAGGGGGCCGTCCTGCGCCGTGGCCACGAGAAGCCGCGCCTCGGGCAAGGCCGACCGCACCCGGCCCATGGCGCGTTGCAACAGGCCCAGGTTTTGGTAAGCGTCGAGGTTGCCCGCGTAGAGCACGGGCGGAACCTCGTCCGACACGGCGCAAGGCTCGAAGAATCGGGTGTCCGCCGGCGGCGGAATGACCGATATCCCCGAGGCGTCACAGCCGCATTCGGCCAGATACGCGGCCAGTGTTTGGTGTGGCGCGATGATATAGTCAGCGCGCCGTGGGAACGTCCGGTCGAGCCAGGCGCCCACAGCGGCCGCGCTGCGGCGCCGCGGGAGGAAATAGGGTAGCTCGTCGGCCATGGCATTGTGGGCGTGGTAGACGATGGGCCGTTTCGCCACAGCCAATGCCGCGATAAGCGCTTCGTAGTTGTGCGCGTGGACGATGTTGATGCGCTGCTCTCTGACGACCCGGCGTAGTGTCGCGGCGAGAGCCAAATCCAACAACGGTTTAGACAGCGATGGCCCCGCGGCGGTTTTCCGGGAGCCGGGAATCATCGCGCCGCGATGGACCGGCAAGCCGCTCCCGTCGTCCACAGCGCCATAGCCGTAGACAACCAGATGGACCTCATGCCCCCGACCGCGCAAGCCCAGCGCCGTATCCCTGAGGTAGACCTGCGAGCCCTGCGGTACGAAATACGGGCATGCGCCCACCATGGCGATGCGATAACTCATCTGTCAGTTGTCAGTCATCAGTTGTCAGTCGATACTGATAGCTGATAGCTGACGATCCTCTCATTCGAGGTAGCCCAACCGCCGCAGCCGTTCCTCGATCGCGCGTTCCTGTGCGGGTGTATAATGCCGTTCATCGCGAGCTGCGGCCGAATCCGACGCGGCATGCCCTCCACCGAGCAGCGGCGTGCCGTCCATCGGCGGCGCGGGTACGTCCAGTTCCGCCAGCACCGTCGGGGCGATATCCTCGATGCGGGCCGCGGGGGCCGGCGCCGGTCTGGACAAGAAAAACACGCCCGTTGGCCGATGACTGCCATTCATGCCGCGCTCCTTACCGCCGAGGTATTCGTCCGGTCCGATGCGTCGGAAGCTGGGCCCGCCGCAACTGCGCAGACACGAATGTGAATACCCGTCCTCGAGCGCCAGTTCCAATATGATGTCCGGCGCCCAGCCGGTGTACTGCCCAAAATACAGCTCCTCGCGGCGCCAGGCCTTCTTGACGGGCTCCCACGCTTCGAGGCGCCGGCAGAGCTCCTCACAGAACGCGCCGTAGCCCTCCGGCGCGACCTGGCCCAAGGGCTCGCGGCCCTCGAGATTGACCCGAATCGACGGGAAATAGTTCAGTTCTTCGGACCAGGCCTGCGTTTTGGCCCAATCGATTCCGCCAAACCGCGACCGCCCCTCGACGTTTGCGGCCAGCCCGCGGAGACGGCGAAACAGAACGCCCCGCCAACGTTCCGGCGTGAGGGTCATGGCAAGTGTCTTGAGCAGTGGGCGTCGGCCCGGCGCGAACCGAAGATACCCTTGCTCCGCCAACCAGTTGTTGAGATGCACAACGCCCGTGCCCGCGCCGCCGAACCCGTGGTCGGACACGACGCCCACAGTTACGCCCTCGCCCGCGGCATCGGCTAGCGCGCCGACCGCCGCGTCGAGCCGCTCGTAGACTTGGCGAATAGCGTCCTTAGGACCCTGACGGTGGCGTGGCGAGTTCGAGTCGTGGAAGAGCCAGAAGTGATGCGCGACAGTGTCGCTCTCGCTGAACACCACCATAAAAAAGTCCCAGGGCTCGCGCACGAGCAGTTTGGCCGCGATGGCCTCCTTATCGGCGATTTTGTGGAGTAGTTTCGGTAGGGCTTTGTCGTGCCAGCCAGGACCGACGTTGGTCTCCTGAAGCTCGGCGAAACGCCAGCCGCGAACCTCGGGGAAAAGGCCTGCCGGATAGACGAACGAGCGGTCGATGCCAGAGCATACGGGCGAGTCGAACCCCGAGACCATGAACCCATTGACGGGCTCAGGCGGATACGTGACCGGCACCCCCAGGATGCCCACCCGCTTGCCTGCATCCGAGAGGATGTTCCAAAGCGCGGGCGCCTTGCGATACGTCGCGTTGACGAACCGCAGGGCGTATTCCCCAGGCTTCATCTCCGTGAAATCCAATATGCCGTGCCGGCCTGGATTCACACCTGTCACGCAAGTGGTCCATGCCGGAAACGTTGCCGGCGGTGTGGTGCTCGCCAGGCGGCAATAGTTGCCACGTTCCCGCAACCGCGCGAGATGAGGCAGCCACCCCTCATCCATCCACCGCTCGGTCAGGGTCGGTTCCACCCCATCAAGGCCTATTAGAAGAAATCGGCTCATGTATCTTCTCAATGTTCGTACTCGTGCTCGTGCTCGTACCCGTACTCGTGCTCGTACCCGTGCTCGTACTCGTGCTCGCTTTCGTAATCGAGCTGTCGTCTCTGGTTTCGAGCACGAGCAAAGCCGTGCAGGCTGGGCAAAGGTCGTCGGCGCGGCTGGCGGGAACCTCAGCGCCTTCCCAAGTTTCTGAAGAGGTAGAGGCCCTCTTTGCCGGGGGCAATGATGTCTTTCAAGCCGTTGCCGTCGACATCTTCGACCCAGCAGTAGATGCCGATGCCGCTGGCGCGGTCCGGCGGGCCATAGTCGAGTGTGACGCGCTGAAAATCGCCGCCGTTTATCTCGAAATAGTACACGCCAAGGGGGTCGCCGGCTCCTGGGTCGTTGCCGTTGTGGGCGCGGTAGCGTTTGCCGGTGACAAGTTCCAGTTCCCCGTCGTTATCGATGTCGGCCAGCATCATGTCGTGATACTGCGACCGATCGGGGTCGATGGGGTGTTTAACCCAGGTTCGTTTGCCCTGAGGGTCCTTTTTCTGCTCGTACCAATCCAGGCCGTAGTCGTGCGCCTGGCCCACGATGACGTCGATCAGGCCGTCGCCGTTGACGTCGTGTGTGAGGATAGGGACGCTGGCGCTGCCGAGATTGAACTCCTCGTGCCAGGTCCAATCGCCGTCGAGGCCGCCCTTGGGCGCCTCGAACCAGCCGTTGAACAGGAGGATGTCCACATGGCCGTCGCCGTTGATGTCGCCGAACCCGAGCCCGTGCCCCGGGCCGCCCTTCTTGACCACGAACTGCCGGAACTCACCAGTGCCCTTGCCCTGGGCGTCCCGGACGAGCTTGTAGATGGAGAGCGATTTCATGTCGTTGGGAATGGCCTCGACGAACCCGTCGCCATCGAGGTCGTAGAAGCACGGGCGCTCGATGCTGCCCGTTTCGGCGATGTCGTGGGTCTGCCATTCAACGGGTTGGCCCTTGGGGTTCTCGCGCCAGCGCAGGTGCTTGCCCCACCACCCGCCTGTGACGATGTCGAGGTGCCCGTCGCCGTTGACGTCCATGGGGTAGTCGCCGAAGTCGTCGTAGTACTCGCCGGAGGGCTGGACGTCGCAGATTTTATGCTGCTTGCTGAAGGTTGGGCCTTCGTACCAGTAGCCGCCGGAGACGATGTCGATATGGCCGTCGTTGTTGACGTCAAAAGCGGACGCGGCCTCGAATGTCGTGTCGCTGATCTTGGTCTTTGCGAACGTGAGTGAAACCTCTGCGCCGCCGGCCGGCGCAAGAGTCAGTGCCAATAGCAGAGCGTGTAACATCAACTGGTTCCTCCGTTACGTCGTACACAAGGTGCGTAGGCGAGACGCCCGCGCTATGAAAGTCTAATCACTGTAGCTCTCGAGGATGTCGAGGATTTCCCGAACCGCACTTCCGAGGCTGATGAAGACTGCGCGGGCGATGATGTCGTGGCCGATATTGACCTCGTTTAGGCCGTGGAGCGCGGCGATAGGGGCGAGGTTGCGCACGGTGAGGCCGTGGCCGGCGTTGAAGATAAGGCCTGCGTCAATGGCGTATTTGGCGGCGGTCGCGATGCGGTCCACTTCGGCGGGCCGCTCATCTTCAGATGCGTTCGCATAGGCCCCGGTGTGGAGTTCGACGAAATCCGCCTGAACTGCGGCGCTGGCATCGACCTGGTCGAGGTCCGGATCGATGAACATGCTCACATTGACGCCATCCTCATGGAAACCCCGGACCACCTCGCCCAATCGTTCTTTCTGTGAAGCGACGTCGAGCCCTCCTTCCGTCGTGACCTCCTCCCGGTTCTCCGGCACCAGGCACACGGTGGTTGGGTGGATGCGACGGGCGATCGTGATGATCTCGTCAACCGCGGCCATCTCGAGGTTCAGGCGCACTTGGAGCACCTGGGCCAGGAGCTCGACATCGCGGTCCTGCATATGGCGCCGGTCTTGCCGCAGATGGACGGTGATCTGATGCGCCCCGGCCAATTCGCAGACCTTCGCCGCCGCGATCACGTCGGGCGCAACGCCCTTGCGCGCCTCCCGCAACGTCGCCACATGGTCAATGTTCACGCCTAGTTCGATCATGGCTAGAGACCCTTTCCTGGATTAAACCATGCGAAGAGAGTTCCGGATTATCTCGTTCACAATTACAGCCTTTTCGCGGGAAGACTTTCCCCGACCCGGCACCGCGTCATTTTCGACCTTCGAGAATTTCCGACAAGATGTCCGTATCGAGAAGACACTTAGACATCGCTACCCCGTAACCTCCGGTGCCACACCTAAAATATACTGGAAGCACCTGGTTCCGTCAAGGGTCTATAGGTGAGGTGGAAATCCCCTCGTTATAAGGTGCGGAGCTTTTCTGCGAGTTGCCTGGCCAGTGCTTCGGCCTGGCGGATGGACTCGTGTTGGACCATGATGCGGATGACGGGCTCGGTGCCGGAGTTGCGGATGACGACGCGGCCGACGCCCTTGAGCTCGGCTTCGGCGTCGCGGGCGAGGGCGTCGAGCCGGTCGCTGCTGAGGGGATTCTTGCCATCGGCCGGGACGGACGTGTGTGTTTCAGGCATGGGCTGATACATACCGGCCAAGACAGACAATGGTTGGTCGTTGCGAATCATGGCGGCCAGGATGTGCAGTGCGGTGATCAAGGCGTCCCCTGTGGTGTTATGTTCGAGCATGACGATGTGGCCCGATGATTCGCCGCCGAGCAGCAGGCCCTTTGCGCGCATCGCCTCGACCACGTAGCGGTCGCCGACGTTTGTGCGCAGGACCTTGCCGCCGCGGGAGTGTAACGCCTGTTCGAGGCCGCCGTTGGCCATGATGGTGGTGACGACGGTGTTCTCCGGAAGCTTGTTGCGTTGGAGCATGTCGATGCCGAGGATGGCCAGCAGCGCATTACCGTCGAGCAAGCGACCCTCTTCGTCGGCCATGACGATACGGTCGCCGTCGCCGTCGAAAGCAACGCCCAGGTCGGCGCGTTCGCGGATGACCATAGCGCGCATCTCTTCGGGATGAACCGAGCCGCAGTTCGCGTTTATGTTGCGCCCGTCGGGGTGGTTGGCGCAGGGGACGACCTCGGCGCCCAGTTCGCGCAGGGCGTAGGGTCCCACCTTGTATGCCGCGCCATTGGCACAGTCGCACACGACCTTGAGGCCGTCCAGCCGCATGCCTTTGGGAAACGACGCCTTGGCAAACTCGATGTATCGGCCCACGGCATCATCGATGCGCCGTGCCACGCCGATCTCTTCCCCGGTGGGGCGGATTTCGTCCATTTCGGCCGAGGCGACGAGCCGTTCGATCTCATCCTCTACTTCATCGGCGATCTTGAAGCCGTCCCTGCCGAAGAATTTGATGCCGTTGTCCTGGAAGAGGTTGTGCGAGGCGGAAATCATGATCGCGGCGTCGGCCCGGAGGCTGCGCATGATATAGGACACGCCCGGCGTCGGCAGCGGCCCGACAAGTAACACGTTCACACCCATCGAGCACAACCCTGCCGTCAAGGCGTATTCGATGAGGTAGCCGGACTGTCGGGTGTCCTTGCCGATGAGGATGGAATGGGACCGGTCTTCCTTCTGAAAGATATATCCCGCGGCGCGGCCCACCTTGAGGGCCATCTCCGAGGTCATAGGATAGACATTCGCCACACCGCGGATGCCGTCTGTGCCGAACAGGCGTTCACGCATCGGTTTTACGTCCCATAATGGCGTCGGTCATGCGGGCGACGCGCGCCATGGCTTTGACATCGTGTACCCGGACGCCGTCTGCACCATTACAGATGGCGATAGCGACAGTGGCGGCGGTGCCCTCGGTGCGTTCAGAGGCCGGGAGGTCGAGCACAGCCCCGATGGTGGACTTGTTGGAGGTGCCGATGAGAACAGGCCGGCCGAAGCGCTTGAACTCACCTAGCCGCCGGAGGATGGTCAGGTTGTGTTCCACGGTCTTACCGAAACCGAACCCCGGATCGAGCCAGATTGCCTCTTCGGCGATGCCCCGATCAACGGCGTAGGTCATGCGTTGCTCGAAAAAGGCGCAGATGTCGCCAACCACGTCGTCGTAGTGCGGGTTCATCTGCATGGTCTTCGGGCTGCCTTGCATGTGCATGAGGACGCAGTGGCATCCGGCGTCGGCAATGACCCCGGCCATGTCGGGGTCTTGGCGCAGCGCACTGACATCGTTGATCATCTCCGCGCCCAGTTCGAGCGCAGACCGGGCTGTCTCGGCGCGGTAAGTGTCTACCGAGACCATCACGTCCAGAGGCAGCAGTGCCTCGAGGACGGGCAGGACCCGGTTGCGTTCCTCTTCAGGCGAGACGGGATCGGCCCCGGGCCGCGAGGATTCCCCGCCAACGTCCAGAATATCGGCGCCGTCTTCGATAAGCCGTTTGGCGCGGTCAAAGGCGTCGTCCGGTCCAGTAATGAGCCCCCCGTCGTAGAACGAATCCGGGGTGATGTTCATGACGCCCATGATGAGTGTCTTCTGGACCGCGCGTTGCTGTAGCACCGCCGTAGTCATGGTGTTCATGCCGTGTCCGGCACGACCTTGCCCGGGGACACGTCGCCGACGGGGCGTGCTTTTTCATCCGATGGTGGGCCGACTGCGACTTCCTTGGACTCCTTGGTCTCGGTCTTTTTCTCTTCGTGCTCCGGTTCGGACGGGATCAGATCTGTGCCGCCGTTTTTGCGGATGATCTCATCAATTTGCTCGCACTCGAGCGTTTCGCGCTCCATCAATTCGTCGGCAAGCGCGGTTAGGATGTCCTTGTGGTTAATGATGATTTCCTTGGCGTCGTCGTAGGCTGCCTCGAGGATACGGTGAATTTCCTTGTCGACGGCGGCGGCAGTCTCCTCGCTGAACGTACGTTCCTGGACGAAGTCACGCCCCAGGAAGACCTCGGCTTGCGACTTAAACGAGATCGGCCCTAAATCGCTCATGCCCCACTCGCAAACCATGGCGTGAGCGCGTTGCGTAGCGGCCTTGAGGTCGGTGGCGGCGCCGCTGGAGAATTCGTTGAACACGACCTCCTCGGCGGCGCGGCCGCCCATGGCCATGCGAATGGTGGCCAGGCAGTAGGACTTCGAGACGTTGTGGCGGTCTTCGGTGGGCAGCCAGCTCGTCTGGCCTAATGACGGCCCGCGGGGTATGATCGTGGCCTTGTGCACGGGGTCGGCATCAGGCAGCAGCCGGCCGACCAGGACATGCCCCGCCTCATGATAGGCGGTCAGGCGTTTCTCCTCCTCGCCGATGACCATGCTGCGCCGTTCCGGTCCCATGAGCACGCGGTCTTTGGCATCCTCGAAATCCTGCTGGCTCACGGATTCCTGGTCGCGGCGTGCGGCCAGAAGCGCCGCCTCGTTGACCATGTTGGCCAGGTCCGCGCCTGAGAAACCGGGCGTGCCTCGGGCCAGGGTGCGCAGGTCCACGTCTTCATTAAGGGGCAGATTGTTGTTGCGAACATGGATGTCCAAAATGGCTTCGCGGCCCGTGATATCCGGATTGGCCACGACAATCTGCCGGTCGAACCGACCGGGGCGCAACAGCGCGCTATCGAGGACATCCGGCCGGTTGGTCGCCGCCATCAAGATCACCCCTTCACTGGTGTTGAACCCGTCCATCTCGACGAGTAACTGGTTGAGGGTCTGCTCGCGCTCGTCATGGCCCCCGCCGAGGCCGGCGCCACGCTGGCGCCCCACTGCGTCGATTTCGTCGATGAAGATAATGCATGGTGCGTGCTTTTGACCTTGCTGGAACAGGTCCCGGACGCGGCTGGCGCCCACGCCGACAAACATCTCGACGAAATCAGAGCCGCTGATGTTGAAAAAGGGGACGTCGGCCTCGCCCGCAACCGCTCGGGCCAGAAGCGTCTTGCCCGACCCCGGCGGCCCGACAAGCAGCACCCCTTTGGGAATCTTGCCGCCGAGTCGGGTGAACTTCTTAGGGGCCTTGAGGAACTCGATGATCTCCTGAAGCTCTTCCTTCGCTTCGTCCACGCCCGCCACATCGCTGAACGTCACCGCCTTTTGGCTGTGGTTGACCAAGCGGGCGCGGCTTTTGCCAAAGGACATGGCCTTGTTGCTGCCGCCCTGCATGTGCCGGAACATGAAAAACCAGAACAGCCCGATAATCAGGAGAATGGGAAGAATGTTGAACAACAGGCTGGTGAACAGGGTGTCCTCGAGCTTTTGAGGATAGGGGACCTGCTGCTCATCAAGCATCGCCTTCCACTCGTCTGGGAAGTCGTCATAAAAGAACTCCATGCTGTCGTGACCTTTGACCTTCGGATCGAAGGTGGCCTTAAACTTGTACTTGCTCTCGCCCGACAGCAGCGTGACCTCCAGCTTCTTGACCTGCTTGTCCTTCAGCGCTTGCTGGAAATCAACTGTTGAAAGCTCCTCCTTGGACTTTTTAGCAGTCGGAAACGACGACAGCGCAAGCACAACGATGATCAGCAGGACGATCCAGAAGGAGACCCATTTCAGACGCTCATTCATGATGAACTCAAGAACCCTACGTTAATTGAGCCAAGCGCGACCAGATGGCCTGGCGTGCCGATAGGCGAACACGCCACTTCGCTGGAGTTATCTTGTACAATAGTTTTGGCATTCCGACACCCCAGAAACTTTCTGATCGCGTCTCTAGTCCGCTTGATATCTGTCTTTCTTTTAATCATACCACATGGAAGGAAGCCGTACAAACCCTTGACCGGTCGTGGCCTGCGTCATGCAAGTGGGTATTGTAAAGGCTGCCGGGCTCAGCCCACTCCAAATCAGGATTGTTTCCTGACAGAATTGCCAAGAAGCTCGTGTTTGAGGGCGAGTTTTTGCACCGTGGCGCCCCAAAGGATTATTATTAGTTTTTCAGTTTCCGGGAGTGGAACAGATGACAGAGCACGCAAGGCCACGGCGGGTAGCAGTGGTGATGGCTGGAGGCTCCGGGGAACGGTTTTGGCCGTTGTCGCGCTGGCGCCGTCCCAAGCAATTGCTGCGGTTGACCCAGGAGAAGCAGACCATGCTCGAGGAGGCGGTGTGGCGGGTGGCGCCGCTGATTCCGCCCCAGGACGTGTATGTGGTGACAGGCGAGCACCTCGTGACGCCGATCCGCGAAGCGGGCGTTGGCGTGCCGGCTGAGAACGTCATTGCAGAGCCGTGCAAGCGCAACACGGCGGGGTGTCTGGCCTACGCGACGGCCCATATCCTGGCCAAGTACGGCGAGGAAGGCGCCAGTCGGACGATGGCCGTGTTGACCGCGGACCACGTCATCGGCGACCCGGAAGCGTTTCGCAAGACGATCCGGACGGCTATGGAGGCCGCCGAGTCCGAGAATGCCCTGGCGACGATCGGCATTGTACCCACCCGGCCTGAGACGGGCTACGGCTATATTCAGGTTAATGCGCAGCATGAGCCGCTGCCCGATTACAGCCATGATGTGCCAGTGTACGCCGTGGAGGCGTTCCACGAGAAGCCGGAGCGGGGTCAGGCCGAAGCCTTTGTGCGTTCGGGGTGCTATTTCTGGAACGGCGGCATGTTTTTCTGGCGCATTTCGCTCTTCTTGGAGGCCTTGGCCACCACGGCGCCGAATATTGCACAGGCCGTCCATGCTATGGTCGCGGCCATGCGCGCGCGGGATGAGGGCCAGGTCCGGCGTGTGTTTGAAAAGCTCGAGGACATTTCCATCGACTACGCGCTGATGGAGCGCGCGCCAAACGTCATCGTGGCGCGCGCAGACTTTGCCTGGGACGACGTGGGCGCCTGGTCGGCCCTGGACCGCACGCGGGGCCATGACGCCTCGGGCAATGTCGTGGTCGGCGCGCCGGTCGTGATTGACTGCAAAGACTCGATAATCTATAACGACGTCGGGGCAGACATGGCGGTCAGTGTGGTCGGGATGGAAAACGTGATCGTGATTGCCGCGCGTGACGCAGTATTGGTCATCCCGAAGGACCGCGCGCAAGACGTACGGCGCGCCGTAGCGGAACTGAAGCAACGCAAGGCAAGGCAGGTGTAGCGGCACACGTGGCCTTGCGCGCATTGCGTTGCTTAGTACTGCTCAGCACAAATAGGGGTATACAAACAACAGGAAGGGGTGCCACGCTCAAGCGACAGCTTGAGCGTGTTTGGGCGTTCACGTCGTGTTCTTGTCAAGACACGGCCGGAGGTGAGAGCACGCTCAAATCGGAATTTGAGCGTGGCACCCACGGACTGTGCATGTGTAACCTTGTTTGCGTTGAGCTGTACTTAGGGCGCTCCTAAGACGAAGGAAACGGCCGTATGCAAGACAGCATTCGTAGGCGATTGGGAAGGGCCTTCGTCGGCTTAGCCCTCTGCCCGGTGTTGGTGGTTGAGGGGGTTGTGGCCTGCCTGAGCTTTGGCCTTCAGCGGGGCCGCGCGATCCGGTTTCAGTATGAGAGGGCCCAACGGGTGGCTGCGGAAGTGCGGGCCTTTGTTCACGAGCTCGATCGCGATCTCGATGTGCTTATCGAGGTTCGCGGCATACAGGAATTGCACGTAACGGACCAGGAACTCTTACTGGCGCAGTTGCTTTCATACCAGAACATGTTTGACGAGTTGGCCGTACTGGACAGTGTGGGGCAGGAGCAGGTGCGGCTGTCGAGGTTGGAGACCGTCACGCCGGGCGATTTGAGAAGCCGCGCCGATGATAACGCGTTCCGGGCGCCCAAGAACGACGGCGCTACCTATTTCAGCCCGATAGAATTCGATGAGGCGACAGGCGACCCACTGATGACCCTGGCAAAGCCCCTGGTGGATACGCGCAGCGGCGAGGTCGGCGGGGTCCTGGTGGCGAGGATTCGCTTCAAGTCTGTATGGAACCTCATCGCGGACATCCACGTCGAGGAGGGCGAGAGTGTGTTCATCGTCGACGCGCAGTCTCGCGTCATCGCACACCGCGACCGGTCGGTGGTGCTGGGCGGAACGCGTTTCAAGCTACCCGAATCGGCAGGGTTTCATACGGGGTTGTCGTCAAGGCACGCGTGTTTGGCCTTCTACCTGATACGCTTTGGGAATCAAGAGTTCGCCGTGGTGGTTGAACAGTCCCTGTACAATGTCATGGCGCCATTTTTCGCTGTCACTCTGTTCGTGGGCGGGTTTGTCATATTGCCGACGCTTCTGATAGCGCTCTTCGTCGCCGGCCGCTCGACACGCCGGATCGTCGGGCCCATTCAGGCCCTGTCGGCCGCGGCCGAGGCCATCGAAGGGGGTGACTTGTCGCGCCGGGCGGAGGTTGTGACCGAGGATGAGATTGGCGACCTGTCAGAATCGTTCAACAGCATGACTGCGCAACTGCGCGCGTCCCTCGAATCTCTTGAACAGGAGGTGGCCGAGCGCCGGCAGGCCGAAGAGGCCTTACGCGTGAGCGAACAACGCTATCGGATTCTGGTCGAAAACCTCTCCCAGAGCGTCCTTCAAAAGGACAGAGATTCCGTGTTTGTATCGTGCAACGCGGCTTTCGCGAGGGGTTTGGGCGTCAGTCTCGAGGAAATTACTGGCAAGACCGACCACGATTTCTACCCAAAGGACTTGGCGGAGAAGTATCGCGCTGACGACCAGCGAATCATGGCGCGAGGGGTTACCGAAGAGATCGATGAGCGGCACGTGCAGCGCGGGCGCGAGATGTTGGTGCGTGTGGTCAAGACGCCGCTGCGCGACGAGGACGGCAACGTGACGGGCCTGTTGGCCATCTTCTGGGACATCACGGAGCGGAAGAAGGCTGAACAGGCCCTGCGTGAGAGCGAGGCACGGTATAGGCTCCTGGCCGAGAATGTGTCCGATGTGATTTGGACGATGGACCTCGACCTGAACTTCACTTACATTTCCCCGTCGGTCGAGGCCATGGAGGGCTACACCATCGAGGAGGCCATGGCACGGCGCATCGAGGACTACATGACACCGGAATCGTACAAACTGGCCCGCAAGACCCTCGATGAGGAACTGGCCTGGCAGCGGGCGCACCCGGGGGACGTGCCCCGCACTCGCATGCTGGAATTAGAACAGTACCGCAAGGACGGAACGTTGATCTGGGCCGAGATGACGATGTCGTTCCTATGCGATGCGAACAATCAGCCCGTAGGCATCCTGGGCATCACACGCGATATCACCCAGCGCAAACGGCTTCAGGCGCAGATCCAGCACGCGCAGAAGCTCGAGAGTCTGGGCGTGCTCGCGGGGGGTATCGCCCACGACTTCAACAACCTGCTGATGGGGATTCTGGGCAACGCAAGCCTGGCGCTCATGGAATTACGCACGCAGTCCAAGGCACGCCACAACGTCGAGCAAATCGAGACGGCCGCGATGCGGGCGGCGGAACTGTCGAGGCAGATGCTGGCCTACTCGGGCAAAGGCAAGTTTGTGATCGAGCCCATCTGCATTTCCTCTTTGGTCGAAGAGATGACACACTTGCTCGGGGCCTCTATTTCCAAGAAGGCGGTGTTGAAGTACCACTTCGCAGACAATCTGCCGTTAATCGAAGGCGACGCCACCCAACTGCGCCAGGTCATTATGAACCTGATCACCAATGCGTCCGAAGCCATCGGGGATAAAAGCGGGATCATCACTGTCGGCACGGGGGTGATGGAAGCGGACCAGTCCTATCTTGCCGATACCTATGTAAATGATGAACTGCCCAGGGGGAGCTATGTCTACCTCGAGGTTTCTGACACGGGCTGTGGAATGGACCAAGAAACCCAGAAAAAGATCTTTGACCCCTTCTTTACGAAGAAGTTCATGGGTCGTGGGCTGGGATTGGCGGCGGTGCTGGGGATCATCCGCGGGCACAACGGCGCCATCAAGGTGTACAGCGAAGTCGGAAAGGGCAGCACGGTCAAAGTGCTGTTTCCATGCTCGACACTAAACAGCAAGGCAGTACTACAGGCAACCAAACAAGAGATCGGCTGGCGCGGCAGCGGCACAATCCTGGTGGTGGACGATGAGCAAACCGTGCGGGCAGTGGCCAAGATGATACTCGAGGAGTTCGGCTTCGATGTCCTCACGGCCAACGACGGGGCCCAGGCCGTGGAGGTGTTCCGCGAGCACGCCAAGCAGATTGATGCCGTGCTGCTGGATATGACCATGCCGCGCCTCAGTGGCGAGGAGGTGTTTACCGAACTGCGCCGCATCCGGCCGGATGTCCCCGTGGTGTTGTCCAGTGGTTACAATGAGGAAGAAGCCACGGCGCGATTCACCGGAAAAGGCCTGGCGGGCTTCCTGCAAAAGCCCTATCGACCCAACGCCCTTATACAGAAACTTCGCGAACTCCTCTCGAAGGAGGGGACGAGCCCGCACCGAGCCAGTGAACTTTAGTTAGACAGCTCCCGTTGCGGAAAGGACTCGACGCGCATCCAGTGGTAAAAACTACCCCCTGCCGTCATTCTGAGCGCAGTGAAGATTCTAAAAGGCCTAAAGCGCGAACATCATCTCATGTTTCGTGATTTTTCGCAATACCCCGAATCGCACATTTCTCTCGCGTTTCCTGTACGCACTCAAGTAGGGGAAAGGCGTTTAGGCATGCCACCGCCAACTGCGGGCTGTGCAGGCGATTGTCCCTGCATGATTTTCCGCCTTGGGGCAAGCTTTGCCCGGCCAGGGCAGACTTTGCGGTGGTTTCGCTATGCGTAAGTCGTTTTGAATAAAGGTTTTTAGGCGATATGCCGATAAATGGAACGACGCTTGCAACGCATGGCAACCGAAGCAGAATGCCAAGTGCTGGAGTCGGAGGAGATTCTCGTGGGAACGCTGTTCAGCGCACTCGATATTGCCCGGTCGGGATTGCAGGCCGCGCAGATTCAGATGGACGTGGCGGGGCACAACATCGCTAACGTTAACAGGGAGGGGTTTTCGCGCCAGCGGGTCACGCTCGCAGCGCGGTATCCAAACTATCGATCCTATGGCGCTCTGGGCCGGGGTGTTGAGGTCCAGAATATCGAGCGCATCCGGGAACTCTTCCTCGACACGGTCTACCGGCAGCAGGTGCCTGAGCTGGGCAGCGCCGATGTGCGGGCGACGTATTTCACACGGATCGAGGACATTTTCCAGGAGCCGGGTGAACATGGCCTAGGCTCGCGGCTGAACCTCTTTTTCGACGCCCTGAACGATTTCGCAAGCAACGTCGAGGAGCAGCCGGTCCGGCTGTCCGTCGTAACCGAGGCCGAAAGCCTGGTGACCACGTTGCGTGAGGTCGAGGAGCGGCTGCGCCAGTTGCGCACCAACGCGAACGAAGAAGTCCGAAACATGGTGCCCGAAATCAACTCGCTGGCCGAGCGCATTGCCGCCATGAACGTCCACATTCGCGCCGCGGAACTGGGCGATATCAAGGCCAATGACATGCGCGACGAGCGCGATCGCCTCATCGACCAGCTCGCCCGCCTTGTCAATATTACCACCCGCGAGCGCACCGACGGCCAAGTAGACATCCTCATTTCCGGCGATGTCCTGGTCAACGGCGACAATACGCGCGAACTTGTGGCTCAGCGCAATCCCGCGCTCGATCCGGAACGCGCCGACCTGGTCGATATACGGTTCGCCGACAACGATTCGCTGGTAAACGTGCGCAGCGGCGAGCTCTACGGCGCGCTGAGCATCCGGGACACCGAACTCGTGGAGATGGACCAGCGCATCGACCTAATCGCCGCAACCATCATCGAGCAAATCAATCGCATCCACTCCCGGGGCAATGGACTCAACAACCTCGCCGGCACGATCGCCAGTTCCAACCCCGTGACTGACGCTACCAGCGCGCTGGGCGACGCCGGACTTCCGTTCACCGTCACGGCGGGCACCTTTGACGTCGTCGTATATGATGCAGCGGACAACCCCACGACGACTACCATCACGGTGACCGCCGCCACGACACTCGAGTCGCTCGCGGCGGACCTCAACGCGATTGCCAACTTCTCCGCGTCCATCGGCGCTGACGGCGTCACGCTGGAATTGGGCACGGCGGCGCCACACACGTTCACATTTGCCGACGATACCTCAGGCGTGCTGACCGCGCTGGGCGTCAACGGGCTGTTCACCGGCTACGATGCAAGAACCATCGCCGTGAACCCGGACCTTCTAGACAATACGCTGCTGCTGAGCTCGGGATTCAGCCTGGACGTGCTCGACACGGGCGACAATGCGGCAGCCCTCGCCATGGCCGACGTTCGCAACATGCTGGTGCTCGAGAACGGCGCCGCAACCATCAACGACTACTATGAATCGACCATCGTTGAAATCGGCATAAACACACGTGCCAATCAGGACCTTTTGGATGTCGAGCGGACCTTTGTCAATGACTTCAAACGGCGCCGCGAGGAAGTCTCCGGCGTGTCACTGGACGAAGAGGTGACCAACCTGATGCAGTTTCAACGCGCATTCGAAGCATCGGCGCGGGTGATCACCACCGTCGACCGCATGCTGGACGCACTGTTGACGATGGTCTGATAGCCGTCTGTCATGCAAGAAAAGGGGCAATCCCCGATCGCGGGCTCGCGGGGGCTGTCCCTTTTCTTTTAATTTCTGGCCATTGTTGTTGTAATCTTGTTTATGTCGGGCTGTACAAGCCAGGATGAGGGAAGGATTTGGTGATGGATCAAGGTGTTGAACGGCTTGCCATTGACGGCGGAACACCGATTACGACCGAAGCGTTTCCAACGACAATGCTGGGGCCTGCGGCGATGGGCGAAGAAGAGGTCGAAGCGGTGGCCGCGGTGATCCGCAGCGGGAAGCTGTTCCGTTTCCTCGATCCAGAGAACTCGCGGTGCACGGAGCTCGAGAACCATTTCCGTGCGATGACGGGTTGCCAACATGCGTTAGCCGTGGGTGGCGGTACGGGGGCGCTGATCTGCGGGCTTGTCGGCATTGGGGTCGGTGAGGGGGATGAAGTCATCGTTCCGGCCTACACGTATATTGCGTCGGCGTCGGCGGTGCTGATCTGCGGGGGCGTACCGGTCATTGGGGAGATCGACGAGTCGCTTACCTTGGACCCGAGGGATGTCGAGAACAAGATTACGCCCCGGACTAAGGCCATAATGCCGGTGCACATGCGCGGTATCCCCTGCGATATGGAGCCGATTCTCGAGGTCGCACGCCGCCATGACCTCCTCGTTATCGAGGACGTGTCCCAGGCCTGCGGCGGCATGTACAAGGGCCGCAGGCTTGGGGCCTTGGGCGATGTGGGCTGCTTCAGTCTGCAGCAGTTCAAGGTGATGACCGCCGGGGAGGGCGGCATGATCGTCACGGACCAGCGCGAGGTCTTCGAACGGGCGGCGCTCCGGCACGATTCGGCCATGTGCTTTTGGAATCCGGAAGACACAGTCGTGCAACCGTTCCCCGGGGAGAACTTCCGGATGAACGAAATGGAAGGGGCGCTGGGCTGCGTGCAGTTCGGTCGAATAGAAGGCATCCTGACACGGACCCGCGCCATCCAGAAACAAATACGCGATGGTATCGCCGGCCTGCCGAACATCACGTTGCATGAACCGCCGGACCCGGAAGGCGATTGCGGCATATCCCTGGCATTCTTTCTCGATTCGGCGGACAGTGCCAAGCACTTTGTTAAGGCCCTACGGGCCGAGGGCGTTCCCGCAGGCAGTATGTACGACCAAGGGATTCCCGACCGGCACATCTACTGTTATTGGGAATACGTGATGAAGCAAACGTCCGGAGACGCACATGGGTGGCCGTGGACCTCGACGCGCCACGACGCGTCGCGCACGTACCACCCCGACATGTGCCCGCGCACGCTCGACATCCTGGGCCGCGCCGTAGTGCTGCCCATATCGCAAACCTTCGAGGACCGCCACGTTGCTCTGATGATCGGAGGGGTCCGGAAGGTGGCCGCGGCGTTGGCTTCCTGATAGCTATTTCTGCCGCTGGCGCTTAGCCCTCGTAGCGTGTGGCAGCCGAAAGACCACCTCGGCGCGAAGCGTAGCCCGGGGCAAACTGCGTTCGGCCACCAAGCCCCGCCCTTTAGTGCGTCACGCGACATGCTGGGGTTGCCTTGGGCATTGGGATATGTAGGCCGTTTTCCATATAATCGATAGCGGTCTGTGTATTGCAGAAGGGGAGCAGAGACGACAAAATGCGAGATTGTGTCCCACGGTTGCGGTCAGTCGGCGTGTACCACAGAACGCACTTGCAGAGCCGGAACTTGTAGTGTGTCATAGGCACATTCGCCGGCTCGAGGGATGAGGGAAGGGTGAGGCCATGTCAATTGCCGGATATGTGGATTACGAGCGCAGGGAATACTGTAAGGACGTTAAGTGTCCGGTGCAGACGCTTCTGGACAGACAGGCGCCAGGTTCGGC